>WOYI010800719.1_pt1 | contig 16560 bp, 13 predicted proteins | sample 6423411 | NCBI WGS metagenome assembly WOYI01 (sample SAMN13441803, study PRJNA592873) | oil field metagenome | biome: oil field; feature: oil-well bore; material: oil-contaminated soil; isolation source: oil-contaminated soil from oil-well borehole | place: Germany: Wietze | collected 2016-10-18 ...
GCTTTAATGAACATCTGCCTATTTGGTCAAAAATGCCTTATGTTTTTCCTGATGATATTTTGCTTTTATCAATAGATCAAATAAATGATTTAAATTTAGTTAAAGATGACAATCAATTGGAGCAATTAGTTAAATCATATACTGATTATGAAATAAACTTAATTGAAAATAATGGAACTAAAATTAATTATCAAATAAAAACAAGTGAGGATGTCGTTGCTATTCACAAACGTTTATATTTTCCGGGCTGGATAATAAAAGTTGATAATCAGCCAGCAAAAATAATAAAAGACATTCCTCACTATCAAGGAGTTTTAGCATTAGAAATTCCTGTCGGAGAAAGAGAAGTATTAGTTGAATTTTCTGAACGGACAAATTTAAGAGCTATTGCAGAAATTATTAGTTTAATTGCGTTTTTGTTAACTATTTGTGGAGGGGTTTATTTGTTGTTTTTTTATTAATCTTTACTGAAAAAGCTTTGACAAAATTCTTGGTCTGAGAGATTCTCAAGATTTAAAATATTGTCTTTGATGGTTGGATATGTTCCCAATTCATATTGACTACACAATTGATCATTATAAACATTAAATATTAAGCCACCGTCAATTAATGACTTGATTTGCGTTTTTTCACTCTCCTTACTGTTTGCTTCGCAAGGTTCTTTAAATATATAAACAAGCGTTGTTGCTTCAGTAGCTATGTCAGCAATATTCTTTGGACAACTACTGGCAATTTTTACATTATTAATTTCATAAATATTAGCAGAGGCAGCTTCAATTACTTGATTCTTATTTTGATTATTAAGTAATTGGTTATAGCTGATTAGGTAACTAAATGTTGCATCAGCCCTATCAGGAATAATAATTATTTTTTTATCTGAGTTTCGTTTCACATAGTTAGCGACAATCCTTTCATAAAAAGATGTGTGAGTAGTGTGGGTGATGGGATACCTCACAAAATAGGTGTAAAAGAAGGGAGTTGTTAACAAAATATATGTAAAAATAATTAGTAGCTTATTGGAAAGTTTAAAATTATTTATGAAAGAAGATAACCCTAGTCCCATTAATATGATTAAACCAAGAAACACAAAGGCCCCTCTAAAAATTATCCAAGGTGATCCAGTTCGGATTACATTGGGAATGGTTCCAATGGCAATATAAGCACATACAAACGCCAAGGCTTTATAATCTCGCTTTTTTTCCAAGAAAAAAAATAAAGCTACGGCAAGAACGACAATGTCAATTAAATGAAAATATCCATAATCCATGACAGTAAAAGTATCTACAGCTTTGTTGCCATCAATAAATAGCCTTTGTGGATTAAAAGAATTTAAAAAACGGTCGGCGAGTATCCTGCTTAATACTGTCAATTTATTTACAAATAAGGGAGTTAACGGAGAATTAAACGACAGCCTTCTTTCTTGATTGACTATGCTAGCTAATTCTTCTTGATCAATTACCAAGAACTCGGAAATTCTTTCACCTGAGCTAAGATTGGGAAGGCGAACTAGATAGATTACAGTTAACAAAATTGAAAATATTAAGACAAATAAACTGGCTAGTATCTCGCGATCACTTAATATTTTTTTAACATTTTTAATTGCATTTTTAAAATCGTATTTTGCCAATAGGATATATAAAAAACAGATGAAAACTAAGGGAGCTAACAATGGTTTGTGACCTTGATATTGATAGAAACCCAGAAATAATGGAAATATCGACCACAGCTTATGCCAATTTTTAAGATATAACAGTAGAACAATGCCAATCGAGTATAATCCCACACTAAATATTGAATCATAGCCCATTCTAGAAAATTGAAAGATCCATGGATTTAATGTGGCGATTATGGCAGTGAGTACAAACACCGTTTGTTTTTTTCTCAATCTGTAGGCAATTAAGCCCAGTAAAACGGGCAATAAACTACCAAGTAATAAAGGAACAAATTTGCTGGCCAAAATCGGATTATGGCGAAATAGTATAAAACCAGGTGTCAGAACCGTACTGGTTAGCTCCGTATAATATGAATCCGTAGGTTTGAGGTCCCAGGGATGCCAGGTACCTGTTAGATCAGTTCCATATTTGACAATACTTTGCGCTTCGGCAACGTAAATAATTTCGTCATAAGTTGCTGCTGGAGGTGTTGAGTGAATGTTGATTAACTTCAAAAACAGATTTAATAGAAAGAATCCAACAATTAGATAGATAGGTGAAGCCTTAATTTTATTCTGTTCCATACCAAAATACTTTCCATTCAGTGCCTGCTATATCAAAAATTCCTCTTAGAGCTTTATCTTTAAAAGCCATCATGGCATATGAGTTATCTGCTCTTAAAATTTCATCATTAGCAGTTGAAATTACAAATAAATGTTCAGAAACGTCGTACTCACTTTCAGATCGCAGGCCTGTATCTTTCATTCTTATGTAGTCTCTGTATCTTTCCGCCAAAGGAGCATCATCACTACTTGCTAGAGCAGCCACATTTGAATTATTAAGTTTATGTTCAGAGATTGTATTTATAATTATTTGACTTGCTTTGGTAAAAGTTCTCATGTCGGGAGTTACTTCAGAGAGAGTTAGCTGTGATTTTATACTTAGAAGTGAGCCTATTATTAATACACATATAGAAAAATTTGCAAAAAAATTAGAAAATTTACCATTTCTAGGAAAAAATAGCCAAACGAATAGGAATGCAGTACTTGAAAAGACATATCTTATTTGAAAATCCTTTAAAAATATTCCACCAAAAACTATAGTAATTGATGGAATTACCCAAGTCAGTGTTCGATAAAAATTATTTTTTAATTCCAAAACCAATAGCGATAAGATTGCAAAACCAAATAGTATTTGCAAAAATGAATTTTCTAGGAAGGCTGCTAAATAGACTTGAATATTTCTAGTCAAGTTGTTCCACATAATTGAGAATGTTAATTGGTTTTCGATATTGGGAGTGTTCCCACCCATTAAATATTTACCAAAAAAAAGTCCTGGAGGATTCTTTAAATCAAATAACAAGAAAATTAAATATGGTAATAGATAACCTATGGCTAATAAAATAACTGGTTTGAATTGTTTCTTTTTTAAAAGGGGTATTGAAATAAAGAATAAAAAGGGAGCGGTTGTTAATATTGCAACATAATGATGGTGAAACATAAAACCTAAAAATAATCCGATAAATGGGTATGCCCAAGATCCAATTTTAGTTCTGTATTGATATAAAAGTAATGCTAGTGAAGCCCAGAATATCACAAAATGTGGGTTCCAGGCCCAACGACTAACTAAAACAAGTGGAAACCAAATGGTAATCAATATACCTGCTAAAATTGTTTTCTCTTTATTAATTGACCTAACAAGAAGCAACATAAATATAGCAGTGAATGTTCCTAAAAATGCCATGCCATAAACTGGTGAAACTGGGGTGAAATCAAAAGCAACTGCAAAAGGCATTAACATGTAGTAGCCTAGCGAGCTAAAAACTTTGCTTCGATCGTTAGAAATGGGACCAACTAAGGAAATTTGTTTATTTCGATAATATTCATTCATTCTTGCTAGATCACTTGATTCATCTTGAGTAAATCTTGCGGTTCCTGCTAAATTGTAAAATCTGGTAAAAATTACCACAAGAAGAAAAATGACAAATAAAATAGTAGTTTTTTTTTGTAATTTATACATATAATTAAAGCTGAATTTTACTAATGTTATACCACAAGCGATCTTGAATAAGCTCTTCTTCATCGGATTTATAGTCAAAAAAACCATTCACTTTTTTCATCAGCTCAATTGGTTCAGCAAAAGCCAGAATATAGTTGTTGTTATCAATTTTAATTAATGTTAATTGATCATTTTCAAGTAATATTTCACCGGGATAATTTTCTTTAATTTGTTCAGCTATTCGTGAAAAAGGACCCTTTAATAAACCATCGACACTATTTAAATACTTTGAGTGATAAAAAAGTAGAGAGCTTGGTTCTTCGTTAACTCTTGTAATTTTAAAAGTACTAAGAAAATCGGTATTAGTTTGGTCTGTTGTAAAACTGCCAGGACTAAATCTTTCCCGGAATTGCCAATAGTGTTCAGGATTAAATTCATTCGCAGCGAGTTCGCTTTGTAATTGATTAAATAATGCTTGTCTATAACTAGAGGAGTATTTGGCTTTTAAATCTGGATGCCTGATTAAAGTAATGCTTAGGATGACGATTAAAACGACAATTAAAAAGGAATTTCCAGGCCGCTTGTTAAGCATGAATTTATTATAGCATTGCAATAGGTTATACTTGAAGCATGCGATTGTTGAACAAACTAATTTTAACTATTTTGTTAATATTAATTAGTTTCATTAGTCTTTTTGATCTGTTTTTTCGCAATGGTCACCCCATCACTTTTGATGGCCATATCCACATGACCACCATCAATCAATTTGCCCAAAGTTTGCGTGATGGGGAATTTCCAGTTACTTGGGCCAATAATTTTGCTAACTTTGGTCATCCGCTGCCCATAATCGCTCATCAACTACCAGCCTATTTTGGTGCTTTTTTGATTTTGCTTGGTATTTCCACCGAAATGTCATATATATACCTTTTATCTTTTTCGATCATTATTGCTACATTTCTTTTTTATAAATTTTTTAGAAAATTTTCTAGCCAAGCAGTTTCTTTAGCAGCAGTGGTGATTTCGACATTTTTTCCTTATCGAGAATTAAACATCTATACTCGAGGGGGATTACCAGAACTAATGGCGACTATTTTTTTACCAATTCTCTTGCTCGGCGTTTGGAATCTGCAACAAAAAAAATTTTTTAAAGCTAGTTTACTTTTATATTTTGCTGTTTTAGGAACAGCTCTGACTCATCCGATGATGTTGATTATCTTTTTGCTACCAGTGACCGCATATTTTTTATATGGCTTACGAAAAAAAGATTGGCAAAAGCAAGTTACGGTTTTTATTACCAGTTCTTTTTTAGGCATATTGAGCGCTGCCTATTATTTAGTGCCTCTTTTGTTAGAAATGAAATATTTTTATCAAGCCAATATTGAAAAAGCCATATCTAGTGAAGTCTTTTTAAATCTAAAACAATTATATGATCCTACGTGGTTTTATACTTTTACTCATCCCGGGCCGAGAGGTAATTACATTAAATTAGGGACGATTGAATTTATTATTTTAATTTTATCAATTTTATCTATTGTTAGTTTTGTACTGTTTAGAAAGCATATTTCTTTTCGACAGTTATTTAATCAAAAAAAATTCAAAGACTTATTATTTTGGACTGGCATTAGTGTTTTCATGGTTTTGTTAATGCTGCCAATCAGTAAATTTTTATACTCTTTGCCCATTATTTACCAAATTCAATATCCATGGAGATTTTTATCAGCGCTACAAATTACCATTCCTTTAGTCTTTATTTTTTTGCTGCAATTTGTCAAAAAATTAAATAACAACTATGTTTTATTGGTAGTTATTGTTTTAGTGATCTGGTTTAGAGTACCGCAATTTTATGGAAAAAATTACGTTATCCAACCAGAAAGTGACTATTATTTTAATCAAGCCAATTTACACAGCTCCAATTTTAATACCATTTGGTCTAGCAATAGCGAAGATTACGAAGTTAAAACTGTTCAAGCACAAATCATCGCAGGCGTTGGTGAACTTAAAGTCATTGAGCAAAAAAACGCCAGTCGAGTTTATCAAACAAACAGTGATGAGGAGCTGAGACTGATCGATTACACTTTTTATTTTCCGGGATGGACAGTCTACGTCGATGGCAAAGCAACAGAAATTGAATTTCAAGATTTAAATTATCGAGGTTTGATTACTTATCGAGTTCCTGCTGGTTCACATCAAATTAAAGTCAGCTATGAAAACACAAAAACCAGACTGTTTGGTTTGTTGGCATCAGGAGTGGGACTAGTTTTTTCGGCTTGTTATTTATTTATGATTAGAAAACAATAAAATAAGTATGCTCAATTTTCTTTTTCTTTTTTTTATTTTGTTTTTTGCTTACCTCAATTTTGGTTTATTTCTAGTTAGAAAAACCAAATTAAAATTAAGCAGCTTGGAATCAATACTTATTGCGAGCATTTTAAGTATGGCAGTTTTAGTTAGTTTGATTGTCTTTTTAGGTTATTTCTTGGCCGGCAACAGCTATTACCTCTTACTTCTTAGCGGAGCGGTAGGCTGTCTTGCTTTCAAAAAAAATCTGCCAATTTTTTTGGATTTATTCAAGAATATAAAAAAAGAATGGCCGATTGCGCTGTTATTATTAATCGGGACGCTAATTTTAGTCAGTAATTTATTTTTTAGTGGTTATATTAAAGATGACCAGATTTATTTACAGGATCTCTATGACACTAGTTGGCATATTGCCCTTGAACAGGAGGTATTAAAAAATTTTCCCCCAAATCATCCTTCCAGTTCAAGTTTAGTTTTGAAAAATTATCATTATTTTTATGATGTGTTTATTGCTTCTCTTTATTTTTTCAGTCATCTGTCGTTTATCACGCTCAATTACAAAGTTTCTCAATTGATCATTGCTAGTTTGTTGGTTTTAAGTGCCTATGCTTTTGGTAAACGGCTTAAAGACAGACGTTTGGGCATTATTTTAACTTTATTGACAATTGTTGCTGGTAATTTTGCTTATTTAATTCCCTTATTTTTAAAAGATCACTCTTGGTCAGAATCAAGTTTTTGGGTGAGTCAAACCTTCTCAATGTTGGTCAATCCTCAACTAATCTTTTCTTTGGCCACGCTATATATGGTGCTGTTATTAATGACTACAGATTTTTCAGCCAACAAATCTAGACATTATTTATTAATCCCGCTGATTGCGATTAGCATTGGTTTTAAAACTTATGGTTGGATAATTATGAGTCTCCTTTATGCTGCTGATTTATTATCGGAAATTATCTTTAAGAAAAAGTTTATTAATTTGTTAGTCGGAGTCATTTATCTTTTATTGGCTTTACCGTTTATCTACTTAATTACTGGATTTAAATCAGGCAGTTTTTTCTATCATCCGCTTTGGTATATCGATACCATGGTTGAAGCTCCAGATCGCTTGAACAACATTCGTTGGCGATTTTTATTAGATCATTATCGTGAAACAAAAAATTTTTTAAGAATTATCTGGCTTAGAACAAAAGAATTACTGATTTTTTATTTGGGGAATTTAGGTACCAGAGCAATTTTTATTTTTTTACCCTTAGTTAGTTTAAAAGAAAACTATAGTAAACAGCAAAAAATTATTTGGCTTTGTTTGTTAGGTTTTATTTTTACCTCTGTCTTTCCGTTGCTGTTCCTGCAAAGAGGCACTGTTTGGAATTCTATTCAATTTTGGTACTACACGCTTATTTTTGCTAATATTCTGGCGGCGCTAGCTATTAGCGGGATTCTTAATCACTTAAAGTTACCATTAAAATACATATTTTTAACCATTTTTGCTTTGTTAACTATTCCGGCTTTTGTCAAAACCATGGCTGGAAAAGAAAACAGTTTTAACGCCTTTCCCATCGCTCAATTCAATCTTTTAGCCAATTTTAAGCCTAGTGACAAGCTGTTAATTTGTCCTGAGGATAGTTTGTTATTCAAAAGTTCCTTGGTCAATGCTTATACTGAGGCCAATGTCTATCTGGCTGATGAAGGCCAAATCGCTTTAGTCGAAGCTGATTTAGCCGCAGTTAGTGAATTAAAAGCTATTTTTGATCAAAAAGATTTGGTCGGTTTAGCATCATTGCTTGATCGAGAGCAAATTAACTATCTGCTATGCACTAATAAAGACTACGTTAAATTTATCGACCAACAATATTTGATTCAAAAAACGGAGTTAATTAATTGGTCGATTTATTCTTTAAAATAATCTGCCATCCAATAAACGTTACTAAACTGATGAGACTAAGGTAATCACATAAAAGACGTAACTTGTTTTCTCTAAAGTCTAATTTAACCAAATGTTCTCCCGCTGGAATTAATAACTGAATATTACCCAATTGTGGATTTTCCAGAATATTTATTGCTTGCTTATCTAATTTGGCAGTCCAACCGCTAAAATTAGCAATTTTAAAGTTGATCAAATTTTCATCACTAGTAATGATTTTCCAAGTTTGGCGATGATTATTAGCTTTTAGTAATTGACCATTGAGAGTTTGCTCATTGCTTAATTCTTGATCTGGCCAAATTGCTGGTTCAGGGTATTTTTGATTATAAGTTTGTAAAATTTGTTCATCGGCCATTTGAATAGGAATATAGTCGGGTAGTGTTTTACTCATTTCAGATCTGATTAATTGGGCGTCACTGTAATAAAAAGGACCACTATCTTTCAGTATCTTTTCTGCTCTAAAGAAACTAGCATTCAAGAGCAATGCCACCAACAATAAGCCGCAAACAATATTTTTCCACAACTGACTTGTGATTAGACTTGACCCAATCGCTAAAAACAGAGCTAAGAAAAAACTAGCCGATCCAAGCCAACGCCAAGGAAATTGAATAAAAGCGAGAATTTTTAAGTTTTCCCAAAATTGAAGACTTTTGGTGGTGGATAAAAACAGCGACATTAAAGTAATAAAGCCAGATAACATCAACATTTTGTTTTTGTTAAAAAATTTCGTTAAACCCTTTTTTTGCCAAGCCCGTAGCAATTGAACAATCAAAAGCATCACAATCAACACTAAAGCGAGCAACTGGCCATAACCCAAAAAGAAAGAAATATCGTCATTTGCTCCCCAGCTGGAGCCACCATACCCCCAATTATTTTGTAAGAATTGACGGATATATAAAAAATGTAAATGATAGTCAAAATAACCGGTTACGATTTCATTCATTTTGGTTAGATCTTTTTCCAAAAAAGACGGCAAACTGTAAAAAATAGTCGACAAGAATGCCAAAATAAAAACTTTGATTACCGACCATAATTCTTTCTTTTTTAAAAGCAATAAAGCCCATAAAGCAGCTAAGGGAATAAACATGAGAGCACTGAGGTTATGAGACAAGATGATTGCTACCAAGCTAACAAATAGCAATAAATGGTTCTTTTTGTACAGAGCTAAAATTACCCAGGGAAACAAGCTCATGGCAAAAACCTCACTAAAGGCGCCTCTAACGAACAAGTTAAGGGCTCGATAAGGTGCTAGGGTAAAAGCGGCAGCTAATAATAAACCACCCCAAGTACCAGCAATTTTTTTACCTAATTTAAAACTGCCTATTAGAGTCAGCAAATTGAGTAAAATGTATAAAAATTTAATACTGAGCACTAACTCGGAACTTAACAAATAAAATATAGCGCCAATAATATAGGGTAGGGGTGCATAAAAATTAAAAAGAGGCATGCCAAAACCATAACCAAAGTTAGCACTCCAGCGAACGGGCCAGTGCCAACTTTTTAAGGCATTGGCCATTTCCACAATTTTGGCGCCAATTGTGTAGTCATGTACATAAAAAAAGCCGGGTTGACAGAGATAATAACTACTAGCTAAAAAAATGATTAATAAAAGCAGCAAACTGAAATGTCTAGTAAAAAACTTTTTAAGATTGGCCATGTTTTTTTAGTTTGGGAAACTTAGTAATGAGATAAACTTGCAGAGCTTCATAACAGGCTTTCACAATCACGCCTAAATTAGCCCCGGTGGCGACTCCATAGCGACGGGGATAATGGCTGACTGGTAATTCTTTGAAACGAACTTTCTTCTTTTTTAAACGATAGAGGATTTCGCTACTAGTAAAGGCACTTCCGGAATTGAGCTTTAAACTTTTTAATAAATCGGCTTTGATGAGTTTAAAGGCGCAGTCAATATCTTTGACGTGGAGACGGAATAATAGATCAATATAAATTTTAAATAAATGAGCATTAAAAGAGCGAGAGAAGCCTTCGGCTCGTTTGTAACGATAACCAATAATGGCTTGATAGTCTGCTGTATGGGGTAAAAAATAGGCCAATTCTTGCATATCAAATTGCAAATCAGCATCGGTGAAGAAAATCCAGTCTTTTTTAGCTTCCCTGATGCCGGTTTTTAGCGCCTCACCGTAGCCTAAATTTTCAGCATGTGAAACAAGTCGCCAGTGTTTTTTATCACTAATTAATTGTTGAGCAATTTCTCGACTGTGATCGGTACTGCCATCGTTAACAATAATTAATTCGTAATCTTTGGCGAATTGAGGGATGATTTTACTTGCTGATTCAATCAAAAGTGGAATATTTTCTTCTTCATTATAAACCGGAAAAAAAACCGTCAGTGACTCGAGAGCTTTAACTTTTGACACAATATCCATAATAGACGATAATAAACTCATGTCAATCTCTGCAGTCCTGATTGTCAAAAACGAGGAAAAGCGCCTAGCAAGGGCACTAAAATCGCTTAAATTTGTGGATGAAATTGTGGTTTTTGATATGCTAAGTACTGATCACACCCAAGCTGTTGCCAAAAAATTTACTGATCAAGTTTTTTCTACCCCAGAAGATTTTGGTTATGTTGAACCAGCTCGAAACTTAGCGGTGAGTAAAGCCAAAGGGGAGTGGATTTTAGTTTTAGATGCCGATGAGGAGGTGCCCAAAAGTTTAGCCGCTAAAATTAAAGATTTAATTAAAGCAAATGATACCGACGTCTTCTTTTTACCGAGAAAAAATCTAATTTTTAATAAAGCCATTGAACATAGTGGTTGGTGGCCTGATTATCAGGTGCGCTTATTTAAAAAAGGTAAGGTGCAGTGGCGGGATGAAATTCATAGTCAACCCCGCATTGAAGGTCAGGCTGAATATTTACCCGCCAAAGCAGACTGGGCAATTATTCACCACAATTACGAAACTGTTGCCGATTTTGTGGAGCGGAGTCAAAAATATACTTCCCTGCAAGCCAAAGAGAGAAAAAATCTCAAAACCATTACCACTGAAGATTTAATCCAAGCTTTTAATAGTGAGTTTTTGCGTCGTTTCTTTTTGAAGAAAGCTTATCAAGACGGGATGCATGGTTTAGCGTTGAGTTTGCTCCAGAGCAACTATGAATTATTAATTAAATTAAAACAGTGGCAGGCTCAAGATTTTCCTGAAGAGCAACTTAACAATCAGCAACTGATTAAATTACTGAAAACGCAAAGAGCTGAGTTTGATTATTGGCTGACTGATTTAGAAATTAGTGAAGCTGGTTGGGGGCGAAAGCTGTTCTTAAAACTGAAAAGAAAAATAGCAAACCGATGAAAAATCACATTAGTATTATTATTGTTAACTACAATACACCTGATGAAACCAAAGACTGTTTACGGTCTTTGGATAATTTAGAAACTTGGGGTTTTGATTATCAGGTGATTGTGGTTGATAACGGTTCCAAAGTACCACTTAAACTGAGTAGCAACTTTTTGCGTCATCATCCACGAGTGGAATTAATTACTAGTGCGAGCAATCTCGGTTTTACTGGCGGTAACAATTTGGGCATTAAGCATGCGGCTAATACGTATGATAGTGATTATTTCTTGTTGCTCAATAGTGATACCGTGGTTAGTAATAATTTTTTAAAAGAGCTGTATTTGTTAGCCAAAAATGATTCAAAAATTGGTTTAATTTCGCCCAAGATTTATTTTTACAAAGGTTATGAATATCACCAGAACAGTTATCAGCCCGATCAGTTGGGGCAGGTGATTTGGTATGCGGGCGGTAAAATTGATTGGTCAAATTTAATTAGTTTTCACATTGGGGTCGATGAGGTGGATCGGGGCCAATTTGACGAGCCTCGGGAAACAGATTTTGCTACTGGTTGTTGTCTATTAATTACTCGAGAGGTGGTGGAGCGGGTTGGCACTCTAGACAATCGTTTTTTTCTCTACAGTGAAGATGTTGATTACAGTCTGCGAGTGAAGCGGGCTGGTTTAAAAGTTTATTATTGTCCGTCAGCTTTGATTTATCATAAAATTGCCAGCTCAACTGGTGGGGTGGGTTCTCAACTGCAACAATATTACCAAACCCGTAATCGGTTATTGCTGAGTTTTAAACATGGTTGGCGACGGCGTAAATTAACCACTGTTCATTTGGCTCTGCGCCTGTTGATTAATGGTTCAGCTAGTGAACGCAAAGCCGTCTTAGATTTGATTAAAAGTAATTTGGGTAAACAAAGTTATGTCTAGAGCAAAAATCACTGCGGTTATTATCGCCAAAAATGAAGAAGCGATGTTACCAGCTTGTTTAGAAACCCTAGCTTGGTGCGATGAGATCCTGCTTATTGACGCGGCCTCGAGTGACCAAACAGTGGCGGTTGCGGAAAAATATGGGGCGCGGGTGATTGGTTTTGATCATCCCTCTTTTGCTAAAAAAAGAGAAAAAGCTTTAGAAAGCGTTACTACCGATTATCTTATTTATGTTGATGCTGACGAGCGAGTGACACCAGCTTTGGCCAAAGAAATTTTAGTCCATTTAGAAAATCAAGATTGCCAAGTGATGAATATTAATCGAGAGAATATTTGTTATGGTCGTAAATTTCATTATGGTAATTGGCAGAATGATCAAGTGATTCGTGTCTTTCACAAAGACAGTCTTAAAGGTTGGCAAGGGGAAATTCATGAAAGTCCAATTTATTCGGGCCATGTTTGTCAATTAAGTCACAAACTAATTCACCTCACCCATCGTTCAACTCAGGAAAACCTGATTAAAAGTGCCAATTGGACCATTAAAGAAGCCAGTTTATTAGCTACCAGTGAGCAAACCAAACCAGTCACCTTTTTCACCATTGTTCGTAAAGGTTTGATGGAGTTTTATCGCCGAGCCTTTAAATATCAGGGGCGGAAAGATGGGTTGGCGGGTTTAATTGAAGCGCTGGTGCAGGGGATTAATCGGATGTTGGTCTATATTCAAGTTTGGGAATTACAACAAAAACCCAGCCTAGCTGATCGCTATCATAAACAAGAAATGAAGATTAAAAAATTATGGAAAACCGAGGGATCAAGTTTAAAGCTATAACATGAAAATTGTTTTTTATTCTCCTTATTTTCCGAAACATTTTGGTGGAGGAGAGAAATATTTACTAGATTGCATCACTGCTCTACTCGAGCGGGGTAGAGATGAAGTCTTTTTGGCTCTGCCAACTCAAGATTTTTTAACTCAGGAGCAAATAGCGATTATTCGTCAAAAATATCAACAATTTTGTGCTTATGATTTAAACAAATTAAACATTATTGCTTCACCACTAGGCACTGATGCTAGTTTTTTTGCTAAGTTGTCTTGGACAAAAAAATTCGATGTCTTGTATCATGTAACTGATGGTTCGCTGTTTTTTTCTTTAGCTAAGAAAAATATTTTACACATTCAAGTGCCGTTGCCGATCACTAAGAAATCTTTGGTCGAAAAATTAAAGTTAAAAAATTACCACATTAAAAATACCAATTCCTATTTCACTAAAAATTATGTCGAAAAGCATTGGCCTGTGGCCATTGATTACGTCCATCAGCCTCTGGTCAATTTGGCTGAGTTTCCGATTCAAAAAAACCCACTAGCCAAAAAAGAGAAAATTATTCTCAATGTCGGTCGTTTTTTTCGCCAACTGCATAGCAAGCGTCAAGATGTTTTAGTCAGCTTATTTGCCCGCCTAATCGAAGCTGAACCACAGCTGATGGCTGGTTGGCAGTTACATTTAGTTGGCTCAGTTGAAGATCAAGATTATTTGGCTGAAATTAAAACTATGGCCAAAAATCTACCGATTCAAATCCACGAGCAAGTCGATCGTGGCGCCTTAATTAAACTGTATCAAAAAGCGAGTCTGTATTGGCAAGCAACTGGTTATGGTCTGGATGAAAACACCCATCCCAGTGCGATGGAACATTTCGGGATTGCGCCGATTGAAGCGATGGCCGCTTACTGTGTGCCCTTATTAATTGCCAAAGGAGGTCATAAAGAAGTTTTAGGTAGTGAGTTTAGTGATTATTTGTGGGAAAGTGATGAAGATTGTTTAAATCAAACCATAGCTTTGATTAAAAATGAGCCAGAGCGGGCGCGAGTGGCCCGGGCTATGAGGCTGAGGGCAGAAGATTTTGGGGCTGAGCGCTTTAATCAATTATTGTATAAAATGATTGATGATTAGGTTTTTAACATGAAAAAAAGCAAGCAGCGACCAGCAGTGAGCGTGTTAATCCCCAGTTATCTGGGGCAAGCGCTTTTGGCTCAGCACCTCGATCAGGTGTTGGCGATCATGCGAGCTGGTGATCAATTAATTATTATTGATGATGCTAGCCCCGATGAGGGTGCAACCAAAAATTACCTAATTAAAAAATTTAATTTAGCACCAGTGACCCAAGATCAATGGTCAGCTCAGCTTTTTCAAGGCCAATGGCAGGGCATTGAGATTTTGGTAGCGATCAATGAACATAACCTGCGTTTTGGGTCGACTGTTAATTTTGGTTTTCAGTTGGCAAAGCGGTCACTAGTGTTGTTATTGAATAATGATGTGGTGCCTCAAGCAGATCTTTTAGACCACCTCATTCCCCACTTTCAGCACCAAAAAACTTTTGCCGTAACTTGTTTAGAAAAAAATGGCAAGGACAAAGATACTTGGGCAGGTAAAAATAAACTCTGGTTTGAACAAGGAATGTTTCAGCATAGTAAGGCTGATGATTTGCTGAGTGGGCCGACGGCTTGGGCTAGTGGTGGCAGTAGTTTAATTGATCGGGATAAATTTTTAGCCATTGGTGGTTTTGATCAACGCTTTAAACCAGCTTATTGGGAAGATATTGATTTATCTTTTCAAGCCCGGAAAAGAGGTTGGCAAGTGCTGTTTGAAGCCAAAGCCGTGGTGGAACACCACCACGAGAGCACGCACCAAAACGTTTTCGGTCAAGCCAAAATTGAACAAATCAGTCGGCGCAATGGCAAAAAATTTACTAAAAAAAATGCGGATTTTTGGCAAAGAATGGCTTATTATCTATGGCGACCATATTGGTTAATTCAAGAGTGGCGTCAACCTGCCCAAAGACAGCTCTTAAGACATTATTTATGCCTGGCAGCGATTCTGCTATTGGCAATTGTTTTGCGTTTTTATCAGTTGGGGAGAGTGCCAGCAGGGATGGCGGTTGATGAAGTAGCGATTGGTTATAACGGTTTTGCGATTTGGCAAACTCACCGCGACGAATGGTTGGAATTCTTACCGATTTCTTTTCGTTCTTATGGTGATTACAAAGCGCCGTTAGCGATCTACATCAATGGTCTGACCACTGCCCTATTTGGTTTGAATTTATGGGCGGTCAGACTCCCCTTCGCGGTGTTTAGTATCTTGGCCATTGTCGGTTTTTATCTGTTAGCCAAAGAGGTGCTGGCACAAAATCAGCTGAATAAAAATCTGGCCTTGTGGGCAGCGTTATTTTTAACCTTGTCTCCGTGGCACATTCACTTTAGTCGGTTGGGTTTTGAGGCAGGGATGGCTTTAAGTTTGTTAATTTGGGCTGTCTACTTTTGGTATCGCTACTGGCGCCAACAGCGTTTGGGCCAATTATTACTGTCGGCGTTTTTGGCTTGTTTGACTTTATATACATATCACAGTAGCAAAGTGACTACGCCATTATTGTTTGTGCTAATCTTTTTAGCGCAGCGCCAAAGACTAACAATTAAGCCCAAACATTTATTAGCGGCGCTGGCCTTGACTCTTTTTTTAATCAGTCCCCTAGCTTACGACGCTATTTATGGTGAAGGTTTAACCCGCGCTGGTTCTAGTATTATATTGAGCGAGCTAAGCCTGGCTGAGAAGTGCAAAGTTTTATTGACCAATGCCCTGTCCTATTTTTCTTGGGATTTTTTAGCGAGAGGTAACGTTAATGGTGAATTGCGTCATGGCGACGGTCAGTTTGGAGTCCTGAGTTATCCAGCCTTAGCTTTGATCATTGGCTATGTCCTCAGTTTGTTTTCTAAAAAAATTCGCTTTAATGACCATAGTCGACCAATTTTAGTCTTAATTGGGTTGTGGTTAGTGGCTGGTTATTTACCAGCAATTATTGGTGATCAGCCTTATCACAGCAATCGGGCTTTGTTGGCGCTGCCTGCTTGGATTTTTTTGGAAGTTTTAGCATGTGAACGGCTGAGCCAGTTTTTTCAAGATCACCGCTGGGGGTTGCACTATCCATTGCTTGTTGCTTATTTATTGTTTACTTTGATTTATCAGCGCCATTATTATCAAGACTACAATCGGCTCAGTGCTGATGCTTTTAATGAGGGCTACTTAGAAACTGTCGAATATTTAAAACAAGTAGATAAAAATGGGGTAGAAAAGATATTATTTACCAATGATTATCAGCACGCTTATATTTATGTCTTGTTTGGCAACCAAGTCAGCCCGATTGCCTATCACGGAGGAATTTTAGTCAATTACGAGTTTAGTGAAGATATTGATTTTCAAGATTTAAATCGAGAAAAGACGATTGTCGTGGCTAGTAAGGATGATGAGATGATGCATTATCAGCCAGATCAGATTATTTATGGTAGTGATGGTTCACAACGTTTCCGCATTTATCTGCCGAAAGAGTAGCATCGCTCTAGCGCAAGATGAACGTTTATCTGGCAAATTAGCATCTGTCTAGCGCAAGATGATCATTATCACTTATAATAAACAAA
>WOYI010722168.1_pt3 | contig 16554 bp, 24 predicted proteins | sample 6423411 | NCBI WGS metagenome assembly WOYI01 (sample SAMN13441803, study PRJNA592873) | oil field metagenome | biome: oil field; feature: oil-well bore; material: oil-contaminated soil; isolation source: oil-contaminated soil from oil-well borehole | place: Germany: Wietze | collected 2016-10-18 ...
GAGTCTGCGAAGGTGCCGCAGGGGAGCGCGGGGATCATGGTGACTCCTCCGCTCGCTCATACTCGACACTGACGCCGGTTTCCTTGACCTCGACCTCGCAGCAATCATCGAGCGCGGCCTTGCCGAGCAGGGCCTCCGCCTTGCCGATTGCGACGGTGCAACACTCGATAAATGCCTCCGCACCGTGACGGGCGAAGAAGAGTTTCGGGATGACGTTGCGGCTCTTGCGGGTGCGGATCTTGAGGAGGTAATCTCCCTGCTTGCTGATGCCCGCCGCTTTGGCCTGCTCGATGCTGGCTCGTCGTGAGTCCTCGAACCGCTCGATCTGGCACTTGAGGTCGACCACTTCGGGGCTTGCCTCAAACTCCTGCCGGAGCCGAGAGAGCTCTTCCTCGCACTCGGCAGCCCGGATGCGGGACATGAACGCGATCTCCAAGGGGTTGTCGAGAGGGGTCATTCACCCTCACCCCCGAGCGTCGCGAGGTGCTTGGAGTAGGTGTCAGGGTGATCGAATCGGCACGCGGCGCGGTCGAAGTAGTGCTTCTCGAAGTCGTCGATGCCAACGTTATCGGGCTGCTTCATGCAGTAGTCGAACGCCTTGCAGATGTCGCAACAGTTGACGCCCATTTACGCCGCCCCCTTGTGTTCCTCGCCCCACCATTTGGTAAAGCACTCGACGCACAGCACTCGGGGCGTGTGCGGCTTGGTCTTCTCCCGGATCTCCTCCGGCACCGGTATCCCGCAGACCTCGCAGGTTGTCGGGGTCGCGGCGGGGATCTCGGTGACGACACGCGGCTCCGGACGGTCGCCAGTGTCGATCTCTTCAGGGCTGTAGAGGCCACTGATACCGAAGGCCCTCCGGAGCGCGTGGGACTCGGCGACCTTGATGATCATGGTCTTCGGCTTGGACTGCCAGAGGTTTTTCCCGGTGCTGTATTCGGCGAGCGGGACCGCGACCTCGAAGGGGTGCGCCATGTCCTTCCGGTAGACCTTACACCATCCGATGAGGTCTCCGCTCTCGTCCTGCCGGGTGCCGGACTCCATGCCGTCGAATTTCCCGCTCCTGTGGGCGATGGCGAGGAACCCGTCGCGGCCAGCGAAGATCGCGGCGGGGTTGTTGCCGTACTTGACCGCCCAGATCTGTTTTGCGAACGGGTCCAACTGATAGGTCTTGGCGAGTTGCATCAGAAGAAGGAACTCGTTGTCGGTGCAATTCTGGGCGCACATGTCCCGGACGAGTTGGATCTGCTGCTGGTTGTAGTTCGCCGGGACGATGCCCCCGGCGCTTGTGATTGCGGGAAGGTCGCTCATGCACTCACTTCCACGGAATCAAATTCGTCGAGATACACGGGGCGGTTCCCAATGTGATACTCGCGCGGGATCTCGACTGGGTTCTTCCAGTATTTTCCGAAGCGCGTCTGTGCGTTATCCAGGAGTGCCGGGAGGTGGAACATCAGCCGCTTCCGGGTATAGTCGGGAGTGCGGCCGCGCATCGCATCGTTGAGGAACTCATGCGCGAATATCTGCTCGAAGACATCACACAACTCCAGGTAACGCGGCGATATCGTCGTCTCAGTGCCATCCTCACCAGTGATCTCTAAATACCACTCAGGATACTGTCGGTATCGCGGGTCAAGCGAACGGCCGAGCCGGACGCGGAACCGCATCTCGCCGCTCATACCCCGCACCTCCAGACGATCAGTTCCCGCGTGAGCACGAGGAGGAGTTTCTCGTCCTTTGCTATGTTCACCATCTGCGGGTTGTACTGCTCACTGTTGTAGGGGCACGATACCCTGTTCACGAGTTCGAGGTTTACACCGGAGTCCTGCACCGCGCGGATCACATCGAAGACATGATCGGTAAACTTCCGATTGGGTGACTTCCACTGTGTCGGCTGGATGATGAGCGCGATCACTCCTTTGGACTGCCGTTTGCCGATCTCGACCACGAGGTTTGAGAGGTTGCGTGTGAAGTCCTCGATGCTCTGGTTTGCCAGGTCTTCGGCATCGTTTGAATACTGCCCCTCAGCCTGTTTCCAGTACGGCGGATCGAGGTAGGTCAGTGCGACGTCGGACCATCGGTTGTTGAGAGGGGGGACGCCGTCCGTTACGATGTCGTGTTTTCGGATGTCGTTTTCTCGCTCGGGTATCGGTTTCCTATCAGACACCCAGAACCGCCGGAGGCGTTTCTTACAGACGTCTATCGTCGACCCGCCACCGGCGAACGGATCGACCACAAGATCGAACGGGGCGGTGTAGAGATAGAGGAGGTTTTCGACGATCGTCTGTTCGGACTCTCCGAAGTGTGCGACGTTGTTTGAGGATTTCGAGAACCGCCACACGTTGTATAACGGTGCCTTGAAATCATCCTCGAAGCGTGCGGCGATCTTTATCGATTTTGGACACTTGTCTAAATCTGATAATGTTTTTGACCGCTCAACTACGGACGGCTGTGAGATGCCGACCGCATCCGCGATCTCTTGCTGTGTGTGGCCGGAGAGGTACATGCTGAAAATCTTCGCGTCGCGGTCCACCTTGATCCGGTCTTCCGTCTCTTTGAGGTAGCGGTCGATCGTCTTCTGCGAGACAGAGAGGATCTTCGAGAGGTATGCCTTATCAGACACTCCCGCGCCACTGTTGAAGAGGCGGATCGCCATCTTCCTCTTATCTGTGTTGGTTAATTGCTGCCCGTGCTTGGCGTTCCGCTCGATTGCGAGCGAGAGAAACTCGACGTCACTCTTTGTCTGCGTGATAATCACAGGTATGGTTTCAGCGCCGATCTTCCGGTATGCCGTCCAACGGTGCCAGCCGTCGATCAGTTCATGGTGCTGGTTGACCTCGATCGGCGGGAGCACTTCGAGATCCTCGGAGTACTTCTGCACGAGTTGCGGATCGTGCTCGATACGGGGGTAGAGATCCTCGCGGAACACGACCTCTGATACCGAGATCGTTGTGGTGTCCATCAGCACCGCCCCCGGTAGTTCTCGCGCTCAGGGCTCTCGCAGGGCATCCCCGCGCAGCCGTAGCGTGTCGTCGGCGTCCCGAGGTGCCCTTCCCATGCCATTGATCGTCGCGGCAGTGCATCCATACAGGAGGCACAGGCGGTCTCGCGGTCCACGCGGCCCGGCAGACCTGCCTCGCGGGAGGCGTGCTCGGTAGCCGAAAGTAATATACTGGTAAAAGCGATACTCTGGTTGCCGGTTCCCGCCCGTGGCTGGCAGGCAGTGGCGCAGGGGCCGGTAAAATTGTTTTCATTCATACTTCATCCTCGCTAAGGGTTGCTTCCCCTCGTGCGACCCATGACTCCCAGACAAGTCTGGCGATTGGGTCTCGCATTGCTCGCAGCTCAGCCCGTGTGATCGTGCCTCGGTGCGTGCTCATACTCGCACCCCTCGGATCTGCCGCTCGTGGGTGGCCAGTGCAGCCACGCCCCGGCGGACGATCTCAGAATCAGTGTAACCGAGTGACCGGAGGTAGTCCGCGTCGCGCATCAGCGGCGGCGTGAGGATACCCCCGATCTTGCGCGGGTTGGGCTCACTTGCGCAGTCGGCGTCGGTTGTCATCGTTGTCATACACTTGTTATTTTGGTGTCCAACTATATATAATTGGCGTCATTGTATGACAATGGCTCCGGTTGTCTCCGGGTTTATCCAGATGTCACCGGATTGCACCAGAAGGTATATATGCCGGCAAATGGATGCAGATTGGATCACATGGCAAACAATGAAAAAGGTGCGACCCGGAGAGTCTCTTTGCGGCTCCCGGCGTCAATGGTGGAGCGCCTTGAGGAGATCGCGGGCCCCTATCGTGGCCTAAATAGCGTGATCGCGGAGGCGATTGCTGAGTACATAGACTCCTGCCGGATGCGCGATCTGGAGCGGGTGGCGCAGGATAGCGAGGAGTATAAAATTCTGTTAGAAAAGATTAGGCGTGATTTGGGGCTGGCGGGTCAGCCGGAGGGATCAGATGAGTGAGTTCGGCCGAACCTTCAGCAATCCATTTTTCCCAGATTAATTCTGCCAGAGGGTCTCGCATCTGCGCGAGGTCGCTGTCGTCGATAGTGTGTGTCATAACCTCTCAGTGAGTGATTACCCCCCCTTGATAACTCTACCGTGTGCGCGCGGAGTGAAAGTGTTAGGGCTTGGAGAGGTTAAGATCCTGCCGGAGTTGCGCGAGAATCCTCTCGTATTCTTCGCTTTCCTGCGCCTGCCGCTCTTTGTTCTGTATGCTTATCCGGGCCTCCTCGGTCATCGGCTGCCCGCACCGATAGCAAATATCCGCGCGGGAGAGGTGGATAGGGTTCGGTTCTCCGCACCACGGGCAGATTTTGGGCTGCATCTTCGCAGCATCGCTGTGTCTGACCTCGCGCGGGGTTTTCATCCCTGCGTGCTCAAGGATTGTCTGATCGATATACTCGTCGGAGGGGTTCGTATAGACGTCGATCATCTTCGTGCCGAGGTGCCCCCAATTCCGGAGCATGATCACCGGGAGAGGCACCCCGTCCTCGACGTCGTGTGTGGTCCTTGTCGGTCGGAAGATCGATGGCATCGCTTTAGTGATCCCGGTCTCCGCCCGGAGCCGGATCAGGACGGAATCTACTACATCCTTTGAGATCCGGTAATGCCCTCCGCGATGCTTCTTTAAGGTGATGAATACCGGGGCGCCGCCAGTAGATTCTCCGGGCCGGTAGTCCCCCTTCCAAGTAGCGAGGTAGGGCACCGACAGGGTCAGCCGGACCCGGCGGCGGCGGCCTGTCTTCTGCCGGGTGACGAAGTATGCACCGTACTGGTCGAAGATGATATCCGACCAATTCAGGGCGATGATATCGGCGGCCCGACACGCTCCGTCGTAGAGCATGGCCACGAGCGCCCGGTCGCGGGAGTTCCCGCAGGCGGCGATCAATTTGAGCACCTCATCCTTCGTCAGCATGTCGTCGGCGCACTTGTTCTTTGTCCGCTGCGGGGGGAGTTTGATCGCGGCGATCTTCTTCGCAGACAGGAGGGCGTTCTGGTCCGCGAGCCACACGGCGATATCTCGCAGTTGGTGAATGAGCTGTCGGATATAGTTCGGAGAGTATTCGGATGAGCGGATCGCCCCGACCGCCTGCAGAACATCCGCAGTCGAGCAGGCATCGAGCGCCGCGCCGGTCTGCTCGTGGAGCACCTGCGTGCAGCGATAGAGGAGGTGATATCGGTTCTTCATCCACTCCGGCGTTCCCCCTTCCTGTGATTGTGTCTCGGCGATATATGCGAGGAGGAGATCCCCTTCCTGTGAGGACAGGCGGCCCCCTGTGATGCTGTCTGCGATGTGACCTTTGACGAGGGCGAAATGATTCATACACGAAAAATAGGGTTGAAGGTATATAGTTGTAATGACCGGTTAAAAGTCAGTCATTATTCTGAACTGTCTACCAGATGCGCGGTCATTACAACTATCACAAAAGAGGATCGCCGGGGGGGTCCAGGAGGATCACCGTGACCCGCTTGCCCGCCCATGCAGCCGGCACATAGATCCGGGCACTCGACCCGGATGCCGTCGCCGTCTTGATCATCTGACTGTACCCCGTCAGCCGGTATTCGACCGGAGCGGTTAGATCGTTACTTGTGTGCTGCTCGTCTGCCAGGGGATAGACCTCCTCTGCGCCGCAGTTCGTCGTCGGCGGCGGAGGACCCCCCACTTCAGATGTCTTGTCCCAGTCATCAGACGCTATATTATAGCCTCTATTATTTATAACTTTCTACGATCTGATGGCCCGGGACACATGGGGCACTTTACTACGGAACTTTTTCTATATTCTCCTCGTGGAATACTCCTGGTGACATGTGCCCCAAGTGCCCCGGCAGGGCACGTAGGGCATGAGAGATCATAACTTTTCTCATGTAGGTGTGATTAAAAAAAGTCCTGATCCTTCGTGCCATTCCTGCCCTGAGTTATGGGATGTGGAAAGTTATTTATATTCATACGTATAATGTATGTATTGTAACAGGTGAGAGACAATGACACTCTTTGACACTCTGTATGTCCTCAGGACCCCTACCGGGGCGGAAGTGGAGGTAGAACTCAAGAGGGGGCAGTTCTACGGCCCTGCCCGCGTAAAGAACAATCAGCCTATCATGTGCAGCTGCACGGGCACGACCAAGGAGACCGCGACTGTGATGGATGCAGTTGATGGTGTCGGAGCGGTCTGCCCCAAGTGCGGCAAGACCCTGGCAATTATCCGGAGCCCCGCAGACCACAAAGCAGAGGTCGAGGCGGCGGCGCGGCAGGCTCGTGAGAACCTCCGCCTGGTCCCGGCAGGTATGACCGAAGATTTCGGGATGGCCTACCGGCTCACGGCGCGGCTTGACCGGGCAGAGTGGGCAAAGATCGCCAAGCACATGCTCTACGTCACGACCGAGGACTCGATGGGGATGGATGCCGACGACCACAACCTCGGATGGGTGACGTTTTACCCGCGCGAGGTCGAGGGGGCGCTCGGCATCACTGGCGACCGGACGGTCGCAGGTCAGCGAGAGGCCGCGCAGCGGCGCCGGGAGTCTCCGATCGAAGTCAGAAAGCGTGCGATCGCTCAGCGGGTAAAGGAGATCTCCCACGAGATCCGCGAAACCGGGGAGCGGCCGGAGGGGCACAACGATCCCGTCGGTGATAGGCTGTTCGACACTCAGGATATTTATGGGGGCGGCGACTGGTTTGTCATCGACCCGGAGTACCTCTGGTATATCCAAAACAACGGCATGGACGGAGATAACTGGGGCCTCAACAACGTCCGGACCGGGGGCGCAGGGGCGATCGGCTGGCGCATCCCCGCATCATCTTTGATGACGGCCGAACTGCGCGAGATGGCGCGTGAGATCGCCGCGCTACTGGGGGCCAAGTAATGACCCCTCTCACCCCGGACCACTACGAGATCGACGGCTACGAGGTGCTGGAGCGCACCCCCCGGCACTACTCCGGGCAGAGCAGCAGCACCCTTTACTTGCCGAAAGAGTGGGGAAACAAGAGAGTGAAGGTCGTGAGGATCGACCCGTGAGGCGATGACAATGGAAGCAACAGAACAGAGACTTTACAGTATTAACGAGATCCACCAGTTGGCGCAGATCGTCAAGGAAGACCTAGAGAACGCGACAGTCTCCTCCGCGAGTGTGCAGATCTGCCCCGATGGTCGGATTATCATCGAGGAGATCACGTTCCGGCTCTCAGACGGCCGCATAGTGTCACCGGCTCCGGTCGACGGAGAGATCGGCACTGCCGTCGACATGCGGCTGGAGGTCTACGATGACCATCTCCCGGGCGGGCACGGCTGGCGCGAGGCAACGATCGCGGAGGATTATGCCGAGGAGATCGCGGACCTGCGGCAGGTCTGGCACCCGGAGCCGGACACGCTGGAGGAGGCGAGGCTGTGAGCCAAAAGACCAAAGCGGCATCCAGGGCGGCGCTCGCACAGTTGCACAATGCCCGGCACCGGGATCTTCCCTTCGTGCACCTCGACTGCCCTCTCTGCCCCGGCACCGTCCGGCAGACCTCCTCGGGCGACCGGCGCAGGCTCCGGCACTTCGACTGCCCCGTCTGCGGGTTCTGGATGATCGTCGCGGACGAGGATATCGAGCAGGCGATCCTCGGTGCCGCCGACCCGGATGGATGCGACACCGCGAGCGGGTCAAACGGCGAGGCGTGGTTCAACGCCGAGACCGGGCGGCTCAACCTAATCGCGAGCGATGAGGCACGGCGGCGCTGGAAAGAGCAACAGGCCACCGGGCACATGGCTGCGTCAGGATAGGCCCCTAATCCTCTATTTTCCGCGCCCGGTAGAGGCTACTCAGTATAAAAAGAGGTTATAAGTAGATGATCACGACATCCTCTTTATCAGGACCGTCGACCACGATCTCAGCGATGCCTGCCCCCGTGCTCCGATCCTGTAGCCGTGCCGTTGCCCGCTGCACTGTGTAGCCGTCGAGCGGGTTCTCCCCCGGAGCCGTCTCCTGCTGTTCTGGCGGGCTATCGTCCTTGATAACATACTCCTGAGCGTTCCACTCCGCGACCGCCGCTTTAAGTTCTTCTAGCGCGGTCTCGTTGAAATACGCCACCCGCATGAGGTTCCCCGTCACCGTGGCGGCGAGTTCGTGATACTTGATCTGGTTAAATCCCGCCGGAGCAGGACCCACTGAGGATTTGATATCAACCGTGGCGGTTTTCGCGAGTTTGTCCTTCGTGATCACGGTTGTCCCGTTCTCGCCGGTGTACGTGATTGTCTGCGTAAAAGTATAGTCCTGCACGTTCTGCGTCGGGGCGGGGGTGCCGCCGACCGTGGCCGCCGCTGTCGGGGCGATAGGTGCCGCATCAATCGGGGCGGTCGTGGCTCCGGTGCAGCCACACGCGAGGATCAAGGCAGCGAGAAGTGCCAGAATCAGAAATAGATATCTCATACAGCCCGATATGTCAGGCAGAGAAAAAAAGGGTGTCGGTTTAGGTCTGCGCCCGATAAACTGGGTTATAGGGTGGTGCCCATGTCGGGATACACCAGAATGGTCGCGTCCCCAGCCAGCATGAGCGAGGTGCCTGTGTTAGTAGAGGAGATAGTGGACATAAAGACCTCAATCACGTCGCCCGCCTCTACCGCTGCAAGGTCCACAGTGAATGCCTCGTCTTTCACAGATGAATCGTCGAGGACGGCGACTGTGTTATGTTTGACCTGTATGGCTGAGAGGTATCCGCCCCCCGAGGCCACATACCCCGAGACGCGCAGAGTATTCGCCGCCCCCACGCACGCAGGACCGATGACGAAATGCACGATCCTGACGAGCCCCTCTGCGGCGGCCACCGCCTTGTCCGGGAACGTGACTAGGGGGTTCGCTGATGCCGCCACCGTGTAAGCAGTATAAATCTGCTCTGCGTGGAGTGTGACCGCGCCCACTGCGGTGATCGTAGCAGCCGCCGCGACCACGAGTGATGCCAGTGCCCGGCAGTCGTGTATCCTGTCCGCAGGCACCGTCGTCTGCCCCGGCCCGATCTCCAGCACCGCGAGCGGGATACAGCCCACCGGCAGCGCAGGCGTCGAAGTCCCTCCGAGCGCGATCCCGAGCGCTCCGGACCCGTTCGCATACAGGAGATCATACCGTGTCACCGTGCCCGCGTTCGCCGTCACCGCCGCCGTCCCTCCGGCGACCGTCACCGAAGCCCCGGTAGCCGTGGCCGTGCCTGCCCCTACTGTTATTTGGAGCGCCGAGCCCGAACCCGTCAGCGTGCACCCGGAGAGCACCGCCGTCCCCGCGAGCCAGAGCGACGCGAGCGAGTTAAACATGGGCGCAAAAAGCCCGTCACCATCTGTCACTGTTTTCATTCGATCACCTTGTAGACTATCTCATACTCCGCCTCGATCAGCGCCGTCTTCTCCAGCGGCGAGTGTGTCGCCCGGGAGATGAGATCGCCGCCGATCGTCGCCCCCCCTTCTGCGAGCAGAGCACCGACATTCTCGGCCGCTGTCAGCCGCCCCCGGGCCGTAAACTCTCCGGTAACGCCGTCAAACGTCGATGCCGTCTTCTCCGCGACCTGCGTTTCGAGGGCAGTATCTGCCCCCGCCTCCGCAGTCGTCCCGGTGCCGATCGCCACGGTCCCGACCGCAGCCCGGACCAGATCCCTGATATGGTTTCGTCCCTGTCCTATGAGCATCAAATCACCTGCACTCGCTCGCCTCTGCTGTCGCCAATGGTTGAGCCAGCACCTAACCGGCCCCGGTGCACCCCGAAGGTGAACATGGTCGCCGGGACCGCCCGAGTCCACACTTTGATCTCAGTCTCGACCACGACCGGCTCGACCAGCCGCACGATCTCCAGCACCGTCGCGTCGGTATCCGCCGCCCGTGCATCGAGCCGCGAGACCTCGTCGGAGAGTTCCACGAGCACGTCCACGACCCCATCGGAGTTCTCGGCGAGCGTCACGACGGTCGTCTCGTCGCGCCACGCATACTCGATCTGCGCGACCCGGTAATCCCCGTCGACCTGCTGATCCTCGACCACGACCCGGCAGACATCTCCCGGGCGCACCGAGAGCCCGCCCCAGGTCTCCAGCGTCCCGGTCTGGATCACGCTCCGGTCAGCGAGGATCTGGAGTGCCTTCGCCCTCGCCGCGTCCTCGGTGGCGATCTCCGGATAGGTTCGGACCGCCTCGATGACAACCGGGCGCGGGCTCCCGAACCGAGCCTGCAGAGTCATCTGCGAGACCCGATCCTGCACGGAGACGGCCCCGGTGCTCGGAGACTCACCATAGTAGAGCGTGACTTTATTGATCTCCGCCCGGGAGTCCTCCTCGAAATCCGCCGAGAACCACTCCCCCTCGATGAAATCCCGGGGCGAGCGGCGCGAGGATGCGGGCCGGAAAAAGAATTTACCGGAGTCGTCAGCACCCCACTCTTCGCCACCGGACATCGCCGCGAGTTCTGCGAGCACGGCATCGAGCCCCTCCCCCTTCCAGGTGCGGTCGATCTCGATATCGTTCGCCACGGCGACAAGGGCGGCATCCCAGGTCAGCGGCGTGTAGGTCGTGATAAGGTCCTGCAGCACCGCTGAGATGGTGCCGGAACACTCTCGGTAGACTTTCCTCGCCCGGAGCCAGAAGTCGAACGAGAGGAGCGTGAGCGCCGTCTCAGCGGCATCAGTCTTGATGTCATCGACGTACCCCCCGAACCGGAGCACGGGCGTGCCTGCCTCAGTCTCCGCCGCGAAGAGATGCAAGGGAGTCTTACGAGGATACTTGGCGGCGACAGTCCCGTCCGGGTCGGAGAGGATCACCGTCGCCGTCCGGGCGAACCGGGAGAACGCATCCTGCACGGAGCAGTCGATCATCGCGGATTCGTATGCGGCAGCGGTGGGATCGTAGAGCCGCCACACTGTGCTCCCGGTCGTGGTGGGGGGGAGCAGCGGCACGATCCCGAAGTACTCCGCGAGCGGGAGCGTGGTGGCGAACGCGATCTGCAGGTCTACCCATCCGTCGCCGAAATCAACCGATACCGTCACCTAGTCGCCCCCGGTGCGCGGGAACCCGACTAAGAACTTAACGGTGTAGGGTATCCGCTCCAGCCCAGCGTCCGGATTATACCGGAACTCGTCGAACGTGACCGGGGGATATGTGTGCCCGTCGAGACTAGAATAATCCTGATCGTCCTCGCTCGCCGCCCCGTAGAAGTCCTCGAAGGCGTACAGATGATACGCTCCTCCGGCGTGCTGCGCGAGGGCATTGAGCCACCTGATCTGCATCCGGGGCGGGATGCTCGACCGCCCGAAGAGAGTCTGCATCGCGGTCCGGTGGTCGGGGTGCATCTCAGATGTTGACTCAGCCGTGCCCTGTATAACGAGTTCCGTCCGGTAGACACGCTTGTCGATGACCTTCGTGCCCTTGCCTCCCGTCCGGTCAGCGGCGAAGGGGTTGTTTTTCGCCACGTAGTCGGTGACGGTTGCCGGGCAGAACCAGTAGAGGGCCTGCCCTGTCGCCGGGTCGATGAGTCGGAGATTTAAGTATTCGCCGGTCATCGTCCACGATTCCTGAGCGCGGCCGGGATCTCGTCTCTGACGATCTGCCGGAGTGCTCGCTCATTGAGGTTGTCTGCCTTACTACCTGTGATCTGGATCGCTCCACTCTCCAGCGTAACGGTGATTATCTCCTGCCGCGTCGGGGCCGCAGGTGCCGATCCCACGATAGGTGCAGGGATCGCCGCAGGGGCCATCGGGGCAGCGGCACCCATCGGGCTCGCCTGTGCGAAGGGGAACTCGGGGATCGCGCTGAACATGGCGTCGATTGTCGCGGATATCCGGGGCATCTCCGGCACCGCACCGAGGATCATATCCACGATCCCGGTTGTTGGGGAGATGTCCGGGAGATCCGGGGCCGCACCGAGAACCATATCTAGCGTCGTCGAGAGTGCCGGAGTGGGGGGCATCTCCGGCACCGCACCGAGGGTAGTGTCGATAACTCGGGAGACCTTCGGAGGCTCCGGCATCTCCGGGAGTGTGAGCGGTTGCGCGGCGAGTCCGGCGTTGAAGTGCTGCACGAAATCCGAGCCCCACCGCTCCGCCATCCGATCATTAGCGACGATATCAAACGAGAGCGCCGACTCAATCGCCGACCGGATGCGGGTCAGGGCGCTGATGAGCCCGCCGTATTTTGAGTTGACTCCAGTAACAAACAACCCCATCAGGTCAGAGCCCCACTTCGGGGCCTTGCCGACGAGGGTGTCGAACGTCCCGGAGGTGCCGGTCGCGGCGGTCTCGGTCGCGGTCGAGAGGAGCTGCGACGAGGTCGAGGTGTTGGCTGCCATCGTACTCATGCTCGCCGATACGTTCGTCGAGGTGGTTGCAGCGGTCGCATCGAGATCCGCTGCCTGCTGCTCCAGGTCGCGCAGTTGCTCGGTGGCCTCGCTGTAGCCGGGCGGCATCGCAAAATCAGGCATACTCGGCATCAGGTCATTGAGCCGGTCGGACTGCCCGCCGTCCCCCGCCGTGCCGCCGAGCAGGCCGTCGAGCCAGTCGGTCACCGGGTGCGCCATCTGTGAGGGATCGTTCTGCCACGAAGGCGTCACGACCCCCTCCATCAGCCCGTCGCTGAACCCTCCAGATGAGTTCCACTCTGCCCACTTAGCCTGTAGGTCAGCGCCCGCCGTGTCGAGTACGGTCTTCATGCTGTCGATCTTCGGCCCGAGCAGGTCGCCGAGGAAGGGGATATTCTCGGTGATGCCGTCCACCCAATTAAGGGCGAGCTCCGCGCCCCACAGCCCGGCAGACTGTGCGACGAGGGTGAACCATTCGACGAGGTTGTCTTTCAGGTTGCCGAACACCACGCCCGCATTATAAGCGAACTGCCCGACATACGCCCCGGCCTCCTCGACGGCTTTGAGCACCCCCGTCTGCCAGAGGAGCCAGACGACCGCCCCGCCGAGCACGAGCCCGGCAAGCACGCCGACTGCTATCCCGAGCAGCGTGAGTCCTCCGGCAGCGGTCACGAATGTGAGCCCGCCGAGTGCCGTTGCAATCGTAGTGAGCGACCAGACAAACAAGGCAATCGTCGGAATCGCTATGAGCAGCCCGAGCCCGATCAGGGCAATCCACGACACCAGAACCTTAACCGGCCCCGGCAGCGCCTCGAACCAGCCGAGCGCGTCCTCTAGCAGCCCGTTAAACCAATCGAGCGCGGGCGACCATTCCTGCCCCATCGTCTGCGCGAACATCGAGAACCAGAGCTGCGTCTCCGAGAGTCCCGCGACGAGGTCCGGCGTCTGCGAGACGATCGCCGCCATCGCTCCTCCGGCGGCAATCCCGATCCCCGCGAGCGCCGCCTTGTTCCGCTCCATCCACTGTTTCGTAACTCCGGACTCTTTCGCGGCAGTCCGGGCGGTCTCGCTGATGGAGGTCCGCACCCGCCGCTCCGCGTCGAGCACTTGCTGAAAGCCCTGTGCGGCGTAGCGGATAGTAAGATCCGAGATCAGGACCATCTACCGCCTCCGTGCTTCGTCTGCCTGTTCCTTCCGTTTTTCATTTCTCCCCCGTAGTATGCTCAAATGCGCCAGATACTCCCGGCGAGGGAGGGCGGTGCGGATGTCGAAGGGACACCCGTATTCAGACCATGTGATGCAGTCCTCCATCACCCGCGCCTCCCACACTTCGTCGGGCTCAATCGCGACGCCCTTGCCCCAACTAGCGAAATATCTCCGCTGTGTCCGCGTCGAGATCCTGATACGTCCCGATCGCGTCTGCGAGCCCGTCGCGGATGTATGCCGGGAGTGCCGTGATCGCATCGGTCGTCGGGGCGAACCCTTCCGGCCCCTCGACGACACCGACTCGGATCGTCTCTGCCTTGAGCGCCGCGATCTCCTCCGGGCTCATGGCTGCGTTTCGGCTCCTGCCCCGCGCCCGGAGTGCGTTGGCCTCGATCCGGTCCTTCTCGCCCTGCGTGAGCATCCGCACCCGGAACACGATCTCCTGTCCGGGGCCGATCGGGAACTTGACCGGCTTGGTCTCCGTCCGCATCGACTCGAACGCCTTGAGCGCATCCTGCCACGTCGCCGACAAGATCACACCCCCGTCGGCGTCCGGACTTCGACGGAGGTTGAGGTCGGGGCCAGCGTCATCGCGCCGGGAACCGTTCCCTTGCCCTTGTGTGGGAGGGTCGCATCGAGGATATCGCAGTCGTTGAGGCAGATGATCAGTCCGTCCGTCATATCGAGGACACTGGTGCCAACGCGGGCGATCGGGATCACCACATCGACCGCCCGGTCATCATCGAGCGCAGCGGCGTAGAGGCTGTTATCGACTGGATTAAAGTCGATCTTCATCGCATACCGCCCCTCGCTCTCCTCCTCCGCGACACAGTAAGCATCCCTGCCGCCGCCGTGGTTGTAGGCTTTCAGGCCGTTCTTCCACCCGCACGAAAACCCGTTCACGGTCGCCAGCGTCCCGACGTGGCCGCCCGCCATCGTGACCCCGCCGAGCATCCAGAACCGGAGTTCCTGCGTGGTCGGAATGGAGAGGGTCGTGAACGCGGCCGCCGCCGTATCGGGATCGCGGCTCGCGGCGAGGAAGTCCATCTGCGCCGTGACCGCATCGCCCATCTTGGCCGCGAGGGTGAGATCCGCCTTGCACCCGACGAAATCCTCGACGAGCGCGGCGTCCTGCTGCTCCCGGCGAACCGAGATAGTCTTCAGGAGGTCGGTATCCTCGAACTTTACCCCGGTGTAGCCGGCACCAGTGGTAGCGGTGCCCGCCCCGATCGCGCAGGCGAACGGAAGATCGCCGTTGATGATGTTGAAGGTCAGCCCGAACTTGAGATCATACTCATCCTGTGAGTAGGTGTGCGGTTTTCTCCCGCCCCCTGCCGTGCTCCGGGCAGACTTCGGGTTGGCCTGCGGGAAGTCGATGTCTCCGGGGATGAGTCCAAAAATCTTGTTCAGCGTCGTTGCCTTGGTGTAGGGTGTCGCTCCTTCGTCGCCCCACATGATCTGCGATTTGCTCGCCTGTAAGTAGTGTGCCATGTTATCAGTCCTCAACTGGTGCAGTATACACGAGCCCCCGCACCACAATACGCCACGACCGCACCACAGAGGCGGCATCCCAGGACATCGGCACGGAGGATACTACCTCAGCGTCGACGAACCCGGCGGCCTCCAGCGTCGCGGTGTTAGTCTCAATCCATCCCCGCACCTGATCGCGCATCTGATACATCGTCGTCGAAGACTCGGCGTGGAGGTCGATGCCGACGGTATACTGGTGCCGCCAGACATCCCCCCGAAGATCGGGCCTGCTTGATACGTCGCTCGCCTCCCCGACGATGATGTGCGGGTAGTAGCGCGAGCGGTCGGGAAACTCCGACAGAACACAGTGTGTCTTAGTCGGGCGGGTGCTTGCGCTCGGATCGGTAATCGTTCCGGCGAGGACCGCTGCGTGCAGCGAGGATCGCCATAAGTCGCGAATAATCGCGGTAGAAAGGGTGCCGTTAGGAACCGTGAGTCCCATAGGCGATCCCCTCGTTTGGAGTCGTTGTCATCGTGTCACCTTCGTCCGGTGTTACTGTCTTTCGCTGTCCGCGATCCGTGCGCGGATGTTGCCGTCGACGGTCGGCGAGATCATGTCGACCGCGAGTTGGGCCGGGGCGAACCCCTTGAGGCCGTGCTCGGCGATAGATCGCCGGATCAGCCAGATCATATCGTCCCATGCTTGCCCTTCGGCGGGCTGGAGCCCCTGCTCCCGCGCCCACTGCGAGATCACATCGTGCGGCGGCATCTTCGAGCCCGGAGCCCTGCCGAACTCGGCGATCAGGTGTTGGATGGTCTCGCCCTTGACGAGATACTCATCGGCGCCCGGGAGTTCGGGAGATACCGTTGTCCGGGCGATGGCCTCACCGGTGCCGACGTACGGCCTGCCGTGCGAGCCTGTCGCCCCTTTACCCTGATCGAGGTTGTCCTGCCACTGTTGCCGGGTGCGCTCAGCGGCTTTCCAGAGTTCCTCGCTCACGATCTGAGCGTAGTCCGGGATGCCCTTGAACGTGACCTCGATCTGGTAACTCATCGGCCGGGCAACTCCTTGAGGAAGAGCGTGTTCTTCGTCACGCCGGTGAAGGGGTGCTTATCCCGCTTCCCCTCGGCGATGCGATACACCTGATACTCGTCTCCCGTGAGCCCCGGAATACTTACCGAACCCGGCCCGAAACTGAGCGCATATTCGCCCGTGGTCGGGTAGTCGCCGCCGTATTCCTCGGTGCCCGGGGGATTGGGGAACGTGATTGCAAGGGACCACGCCGCCCCGCTACCGGAGACGGCGGTGATCACGGCGTCCGGCACGGTGAGCAGGAGATCGCCCATGCCCTCGCGGTCAGGCTTGACCTTAAGCCACTCGGAGAGCGTCGCCCGCGTGGTCGCGTCGATGCCCCGCCCGGCGAGGTTCCGCGCTTCCTTCTCGCTCGGTGAGGAGAGCAGCGCCCGCAGGAGCCGACAGTCGAACGTCGAGAGGGTCGGGTCGAAGCTGTCGTAGTCATCGAACGCCGCCACAAGGCAGCGGATGAGCACGGCCGTCTCCCC
>WOYI010914215.1_pt1 | contig 16535 bp, 27 predicted proteins | sample 6423411 | NCBI WGS metagenome assembly WOYI01 (sample SAMN13441803, study PRJNA592873) | oil field metagenome | biome: oil field; feature: oil-well bore; material: oil-contaminated soil; isolation source: oil-contaminated soil from oil-well borehole | place: Germany: Wietze | collected 2016-10-18 ...
CTTATAGCTTCGATCATTCAGATGCTAGAGTAGCGAAGACCTTTGCATCCCCTACCATGTAGTCTATAACGCAGTATTCATTTGGCTGATGCGCAAGCTCTTCTATCCTTGCCCACACGCATGCATTGCAGCCAGCAGCCCTCAGGTAAGCAGCTACAGTGCCCCCACCTATGCCTATGGTCTTTGCCTCTACTCCATACACGTCTCTTATAGCTTTTTTCAGCAGCTTCACACCCTCCGAGTTTATATCTGTAACCGGGGTTCTCTCACCCTTCTGAGGAAAGTCTACGCTTATCTTTACCCCATATTTCTTCTCTATTTCATTAACAATGTCTCTGACATCCTTTAACAAATCTTCCGGATCATACTGGGGTAGAACCCTGCAGTCAAAGTAGAAAATATCCTTGCCAGGCATTGTGTTTACATTCGGCACATTAGCCTCCTTTTTCGTAGGTTCAAAGGTCGATACAGGGGGAGAGAAGAGATCATCTCTTGCATTATACTTTTCATGAAGCACTTTGTCCAGGGTTAGAAGAAGATCAGCGCCCGCTCTATGCGCATTTATCCCTTTATCGGGCATTGATGCATGGGACTGCTTTCCTTCCACGGTGAACTTAAACCATATAATAGTCTTTTCTGCTATCTCTATCTCATCACCTTTTGGGCTACCAGAGTCAGGGACCATGTATATATCATCCTTCTTGAAAAGCTCACCGTGCTCTTTCAGAAGAAATTGCACTCCATACTCGCTTCCCATCTCTTCATCACTCACAAATAGCAGGTTTATGTCATACTTTGGTTTTATACCAAGATCCTTGAACGTTTTTGCTGCAAATATGCTTGACACTATGGCCTGCTGGTTGTCTTCTACTCCTCTGCCATAGATCTTTCCATCCTTCACAACAGCTTTGAAGGGATCGCTGTTCCACAGGCTTCTGTCTCCCTCAGGCACAACGTCAAGGTGAGACATGATCCATATCGCCTTGCTTCTATCTTTTCCATACATCTTGGCGACTATGTTTGGTCTTATACCATTCTTCGCTCTTTCATCCTTTGCATCATACTCCTTAATCTCATCTGCAAAGCTGACGAGCTTTTTGACATACTCCGCTTTATCGAATTCGCCCTCCCCTCCACTATCCGGGCTTATAGCCTTAAGAGCGCACATATCTGCCTGCGCTTTTATCATATCCTCTCTGTAACTCTCTATTTTTTTCATAAGCTCTTCTTTTTCCATTTTACCCCTCAAAAGTAAGGTGGTTGGTAGTTTAAATAATTGTCCATCTTTGAATTTTATCAGCCAAGGAAAATATATCTTTTGGGAAAGCGCTGCCATTCATGGTAAAAATAGTTGTAACCTTCAATCCTTCAGAGACCCAGAGAAAGATAATAAAAAGCACACTTGGGGATGCTCTATTTTTGAGCGAAAATAGATCTCTACTGCAATCAGCAGACATACTATTCAGCTGGAATCCTGTTCTGGAGCTGGGGAGAGAGGAACTTGGAGAGATAAAAGCAGGGTTTATGCAGGCATTGAGCGCTGGCGTGGATCACATACCAATAAGTATGATGCCAGAGAACCTAACCATAGCGAGCAATGTTGGCGCATTTGCAGAGCCTATGGCGGAGCACACCATGGCAATGTTTTTAGCCCTGGCAAAGAGGCTTTACATAAACCATCAGAGGATGAAAGAGGTTTTTGATCAGCGCTCTGAGACATTAACGATGAAGGGTAGCATATGCGGTATCCTTGGCTTTGGCGAAAACGGAAAAGCTGTTGCAAGATTGGCTAAAGCCTTCGGTGCAAGGATATATGCGATAAACTCAACTGGCAGGACAGAAGAGAAGGTAGAATTCATAGGCACGCTAAAAGATCTGAACCCCTTTTTGAGAAGCGTTGATTTTCTTGCGGTAACCATAGCTCTAAATAACAGGACAAGAGGGGTAATAGGGAAGAGTGAGCTGGAGATAATGAAGAAGAATGCTATCATTGTCAATACAGCCAGAGGTGAGATAATAGATGAAGGAGCGCTTTATGAGCACCTGAAGAGCAACCCAGAATTTATGGCAGGCATTGATGCATGGTGGGTTGAGCCCTTCAGGCACGGAAGATTTGAAATGCATTACCCATTTCTTGAGCTGCCAAATGTCATAGGTTCTCCGCACAACTCGGGGATGGTAAAGGGGGTTATAGACCACGCAACAGAGCTTGCATGCGAAAATATAAAGGATTTTATTGAAGGTAAAGAGGTAAGAGGTGTTGTTAGGAGAGAGGATTACAGTTAGGTATTTATAAAAACAGGTTTTCACCGGAAGGAATATGGCTCAGGACGAGGGAAATCAGTGGGCAAGAGCTCTGTTTTTTTGCTCTTAATACAGTGACAGAAATCCCTCATTGGCGGCTCAAAGGGCACAAAACAAAGTCTGTAGAGGCTGGACCTCTAGCTCAAAAGATAGAGAAATAAAGGAAGAATGACAAATTCAGGGGGGATAAGAACAATGGATGGTGTATTTGTATTCCTATCTGTATACTGTTAGATATGCCTGTTTTCAGAGGAAGAGTAAGTTTTAAATAAAAGCATAACTATGTTTTTTTATGGTAGTGGGCTTAGACGTTTATGTGGCAGAGTTTATAGGCACAATGTTGCTTATAATTTTTGGGGATGGAGCGGTTGCAACAGCGGTGCTTAAGAAGAGCAAGGGAGAGAATGGAGGGTGGATCACTATAACCACCGGATGGGGTCTTGGTGTGGCAATAGCTGTTTACGTAACTGGCTGGATAAGCGGCGGGCACATAAATCCAGCGGTTACTATCGCTCAGGCAAGCATAGGCATGTTCCCATGGTCACTGGTGCCAGGCTATATTTTTGCACAGATCGCCGGAGCTTTTGTTGGAGCTGTTCTTGTTTATCTGGCTTACAGAGATCATTTTAAAGAGACAGAGGATCCTGCAGTGAAGCTCTCTGTTTTTTCAACAGGGCCACAGATAAGGAATTTTGTGAGCAATTTTATAACAGAGGCAATAGGCACAGCAATTCTTGTGATATGCGTTCTTGGGGTTACGAATGAGAACAACCAGATAGGAGCGCTCGGTGCGCTCATAGTAGGCCTCGTGGTGTGGGTCATAGGCCTGAGCCTTGGTGGTCCAACAGGTTATGCGATAAATCCTGCTAGAGACCTGGGGCCAAGGCTAGCACATGCTGTGCTTCCTATAAAAAATAAAGGTAGCTCAGACTGGAGCTATGGCCTTGTGGTGCCTATATTCGGGCCTATAGTCGGAGGCATCATAGGCGCATGGATTTATACGATGTTTCTGAGTCTGGTGTGAGACATGAGCTTAGACGAGATACTGGAGTTAGGGAAAGATAAGGTGAGGTGAAAAAAATGGAGAGATTTGTTGGGGCAATAGATCAGGGAACCACAGGAACAAGGTTCATGGTCTTTGATAAAGAGGGAAATGTGGTGGAGCAGGCTTATGAGGAGCATCAGCAGATATACCCAAAGCCTGGTTGGGTGGAGCACGATCCACAGGAGATCATAGACAGAACCAGGAGCGTTATAGAGCGCTGTCAGATATCTCTTAACAGAAGATTCAGAGAGTGGGAGATCGTTGGCGTAGGGGTGACAAACCAGAGGGAGACAACTGTGGCATGGAACAGACGCACAGGAAAGCCCCTGTATAATGCTATAGTATGGCAGGACACAAGGACAAAGGATATCTGCGATAAGCTTCCTGCAAAGCTTATAAGAGAAAAAACAGGACTTGCTGTCAGCACCTATTTCTCTGGCAGCAAGATGAAGTGGCTGCTTGATAACGTGATAAAGAGCAGGGAAGACGTCATTTTCGGAACGATAGATTCATGGCTCATATGGAACCTCACAAAAGAGCATGTTACAGACTACACAAATGCAAGCAGAACAATGCTGATGGACATAAAAAAGCTGGAATGGGATGAAGAGCTACTTAAGCTATTTGGCATAGATGAGAGTATGCTACCAGAGATAAAAAGCTCCAGCGAGATCTACGGTTTCTTTGAGATGGATGGGAAAGAGGTTCCGTTATGTGGAGCTCTGGGAGATCAGCAGGCTGCACTCTTCGGGCAGGCGTGCTATGAGAAAGGGGATGCAAAGAACACATTCGGCACTGGAAACTTTCTTCTCATGAACACAGGCAAAGATGTTGCCTTCTCGGACGCAGGCCTTCTCACCACAGTTGGATATGGGGTTGAAGGAAGGAATGTTAATTATGCACTTGAAGGCTCAATAGCTGTCACAGGCGCTGCTGTTCAGTGGCTGAGAGATAACCTTGGGATAATAAAAACCGCTGATGAAACAGAAAGTTTGGGTAATACTGACAATGGGGGAGTCTACTTTGTTCCAGCGTTCAGCGGGTTATTCGCGCCCTACTGGGACATGAACGCCAGAGGCTCTATACTGGGATTGACCAGATATGTGCGCAGGGAGCAGATTGTGAGAGCAGTGCTTGAGAGTGAGTGCTATCAGAGCAGGGATGTCATAGAAGCTATGGAAAAGGATTGCGGTTTCTTCATAAAGGAAATAAAGGTTGATGGAGGTGCAACAAAGAATAACCTTCTAATGCAGCTATTCGCGGATATAAGCGGAAAGAGAGTTATAAGGCCAAAGGTCAATGAGACCACAGCTCTGGGGGCTGCTTATGCTGCCGGTTTGGCACAGGACTACTGGAAGGATACACATGAACTTAAGAAAAAATGGAAGGAGGATATGAGCTTTGAGCCCACAATGCCTGAGGAGAAAAAGGAGGAACTATACAGCTGGTGGAAAAAAGCAGTTGAGAGATCAAAGAGCTGGCTCGAGTAGTCTTTTTTCTTATAGGGTGTAAAGTAGATACACAATCACTCTTTACTCTGTTTAGACTATATGGAAAACCAGAAGGGAAAGATAAAGAGAAATACTAAAAGAGCTATTTTATCCATGACTGAAAAACTTTACAGAAGCAGAAAGAACAAGGTCCTTGGCGGGGTGTGTGGGGGTATAGCAGAGTATTTCAACATCGACCCCGTCCTAGTAAGGATACTCTGGATCCTGCTGTGCTTCTTTTCTGCAGGGTTAGGCATAATAGCGTATCTGATATTCTGGCTCATAGTCCCTCTTGAGCCGGAAGATGCTGTAGATGTCAGTGCTAGAGAGGTAAAAGAAGCCCAGAGCACAAAAATGGAGAGTGAGGGAGAGGTAAAAGATACGGAAGTCCAGGACACAAAAAGGGAGAGCAAAGAAGGGAAAAAGGGAGAAGGAGGCTTGCTAGTTATAGGCTTTTTCTTTGTCTGCCTTGGCTTTCTCTGGATAATAGGTGAGCGATTTTACATACGCAGTGTCGGTGGCATGGCAGCAATACTGGTGGGGCTCACGATAGTGATATACTGGGCTGTTGAGAGAAGGTGAAGATAGCTCTGCTGGCACTCATGCTGGTTGCATCACCAGCAACAAATGACTTTATGATAGGCATCGTAGCATACCACATACCTTTTGAATCCTATAAAATAGGATCCGGGGACATCGCAAAGATCTCTGGCTCTGGAGCTGGGTGGATGGCTGTAGACTTTGCATGGAAGGATATAGAACCAGAAAAAAGCATTTTCGATTTTTCATACTATGATGCTATGGTGGCTGAGGCGGGGAAAAAAGGTATAAGGATTTTTGCTAGAGTCGGGAATGGATACAATGGCATAAGGAGCACTGTGCCGGAATGGAGCCAGAGCTTAAGCAGAGAGGAATATAACAGGCATATAGAGCGCTATGCATCAGCTGTTGCAGAGAGGTATGGGGATAGGATAGATTATTACGCGATAGAGAATGAGCCAAACAACTTCCTTTTACATGCGCTCAGCGGATGGAGGACAGCCCTTCTGCCCGAGAAAGAGATGCTTTCAACCATGCGCGCTATAACCAGAGGTGTGCTTAAAGGTGATGAAAGTGCAATCATAGCGCTCAGCATCTCCCTTTCTCCGGGATACCTTGAATGGATAGAGCGTGCTAAGGGCTATATAGACTTTGATTTGATAGCGCTGAATGCTTATAAAAGCCCCGCGGTTCTGGGAAGGGAGATAGAAAGAATGAGGGCAATGGGTTATAGAGTCGTTGTGCTGGAAACAGGGCTCAGCACCTTCTACAGATCTGAAGAAGAACAGGCAGAGTTTGTGAAAAACGCCATAATAACATCATATAACGCTGGTGCCGAAGGGGTGTTCGTATATACGTATAAGGATAATGAAGAAGAGGCAAACGCAAAGGAGCGCTCTTTTGGCCTTATTCGTTCTGATGGAACAGAGAAGCAGGCATTTAAGGAGCTTGCCACAGCGAGAGAGATCATAGAGAATGAGGTAATGGACGAGCTGCACGAAAGCATAAAGGACAGGCTGTCCATACTGCTTCTCGAGAGCAAAAGTGCTTCGATCATGATAAATCTTTATCTGTACATGGTAGCATCTCTTTTCATCAGTTTTCAGCCATTGCAGAGACTCTATAACCAGCTTATGGATCATCAATCTGTAAGCAGACTCGTTAATTCTTTGAACCTTGCAGGGATCTGAGCCTTTCTTATGATATTATCTATACCTCCAGCTCAAGGCTGATGTCAAGCGCTTTCACAGAGTGCGTCAGAGATCCTATGGATATGAAGTCAACGCCAGTTTCTGCTACGGCGCGCACGTTTTCCAGAGTGATCCCGCCGGAGGCTTCCAGCTTTACCTTGCCCCTGCAAAGCTCAACCGCAAGGCGCATATCATCTATGCTCATGTTATCCAGCATTATGATATCCGCACCAGCCTCAAGGGCTTCATTTACCTGCTCCAGAGAGTTCACCTCCACCTCAACCCTGGCTAATTTTTTTGCAATATCTACGGCCTCCCCCAGGCTTATGCCTTTTGAGCTGAGAACCGCAAGATGATTATCCTTTATCAGAACCATATCCCCGAGGCTCTGTCTGTGATTCTTTCCTCCTCCAGCTCTCACAGCGTATTTCTCTAGGGCCCTCATGCCCGGTATCGTTTTTCTTGTGTCCAGAATGCGGGCTTTGAACCCTGAGGCCTCTTCGACATACCGCGCCGTCATGGTCGCTATGCCGCTCATGTGCTGCAGGAAGTTCAGAGCTGTCCGCTCAGCCTTCAGAATACCTGAAACAGGGCCGGAGATCGTTGCTATAATATCCCCAGGCTTCACATTTGAGCCGTCATGAATGATCTCATGGAAGTCTAGCGAGGACTCTACCCTGTGAAAGACCTCTGAAGCCACCTCTATACCTGCAAGAACCCCCCCCTCCTTTACCAGCAGGTTCCCCTTTCCCAGGATCCCTGGGGGTATGAGAGAGTCTGTCGTTATGTCACCAGAGCGCAGATCCTCTGATAGAGCGATATCTATTATGTCATCCATGATACTGTATCGTTTCTACACATACATGTATTTTATTTATTGCTGTTGTCAGATATGCCATAATCTTTAAGTTGAGAATACTATTGTTGCCATTGTCAGGAAGGAATGGATCAAAGAGCAACAGTTGATGTAAAGACAGATCAACTGCTGAAAATAACTGATGAGGAATATTGGAGAGCTGGAGAAGAGATAAGAGCTACAGGTATTAAGGGAGCAGTGCATGAAACAACAGAGGATCTTTTTATGACGTGCTCACAAGGATTAATTGAGATGGATAAGCTTTGGACCATTGTCATGAGGTAAATCTATTAAATTGTTCGACACAGCAGAAAAAAGAGACATTTAAATAGAACAAACACAATTTTCCTTTGCTCTGCTCTGCCAAATGCACCGGGCTCTGCTTGAAGCATCCCATTTACGCATTACGGCTGAGCTAAGAAGATGAGCTGAAAAAAGTTCAGTTAAGAAGCAAAGAAAAGAAAAGGAGCGATACAATGGCAACACCACATCATCCAAAAAGAGGATCCCATGGCTACTCTCCCAGAAAGAGGGCCAGAAGCGAAATCCCGCATGTAAAAGCATGGGCAGCGGATGGTAGCACTCCAAAGCTTCAGGGCTTTGCAGGCTACAAGGTTGGAATGACCCACGTTCTGCTGGTTGATTACAGACCAACAAGCACCACCTCTGGGCAGGAGGTTATGGTGCCTGTTACGGTTATAGAGACCCCGCCAATGAGGGTTGTTGGCGTTAAATACTATTCCTCAGATCCCTACGGTTTAAAGGCTGTCAGCAAGGAGGAGGATAAGAGCGACGTTTGCGAGGTCAGGGTTGTTGCGCAAACACAGCCAGATCTGATAACAGGCATTCCAAAGAAGATACCCGAAACAATGGAGATACGCATAGGGGGCGGGGAAGTCGAGCAGAGAATAGCCTATGCAGAATCTCTGGTAGGCAAGGAGATAACGATAAAAGATTATGCTAAAGATGGCCAGATGCTTGATGTTATAGGTGTGACAAAGGGCAAAGGTTTTCAGGGGCACGTAAAGCGCTGGCATGTGAAGCTTCTATCACACAAAAACTCAAAGCACAGAAGAATGATCGGGACGCAGGGCCCAAAGAACCCCAGTTTCATAAGAAGCACTGTGCCACAGGCAGGGCAGATGGGATATCATCAGAGGACAGAGTATAACAAGAGGTTACTGCTGGTGGGCGATAAAGCTGAGGATATAAATCCTGCTGGTGGCTTCGTTAATTACGGTCTGGTCAGAAACAGTTACGTGCTTATCCATGGCAGCGTTCCTGGACCAGCGAAAAGACTTATAAGGCTCAGGGATAGCGTGAGATACCTTGCAAGGGTTGAGGTGGAGAAACCTGCGCTCACCTATGTTTCTCTGGCATCAAAACAGGGGGTAGGAAGATGAAAACCTCTGTGCTCTCTATTGAAGGGGAGATGTTGAAGGAGATAGAGATGCCCTCTTTCTTTTCCGTTCCCGTGAGAAAAGACCTTATAAACAGGGCGTTTGTTGCTGAGAGGAGCAGGGAAAGAAAGCCATACGGCGCTTACAAAGGAGCAGGAAAGAGGCATGCTGTTGCTTCATGGGGTGTTGGCAGGGGTGTTTCAAGGATACCGAGGCTCACAGGTAGCTCAAGAGCAGCATTTGCCCCCCAGGCGGTTGGGGGAAGAAGAGCTCACCCACCGAATGTTGAGAAGAACTGGGCACTCAAGATAAACAGAAAGGAGTACAGGAAAGCTCTCTATTCTGCTCTGGCAGCTACAGCCAAGCCTGAGCTAATATCTCTCAGAGGTCACAGGTTTGATGATAGGATCTCTTTCCCACTGGTTGTTGAAGATGCTTTTGAAAGTCTGGATAAGACAAAAGATGTGACAAAAACTCTGCTTGCCCTGGGCATTTACGATGATGTTCTGAGAGCATTTGAAGGCAGGAAAAAGAGAAATGATGGTTACAGGGTACCAAAGTCTATACTCATAGTTTCTTCCAAGGCACCAAAGGGTGCTAAGAACCTCACAGGCATAGACATCAGAGCACCGAAAGATCTTAAGATCTCTGATGTTGCCCCAGGGGGTGTCAGCGGCAGGTTAACAGTGTACACAGAGAGCGCTATTGAAGAGCTGAGGGGGCTGGAGAAATGAAGATCATAAGTCCCTATGCAACAGAGAAAACATTTGCGTTGATCGATAAAGAGAACAGCCTTCAGTTTTTGGTGGCAAAGGATGCAAATAAAACAGAGATTGTTGAGGAAGTAGAGAAACTTCTTGAGGTAAAGGTGGAGAAGATAACAGTGAAGATAGGTAAGAAAGGTAAGATAGCCACAGTAAAGCTTGCTCCGGAGTATTCTGCGAGCGATATCGCCACAAGGATAGGAGTGATATAATGGGTAAGAGACTGATAGTACAGAGGAGAGGGAAAGGAAGTGTCTACAGAGCACCTAGCCACAGGTATGTTGCTGATGTTAGATACCCCGCTATTGAGGGCAAAGGTATTGTCAGGGAACTAATAAATGACCCTGCAAGAACAGCTCCATTAGCCCGTGTAGAGTTTCCTGAGGGCATATATGAATTCATAGCTCCTGAGGGCATAGGTGTTGGTGACGAATTTATTGTAGGAGAGATATCACGCTATTCTGTTCTGAAGCTTAGAGATGTGCCTGAAGGTTCTGCGGTCTTTAACATTGAGGTCAATCCTCTCGATGGAGGCAAGCTCATAAGGAGCGCTGGCACCTATGCACTTCTTGTGGGCAAGGGTGAGCGCAGCGTAACGATAAAGCTCCCTTCTGGAAAATTCAAGCAGGTTAGTGTTGATTGCAGGGCCACAACAGGGATAGCGGCCGGCGGTGGTAGAAAGGAAAAGCCCGTTCTTAAAGCAGGTAAAAAGAGAAAAGTTATAAAGAATAAACCAAAGGTCTTTCCGAAGGTCAGGGGCGTTGCAAAGAATCCTGTTGATCACCCCTTCGGAGGAGGTGCTCACCAGCACCCGGGTAAGCCAAAGACCCCAGGGCGTAATGCGTCTCCAGGAAGAAAGATTGGGAGTATAGCTGCTAAACGTACAGGTAAGAGGTGATGTGATGTCAAGGCCAGAGATGAGGAAAAAGAAAGAATTCAAGATAAGGGGAAAAGGAGTAGAAGAGCTTGTTGGAATTGATCCTGAAGAGTACATGGATATCCTTCCGGCAAGGGCAAGAAGGACCTTTAAGAGAGGTTTGACAGAGGATCAGATGAAACTATGGCAGAAGATAAGGGCGAGCGATGGGAATAAAGTGATCAGAACCCACCAGAGGGATATGATAATCCTGCCAGATTTCGTGGGGAAGAAAGTTGCAGTGCACAACGGAAAGGATTTTGTTCAGCTTTCAATAGCTCCGGAGATGGTTGGCCATTATCTGGGTGAGTTTGCTCTTACCAGAAGGTTCATAAAGCATGGAGGCCCAGGAGTTGGGGCAACAAGGAGTTCGAAGTTCCTGCCATTGAAGTGATAGCATGAAGTACAGCATAGAGTTTGATCAAGAAAAGTGCGCTTCCGTTTACGGCAGAGACCTGCACATAAGCCCGAAGCACTCCAGAGAGGTTTGTAAGGAGATAGTAGGGATGAGCACTCCTAATGCTGAAAAGTATCTTGAGGAGGTCATAGCCCTAAAAAGGCCTGTGCGTTATACAAAATATAAAAAGGCTCACAGAAAAGGCATAGGCTGTGGGAGATATCCTGTTAACGCATCCCGGAAGGTGCTTGAGCTGCTGAGAGAGGCAGTAGCAAATGCGGAGTTTAAGGGACTGGATAGTGAAAAGCTGAGGATAAAGCATGCCTCAGCCTATCCTGGAAGGAAGATAAAGCGCTATATGCCAAAGGCACAGGGCAGAAGCGGGGAGCACAGCGAGAGAACTTCAGATGTAGAGATCGTAGTGGAGGAAACGGAATGATTGAAGAAAAGCTGGTCAATGAGAACATAAAAAAAGAACTTTTGCTCGAGTATTTAAGGGATAGGGTTAGAAGAGCAGGTTTTGGTGGCGCAGAGATACAGAGAACGCTTATTGGCACAAGGATTGTGCTTGTGGTTGAAAGGCCGGGCCTTGTGATAGGTAGAGGAGGACAGCTAATATCCTCTTTGACAAATGATCTGAAGTCAAAGTTCGATATAGAAAATCCGATAATCGAGGTTGTTGAAGAGAAGGATCCGAATCTTAATCCCATGATCGTTGCCAGCAAAATGGCAAACCTGATTGAGAGGGGGTGGCATTTCAGGCGTCTTGGTCATAACTTTATCAGGGACATAATGCGTGCTGGTGCGCCGGGTTGTCAGATAGTTTTTGCGGGGAAGCTTACTGGCGATAGGCATAGAACAGAGAAGTTCACCAGCGGGCATATAAAGTACTGTGGTGATTTCGCAGAGAAATGGGTGAAGAAAGGGTATGCCGTCGCTTATACAAAGCCAGGCACCATAGGGGTTACTGTAAAGATCATGGAAAAAGGAGCTGTGGAACCATCCGAGCCCATAAGGATCACAGAAGAAACGATCAAAGAAGAAAAGGAAGAAATAAAAGTGGAAGCGCAGACGAAAGAGGAAGAAAAAAAGACCGTCAAGAAAGAGAAAAGGGAGAGGAGGCCAAGGAAGAAGGAGGCAGAGGCTAAAGATAAAGAGAATCAGGAGGCAAGTGATAAATGAAAGCAAAGGAGATAAGATCGATGAGTGATGAGGAGAGAGCTAAAACCCTGGAAGATATGAGAATGGAGCTGCTACGTGAGCGCGGGGTTGTTGCGATGGGTGGGACAACAAGCAACACGATGCGCATAAGAGAGTTGAGGAAGAGCATAGCAAGAATACTCTCTGTAGAGAGAGAGGTAAAACAGAGATGAGCGAGATCTGCCCTATCTGCGGACTGCCAAAAGAGCTATGCATATGTGGAGAGATAGCAAAGGAGCAGCAGAAGCTGACAATAACCAGGACAAAGCGCAAATATGGCAAGCCTGTGACGGTTATATCTGGCTTTACCAGCAAGCACATAGATCTGCAGGCTCTCACGAAAGAGCTTAAATCTGTATGCGCCTGCGGGGGAACGTTGAAGAACAATGCGATAGAGTTGCAGGGTGAACAGGCAGAAAAAGCGAAAAAATTCCTGGTATCAAAAGGGTATGATGTCAAAATGGAAGAGGGTATTGAAAAATGATCATTGGAGAGGATGCAGTGGTTGATGCTTTTGGTATTTCTTTTGAGGGCAGAATAATAGACGAAACGAAAAATATGCTCACTCTGAAGAGAGAGAAAAAGGAGATAATATTACCAAAAGAGGTTTCTGTTATACGTATCAAAGATAGAGTCATAGAGGGTAAGAATATAAGAAAAAGGTTGTGGGAAAGAGTGTATGATCGCAAGCATGTTAGTAAGCGAGATGTGCTGATTAAAGCTGTAAGAAATAAAGAGGAGAGAGGAGGAATATAAAATGCCAGAGAACATAGGAATTGGGTCGAATACAAGAGAAAAGTGTGATGATGAATTGTGCCCATATCATGGGCATCTCAGGGTCAGGGGTAAGATCCTTGAGGGTAAGGTGGTGAGTGATAAGATGGATAGAACTGTGGTCGTGGAGCGGGACAGGCTATTCTACTTAAGAAAGTATGAGAGGTTTGAAAAAAGAAGATCTAGGATACCTGCACACAACCCACCATGCATAAACGCGAAGGTCGGTGACAGGGTAAAGATAGCAGAATGCAGACCTCTCTCAAAGACCGTTGCTTTCGTCGTTGTGGAGGTGATGGAATGAAGGGTGTTGCTGCGAGGATCACCAGGGGACTATCAAGAGGCACTGTGGTTCAGTGCATAGACAACAGCGGAGCAAGGATGGTTCAGATAATAGAGGTCATAGGCTATCATGGCACACACAGAAGGTACGCCTCAGGAGGCGTTGGAGATCTTGTTGTTGTCTCGGTTAAAAAAGGCAGGCCTGAGCTTAAGAAAGAGGTTGCCAATGCTATCATAGTGAGGCAAAAGAGGCCTTACAGGAGACCGGATGGGATCGTAGTTTCATTTGAATCAAATGCGGTTGTTCTCACAAACAATAAAGGAGAGATCAGAGGAACAACAATAAAGGGCCCTGTGGCCAGAGAGGCTGCAGACAGATGGCCAACAGTTGCGGCTGCAAGCACGGTGATAATATGAGAGTGAATCTTGATAGAAAGCTGAGGGAGCAGTATCATAAAAGAACCTTTGGGGTTAGGACAGGTGATACTGTTGAGGTCGTTAGAGGAATATTTAAAGGGCAGAGCGGTAAGGTTAGCGAAGTAAAGGATGAAAAAATCGTAATAGAGGGTATAACGGTAAAAAAGACCGATGGTACAGCTGTTTCTTTTCCTATAGATCCCTCGAACGTTAAAATAACAAAACTGGATATGGGCGATAGCTGGAGAAGGAGAAAAATGGGAGGTGAGTAGAATGCACATCAAGAGAATGTCCGCACCAAAAGGATGGAAGATGGCAAGAAAGCACTATAAATGGGCTGTTGCCCCGAGCCCGGGGCCATATCCGAGAGAGGCTTGCATACCCTTGACCCTTTTCCTTAGAGATTATGTTAAGCTCTGCGATAATGCTAAGGAGGCAAAAAGAATCTGCAGAAGCGTCATGGTGGATGGAAAGGCAGAAACAGATCCCTCCTATCCCCTGGGCTTGATGGCTTCGGTGGGCATTGGTGATGAGCACTATAGAATAACCCTTGGCCATGATGGTCTGAGAGCTACGAAGATAGACGCAGATAGTGCGCAAACAAAGCTCGTTCGCATCAACAACATAAGAAGCGTTAAGGGTGGCAAGTTTCAGTACTCAACACATGATGGAAGGAGTATGCTTATGGACGAAAAGAAGTATGCAACCGGAACGACGCTGAAGATAAAGGTTCCCGAGCAGGAGATCCTTGAATCATACGAGCTAAAGGAGGGCAATACCTGCTTAATAACTAAAGGCAAGCACATGGGAAAGACAGCAAAGGTGGTAAGAATCCAGCCCGGAAAAGTGGCTTTTGATGGATTTGAGGTGCCCACTAAACTTGTTTTTGTTCTGGGAGGAGAGAGCTATGTCTGAAGAGATCAAAGAAAATATGAAGCCAAGGCTGGCAAAGGTTACTGTCTCGATAAGCGTCGGTGAGGCTGGTGAGAGACTGGCAAAAGCTGAGCAATTGCTAGGATTTTTGACAGGCAAAAAGCCAGCTAGATCTTATGCTAAGAGCACAAACAGGGACTTCGGTATAAGGAAAGGAATGCCTATGGGATGTAAGGTCACCTTGAGGGGTAAAGATGCACATGACTTTCTTCAAAGGGCTATAAGAGCTAAAAACAACACTCTCAGGGCTAGAAACTTCGATCGCATGGGTAATTTCTCTTTCGGCATTGCGGAGTACACAGATCTTGAGAGCATAAGATACAATCCTGAGCTAGGAATGTTTGGCATGGACGTAAACGTTGCTCTGGAGAGAATGGGTTACAGGGTTGAGAGAAGAAAGGTGAGAAACAGGAGGATACCTGAAAGGCATAGAGTAAAGCGCGAAGAATCTATAGCATTTGCGAAAGGCCTTGGTATAGAGGTGGTTGAATGAAGGTGAAGACTAGACAGAAGGAATACGGCAGAGTGGAAGGCTGTGTAAGGTGCGGCAGGAAGAGAGGAATCGTGCGCAGATACGGGATGCATCTATGCAGACAGTGCTTCAGAGAGATAGCCATGGACGTGGGATTCAGGAAATACTGGTGATGAAATGGAAGTGAAGACTATGATGAGGATGAAGAGAGAGGTGATTGGATGAACCCGCTAACAAAGGCTCTGGTTGAGATGAAAAACGCGCAGCTTGCAGGGAAAGAAGAGGTTATTATAAAGCCAACATCAAAGCTTCTTTTCAGCGTTACCCAGGTTATAAAAAATTGTGGTTATGTGAAGGACTTTGAGATACTGGATGATCACAGGGGCGGCATTATGGTTGTGAAGCTTAACGGCAGGATAAACAATTGTGGTGTTATCAGTCCAAGGTTTTCGGTCAAAGCTGATCAGATAGAGAACTTTGAAGCCAGGTATCTACCTGCAAAAAACTTTGGTAGGCTGATACTGACAACTGTTGAGGGAATAATGACCAATGAAGACGCAAAAAAGAAACATGTAGGGGGCAAGCTTCTTGCATACATCTATTGAGGTGGAAAATGAGTAATACAGGTAAGGATACAGGTATAGAAAGGATAGTCGAGATCCCGGAAGGAACAGAGGTGAGAGTAGACAGCTCTGTTATTCATGTTAAAGGAAAAAATGGAGAGATCTCTAAAGAGTTTAGAAAAGGCTATGTTGACATCGTAAAAGAAGGAAACCGGGTCATTTTCCGGCCTGCTATAGACAAAAAGGAAGCTGTAGCACTTGTCGGCACATACGCTTCACATCTTAAAAACATGATAAAAGGATTGAATGAGGGTTTTGAGTATAAGCTCAGGGTTGTTTATGCCCACTTTCCTGTGAAGATTGAGGTAAAGGGGGACAAGGTGGTAATATCAAATTTCCTTGGTGAACGTAGCCCAAGGAATGCCTCCATATGCGAAGGTGTCAGGGTTGACATCTCAAAGGAAGAGATAACCGTTAAGGGTATTGACAAAGAGAAGGTTGGTCAGACTGCAGCAAACATAGAGAGAGCTACAAAGATAAAGAGAAAAGACAGGAGAGTATTTCAGGATGGAGTATATCTTGTAAGGAGGATATAGATGAGCAATAGATTCAAACGTCAGGAATGGTTCAGATACAAGCGCCTTGGCACTTCATGGAGGAGACCGAAGGGGCATCACTCAAAGATGAGAGAGCATAAAGGATACAGGCAGGATGTTGTGTCCATAGGCTATAGAAAAAAGAGAGCAGAAAGAGGTTTGCATCCATGCGGGTTAAGAGAGGTCCTTGTGAGCAACCCAAAGGAGCTCGAGGATATAGACCCGAGGATGGAGGTAGCACGTATAAAGAGCAGTGTAGGAAACAGGAAAAGGTTGGAGATTGTAAAAATTGCTAAGGAAAAGGGCATAAAGGTTCTTAATGCAGGGGGAGTTGAGCCCCGAGAGAAGATCACAGAACCTGAAGAGAAGATCACAGAACCTGAAGAGAAGATCACA
>WOYI010713251.1_pt2 | contig 16531 bp, 15 predicted proteins | sample 6423411 | NCBI WGS metagenome assembly WOYI01 (sample SAMN13441803, study PRJNA592873) | oil field metagenome | biome: oil field; feature: oil-well bore; material: oil-contaminated soil; isolation source: oil-contaminated soil from oil-well borehole | place: Germany: Wietze | collected 2016-10-18 ...
GGATGATACTGGTGGTGTCCTCAGACGTTTTCCCCACACACGTGGGGGTGTACCGCTCTCCATGCCGAAGCCGTACAGTCCGGCTAAAGTTTTCCCCACACACGTGGGGGTGTACCTAAGGAGCGGATGATACTGGTGGTGTCCTCAGACGTTTTCCCCACACACGTGGGGGTGTACCGGCGATGGTTCGCCGCCGACTGTCCGCCGTAACAGTTTTCCCCACACACGTGGGGGTGTACCGTCGTCCGGCGCGACCCGCAGCAAGTTGATTGTCGTTTTCCCCACACACGTGGGGGTGTACCTACGAGGATCAGCCGCACCACTTTAATGGCGTGAGTTTTCCCCACACACGTGGGGGTGTACCGCAACGTTTTTTGAATTTTCAGCAGCAACAAAAGTTTTCCCCACACACGTGGGGGTGTACCTGCTTTCATCCGCCGCGGATCCGACCCGCTCGAGTTTTCCCCACACACGTGGGGGTGTACCGGGCTATTCCGATATTATCGCAGACGCTATTCGGTTTTCCCCACACACGTGGGGGTGTACCGAATATCCCTTAGAACTAATTAAGGTTGGTATCGTTTTCCCCACACACGTGGGGGTGTACCGATTACACGTGGCGGCGTAACAGGTTGGATCTCCGGTTTTCCCCACACACGTGGGGGTGTACCTGACGATATACACACAGAGCAGGAGGCCAAAGAGTTTTCCCCACACACGTGGGGGTGTACCTTACGTTCCGTGGCAGAATGGTAACGAGTGGTTGTTTCCCCACACACGTGGGGGTGTACCGACAGAGACGCGGAAAATGGCCGTCTGCCAGGCGTTTTCCCCACACACGTGGGGGTGTACCTAATGCCGCTTATTCCTGGCAGAAAGGCGCTGGCGTTTTCCCCACACACGTGGGGGTGTACCTTCCGGTTACGGACGTGGCGCGCAAAGTAGGTTCGTTTTCCCCACACACGTGGGGGTGTACCTCGAGCAGCTCTTCCATGATCTCGATGTTCAGGTAGTTTTCCCCACACACGTGGGGGTGTACCTTTGGGTTCCTGCTAACAGGTGTTTCTCGTCTCCGTTTTCCCCACACACGTGGGGGTGTACCTCATTACTGAGCACCAGATAAATCTATCTCATCGTTTTCCCCACACACGTGGGGGTGTACCTTGCAAATAAACTGAATTATCTGACTCGTCATTGTTTTCCCCACACACGTGGGGGTGTACCGAGGCTTTGCGAAAATACAAGGAGCAGGAGGGAGTTTTCCCCACACACGTGGGGGTGTACCAAGGAATGGAGTCTATACGAGAAGCGAGATGGGGTTTTCCCCACACACGTGGGGGTGTACCTGATACAGTAGAATATTCAGCAGAGAGATATAGCGTTTTCCCCACACACGTGGGGGTGTACCGCAAGTCGGCGACGGCTTATGAGGACTATGGCTGTTTTCCCCACACACGTGGGGGTGTACCTAAACGGGATTGGACGCGAGGGGAAATAACAGAGTTTTCCCCACACACGTGGGGGTGTACCGCCCAATCAGGAAAAATGACCTTAATCTCATATGTTTTCCCCACACACGTGGGGGTGTACCGGAGCGGAGCTTGAATATCTAAAATCGCGGTTCGTTTTCCCCACACACGTGGGGGTGTACCTTGTAAAGCGATAAACCTAAAGGACTTGACAAAAGTTTTCCCCACACACGTGGGGGTGTACCGATGATGCCGTTCCATGCCAGGAACCTCAGCACGTTTTCCCCACACACGTGGGGGTGTACCGGATGGATACGACTATATTCTAGCAAGATATAAGGTTTTCCCCACACACGTGGGGGTGTACCTTTCTGCATGAGATGTTTCGACTTCTGAACGGTCGTTTTCCCCACACACGTGGGGGTGTACCGGGCGTGCAGGAGATCAAGCCGCTGGACTTTGTGTTTTCCCCACACACGTGGGGGTGTACCTTTTTCCACTGAGTACCTCCCTCCCTCCCCCTCGTTTTCCCCACACACGTGGGGGTGTACCTAGCTTTATTTTCTCTTTCAGGCTAGAATTTCCGTTTTCCCCACACACGTGGGGGTGTACCTCTACATTGCCAAACAGCGCGGTAATGCCGGTGGTTTTCCCCACACACGTGGGGGTGTACCTGCGGTTTGATAGCTAACGCGGCGTTCGATCAGGTTTTCCCCACACACGTGGGGGTGTACCGTACGTTGACGAATAGGAGCGCGAGATGAAATAGTTTTCCCCACACACGTGGGGGTGTACCTCATGGCAATGTCGCGGGCGTTTGGCGCAACGGGTTTTCCCCACACACGTGGGGGTGTACCGCGGACAGCTGCCGTTGTTTGGAGCAGCCAGGGGGTTTTCCCCACACACGTGGGGGTGTACCTCCGACCCGCTGTCCGCTGTCCGGGATGGTCAGGTTTTCCCCACACACGTGGGGGTGTACCTCTTTGTGGGCATTCAAGATTAAAATACCCGTAAGTTTTCCCCACACACGTGGGGGTGTACCGATTTTAGCCGACGCCGAGGGCGCCAACGCCGCGGTTTTCCCCACACACGTGGGGGTGTACCGTACAAGGCTGGTATCCTGTGGCACCTGAGGCTGGTTTTCCCCACACACGTGGGGGTGTACCTCAACATTACCCTCTATGGCAATTGGCATCTTTAGTTTTCCCCACACACGTGGGGGTGTACCTGGGAATAAACGGATTATAGCCAACGTGGTGTTTGTTTTCCCCACACACGTGGGGGTGTACCTCTCCTTATCCTCTTCAAGTTCCTGCAAGCGGCGTTTTCCCCACACACGTGGGGGTGTACCTTGCGAACCCGGACGGCACCGTAACCGTTGCAGGTTTTCCCCACACACGTGGGGGTGTACCATAAAGGGGAGATCCGCAGCATGACCAGGCTGGGCGTTTTCCCCACACACGTGGGGGTGTACCTACTGAGATGCCGTTTATATAATAAATTCGCTCGTTTTCCCCACACACGTGGGGGTGTACTTTGGTTAATCCGCCACCACGGGCCGCCTATTCCGTTTTCCCCTCACACATGGGGCATTAATTGCCAGCTGACGGTTTGACTGTCGCCGGTGATTGTCAAAATATATTTTGACTTATCTCTGATGAAGGTGGTGGGACCGTTTAGGTCGGATATGACAGCCAGATATTCGCGGGCATGAGAATCCGCCTTGAAGTGCCCCGGCATCGTAAAAAACGCTCTTTTCGTGCTGACCAGATTGCCGGTGATGAGGTCGTCCTGGGCCATGGTGCTGGAGCGGTTGAATAGTTTGTCGTTCCGTCGAAACGGGCGTGATAGAGCAAACACATCCTTTCGATGGGTAGGGGCTATGGATATCCCTATTATATAACCATAAACTCGGTTTCCTCACCGGGTATCTTACGTGTTTATTGCCAATAATCTTGACATAGTCTGGTAGGAAAGGATTTGAGACAAAAAATGGCTATAATTTATTCTGGACCTGTGAAAATAAGAGCAAATGAAAGTAGGAGGATAGAAAATGCGCTTTCGTCAATATTGGATGTGGGTCATCATTATCGCAGTTCTATTGAGATTATCGGGATGTGATCTGCTGGAAGAGGCCGGTGACAGCACCGATGTTCCCGCAACCGGCCAACAGGATCGAGCCGAAACCGCAGCGCCATGTGCGGAGGACATTTGCAGTGAGGGTCCGGAATGTCAGGCACCAGCGAACCCTGATGGGTCCAGGGACGGCTTTACCTGGTTCTACGATTGCTCTGAAGCGGGGTGCAGCACGACCGGGGAGGGGATCCCGGTAGGATTTATACCGGTGTCCTGCAGCGAGTGGCCCTGTCCAACGCAGAACTGCGGCGAAGGTGAAGCGTACGAAGCGAACTGTCCGCCAGCGCCAACCGGTGCGCCCGGGCAGACTTGTTACCATGGCGTTCCTGTGATGGCGGTCCCGATTCCAGGGTGGGGGAGCATTGGATGTGAGAGTACTCTCGCGGCCGCGAGCAACATTGAATATGCCACCAACACGCCCAATGGGGCTGACGCCAGTACGCCCACGCCTACCTGTGACCCGGAGACCGGCGATGGAGGCGTTGCCGCCACCCCGACGCCAACCTCCACGATTACGCCGGAAGGGTCGGTCACATTGACGCCCACGCCCTATACCTTCGCCACCAACTGCGGCGCGTGTATGCCGACAGAGATCCCGGATTACGATTACATCAACACCTGGGACGAGTTTACGACTCTCCTGAACCACTACATTGAGAAGTACGTGTATTTCCCTGTCACGGTTTATCAGCGGGTCAATGAATCTGAATTTATCGCCCTTTGGGGAGACGCCGATAATTACAACCAGGTGGTTTGGGTTCAGCTTCAGAAAGATGGCTCGCAGCGGACGGATGGTTTTTACCCAGGGATGCGGGTGATGGTGTATGGTCAAATCAGTCTGGACCAGGGGTGTACCAACGATGTGTCCGCTGGGATGATCTGCTTCCCCGCGGTCATCGGTTCCTCAGTAGCAGAACGGTAAAGTGATCTTTATGCCCGCGGCCAGCAGTAATAAAGAAGATCGTCGAAAGGAAGAGGATCGCTTAGCTGTGGTAGTGTCTTGTTGATTGGTGTAAATTGAATTTTGTGCTTCCAACTCTAATAACTCTTCAACAAGCTCAAAACTTTGCTTTGAAGGTTCCACAAGCTCGAGATCGAGCACATTTTTCATGCCTTCCTGAGCCATATATCTTCGTCCACCACGCCAGTTTTCATCAACATCCATCAACAATGTGCCCACAAGTCTGAACACAGAAGCGCGATTGGGGAAGATACCCACCACCCTGGTACGGCCGCGGATTTCTCGATTACGACGGCCCAAGGATTAACAGAATGGATGGATTGGTGGGGGTTTTAAGGGAATGTTTTGTAAGCGAGGATATTGGCTTCTAACAACATTTGGGAAACCTTTGGCCATCGAGATTTCTCCAGTTGAGCTAATTTTCCAAAAAGGCCTTTACCGACGCCTGGTCTGATTGTTCAAAAATCAATTTGATGGCCTCAACCACCTGTTTTTTTCTCCTTGTGCGACACCTGAGCCAGCACATTCCGCATGAAGTGCACTGTGCAACGCTGCCAGCTGCTACCGGAGAGCGCCTCTCCAATAGCAGACATCAACCCACTATGAACATCACTGATCACCAAAACAGTTTCTTCCAAGTCTCTCTGTGTTAAGGCAAAGTAGTAGTAACTGTGTTGAAAATGTGGTCCAGAGAAGTTACGCTTATCCGAATTTGAGATTAAACAAACCGAGGAAGGCAAACCCAAACAAATCGCTTTTCCCAATGATCAGAAAGTGAATGTCCAATCCGGCAGTCAGAGAAAAAGCTTTGTGGTCCATTTTGAACAGGAAGATTGTCATAATTGTCCATATGCACAGACCTGTCCGGCAAAGCCAGAAAGCATGATCCTCGTTGGCACTTGCGTTTTACGCAGGCCCAAGCTAATTTTTCTCAGCGACGTAGGCGAAATCAGATCCATTTACAAGATGGGAGAAATATACGAGCAGCTGTAGAGGCTACTGTCGGGCAGGTCAATCATCCTTTCCCGGTTGGAAAGTTACCTGTCAAAAGCCAGTTCAGAGTCACTTGCATGGTGATTATTAGGTTTGCGATCATGGGTAATATTCGCCGCATATAATGGTATAAACCGATGAAAATCAAGCTGAACAATGAAAAACCTAAAGAAGTTAAGGCAAAAAGCGCTCTATTGAATAATTTTTGCTTAACGTTTTGTGTTTTATCCGAACATTTTTGGACCATTTAGTGCCCAGTAAGTGTGTGTTAAGTTGTCAATGTTCAAGTTATTTCAGTAGAGCCATTAATTGTCATTGCAAGAGAGCCTTCAGGCGAACGAAGCAATGACAAGATGACAGTCAACACAAACGGCTTATCCCTTTAATGGATACTGGCCGTATTTCTCCACGGCGTCCACCATCGCCAGGACGTTCTCGGGCGGCACATCGTTCATGATCGTATGGACCGAGGCCGCCAGATAGCCACCCCCAGGGCCAAGGATATTGATAACCCGTTTCACTTCCTGCTGGACCTCTTCCGGGGAGCCATTGGGCAGGACATGGTGGGTGTCAATCGCGCCGCAGAAGGTGATCTGGTCGCCAAAGGTCTGTTTCAGCCCTTCCAGGTCGGACATGCGGCCGGCGGAGGTTTGGACGGGGTTGAGGATGTCCACGCCGATTTCGATGAAGTCTTCAATCAGGTTGAAGACATCGCCATCGGTATGGAAAAAGATTTTGGCGTCCGTGTGCTCCTTGGTGAAGGCGATCAGGTCGGCATGGAAAGGCTTGACCATCTGGCGATACATCTTGGGGGAAATCATCAGGCTTTCCTGGGTGCCGAGGTCATCGCCGATCTTGATGATGTCTAGATATTCGCCGGTTTCCCGCAGGAAGACCTCCATCATCTCTTTGCATTTCTCGGTGATTTTCGCCAGCAGAGCGGTGGCAAAATCGGGGTACATCGCCATGTTCAGCAGAAAGGTGTCCATCCCCTGCATCCCGAAGGCCCGTTCAAAGGGGAAGAGCAGCCAGGGCACGCCCATGACGGCGTATTCGTTTTCTTCGGCCAGTTTCTTCGCTTGCGCCTTGCAGTGAGCCACCCGGGTTGGGTCGGTCATGTCCGGCCAGGGAAAGGCCTCAATCTCTTCGATGGTGGTGGCCGCTTTCATGGGCGGGACACCCGAGGTCCACTCGCCTTCGGAGATCTCGATCTGACCAGTGCCCCAGGAACTGCGATAGGGCGAATGAGGTTCTCGATTCTTGTTCTTCTGCCGGGTTTCCAGGGGTTCCAGGTCCAAAACGCCGCGCACATCGCTGTGCAGCCGTTTGAGGGTTTCCTCATCAATGGCCGCGGTGCCAAGCTCGGGCCATTCATAGATGTAATCATCAGGGGCGTTCACCCCAATCAGTTCCTTGATCCCCCGATAGGTCTTCATCTTGATGCCGGTGGCATTGGAGACGCCTATAACGATCGGCACGCGGTCCGGCTCTTCATGATTGATGGCGGCGATAACGCGTTCTTTGGGTGTGAGTGGCATATGTATTCTCCTCTTGGTGCTCTAATGGTAGATGCCGGGCTGTTCCTGTTTTTCATCTTCCCGATGGATGATTGTTTTGATGTAGAATAGCCGCGCGTCGAACCAGGCGCGAGTATATTCAATAGGGGCACTATCGGTGTTGTGATATAGTTCCTCGAGGTACACGAGAGGGGAATGCTCGGGGAGCTGGAGCAGCCTGATGATCCTCTCGTCGGCAGCTATGGCCCCGTAAGTCCGCCGGGACCAATCAAATTTGACCCCGAATTCATCCTCGAGCGTGACATAGAATTGTTTCTGGGAGAAGTTGATTTCTTCTATGCCCTGACAGCCATCATATTTGAGATGGTTTTCGATCAGTAACACAGGCTGGTCATTGATCTTGCGCAGCCGGCACATATGGAAGATCAGATCATCTGGCTTGAGTTTCAACAGATCGCGCACATCGAGCGGCGGGTGGATGATCTCTTTGGCAAGTACTTCCGTGGAGAAGGGGATTCCCCGGCCGAGCAGGTCCCGCGAGAAACCCGCCAGTCGCCAGTTAGGCTTTTGTTCTAGCAAAAGCTGATTTTTGACAAAGGTCCCTTTGCCGTGAATCCGTACCAGCAAGCGCTGCGAGACAAGGCACTCGATGGCCTTTCGGACCGTCCCGCGGCTAACATTTAATTCTTCCGCCAGGTCTGTTTCGGCGGTTAATTTGTGGTTGTCTTCCCATTCGCCAGAAAGAATTTTTTCTCTCATCCAGTTGGTAATTTGTACAAAAATGGGAGTTGGGCTGTCTCGATTGATTTCTGGTTCCATGTTAATACCTTAACTATTGATTAATTCCTATGACTTATTATATAATAGACGTATATAGACGACTACTACAATTTCTACCTTGATACATGAATAATTTTCAATACATTATTATAACTTACCTGTTTTGGAAGAGCCAACCACTAGACCAATGGAGGTGTGCAGAGGTAACAGACAGAAACTAATGCTTTCCCATCCGTCCACCACATTTAAATAATTATTTTCATCGGAGGTACTACATATGTCTGCTGAAGTACAAACCAAAACAAAATCTCGCACGAAAAGATTACCTTTGACCTACGTTGTTGCAGTCATCCCTGTTGCTGCGGCTCTGAACATCGTGGGTGGCTACATCAACACTGTTTTGAAGCTCCCGATCTTCCTCGATATGATCGGCACCATGGTGACGGCCGTAGTCCTCGGACCCTGGTGGGGTGCGCTGGTCGGTGCCATTACCAATATTGTCAACTCCTTCATTAGCGGCCCAATTTCCCTGCCCTTTGCTGTTGTGAACGTTGTTGGTGCTCTGGTCTGGGGTTATGCCAACCAATGGGGCTGGATGAAGAAAACCTGGAGTTTCTTCCTGGTCAACATCCTTGTTGCCTTTGTCTGCTCCGTTTTTGCCGTTCCGATCTATGTTTTCATCTTTGGCGGCGCCACAGGCCACTTCGCCGATGTTATGACCGCCGCCTTCTTGGCAATGGGTCAGAACCTGATTGTGTCCGTATTCTCATCCAATATCCTGGTCTCCCTTGCTGACAAGATCGTCTCCGGTTTTGTCGGCTTGGCCATCATTGAAGCTCTCCCAGAGAATCTATCCTCAAGTGCAAGCCTGCCAAAAGCCGAAGGTCTGAACAAGATCATTCTCCCAGTGATCGGCATCGTTGTTGGTGTTGCCATTATCTTGGTCGCTGTGGCGCTGAGCTAACCTCTTAGATAAAAACGCAAAAGGAGTCATGATAGATGGATAAGAAAACTGTCGGTACAAAAGAAGGTTTGGGGATCGGTATTGTTGCATTGGGCCTGTTGATGGCTTTCATGCCCAGCGCTGCCCAGCAAATTTCCGATCTGGAGTTCATTTCCAGCTCGCCATTCAGTATTCTGCTCGGCACGAACTATGTCCTGGCGTTATTTGTTGTCATCGCCGGTATTGCCGTTATCGTAGCCAAATTCAATGATTCAGATGAAGAATAAGCATTATTGCTTAGGAATGATGCTTAATTGATGAGATATGGATGGCTTTTGCGTAACAACTGAAGCCATCCTTTCACTATGCATGATGGAGCGACTATGTCGGAAGCTAAACCAATTATCGAATTTAAGGACCTCAGCTTTTGGTATGGAAATACCGATGAGGCTCCGGCCCTGAAGAATATCAATCTGACGATTCACGAGGGGGATTATGTGGCTTTGCTGGGCTTGAATGGCTCAGGCAAGACAACCCTGCAATTGTGCATTAACGGCGTTATTCCTAACAGCATTGTTGGTGAATTCGAGGGCGAGGTGATCGTTGATGGTTACAATACCCTTGATACAGCCGTGCGGGAGATGGCAAAGATTGTAGGAATGGTTTTTGATAACCCGGAATTCCAGCTCAGTCAGATGTCCGTTGCTGAGGAAATTGCACTGGGGATGGAAAGCCTGGGATTCAGTTATGAGGAAATGGTAAAAACGATCCCCGAAGTTCTGGACACTGTTGGCCTGCAGGGGCTGGAATCCCGCTCTCCTTTCGGCCTCTCGGGCGGCCAGCAGCAGCGCCTTTCCATTGCGGCTGCGCTCGCCATGCACCCAAAGATTCTGGTGATGGATGAGCCGACCTCCAACGTTGACCCCATTGGCAAAGAAGAGATCTTTTCGGTTGCCTATAAATTGAACCGTGAACGCAACATGACTGTTGTCATGGCCGAGCATGAGGTTGAAGTAATGGCGCAGTATGCTAACCTCGTGGTTGTAATGGATCAGGGCGAGATTCTGCTGCAGGGTACGCCTCAAGATGTCTTCAGCAATGTGGAACTGATAAAGAAACTTGGTCTGCGTATGCCCCAAGTTGCGGAATATGCCTACTACGTTGAAAAGGAAGGCATCGTTGATCTAGGCGGGGCCTACCCGGTGACCCTGGATCGGGCTGTCGAGGTTTTCAGCGAAGTCTTCAAGACGACTGAAAGGGCTGGGTGATCCTATGGAACCCGTAATCAAAGTAGAAGAACTCTGGCATGTTTACCAAGAAGGCAATGTCACCGCGCTCAAAGGCGTCTCGCTGAATATTAACCCAGGGGAGATTGTCGGCGTCATTGGCCAAAATGGGTCCGGCAAGACCACGCTCGTAAAACACTTCGTGGGGCTGCTCAAACCCACCAAGGGCAAAGTTTATATCAGCGGTGAAGATACGGAACCTCTGAAGGTTCAGCAGCTGGCGGCCCATGTGGGCTATGTTTATCAGAACCCGAACCATCAGCTCTTTGCCCGCACGGTCAGGGATGAACTGGAATTTGGTCCCCGCAATATGGAACTGGATGAAGACGAGATCCAGCGCCGGGTGGAACAGGCTGTGGAATTCTTTAGCCTGCAACCATATATGGACATCCACCCCTATCGGGTCAGCTTTCCCCTGCGGAAACTGGTTGGTATGGCATCTATCTATACCATGCGGCCGGATGTGTTTATTCTGGATGAGCCGACCACCGGACAGGACAACGTCACCACGCAAACGGTCTATCGGCTGATCAAGCGCCTGCGCGATGAGGGATCAACGGTATTATGCGTGGCGCATGACATGATCTTGCTGGCGGAGGTTGTGGAACGGATGCTGGTGTTGCGGAATGGCGACCTGATCATGGATGGCGCCCCGCGGGATGTGTTCTCCAATATTGAGCTCATGTCCAGCACCCACCTGACACCGCCTCAGATCACTACGTTCTCTTTGAGGCTACGCGAGAATCAAAAGCAGTTTGGCGATATCGTGCTTTCCGTCAAAGAGATGGTTGAAGAGACTATTCAGATCAAGAAGAGCTAAACGGATAGGAGATTTAAGATGCAAGGTGTTGTTATTCCCATATCAATGGTTCCTGGTGATTCCGTTATTCACCGGATGAATCCTGTTCCGAAATTAGCCTGGTCCCTGGGTATTCTGGCCCTGTCCTTTGCCACTCGGAATATTGCTGTCCTTGGCGGGATCTTTGTCCTGGGTCTGGGCCTGGTCCTTATCTCTGGAATTTCCAAGGCCTATTTCAAGGTTGTGATGATCCTCTTTCCGATCAGTCTGACCCTGATCACCCTGCAAAGCATCGCACCAGCTTTTCCAAAACCCTGGACGGAAATTGTTGCCTTTGGCCCTCTGGTGATCTATCAGGAAGGGATCTACAGCGGCGTTTCTCTGCTCCTGCGGATCTTTGCCATGACCACCTGGGCGCTGGTGACGATCATGACATCCCACCCTTCGGATATCTTCACCTCCCTGAAACGGTTTGGAATGCCCTATGTTCTCAATTTCATTCTGGTCATGACCTTGCAGCTGATCCCGATCCTGCAGAATGAATTTAAGATTGTGCTGGATGCCCAAAAATCACGGGCGATGAAGGGGACTGGATTTGGGGCGATCCTGCCCTCGATGGTGCCGGTCTTTGTCGGAGCGATTGAACGGGTGCAGCAACTTTCGATTTCATTGGAATCCCGGGCTTTCGGATCCTCCGGCCATAAGACCAGCTTTCGCAAAGTGCGGATGACCGCTTGGGACTATCTGAACATGGCGATGGCTGTGATTCTCTGCGGTGTGGGAACCTATCTAGTGCTTGCCAATGCGACTGCACTGGATTGGACCCATGCTTTGGCCTTTTCCCCGGTTTTCGCGTCAATTCTGTTCTTCAGCGCAACCTTGGGTTTCCTCGCGTTCGTGATCATCGCCGTTCGTTCCATCATCAAAGCCAACTAAATCAAAAAGCCAACTAAATCAAACTCAAAAGGAGCTAAACCATGTCAGCCGATGAACTGATGTATCACATTCAGATGAAAAAAGGGGATGTAGGCCGTTATGTTTTCCTACCCGGCGATCCCGGTCGGTGTGAAAAGATCGCCAGCTATTTTGACGATTCCCAGCTGATTGCCTATAACCGTGAATATAAAACCTATACCGGTACCCTGCTGGGCGAAAAGGTCTCCGTGACCTCCACCGGGATCGGCTGCCCCTCCACCGCAATTGCTGTGGAAGAACTAATCAAGATCGGCGCGGACACCTTCGTCCGGGTTGGGACTTCCGGCGGGATGCAGCCCTACCTGAAAGCCGGCGACCTGGGTATCGTGACAGCCGCCATCCGTGATGAGGGCACCACCAGCCACTACATGCCGCTGGAATTCCCCGCGGTGGCCGACATTGATGTGATCAATGCGCTACGCGAAGGCGCAAAACGTGTGGGTACCACTGCCCATCTCGGCATTTCCCAATCGAAGGATTCTTTCTACGGCCAGCACGAACCCGAACGCATGCCTGTTGCGGACCGGCTGTTGGAACGCTGGAAAGCCTGGGTGATGGGCGGCACGATTTGCTCTGAGATGGAAGCGGCCGTGATCTTTGTGCTCAGCAGCATCTATCGAAAACGCGCTAGTGGCATCATGCTGATCGGCTGGAATCAGGAAGGCGAGAATCCAGATATGCATGTTTCCGATCTCGATCCCCTAATCCGCACGGCTATTGAAGGCGTGAAAATCCTGATCGAACAAGACAGGATGCAAGCCTGAGGACATATTTTTGAGTAAACAAAAATACTTGCAGGTTTCACCGGGAGAGGTCGGGCGCTACGTCCTGCTGCCTGGCGATCCCGCCCGCTGTGACACGATAGCGGCTCATTTCGATGAGCCGGTTCAGGTGGCTTACAATCGGGAATTCAAAACCATCACGGGCACCCTGCTCGGCGAGAAGGTCTCGGTGGTCTCGACTGGGGTGGGCAATCCATCCGCCGCCATCGCGATTGAGGAATTGCACCGATGTGGCGTTACCACCTATATCCGGGTGGGGACGTCGGGTGGGATGCAGCCGGAGACGCTGCCCGGCGACCTAGCAATTATGAAGGGCAGCATTCGTGATGAGGGCACGACCAAGCATTACCTGCCGGTGGAATTTCCGGCGGTCGCCCATCTGGACGTCGTGCTTGCCCTGCGGGAGGCCGCTCAGGCTTTGGAATACCGCTACCATGTCGGGATATCGCATTCCAAGGATTCCTACTTTGGGCAGGTCGAGCCGGAGCGGATGCCGGTTTCGGCTTACCTGCAGGAGCGCTGGAAAGCCTGGGTGATAGGCGGGGCGATTTGCGCTGAGATGGAATCGGCGACGCTGATGACCCTGGGCGCGATCTATGGTCTGCGGACAGGTAGCATCGCGCTGATCGCCATCAATAATAACCAACCGGAATGGGGCGTCATCACCAACGTGGAACCGATGATCGCCACGGCCATACTTGCGATTAAAAATTTGATCAAACAAGATCGAAAAACTGGAAAGGACAACCTAGATGCCTGATCATAACGAGGAACTGCAATACCATATCCAAATGAAAAAAGGAGATGTCGGCCGCTATGTGTTCCTGCCGGGAGACCCAGGACGCTGCGAGAAGATCGCCAGATATTTCGATAACCCGAAGCATATCGCCTATAACCGGGAATACAACACCTACACGGGCACCCTGCTGGGTGAGAAGGTGTCGGTGGTCTCTACCGGGATCGGTTGTCCCTCCACGGCAATCGCGGTGGAGGAACTAATCAAGATCGGTGCGGACACCTTCATCCGGATCGGGACCTCGGGCGGCATGCAGCCCAATATCCGCACCGGCGACGTGGCGATCGTCAATGCCGCCATCCGAGATGAGGGGACGACCAGCCACTACCTGCCGATTGAATTTCCCGCTGTGGCAGATGTTGATGTCGTTGTGGCCTTGCGCGAGGCTGCCCAAAGAGTGGGGATTCCCTATCATGTTGGGCCGACCCAGTCCAAGGATTCCTTCTATGGGGAGATCGAGCCTGACCGGATGCCCGTGGCAGACCGCCTCAACCAGCGTTGGAAAGCCTGGATCGCGGGCGGCGCCGTCTGCTCTGAGATGGAAGCGGCGGCTATTTTTATTATCTCTTCCATCAACCGCAAGCGGGCGGGCGGCGTGATGCTGATGGCCAGCCTAAATGATGCCGGGGATGAGACACTGGAAGACAACAAAGAACTCTTTGATGTCGAACGCGCCATCAAAGTTGGGGTCGAGGGTGTAAAGATCTTGATTGAAAAAGATAAGGCAGCGGCGGCCTGAGCTGCGTTTCGATCATTGTTGCTTATTTAATTTAAACAGGAAAACATTATTGCTATGATTGGTCGAGACGTAAAGAAATTACAGCAAAAATATCCGGAATTCGTCGCGAGCATGGAAAGATTCTATTGGTGGAATTTTATTGCGTTGGTTCTGGATTCGGCAATTTATTCTTTTTCAGTTGCAGCCCTCTCGCAGGATACGATCATTCCCTATTTTGTGAACCAGTTGACCGATCGTCCAATTGTAATCGGCTTGGTCCCTGCAATCTACTATTTTGGCTATTACCTACCCCAGTTGATAGGTGCTTTTCTCGTGCAGGGCAAGCCCACCCGCAGGAAGTTTATCCTGACGATCTCGATTGCCGAAAGGGTGGGTATCTTCCTGATTGCGCTGATCGCCCAATCCTACGGGCTGCTGGGCAAGACAACGACCTTAGTGCTGTTCATGATGGCATACATGGTATTTTCCGTGACCAATGGGATGATCTCGCCCGGCTATTCTGACTTTATCAGCAAGAGTATCCTGCGGAACCGGGGGATTTTCTTTGGCGTGATGAATGGGCTGGGCGGCCTGATCGGCTTTGGCGCATCCTTATTGAGCCAGCATCTCCTCAATAGTCTAGCTTTCCCGGTCAATGTCCGCACGCTGTTTTGGATTGCGCTGGGCACCTCAGCCATTTCTCCCTTTATCATCTCGACTTTCAAGGAAGTTCCTTACCCGGAGACCAAAGAGCCTGAGCCGCTGATTGATTTCTTGAAAGCCATCCCAGGCTTTATCAAGGGACAGCCTGAATTTACGAATTTTATGATTTCCCGGGCTGTCCTGGGGATCGGTGTGTTGGGCAATGCCTTTTTTGCCCTTTATGGTCAGCAGAAATTTGATCTCCCTGCGGGCAGCGTGGCTGTCTTCACCATGATCATCCTTTTTACCCAATCGATGATCGGTTTTTTGTGGGGCTGGCTGGGGGATCGCTTTGGATACAAAAAGATCTATGTGATTGTTTCGGTGATGGTCACCCTGCAGGGCGTGTTTGCCATCTGGGCTGCCGCCCCTTGGATGTATTACCTGATCGCCTTCTGCATTGGTGCGGTCTATGCGGCCTTTAGGATCTGCGATTCGAATATGATCTTTGAGATTGCCCCCTCGGCCGAGACCAGCCGGTTTGTGGGCATGACGAACACCTTTGTCGCGCCGGTTATGACCCTGGCGCCCTTGTTGGGCGGCGCGCTGGTGGATATTTTCTCTTATGAGTTCATGTTTAAGACTGTGATCGTGATTGGTGTCATTTCGGCGATCACGGCTATCAAAATGATGCCGCAACTTCGTAACAAACCAACGATTGAATAAAAAATTTCCCCTCCCCTTTTTATAGGTGCATCATGTGAAACTGGGGTGGGGTGGATTGCGCTTTAGTAAGAGTTTCTCTCTCGTGGGAGACGCCCTCCTTTGGGGAGGCATAAGCTGAGTCGCCCTTACGAGAAGGCTATTGGTCTGGGGGTCCGGTGGTTTTGATTGACTGATAAACGATAGTTTGCTAAAATGCAATCCACCACGGGCGCGTAGCTTCGCAGATCCTGCAAAGGACTGCTGGTTAGAGTACTTGGTTCACATCCGTGAGGTCGTGAGTTCGAGCGCTGCGCAGTCCGCGCCCACTATTTTTAATTACATCCCATCCCAGTGCAGGACATCCACCCCTATGGGGGGCTAAGGGACTACCGTCTTTGAATCGAAATTAATTTCAACACGTGGGAGAAAAATCTCCCAAATTTCATCCCCCAGGGGGGCTTACAAAAGGAATACCCGTTTGCTAAACTGGATAAGGGCGGCAGACAGATGGTGACCGTCGCATGGAACGAAAATCATGGTATAAACTCCGCAGATGAAGGGCCGTTGTCATTTTGCGTGGTTTATCCCGCGCCGGAGCACAATTTACTATCAGGACTTTCTACCAAGTTGATCGTTTATGGGCATTATTGAAGCTGTAAATCTGGTTCATTCATACGAATACGAGGGCAGCCAAAACCGTTCGCTGGACGGTATTTCAATCACTGTTCAAGAGGGGGAGTGGGTTGCGATATTGGGAAGGAATGGCTGCGGCAAAACCACCTTTGTAAAGCACATTAACGTTTTGCTCGAGGTTCAGGACGGGGAACTCACCGTTGCCGGGCTGGATGCTCGCAACGCGGTCAATATCTGGCAGATCCGCAAAGATTGCGGCATGGTGTTCCAGGACCCGAACAATCAGTTTGTTTCTTCCGTGGTTGAAGAGGATATCGCCTTTGGCCTGGAGAACTATGACACACCGGCCAGTGAAATCCCCGCGAAAGTTAGCAGAGCACTTTCCATTGTTGGTAT
>WOYI011268394.1_pt1 | contig 16528 bp, 16 predicted proteins | sample 6423411 | NCBI WGS metagenome assembly WOYI01 (sample SAMN13441803, study PRJNA592873) | oil field metagenome | biome: oil field; feature: oil-well bore; material: oil-contaminated soil; isolation source: oil-contaminated soil from oil-well borehole | place: Germany: Wietze | collected 2016-10-18 ...
CAAAGCAAAACCCCCGCGGATAGAAGCTCCGCGAGGGTTTCTGGGGTGATTGTAATGATCACCCTTGTGGCTCCGACGGGCGTCGATCCCGTGACCTCACGATTTTCAGTCGTGCGCTCTACCAACTGAGCTACAGAGCCGCATGGCGTCCGAGGAGCCATGTCCTAGACGAAAGGCCCTCTGAAGACAAAGGGCCTGTCGCTTGTGGAGCGACCCTGACGGGACTTGAACCCGCGACCTCCGCCGTGACAGGGCGGCACGCTAACCAACTGCGCTACAGGGCCATGCGTATGAAGTTGTAGGTGTCGGGAGTGACCCCAACGGGATTCGAACCCGTGCTACCGCCGTGAAAGGGCGGCGTCCTAGGCCGCTAAACGATGGGGCCGAGCGAACCCGGAGGCTCATTCTTACCGACGCTCAAGCATACGCATTATCCTGCCGATCTCGAAATCGAGGGCGTGTAAGAGCCGGGTCTGCGCCAGTACGCGTGATGATGGGCACGTGTGTGTCGAGCCACCACATCTTCACCTGCGATTGTGACGGATGTTGTTAGTGTGGCTCCAGTTGCGTTTCCGAGCGAAGGGCCCGAGGTGAGTGTCGACGAAGGCATGTCTGCGGATGGCCGCGGGAGCGCACCTACGGCCGGCGAGGACCGGCCCCTGCGCAGCGCGCTGAGTCGTCGTCGGGCACTCGGCCTCGGCATCCTGGGCATCGGTGCACTCGGCATCGGCCTCGGGCCGGCCGCGTTCGGAGCGGATTACCCCTCGTGGGATGACGTTGAGCGCGCAAAGGCCAACGAGGCGAGCAAAGCTGCGGAGGTGAGCCGCATCGAAGGCCTCATCAACTCGCTGCAGGCCGACGTGGCCGCAAAGCAGGCCGAAGCTGCGCGGCTCGGCGATGAGTACGCTGCGGCTCAGGAAGCCTTTGAGGATGCCGCTTACCGCGCAACCGACCTGCAGAGCCAGGCCGACGCCGAGGCGGCACGTGCGCAGGAGACCGCACAGAAGCTCGGGCGTCTGGCAGCTCAGCAGTACCGTGCGGGTGGCGAGGATGCCTCGCTCGAGCTCTTCTTCTCCGGATCGGCCGCCAGTGCAGACGATCTGCTCGCCAAGCTCGGCACGATGGACAAGCTGGTCGCCGCCAACCAGGGCATCTACGCCGACGCCGTCAGCGCGCGCGACAACGCCCAGAATCTCAGCAACCAGGCATCCGTCGCACGCGATGAACGCGACAAGCTCCAGAAGGCGGCCGAAGCGAAGATGGTGGCCGCACAGGATGCCGCCGCCGCCGCCCAGGCGGCTCTCGAGGCGCAGGCCGCGAACCTGGGCACCCTGCAGGCCCAGCTGGCCGCATTGACGGACGCGACCTCCAGGACGATCGCCGACTACCAGGCGGGAGTCGAGGCCGAGCGTCAGGCGCGGCTCGCGCGGGAGGCGGCCGCGCGCGAAGCCGCACGGCAGGCGGCGGCCGCCGCAGAGGCCGCGGCCAACGCGGGAGGCGGAGGTGGAGGTGGTGGGAGCGGCAGCGGCGGCCAGCCCGGTGGCAGCGGCTGGGTCCGACCGGCATCCGGCGGGATCAGTTCGTGGTTCGGCTCTCGCGGCACGATCTGCGGCAACGGCTACTGCGTCACGGACCACCGCGGAATCGACTTCTCGGCGAGCTGCGGAAGCTCGATCTACGCGGCCGCCAGCGGGCGCGTCGTCTTCGCCGCGTACAGCGGCTCGTGGGGCAACTACATCAAGGTCGACCACGGCGGCGGCATCGTCACCGGCTATGCGCACATCCGCGACCGCGGCTACGCCGTGGGGTACGGCCAGTCCGTCTCAGCCGGGCAAGTGATCGCGTACGTCGGCAGCACCGGCGCCTCCAGCGGCTGCCACCTGCACTTCGAGGTGTACTCCGGGGGTGTACGCATCGATCCGGCGCCGTTCCTGCGCGCACGAGGCATCTCGGTCTGAGAGCACGTCCCGGGCATCCGCCCTCCTGCGAGGATCGACGCGATCAGAGGCTGTTGGGACCCTCGCCCGCGCCCTGCGACTTGGTCTGACCTTCGTGCTCTTCGAACCGCTCGAACGCTTCGCCGACGAGACGCTCCGCCTCGGCGGCATCGCCCCACTCGTCGACCTTGACCCACTTGCCGGGCTCCAGGTCCTTGTAATGCTCGAAGAAGTGGTTGATTTCGCCCTTGGTCCACTCGTCGAGGTCTCCGACGTCCTGGATGTGGGCCCAGCGGGGGTCCTTCGCAAGCACCGCGACAACCTTGTCGTCGCCGCCGGCCTCATCGCTCATCTTCAGCACGCCGACCGGGCGGACCTTGGCCAGCACGCCGGGGTAGAGATCGCGGTCGAGCAGCAGGAGCACGTCGAGCGGGTCGCCGTCCTCGCCCAGCGTGTTCTCGAAGAAGCCGTAGTTCGCGGGGTAGCCCATCGGCGTGAAGAGCACGCGGTCGAGGAACACGCGGCCGGTGCCGTGGTCGACTTCATACTTGACGCGGCTGCCGCGCGGAATCTCGATGACGGCGTCGTATGCGCCCATGGTGTTGCTCCTTCTTCAAGTGCGATCGGATGCCGCCAAACAGCCTAGCGGCGGCGGGCGGCTCGGCATGCCGGTCCTGCCATGCCGCTAGCGTGGAGACCATGGAGCGCCGACCAGGTCTCGAGCCTGCCGTGGCCGAGATCCGCCGCGCGGTGCGGGTAGCACTCGCCGGCGTCGATGGGCCTGTCGTGATCGGTCTCTCCGGAGGGGCCGACTCGCTCGCGCTCACCGCCGCTGTCGCGTTCGAGGCACCCAAGATCGGGGTCAGCGCGATCGCCGTGGTCGTCGATCACGGGCTGCAGCCCGGTTCTGACATCGTCGCGGCCCGCGCGGTCGCGGCCGCGGGTGATCTCGGCATCCCCGCTCGTGCGGTCGCGGTCGAGGTCGGTACCGAGGGCGGGCTCGAGGCGGCCGCGCGAGAGGCGCGCCGTGCAGCGCTGCGCGACGCGGCGCGCGCTGCGGGTGCGCGCACGATCCTGCTGGCCCACACGCTCGACGATCAGGCCGAGACGGTCATGATCGGTCTCGCGCGCGGCTCGGGTGCCACGAGCCTGGCGGGGATGGCACCGATCCGTGCCGACGACGGACTCGTGTGGCTTCGCCCGCTGCTCGCCGTGCGGCGCGAGACCACTCGAGCGGCGTGCCTGGCGGAGGGCCTGCCGGCCTGGCACGACCCGCACAACCTCGATCGGCGATTCCTTCGAGTCCGCGTGCGTGAAGAGGTGCTGCCCAGGCTGGAGGTCGAACTCGGTCCGGGCGTCGCCGAGGCGCTCGCGCGCACGGCGGAGCAGCTGCGAGAGGATGCCGATGCATTCGCCGAGATGATCGATGAGGTGATCGAGGACATCGTCGAGCCCGCCGAAGCGGGAATCGCCGTTTCCGTGGCCGCTCTCGTGGCCAACCCTGCAGCTCTTCGCCACCGGATCATCCGGCACGTCGTGGCGAGTGAGTTCGGCCAGAGCCTGACGCGCGCGCAGACGCTCGAGGTCGCTCGCCTGGCCACCGACTGGCACGGGCAGGGTCCCATCGACCTGCCGCGGTGCCGTGCGTCGCGTCGCGGAGCGGTGATCGCGTTCACCGCCGCGGGGTGAGCACGGCGTAGCCGACCGCGCCGCGGCGGCGCACTAGGCTCAGAGCATGCGCGCGGCCGACATCGCTGACCAGCTCTCCACGGTCCTTGTGACCGAGGAGCAGATTCACGAGAAGCTCGAAGAGCTCGCGACGCGCGTGACGACCGACTATTCGGGCAGCGAGCTCTTGCTGGTGGGGGTTCTGAAGGGTGCGGTCATGGTCATGGCGGACTTCGCCCGCCGTCTCCCGCGGCACATCGCGATGGACTGGATGGCGGTCTCGTCCTACGGCACCGGCACCAAGTCCAGTGGCGTGGTCCAGATCCGCAAGGACCTCGACACCGACCTCACCGGCAAGCACGTGCTGATCGTCGAGGACATCATCGACTCCGGGCTGACGCTCAGCTGGCTGCTGGAGAACTTCGCGTCGCGCGGGGCGGAATCGGTCGAGGTGCTGGCACTGCTGCGTAAGCCGGATGCCGCCAAAGTCGAGATCGACTGCCGATATGTCGGGTTCGACATCCCCAACGAATTCGTCGTCGGCTACGGCCTGGACTACGCCGAGAAGTACCGCAACCTGCGCGACGTCGCGGTGCTCGCGCCGCACGTCTACAGTTGACGCTTCGCGACGGACGCGCCGGGTTCGCCGTGCGCGAATGCACAGTCCCCGCATAGCCGGGCCGTTGTAGCCTGAGCGGACCATGGATTTCAAGAAGCTCACGCGCAATCCGTTCCTCTACGTGTTGCTCATCGGCGCCCTTCTGCTGATCGGCGTGTCGCTGATCAGCACACTCACCGGCGCGAAGCAGATCACCACGCAGCAGGGCCTTGAGCTCTTGGCGGGCGACACGGTCACCGAGGTGACGAACACCGATGGCGACCAGCGTGTCGACCTGACGCTGGCCAGCGAGTTCGAAGGCTCGACGAACGTGCAGTTCTATTACGTCGCCGCGCGCTCCGACGAGGTCGTCACGGCCATCGATGCCGCCAAGCCGAAGGACGGATTCGACGATGTCGTTCCGCGCACGACCTTCTTCGAAAGCATGCTCTCGCTTCTCCTGCCGCTGCTGCTGCTCGGTGTGCTCTTCTGGTTCTTCTTCTCTGCCGCCCAGGGTGGCAACAGCAAGGTCATGCAGTTCGGCAAGTCGCGCGCCAAGCTCGTGACGAAGGAGACTCCCACCGTCACCTTCGGTGACGTCGCCGGCGCCGACGAGGCGATCGAGGAGATGCAGGAGATCAAGGACTTCCTGAAAGACCCGGCGAGGTTCCAGGCGGTCGGCGCCCGCATCCCGAAGGGTGTGCTGCTGTACGGCCCTCCCGGCACGGGCAAGACGCTTCTTGCGCGCGCTGTCGCGGGCGAAGCCGGTGTTCCGTTCTATTCGATCTCGGGCTCGGACTTCGTCGAGATGTTCGTCGGCGTCGGCGCCAGCCGAGTGCGGGACCTCTTCAACCAGGCGAAGGAGAACGCACCGGCGATCATCTTCATCGACGAGATCGACGCGGTCGGACGCCATCGCGGCGCCGGAATGGGCGGCGGTCACGACGAACGCGAACAGACCCTCAATCAGATGCTGGTCGAGATGGACGGGTTCGATCCCAAGGCATCCGTCCTTGTGATCGCCGCGACGAACCGTCCCGACATCCTCGACCCCGCGCTCCTGCGTCCGGGCCGATTCGACCGGCAGATCGGCGTCGACGCTCCCGACCTGCGAGGCCGCCAGAAGATTCTCGAGGTGCACGGTCGCGGCAAGCCGCTCGCTGCATCGGTCGACCTGTCGGTGGTCGCTCGCAAGACCCCGGGCTTCACCGGCGCCGACCTCGCGAACGTCCTCAACGAAGCCGCGCTCCTCACGGCGCGGAGCAACGCGCAGCTGATCGACATGCGGGCCCTCGACGAGGCGATCGACCGCGTCATCGCCGGGCCGCAGCGCCGCACCCGCGTCATGCGCGACAAGGAGAAGCTCATCACGGCCTACCACGAGGGCGGGCACGCGCTCGCGGCCGCGGCGATGAACAACACCGACCCGGTGACGAAGGTCACGATCCTTCCGCGCGGAAAGGCGCTCGGCTACACGATGGTGCTGCCGGTCGACGACAAGTACTCCATCACGCGCAACGAGCTCCAAGACCAGCTCGCCTACGCGATGGGGGGCCGCGTCGCCGAAGAGGTCGTGTTCCACGATCCGACCACGGGCGCCAGCAACGACATCGAGAAGGCCACCGGCATCGCGCGAAAGATGGTCACCGAGTACGGCATGACGATGGACGTCGGACCGGTCAAGCTCGGCTCCTCCTCGGGGGAGGTCTTCATGGGCCGCGACATGGGGCACGGGCGCGACTTCAGCGAGCGCGTCGCCGAGCGGGTCGACGGTCAGGTACGTGCGCTCATCGAGCAGGCGCACAACGAGGCCTACCAGGTGATCAACGCCAATCGCGACGTTCTCGACAGGCTCGCGCTCGAGCTCCTCGAGAAAGAGACCCTGGACCACATCGAGCTTGCTGAGATCTTCAAGGATGTCAAGAAGCTTCCGCCGCGTCCCCAATGGCTGTCGTCGTCCGAGCGTCCGGTCTCGACGCTGCCCCCGGTCGATGTGCCGCGCCGTCACGACACCGGCCTCGCCGCGTCCACCCCGGCCGAGGCGGCGAGCACCGTGACCGAGAAGGCGGCGGCTCACCGCGCGAGCGGGCAGGCGCGACCCGCGACAGCCTAGGCTTCGTCACGTGGCCGTCGATCGGGACCGCGTCGCGGCAGCCGTCCGCGACATCCTTGCGGCGATCGGGGAGAATCCCGACCGCCCCGGGCTGAAGGCGACGCCGGCGCGGGTGGCCGACACATGCGCAGAGTTCTTCGCCGGCGTGGGGGAGGATGCCGGGGCACCGCTCGCACACACGATCTCGGTCTCGCGGGGTCCCGCTCCGCACACACTGCCATCGGGCGCGGTGCTGCTGCGAGGTGTTCGCTTCCGCTCGGTCTGCGAACACCACCTGCTGCCGTTCACCGGTCACGCTCACCTCGCCTACCTTCCCGGTGAGCAGGTCGTCGGGCTCGGCGCACTGCCGAAAGTGATCGACATCCTCGCCGCTCGCCCGCAGGTGCAGGAGCGCCTCGGAGAGCAGATCGCCGACACGATCGACGCGTCTCTCGACGCGCGAGGCGTGCTCGTGGTGCTCGACGCCGTGCACGAGTGCGTGACGACGCGAGGGGGGCGCCAGAGCGAGGCGTCCACCCTCACGATCGCGGCCCGCGGCGAACTCGCCGAACCCGCCGCTCGCGCAGAGATCATCGCGCTGCTGACGGGATCCGTGCGCTGATGGCACTCGTGATGGGGATCCTCAATGTGACTCCCGATTCGTTCAGCGACGGCGGGCGGTTCGTCGGCGTCGCCGACGCGACGGTGCACGCGCAGTCACTCGCACGCGCCGGCGCAGACATCATCGACGTCGGCGGCGAATCCACGCGTCCGGGCGCGACGCGGGTGAGCCCCGAAGTCGAGCGGGAGCGCGTCCTCGCGCTGCTCGAGAGCCTGGATGCAGCGGCGCTCCCGATGATCAGCATCGACACCATGAACGCGAGCACGGCCCTGGCCGCCGTCGCCGCCGGCGCTCGGGTCGTCAACGATGTGTCGGGTGGGCTCGCCGACCCCGACATGCTGCCAGCGGTCGCGACCACCGGCGCCGACATCGTGCTGCAGCACTGGCGGGGCCACTCGGCAGACATGTACCGCCGCGCACAGTACGGCGACATCGTCGGCGAGGTCGCCGATGAGCTGGGCGCGCGTGTACAGGCCGCGCTCCATGCCGGCATTCCGCGGGAGAGGATCATCCTCGATCCGGGTTTCGGCTTCGGCAAGGGCCCCGCCGACAACTGGCTGCTCGCCCGAAACCTCCGTCGACTCACCGGGCTGGGCCAGCGGGTGCTCGTCGGCACGAGTCGCAAACGCATGATCGCCGAGATCGCCGGAGCAGACGAGAAGCACAGGGACGTTGCGACGGCCGTCACGAGCGTCCTGGCCGCGCAAGCGGGAGTCTGGGCGGTGCGCGTCCACGACGTCGCGACGACTCGGCTGGCGCTGCGCACCTGGCGCGCCTGGGACGGGCCGGGAGAGAGCTCATGACCGACCGCATCACGCTGACCGGCATCCGTGCCACCGGCTTTCACGGTGTCTATGTTCACGAGCGCCGCGACGGGCAGACCTTCGTCGCCGACGTCGTTCTCGAGCTGTCGCTGCGCGACGCGTCCGCATCCGACGACGTCGCCCACACCGTCCACTACGGCGAGCTTGCCGAGCAGGTCGCAGGCGTCCTCGCCGGCGATCCGGTGAACCTGCTCGAGACGCTGGCGGATCGGATATGCGCAGTGGTGCTCGCCTTCGAGCGGGTGGATGCCGTCGAGGTCACGGTGCACAAGCCGCAGGCGCCGATCACCGTCGCTTTCGGCGATGTCAGCGTCTCGGTCCGCCGCGAGCGGGGCGCCCGGTGAGCCGCCGGCTCGCTCAGGGGTTCACGGGCGACCGGCAAGCGCCCGACGCGGCACCAGTGGTCGCGGTGGTCGCGATCGGCGCGAACCTCGGCGACCGCGAAGCCACCATCGTGGCGGCGCTGCACGACCTCGAGCGCCTGCCGCTGACGACGCGCGTGCGCGCAGCGGAGCCGATCGAGACCGTTGCGCTGACGCCGTCCGGCCCCGATGTCGACGCGCCGGCATACCTGAACACCGTGGCACTGCTGACGACTCGGCTCGCCCCGAGCGTCCTTCTGGCCTATCTGCAGGACATCGAAGCCCGGCACGGGCGCGAACGCACGGTCCGGTGGGGCGATCGCACGCTGGACCTCGACCTCATCGCCCACGGCGACGTGCGCCTGCAATCGCCTCGGCTGACGCTCCCGCATCCCCGCGCCGCGGAGCGCGACTTCGTCCTCGAGCCGTGGTCGCGCATCGACCCGGATGCCGTGCTCCCCGGCCACGGTCCCATCGCCGCGCTGCTGCGCCGATTGAGAGAGGCTCCATCATGAAGCGCACCAGTTCGGGCTTCCTGCTCGGCGCGGGTGTCCTCGGCGTCATCCTCGGGTACGGCGTCGACCAGCTGCTGACCGCGACCGGACGCCCGACGTTCACGCCGTCCTACCTGCTGCCGATCCTGCTGATCATGCTGGCGGCGTCCATCGTGCTCATGGCCCTGCCGATCCGCCGCGCGATCACCGGCGCGAGCACGGCACCGGTCGACCCCTTCCGCGCCGTGCGCGTCGCGGTGCTCGCGAAGGCCGCCAGCGTCGTCGGAGCCGTCGTCGCGGGTGCGGGGGTCGGGCTTCTCGCCTTCCTGTTCACCCGCCCGGTCTCGCCCTCGTTAGGCTCGTCGGGAGCGGTGATCGCTGCGGTCATCGGAGGCCTCATCCTCCTTGCCGCCGGAGTGATCGCCGAACGCCTCTGCATCATCCGGAAGGAAGACGATGACGACCATCCCGGACCAGCCGACCCCGGCTTCGGATACTCCCACCACGATTGAACCCCCGATTGGGCCCTCGACGGTCGCCGAGACCGATCCGGTGACCTCGGGTGTCGACGCGGTGCTGGATGCCGGGACGTACGGCGCCATCCGCGAACCGCGCAGTGTCCACCGGCTTCCCCTCGATGGGGAGTGGCACCAGATCTCGCGCAAGTATGTCGTCGTTCAGCTCATCTCCACCGGCGCATTCCTGCTGCTGGTGCTTGCGATCGCACTGGCGGTCTCGCTCCTGTGGCATCAGGTCTGGATCTGGATTCCCGCCGGGATCGTGCTCGCCGTGACGCTCTGGACCCTCGCGATCCTGCCGCGCCAGGCGCGCGCGTACGGGTACCAGCTGAGGGGCGACGACCTCGTGTTCCGCCGCGGCATCCTCTGGCAGCGCATCGTCGCCGTCCCGTACGGGCGGATGCAGCTCGTCGACATCACGCACGGCCCGCTCGACCGCGGATTCGGCATCGCCCAGCTCAAGCTCGTGACGGCCGCGGCCTCCACCGCCGTCACGATTCCGGGGCTCGACCAGGCCGCCGCCGAGACTCTGCGCGACACACTCATCGCCGTCGCCGAGACCCGGCGGACCGGACTGTGACCGACTCTTCGGCCAGCCCTGTGGAGGGGCCGGCAGCCGTCCGGTCGCAGTTGAGCGACGGTGAGTGGCACCGGCTGCATCCACTCACTCCGCTGCTGCGCGGCGGCCTGTTTCTGATCGTGATCGTCGGCGTCGTCGTCGCGAACCTGCGCGATCGCCTCATCGGCTTCTTCCTGCCGGGCCGGCTGGGTGTCGATCTCAGCGGGCCCGAGGGGGATGCGATCGACTACATCCTCGCGAACAACCTGCTCCTGGTGGCGCTGCTCGGAATCCTTGCCGTGCTGATCGTCGTCGTCGCCGTGCTGTACGTCGCGTGGCGCGCACACACATTCCGCATCACCGGGGACGACGTCGAGGTCCGGTCCGGAGTCGTGTTCCGCACGCACCGCCGCGCACCGCTGGACCGCGTGCAGGGCGTCAACCTCACGCGCCCGATGGTCGCGCGGCTGCTCGGCATGGCCAAGATCGAGGTCGTCGGCGCGGGGCTCGATGCCAACGTCAAGCTCGAGTATCTCTCCACGACGAACGCTGAGGAGGTGCGCGCCGACATCCTGCGTCTCGCCTCCGGGCGTCGGCTCGACGCCATCCGCGCCGCGGGAGCGCGCGGCCCTCGTTCGGCGGCGGTCGCGGCGGCGATCGGCGCCGGTGTCACGGGACTCATTGTGGGCGCCGAGGACCCGGTGGCCGAGCCCGAATCGGTCGTGCACATTCCGAGCGGCCGGGTCATCGCCTCGCAGCTGCTGTCCGGCACGACGATCTGGCTGCTGCTGCTCATCGGCGGGGTCGTCGCCGGATCGATCTTCGGCACCCCATGGGTGATCTTCACGATCATCCCCACGATCATCGCATTCGCGACCGTCTGGTTCCGCTCGATCACCCGCGCACTGCGGTACTCGATCGCGCCCACCCCGTCTGGGATCCGGATCACGTTCGGGCTCTTCACGACGATCACCGAAACGCTCCCGCCCGGGCGCATCCACGCGATCGAGGTACGCCAGCGCCTGCTGTGGCGTCCCGCCGGATGGTGGTCGATCCGGGTGAACCGGCTGTCCGGGCGCGCCGCGACCGACACATCGAGTCAGCAGTTCGCCGAGGTCCTGCCGGTGGGGACGCTCGCCGATGTCGACCGCGTCCTGCGTCTCATGCTCCCGGAGCTCCCCCCGGAGGAGTGGACGACGGCGGTGCCGACCGGCATCCTGGGCGGCACGAAAGTGCCGATGGATGCCGACCGCTACACGACGACGCCTCCGCGAGCGCGCTGGATGCGTCTGCTGTCGTGGCGGCGCAACGGATTTCTCCTCACCGCCGACGCCGTCTACCTCCGTCGAGGGTTTCTGCGCCGTTCGCTCGTGATCCTGCCGCTCGCACGGCTGCAGTCCGTGCGGATCAGTCAAGGTCCTCTCGCGCGGCTCGCGCGCACAGCGTCGGTGACCGGTCACACCGTGCTCGGGCAGGTATCGGGTGAGATCGGAGCGGTGGACGCGGGAGACGCGTACGAATTGTGGTCGCACGTCGCGACCGCGTGTGTGGCGGCCGCCGCCGAGGACCATTCGCACCGCTGGGATGCCGAGGACTTCGCGTCGCCGATGGGCTCGGTGACGCCGGTGCGCGAGGAGCGATCGTGAGCCGGGGAGGGCGACTGGGCGTCGGAGTCATCGGCGCCGGCCGAGTCGGGCCGGTGCTGGCGGCCGCGTTTGCGGGCGTGGGGCACGCGCTGATCGGCATCACGGCGGGGTCGGACCCGGATCGGGTCGCGGCCATCTTGCCGGGCGTCCCCGTTCTCCCGCTCGAGGAGATCGTGCGGCGCAGCGAACTGGTCATCCTTGCCGTGCCGCACGACGAGCTGCCCGCACTCGTCGCCGGCGTCGCCGAACTCGGCGGCTGGCAGACCGGTCAGCTGGTGATGCACGTCGATCCGGCATACGGCGCCGACGTGCTCGCGCCGGCCGCCGCCCGCGGCGCCATCCCGCTTGCCGTGCACCCGGCGATCACCTTCACCGGCACCTCGATCGACTTGCGCCAGCTGCCCGGCGCGTTCGCGGCCGTCACCGCTCCACCCGCCGTGCTGCCGATCGCCCAGGCGCTCGCGGTGGAACTCGGCTGCGAACCGGTCGTGATCGCCGAGGCCGATCGCCCGGCGTACGGCGAGGCGATCGCCATCGCGACCGATTTCGCGGCATCCATCGTCCGCCGATCTGCGGCGCTCCTGCGCCAGGTCGGGGTCGACGAGCCCGGACGCTATCTGGCCGCGGTCCTCCATTCTGCGACCGAGCGCGCCCTGACCGGGGCCGACGACTGAGCCTGCCGTCGCGCGCGGGAGGGGGAGAGAGGTGCGTCGATAGGATGGGGGGGACTTCGAGGAGCCCGTATATGACGGACAACACCCCCGCCGCTGAGACCGATTCCGTGTCCGACGAGGACGTATTCGAGCAGAAGGCCGTGCGCTTGGCCAAGCGGGAGCGCCTGCTGGCGCAGCGCACCGCCGCCGCCGGCGGCCCGTATCCCGTCACCGTCCCCAGGACCGACGAGATCTCCGCGCTCCGGGCGCGGTTCGTGGATCTCGAGACGGGCGAGGAATCGGGAGTGACGGCATCGGTTGCGGGCCGAGTGGTGTTCAGCCGCAACACCGGCAAGCTGTGCTTCGCGTCGCTTCAGGCGGGCGATGGCAGCCGCATCCAGGCGATGGTGTCGCTGGCCGAGGTCGGGGAGGAGTCGCTGCAGGCGTGGAAGGACCTGATCGATCTCGGCGACCATGTTTCTGTGACGGGTCAGGTCATCTCGAGTCGCCGCGGCGAGCTGTCGATCATGGTGACGACGTGGCAGATCGCGTCGAAGGCGCTGCTGCCCCTGCCGAACCTGCACAGCGAGCTCAGCGAAGAGAGCCGGGTGCGCTCGCGCTATCTCGATCTCATCGTGCGCGACAGGGCCCGCGAGACAGTCATCGCACGCGCGAAGGTCAACGCCTCGCTGCGCGCGACGTTCGCGGCGCACGGGTTCCTCGAGGTCGAGACGCCCATGCTGCAGGTGCAGCACGGAGGCGCTGCCGCCCGCCCGTTCGTCACCACCTCGAACGCCTTCGACGCGGAGCTGTACCTGCGCATCGCGCCCGAGCTCTTCCTCAAGCGCGCCGTCGTCGGCGGGATCGAGCGCGTGTTCGAGATCAACCGCAACTTCCGCAATGAGGGCGCTGACTCCACTCACAGCCCCGAGTTCGCGATGCTCGAGGCCTATCAGGCGTACACCGACTATCACGGGATCGCCGACCTCACGCAGGAGCTGATCCAGAAGGCAGCGATCGCCGTCGCCGGATCGACCACCGTCACCTGGGCCGACGGCAGTGTGTACGACCTTGGCGGGCAGTGGGAGCGGATCTCGATGTACTCGTCGCTGTCGGCGGCTGTGGGCCTGACCATCACGCCCCACACCGCCCTGTCCGATCTGCAGGCGCTCGCCGTCGAGGCGGGCATCGAGGTCTCGGTGAAGGTGGTGACGCACGGCAAGCTCGTCGAAGAGCTCTGGGAGCATTTCGTCAAGGGCGGGCTCACCCGCCCCACGTTCGTGATGGACTTTCCGCTCGACACGAGCCCGCTCGTGCGCGAGCACCGCACGATCCCGGGCGTCGTCGAGAAGTGGGATCTGTACGTACGCGGTTTCGAACTGGCCACGGGATACTCCGAGCTGGTCGATCCGGTCATCCAGCGGGAGCGGTTCGTCGAACAGGCCAAGCTCGCCGCTCGCGGTGACGACGAGGCGATGCGCGTCGACGAGGAGTTCCTGCGCGCGCTCGAGCACGGGATGCCGCCGACGGGCGGCATGGGCATGGGGATCGATCGGCTGATGATGGCGATCACCGGGCTCGGCATCCGCGAGACGATCCTCTTTCCGCTCGTCAAGTAGCGGGCCGGAAGGCCCAGTCGGGCATGTGTGCGGCCTGGACGAACGACTGCACGATCTCGGACAGGCCATGGGCCGGGTCGATCCGCAGCGCCTGGCTGGCGTAGTGGTCGGCGTGCGTCGACCGGCCCAGCGCCCACGACAACCACGCGCAGAGGGCGAGCGGGCCGGGGCGGTGCTTGTTCGGCGAGAGAGCGGCGACCTGCCGGGCGAGCTCGAGCGCGGTCAGCAGCCGCTCAGCGTCCGGGCGCGGGCCCTCGCCCCACATCCGCTCGGCCAGATCCGCCGGGTACGGCGCACCGTCCTCCCAGCGGCGCTGCGCCTCGAGTGCAAGATCACCGCCGCTGAGATCGCTCGCCCATTGCACGAGGGCGACGTCGCGAAGCGCCGGCCGGCCGAGACACCAGGTGAGCATTGCGGCGCGCATCGGAGTGAGACGGCCGGCATCCCACCCCAACGCGTCTTCGAACAGAGTCGGCAGGTCATCGAGTCGGCATGCGGCCTCGAGGGCGGCGGGGTCGACGCGGTCGGCGCGAGCCGTCTCCGCCGGGATGCCGCAGATCACCTCGAGCGCCGTTCCGAGCGAGTGCAGGGCCGCGCCGACCGCTCGGCGCTCGCTCGCGCTTCGGCGAGGCAGGGTGGCGCCGCTGGATTGATCACCCGCGGGACGCGGCCCGGGCACGGGAGTGCTCAGGATCAGCTCGCTGAGCGGACGACCCTCGAGCGGAAGATCCCGGTCGAGGTGCGAGCCCCAGCCGTCGGCTGCAATCGTGAACGCATCGACCAGTGTCAGGCCGCAGGCGTCGGCGCAGCGACTGATGGCTTCGGCCAGTTCGCGGTGCGGCAGCGCGCCGGACACCGCGGCATCCGTGTAGATGACGATCATCGCCGCGTCGGCGGTCTGGATTCGGCAGAGCATGCCGACCGCGGTCGAGGCGACCGAGTCGATGAGATCGTCGGGCGGCAGGTCGAGACGAAGCGCGCCGAGACTTCGGCCGTGCGCGAGGGGGACCACCACGACGCTGCGGGTCGGGGTGAAGCCGAGCAGGCTCGGCACGAGGGACAGGAACTGGGCCGCCCCGGAGGCGGTGACGATGTTGGACATGCCGACGAGCTTGCGGCGGCGGTCGCCGCGCCGGGAGCTCCGGCGCCCGTTCAGTGGGAAACTCGCGAAGAGGCGCGATTGGGGAGGAAGCTCCGCACGCCGCGTACCATGGAGCCATGGACTCCTACTGGCTCGCCGTCATCTGGTCGCTGTTGCCGACTGTGGTCGTCCTGGGGATGTTCATCTTTCTGCTGCGCGCGATCCTGAGGATGGATCGCACCGAGCGACGCGTGTACGCCGAGGTCGAGGCTGACGAGCGCGCCAAGCGCGGATTGTCACCGGTGGCCGGTGACGACGCTGGGGCCTGACTCGGCCATGAGCGTGCAATCGGTACGCTGAGCCAACCGGCCCGTGTGGGCCGGCACGACTGGGAGCGCGTGTGCCGAACATCATCGTCGAATGGATGGCGACCTGGGGCGTGTGGGTCGTCCTGTTCATCGACACAGTCATACGCATCACGGCGATCATCGTCGTCCCGCGTAATCGTCGTCCCACAGCGGCCATGGCCTGGCTGCTGGCGATTTACTTCCTTCCCTTCATCGGCGTGCTCTTATTCCTGCTGATCGGCAACCCCCGCCTCCCCCGCAAGCGTCGCAAGCAGCAGGAGCTGATCAATGAGTACATTCGCCAGGCGAGCCGCGGGCTGGATTTCGGGACCCTGCGGCCGAACGCGCCGGATTGGTTCGGCTCACTCGTCCGCCTGAACAGCAACCTCGGTGCCATGCCGATCGCCGGTGACAACGCGGCCCGGATGATCTCCGAGTACCAGGAGAGCCTCGACGCGATGGCCGAGGACATCCGGACCGCGGAGCACTATGTGCACGTCGAGTTCTACATCCTGCAGGCGGACGCCTCGACCGACAACTTCTTCCGTGCGCTCGAGGAGGTGGCCGCCCGTGGCGTCGTGGTGCGGGTGCTCTTGGATCACTGGGCCAATCGCAGCAAACCCAGGTTCGCAGACACCAAGCGCCGCCTGAACGCCATGGGCGCCCACTGGCACGTGATGCTCCCCGTGCAGCCGCTGAAGGGGAAGTACCAGCGGCCTGACCTGCGAAATCATCGCAAGCTCCTGGTGGTCGACGGACAGGTCGCCTATACGGGGTCGCAGAACGTGACCGATTCGACATACAACCTGCCGAAGAACATCAAGCGCGGGCTGCACTGGGTCGACCTGATGGCGCGGCTTGAGGGACCCATCGTCGCGTCCATCAATGCCGTGTTCCTCTCGGACTGGTACAGCGAAACCGACGAGACGCTCCTCGATGAGATCAATCTGTTCAACGTCGCATCCGGGCCTGGCAACCTCGACTGCCAGGTCATCCCCTCCGGCCCGGGCTTCGAGTTCCAGAACAACCTCAAGCTGTTCATGGCGCTGCTCTTCGCCGCCCAGAAGAAGATCATCATCGTCAGCCCCTATTTCGTGCCGGACGAAGGCTTGCTGCTCGCGATCACGACCGCCTGCCAGCGCGGCGTTCGCGTCGAGCTCTTCGTCTCAGAAGAGGGCGATCAGGCGATGGTGTATCACGCGCAGCGCAGCTATTACGAGGCGCTGCTGCGCGGCGGGGTGAAGATCTGGATGTACGAGCGGCCCTTCATCCTGCACTCGAAGTCGATGTCGATCGACGATGAAGTCGCCGTCATCGGCTCGAGCAACATGGACATGCGCTCGTTCGGTCTGAACCTCGAGATCTCGCTGCTCGTGCGGGGCGAAGAGTTCGTGGACCAGCTGCGTTCCATCGAGGATGAATACCGCTCGCTCAGCCGAGAACTGACCCTCGCGGAGTGGGAGAAGCAGCCGCTGCGCTCGACAGTGCTCGACAACCTGGCGCGGCTG
>WOYI011483631.1_pt1 | contig 16527 bp, 20 predicted proteins | sample 6423411 | NCBI WGS metagenome assembly WOYI01 (sample SAMN13441803, study PRJNA592873) | oil field metagenome | biome: oil field; feature: oil-well bore; material: oil-contaminated soil; isolation source: oil-contaminated soil from oil-well borehole | place: Germany: Wietze | collected 2016-10-18 ...
CGACTTTCTTGACTGCCGGCTTCTTGGCAACTGTCTTTTTGACAACCGGCTTCTTGGCTGCAACTTTCTTGACTGCCGGCTTCTTGGCAACTGCTTTCTTAACGGCGGGTTTCTTGGCTGCGACAGCTTTTTTCGCTACCGGCTTCTTGGCTGCCGCTTTCTTGGTTGTTGCACTTTTTGCTTTGGATTTTGCAGTTGCCATTTTCATTCCTTATTAAAGTTTGATGGACTAGATTGGTGCAATTTATTACGTGCTACCACTGCACTACCGATGCGCTTTCAACCTGAAGAAACCTCCCAATACGCACGGTGACGGCATTCTATGCGCGAATAATTTTTTTGCGCAATAGATTTGTGCACTTATGTGCAAAAAAATCAATCGATGATTTTTTCCGGCGCGTACAACTGTTCCGTTTTTTCGCGCTCGCGAACAAGGTGCGCATGCTCGCCGTCGATCATCACTTCGGCCGCTCTAGGACGCGTGTTGTAATTGGAACTCATGCTCATTCCGTATGCGCCGGCCGACATGACAGCCAGCACATCGCCTTGTGCCACGGCCATTTCACGGCCGTGCGCGATGAAATCGCCGGTCTCGCAGATCGGCCCGACCACTTCATAGACCTGCTTTGACGATGCATTTTTTTGCACGGGATGGATGGCATGGAAGGCGTCGTAAAGCGCCGGACGCATCAGGTCGTTCATCGCCGCGTTGACGATGGCGAAATTCTTCTCTTCGCCGTGCTTCAGATATTCGATCTTCGCCAGCAGGATGCCCGCGTTGCCGACCAGCACTCTTCCCGGCTCCACGATCAGCGATTCCATACGTCCATGCAATGCTTGCAGCAATGCCCGCGCATACTCCGCGATGGCCGGCGGCGTCTCGTCGTCGTAACGGATACCCAAGCCGCCGCCCAGGTCGATGTGTTCCAGCGTAATACCTTCCGCTTTCAATTGATCCACCAGCGCCAGCACTTTCTCGGCCGCTGCGATGAACGGGCTGACTTCGGTGAGCTGCGAGCCGATGTGGCAGTCGATGCCGGTCACGCGCAGATGCGGCATCGCCGCTGCCTTGCGGTACAAGTCCAGCGCCCCCGTATACGCGACGCCGAATTTGTTTTGTTTGAGACCGGTCGAGATATAAGGATGCGTCTTGGCGTCGACATCCGGCTTCACGCGCAGGCTGATCGGCGCGACCTTGCCCATGCTGCCCGCCACTTCATTCAGCCTGTCCAATTCCGGTGCTGATTCGACATTGAAACAACGGATGCCAGCCCCCAGCGCCAAGCGCATCTCGGCTGCACTTTTACCGACACCGGAGAACACCACCTTGTCGGCCGCGCCGCCCGCAGCCAGCACGCGCTGCAGTTCGCCGCCCGAGACGATGTCGAAGCCTGCCCCCAACTTTGCAAAAATATTGAGGATGGCCAGATTCGGATTCGCTTTCACCGCATAACAGATCAGGTGTTCACGCCCTTGCAGCGCATCCTCGAACTGACGATAGGCATCGGTCAAAGCGGCACGCGAATAGACATAGCTCGGCGTGCCGAAACGCTGCGCGATGTCCGCCAGCGACACCTGCTCTGCGTAGAGGGTGTCGTCACGATAGTTGAAATATTCACTCATATTAAAGTTCTGCGGATTGGGAATGCTGGGGGACAGCCGACAATTGGGATTGCGCCGGCGGCAGATAAAGCGGACCTTTGCGTCCGCATCCTTGCAAGCCGACAAGTAACAGCAACATAATGCACACCGTACGCATCTGTATCTTCTTCCTTAATTCGTAACGAGCGGGATTATATGACGGAAAGCGCCAACGACGCTGCGGGAGACGCACTGTTTGCCCGTATCCGGCAGATGGTGACGGCGCGCGGCGCGGATATCCGGCTGCAGCGGGAAGCGTCCACGCTGAAACTGCTTTTCGCCGACGGTCAGCGCATCCTGATCAACCTCGATCAACAGACCCGTCACGTGTGGCTGGCCGCTGCGGATGGCGGCAGCGAGTTCATGCCGCAGGGTGCGAGCTGGCAATCTGCACAACATGGCGAACTGTTTGCTCGCCTGGACACGTTGCTGGAACAGACCATCGCCAGTGACCCGCGCAATTCGCGTGCACCGCTGTCTACGCCACCCGGGGCAGCGCCGGTCATCATCCGGTATGTCCAGTCCGGCGGACACGGACTGCGCAACGCGATGATCATCATCTTGTTGTGTGCCGTTGCTTACTTGCTGACGCAACGCGCCACGCAGCCCTCCGTGGCCGACGAGTCTGCCGCAGAGCAGGCGATGCCGACGACACTTGCGAACAATGAACGCCAATGTGAAAGGCGCTTCCCGGACAATGGCAGCACCACTGTGTTCCCGGAAAGCGGTCTGCAGCTTGGCAACGGAACCGAACTGACACTGGTCAACGAACACGCCCACCCTTTGCTGCTGATCCTGACCGCCCCGCACACGCTCATCCCTTCCATGTCGGTGATGGTGCATGCGCGCCAGCAGGCCAGCGTGCGCATACCGCCCGGACAATACGACCTGATGTTCGCTGCCGGCACGCGCTGGTGCGATGCGCGCAGCGGGTTCTCCGATGGGCGCATGCTGAAGTTCAGCGACTCGCTCGCTGTACAGCATGACGCGCCGGTACGTATCGCTATGCAATCTTCCGGTGCCGGTCCGGAAGATTTTCGCGCGCTGATCTCCACCTTTTCACCCGCCGCACCGCTCCCCGCCCCGTCATTCAGCGGCGACGGCAGCATGGCGGTCAAACGGCACAGCAACGGCCACTTCTATCTGCCCGGCAGCATCGCGGGCGTGCCGGTCACCTTCATGCTGGATACCGGCGCCTCCGTAACATCCATCACCAGCGAGATCGCGCGCGAGGCGGGGGTGCGCAACTGCAAGGAGATACAGGTGCAGACCGCCAACGGCAGCACGACCGGCTGCATCGCGCTGGTGCCGCAGATGACGCTGGGCAACTTCACGCTCAGAAACATCACGGTGGCGGTGATGCCGAACATGGAAACCAACCTGCTCGGTGCCAATGTGCTGCGCAACTTCCGCGTCGGACAGGATCAAGACACCTTGCTCATCGGGCGCAACTGATAACGGAGAGAAAGCATGACCGAGAACGAATTTAACGCACTGGCCGACACGGTCTTCAAACGCATCGAACACGCGCTGGATGAAACCGATATCGACTATGACAGCAACGGCATGGTGATGGAGATCGAGTTCGACGACGGCAGCAAAGTCATCGTGAACCGCCACGTGCCCAACCGCGAAATATGGCTGGCGGCACGTTCCGGCGGCTTCCACTTCGGCCGGCAGAACGATGCCTGGATCAGTCAGCGCGAAGGCGACGAGCTGTACGCCAAGCTGGCCACACTGATACAAACCGGCTCGGGAAGCATTATTGAATTTTGAGAGATGCCAGGTGCCCAGCGGTGCGATCCGCAAGGAGGGGGCCTTTTTGTTTCAGACACCTGACTAATCCACTGTAACACAAGGGTCTTGGCGATGGAATGCGGCATTTTGTCGCACCCCCTGCGCGGCACGGTTTCAGCCGACGCGGATGCCGCGTAGTTGCCTCCTGAGTTCCCGGTAATCCGGGCAGGCCGATTCCACCACACGCCAGAATGCGGCCGAATGGTTCATCTCTTTCAGATGGGCCAGTTCGTGTATCACCACGTAATCGATCAATGGCAGCGACAGCTTGACCAGGTGCCAGTTCAGGCTGACCACACCGCGCGCGCTGCAACTGCCCCATTGGGTACGCGCCGAGGATACCCTGATGACGCGCGGCGAGACGCCCATCAGCGGCGCGAAGTGCGCGACACACTCTTCGAACACCTGCAGCGCCTGCTCGCGGTACCACTGGCTGACGAGCTTCTCGATGCGCTGCTCCGTAATGGCGCGATGCAATTGCAGGACCAGGTTCTCGCCCTGCAAACGCGGCGGCGCACCGAACAGATCCGGCACGACACGCAGGGTGAAAACTTCGCCACGGAACGGTATGCTTGCCCCGTCCTGCCAGACGACGGGAATCACCCCGGCGACCTGCCAGCTCTCCAATTTATCCAGCACCCAGCTCGCCTTGTCCTGCAACACACTGTGCAGCCACTGCTCCGAAGCGCACAAAGGCATACTCACCGTCAGCCCGCGTTCGTCGATGCGCAGGCCGATGCTGCGGCGCTTGCCGCTACGCTTCAAGGTGTAGCTGACATGTTTGTCCGAGAGTTGCAGCGAACGCTGCTCGACAGCGGGCGGGACAGGCTTGGCACGAGAAAGCGGGGACATCATCCCAGGCGTGCCATCTCGCCTTCGATCCACGCCTCGGTGCGGGCGTTGATCTCTTCCGCCTTGAGTCCGGCGGTATCGATGACCGGACCGATCACCATCACGATGGTGCCCGGTTTTTTGATGAAGGCGTTGCGCCCCCAGAACTTGCCCGCGTTGTGCGCCACCGGCAATACCGGCACACCGGCGTGGGATGCCAGCATGGCCCCGCCGATCTTGTATTTGCCGCGTTCACCGTACGGCATGCGCGTGCCTTCCGGGAACAGCACGATACTGAAACCCTGTTGCAGTTTGTCCTTGCCCTTGGTCAGCAATTCCTTCATCGCCGCCTTGCCCTTGCTGCGATCCAGAGCGATAGGGCTGGACAAAGCCAGCAGCCAGCCGAAGAAAGGTATCCACAACAACTCGCGTTTGGCCACCCAGACATGCGGCGGCAGCACCAATTGCAGCGACAGCGTCTCCCAGGCCGACTGGTGCTTGCTCAAAACCACGCACGCCTGCGCGGGAATGTTTTCCAGACCGCGCACCTCCATGCGGATACCGCAGATCACTTTTAGCAGCCACAGGATGCCGGGCGCGAAACCGGACAGCAGGCGGTGACGCGTGCGCTGGCTGAACGGGAAGATGAACGGCGACAACAGCGCATAGGACAAAGTAAAAACAGCCTGCGCCAGCGCAAAGATGATGGAACGGATCAGATTCATAGCAGGCTGGCCGTCACCGCAGCGAGGTCGGGGAATATCCGCGTGCCTTCCGGCAACCCGCCCTTCTCTTTTGTTTTGTTGCCCTTGCCGGTCAACACCAGATAAGAATTGGCCCCCAGGCGGGCGGCCGCTTCCAGGTCGCGCAATGAATCGCCCACCGCCGGTACGTCGGCCAGACCGACACCGTAGCGTGCGGATATCTCCAGCATCATGCCGCTCTTGGGTTTGCGGCAACTGCAATCTGCTTCACTGGTATGCGGGCAGAAGAAGATCGCGTCGATGCGTCCGCCTACTTGCGCCAGCGACTTGTGCATCTTGTCGTGAATGGCATTCAAGGTCGGCATATCGAACAGACCGCGTCCGATACCGGACTGGTTGGTGGCCACCACCACGCGGTAGCCGTTCTGATTCAGACGCGCGATCGCTTCCAGGCTGCCGGGAATGGGCTTCCATTCATCCGGGCTCTTGATGAATTGTTCGGAGTCGTAATTGATGACGCCGTCGCGGTCGAGGATGATGAGCCTCATGCTGCCAGCTTGGAGATGTCGGCCGACTGGTTCATCAGACGGCCCAGTTGTTGCAACAGTAAAGCGCGGTTGATGCGCAGCGCCTTGTCCTCGCACATCACCATCACCTTGTCGAAAAAATCATCGACGAAGGATTTCAGCGTGACCAGCGTCTTCAGGTTGTTGCTGTAATCGCCGCGCTCGAAATAGCCGCGCGCCATCGGCGTGATGTCCAGCATGGCCTGATACAGCTCGCGCTCGGCATCGTCCTGGAACAGTGTCACATCGATGGAGACCGGCAACTCGCCCAGCTCCTCGGCGTTCTTGCGCATGATGTTCTGCACGCGTTTGTTGGCTGCCGCCAGGTCTTTCGCAGCTGCCATGGCGGCGAATGCGCGCACCCCCTGCAGACGCGGCAACGCTTCGTGCAAGCGCCCCCCCAACACCGCCAGCACCGCCTCGATATGCGTGTTTTCAAAACCTTGGTCGCGCAGATAACCGCGCAGGCGGTCGGTCATAAAACCTTCCACATCCGCTGCCACGGTCGCGCTCAACATACCCCGCGGGAAGTTGTCGGCGGTCGCTTTCAGCAGTGCGGGCAAGGACAGGTCCAGCGGTGTCTCGATCAGGATGCGCAGAATACCCAGCGCCTGACGGCGCAGACCGAACGGGTCCTTGTCGCCGGTCGGCACCTGGCCGATACCGTAGATACCGACCAGCGTCTCCAGCTTGTCGGCCAGCGCCACAGAACAGGCCAGCGGACCTTGCGGCAAAGTATCGCCGGCGAAGCGCGGGTGGTAGTGCGCCTCGATGGCGCTCGCCACTTCCGGTTTCTCGCCGTCGTGCAAGGCGTAGTAGTGACCGATGATGCCTTGCAACTCTGGGAACTCACCGACCATGTCGGTGATCAGGTCGGCCTTGCTCAAGCGAGCGGCCAGTTCGGCATCCGCCTTGTCCGCACCGAGCAGGCGCGCGATGGTGCCCGCCAGCGTGGTGATGCGCTCCACGCGCTGCAACTGCGAACCGAGCTTGTTGTGGTACACCACGTTGCCCAGCTTCCCAACGCGGGTCTCCAGCTTCTGCTTGCGATCCTGATTGAAGAAGAAACGCGCATCGGCCAGACGCGGACGCACCACGCGTTCGTTACCCTCGATGATGTGATGCGGATCGGCGATCTGCATGTTGGACACGATCAGGAACTTGTTCAGCAGCTTGCCGCTTTGCGCATCCAGCAGCGGGAAGTATTTCTGGTTCTGCTGCATGGTGAGGATCAGACATTCCTGCGGCACTTCCAGATATTCCGCCTCGAACTGTCCGACATACACTTCGGGCCACTCCACCAGCGCGGTCACTTCGTCCAGCAGGGAAGAGAGCAGGCTGCGCTCTTCGTTCGACATGGACATCAGCTTGGACTGGTCGAAATTGGCATGACCGATCCAGATCGCTTTGTGCTCACCCGCCAGTTGATCCAGTCGCGCGGCGATGCTTTCGCGCCGGTTGGCGAAGCTGGCCACGACGCGGCCATCACGTGCCAGCGTGGCTTCATAGTCGTCGGCGTGTCCGATGCTCACGCGCTCGCCGCACAGGAAACGGTGACCGCTGGTCACGTTGCCGCTGGACAGGCCCAGCACTTCGGCCGGCACCACGCTGTTGCCGTGCAACACGGTCAAACCGTGTACCGGACGCACGAACTGGTGCTCCAGATCGCCCCAGCGCATCAGCTTGGGCACCGGCAATTTCTTCAGCGCCTGCATAATGATGCCGGACAGATAATCCTCCAGCGGCTTGCCCGCCTGCTCGATGCGCGCCGCGAAATATTCCGTCTTGCCATCGCCCGCACGCTGCAATTGCGCCATCACCACCCCGGCCGAGCGCATGAAACCTTCCAGCGCCCTGGTCGGTTTGCCTTCGGCATCCAGTCCGGCTGCGACGCCTGGGCCTTTGCGCTCGATGATGCGGTCGGCCTGCTGCGCTTCCACTTCGGTGATGCTTACTGCCAGACGGCGCGGCGTGCAATAAGGCGTGCATGCGCTGTCGTCACCCAGCAGCGCCTGTTCTTTCAGTGCAGCAAAAACTTCATTGGCGAAAGTGGTGGACAGTTTCTCCAGCACCTTGGGCGGCAGCTCTTCGGTGAGCAGTTCGATCAACAGGGTCTGTTTCATCATGCGTCCTCCCCTTTCTTGCACATGGGGAAGCCCAAGGCTTCACGCGAATCGAAATATGCCTGCGCCACCTGACGCGACAAGGCGCGCACACGACCGATGTAGGCCGCACGCTCGGTCACCGAGATCGCGCCGCGCGCGTCCAGCAGATTGAAGGTGTGCGAGCACTTCATCACCATCTCGAAACCGGGCAGCGGCAGGCCGGCATCCATCAGGCGCTTGGCCTCGCCTTCGTATTCACTGAAGTGGCGAAACAGCATCTCGACATTGGAATGCTCGAAGTTGTATTTGGATTGTTCCACTTCGTTCTGGTGGTACACGTCGCCGTAAGTCACCACGCTGTCGCCGTTCCTGGACCACACCAGGTCATACACGTTCTCGACGCCTTGCAGATACATGGCCAGACGTTCCAGACCATAGGTGATCTCGCCCAGCACCGGCTTGCAGGTGAGCGAGCCGACTTCCTGAAAATAAGTGAACTGCGTGACTTCCATACCGTCCAGCCACACTTCCCAGCCCAGTCCCCATGCGCCCAGTGTCGGCGATTCCCAGTCGTCCTCGACGAAGCGGATGTCGTGCTCGCTGGTGTTGATACCCAGCGCGCGCAGGCTGTCGAGATACAACTCTTGAATGTTATCGGGAGAAGGTTTCAGTACCACCTGATACTGATAGTAATGCTGCAAACGGTTCGGGTTCTCGCCGTAGCGGCCGTCCTTGGGACGACGTGAAGGCTGCACATACGCGGCACGCCAGGGCTCTGGCCCGATGGCGCGCAAAAAGGTCGCCGTATGGAAGGTGCCCGCACCGACCTCGATGTCGTAGGGTTGCAGCAGCGCACAGCCCTGCCTGTCCCAGAAGTGCTGCAGCGTCAGGATGATCTGCTGGAAGCTCGGTTTCGAACCCAGCGCGATAGTGGAACCGGAATTTTGCATGTAAAGAATCACCAGCCTTTTACGAAGGAGCGCATTTTACGGGTTTTCGGGCACTTGCGTCACCCCGCATAAGGCCAGCTTCGCGGTTCTTGGCAGGGCTTTAACCTCCCGCTCGCGCTTCGATGCGACCGAGCGATCCGCACATGCTTCGCTATACAGCAAATTTACCGGCAAGCGGCTGCGCGTGTATTTCGCGCCTTCGCCCTCATTATGCGTGGCGATACGTTTTTCCAAATCGTTGGTGATGCCGCAGTAGAGCGTGCCATCCGCGCATTGCAGCAGGTAACAGCACCAGCTCATAGGCGCGAATATCTCGCCGCCGCGCCCAGCATCAAAGCCAGCAGTAACAGCACCGCGACATTGCCCCAGCGCACGTACGGCGTGCTGCCGCTATAGCCCTGCACCACTGCCGTGAGCACACCTTCCCGGTGCTGCGGCAGTTGCGCCAGCACCTGCCCGTCGGTAGCGATGACGGATGTGACACCGGTATTGGTGGCGCGCAACATCATGCGCCCCGTCTCCAGTGCGCGCATCTGCGACATCTGGTTGTGCTGCACGGCGGCGTTCGATTCGCCGTACCAGGCATCGTTGGTGACATTCACCAGCAATGTGGCTTGCGGCAACGGCCGAATGATCTCTTCGCCGAACACGTCCTCGTAGCAGATGTTCACCGCGACCTTCTGCCCCGCAACGTCAAGCGGTGCTTGCGTATCACCGCCGCTGGCGAGATCGCCCATGGGGATCCGCAGCACCTCGTTGATGAACCAGCCCAGCATGCCGCGCATGGGAATAAATTCGCCGAAAGGCACGAGATGATCCTTGCGGTAGTGCTGGCTCTCGGCGCTGCCGAGCGAGTACACGCTATTGAAATAGCGGTCGCCCTCTTTCTCGAACACGCCGATCAGAATGTCGCCGCCGTTCTGCCGCACGTGGTCGCGCAATATCTCCTGGTAGTACGGGGGCACGTTGCGGCGCAATAGCGGGATCGCGGTTTCGGGCATGATGATCAAGCGGGCGTCGCTGCTCTGGGCGAGCCGCCGGTAGGTCTCCAGCGAACCGATCAGTTTTTCCTGCGCGAATTTCTCATCCTGCGCGATGTTGCCCTGCAGCAGGCTGACCCTGAGCGGTGCGCCGTACGGCTGCGTCCATGCCACATGCTGCAAGACAGCGCCGAGCAGCCACAGCGCGCACACGCCGCCAAGCGCGATCCCGCCCGCCGCACTCAGGCGCACCCGCGACACAAAGAGCAATGCCGCCGCGCTCACCGCCACCGCCAGCGACACCCCATAGACGCCGAACAGCGGCGCATAGCCCAGCAATGGGCTGTCCGCTACTTGCGAGTAGCCGAATGCCAGCCAGGGAAAACCGGTGAACATCAGTCCGCGCAGCCATTCCGCCATCACCCACAGCGCCGGCATCAGCAGCAGCACGCGCACACGTTCCGATGTGCGGATGCGCAGCAGCACATATCCCGCCAGCGCCAGCGGCGAGGAGACCAGCGCGGCGAACAACAGGGTGGCCGTGATCGCCAGCAGCGGATGCATATAGCCGTAATCGTGCAGCGCGACATAGACCCAGCCGACGCCGAAGCTGAACAGCCCCATGCCGAAAATGAAACCGGCCCTTGCTGCCTGCGCCGCACTCCCGCAGCGTTGCCAAACCCGGAACAGTACGAGCAGCGCAACCACCGTCAGGGGATACATGCCGAACGGTGCAAAGCCGAATACGGCCAGCACACCGGCGAGCAAGGTCTGCATAAAAGGGGAAGTGATGAGTCTGTTCACACGTGTGGGCGATTAAGTTGATTCGCCGGATTATACGGTGTAACTTCCGCCGCACTTCAACTCCAGCTCTTGTGCACTATGGCCGTCCAATCCGCCCTGTACAACGAGATCAGCAACATGCTGGTCGAAAGCGATCTGTTCAATCATCTGCCGCCGACAGAACTGCGCACCGCCGCGCACTATTTCAGCATCACCAATCTCGCCGCCGGTGAAGTGATCTTCCACGAAGGAGAGATCGGCAATTTCATGTGCATCGTGCATGAAGGCAGCGTGCATGTGATCAAGCGCAACCAGAACGAAGACCAGATCGAGGTGGTAAAACTCGGCAACGGTCGCGCCTTCGGCGAGATGGCGGTGCTGGACGGCGAACGCCGCTCGGCCACCTGCAAAGCGACCGAAGACAGCGTGGTGCTGACGCTATCCAAAGAAGCGCTGGACCAGATGCTGGAAGAACATCCGCGCATGGCGGCACGCATCATCCGCGCCATCGCGGTCAGCCTGTCGCGCCGCCTGCGTATGGCGGTGGGGCAACTGGTCGACTACATCGATTAAGCTGCCGATGCTCGAATTCACCGAATACACCAAGATATTCATCAGCCTGTTCGCGATCATCGATCCGGTCGGCATCATCCCGCTCATCATCGCATTCACCGCAAGTATGAGCGACCAGAAGCGGGAGCGTGTGGGGCGCATCGCATCGCTGACGATGTTCGGCATCCTGCTCGCGTCACTATTGCTGGGCGAAGCCATCCTGTCGTTCTTCGGCATCAGCATCCATTCTTTCCGCACCGCGGGCGGTATCCTGCTATTGCTGATGGCGATCAATATGCTGGTCGGCCACAAGGCGCCGCCAACACCCGACGACAACACCGACAGCGATTCGACGCAATCCATCGCCATCGTGCCGTTGTCCACACCATTGCTGGCCGGACCGGGCGCGATCAGCGCGGTGATCGTCGACGCGCACAAGGCCGATAGCGTCGGCCATTACGGCATGATGACGCTGGTACTCATCGCTTTGGGGCTGACCGTATGGCTGACCTTCCTCGCCGCCCCCTGGGTCTCGCAACGTCTGGGCAAAATTGGCAGCACTATCGTCACGCGACTGATGGGCTTGTTACTCGCCGCGATCGCGGTCGAATTCATCGCGGGCGGCCTGCGCGGCCTGTTCCCGTCGTTTTCATGAAATTCGCGCAGCGATTCGTTTGCCCCCTCTCCCTGCGGGGGAGGGCTGGGGCGGGGAAACAGGCATCGCCTGCTTCATTATCAAGGCTGGCAATTTGCCATGCCCGTTAGGTTGAATATGGAAAAGATACGACTCTCGAAACTGATGTCCGAACAAGGACTGTGCTCGCGCCGCGAGGCCGACGATTACATCGCCAAAGGCTGGGTGCTGGTGGACGGCGATGTGGTCGGCGAGCTCGGCAGCAAGATATTGCCGACGCAGAAGATCACGCTGAAAAAAGCCGCGCAATCGCAGCAGCAGGATCTGGCGACCGTGATCCTGCACAAACCGGTGGGCTACGTCTCTGGCCAGGCCGAAGACGGCCACCAGCCCGCCATCGTGCTGGTAAAACCGGAGAAACACTGGAAGCTCGACCCCTCGCAGCAACGCTTCGAGCCGCGCCATCTGAAGAGTCTCGTCCCCGCCGGTCGGCTGGACATCGACTCCACCGGCCTGCTGGTGCTGACTCAGGACGGTCGCATCGCCAAACAACTGATCGGTGAAGATTCGGATATTGAAAAAGAGTATCTGGTGCGCGTAGCGGGACGCATCGCGGCTGACGGACTGGACAAACTCAACTTCGGATTATCGTTAGACGGCAAGAAACTCAAACCCGCCAAAGTCACCTGGCAGAACGACGACCAGTTGAAGTTCATCCTCAGGGAAGGCAAGAAACGCCAGATCCGCCGCATGTGCGAACTGGTCGGCCTCAAAGTCACCGGCCTCAAGCGCGTACGCATCGGCAATGTGAAGCTGGAGAAACTGCCGATGGGGCAGTGGCGGTATTTGCGCGCGGACGAGAAGTTCTAGGAAGCCGCCCCGGCATCCTGCTGCGATGCAGGTGCCTTCGCCACCAACAAGGCATACAAGCGACGGCTGTCCGCATGCAACACCGTAAACTGCCAGCCGTCGATCACGAACGTGCTGCCGCGCTTGGGCAGTTGACCGGCGGCCTTGAGCACCAGTCCGCCGACGGTATCGTATTCCTCGTCGCTGAATTCAGATCCGGCCTGTTCGTTGAAATCGGCGATCTCGGTGTCGGCTTTGACGCGCCAATGGGTGTCGTCCTGGCGGATGATGTTGTCTTCATCCTCGTCGAAGTCGTATTCATCCGAGATATCGCCCACGATCTGCTCCAACACGTCTTCGATGGTGGCCATGCCGCACACGCCACCGTACTCATCCACCACCAGCGCAAGATGGTTATGGTTGCTGCGGAAGTCGCGCAGCAGCACATTGAGACGTTTCGATTCCGGCACGAACACGGCCGGACGCAACATATCGCGCACATTGAATTCTTCGCCGGCGTAGTAGCGCAGCAGATCTTTGGCCAGCAGGATGCCGATGATATTGTCTTTATCGCCGTCCACGACCGGGAAGCGCGAGTGCGCTTTCTCGACCACGAACGGAATGAATTGCTCGGGCGGCTGGCTGATGTCGATGACATCCATTTGCGCGCGGGGAATCATGATCTCGCGCACCTGGCGCTCCGACACCTGGATGACGCCTTCCATCATGGAAAGCGCGTCGGCATCCAGCAGATTGCGCTGGAAGGCGCTGTATAACAAAGCGATGAGTTGTTCGCGATCTTCCGGCTCCCGCAGCAACATCGTGGAGAGCCGGTCTAAAAAGGTGGGTTTACTGCTACCACAGTCTGAACCGTCCATTACCTGACTACTAACTAACTAGATAGGGCGCAGGATACCGCAATTTGAGCATCAACGCAGTCTCCCGCGCTTCCATCGCTTCGGCCTCCCGCTTCTTCTCATGGTCATAGCCCTGCAGGTGCAAAGCGGCATGCAGCGTGAGATGCGCATAGTGCGCGAGCAGATCCTTGCCCTGCTCTTTCGCTTCGCGGACTACGACAGGCGCACAGATGACCACATCCCCGTACAACGGCTCGGTATCGTCATAGACGAATGTCAGCACATTGGTGGCGTAATCCTTGCCGCGATAGCTTTCATTCAGCGCGCGCCCTTCGATCTCATCCACGATACGCAAGGCCATCTGTATATCCTGCTCCAGAGCAACCTTTATCCAGCGGCGGAACTGTGCTCGCGTCGGCAGCTGCGCGGCACTGCTGGCATATTGCACCGACAGCGAAAGTTTGTGTACTTCGCTCATGCCGCCTCCACCACTTCGCCGCGCAACGTATGGTTTGAAACCGCCGTGATACGCACATTCAAATAGCGACCCAGCATGCCCGGCGAACCGGCGAAATTCACCACCCGGTTGTTCTCGCTGCGCCCCGCCAATTCACCCGCACTCTTTTTGGAGATGCTCTCCACCACCACGCGCTGCACCGTACCCACCATGCGCTGACTGTATTCCTGCTCCAGTTCGCTGATGCGCGCCTGCAAGCGGTGCAGTCGCTCCATCTTCACTTCATCCGGCGTGTCATCCTGCATCTCGGCTGCGGGCGTGCCGGGACGCGGGCTGAACAGGAAACTGTAACTCGCATCGAACCCGACCTCGTCGATCAGCTTCATGGTCGCCTCGAAATCGGCATCGGTCTCGCCGGGAAAGCCCACGATGAAATCCGAAGCAATGGCGATTTCGGGACGCGCAACACGCAGTCTGCGCACGACGGATTTGTATTCCAAAGCGGTGTAGCCGCGCTTCATTGCAGCCAGCACGCGATCCGAACCGGACTGCACCGGCAGATGCAAATGACTCACCAGCTTGGGCGTATCCGCATACACATCGATCACGCGCTGCGACATCTCGCGCGGGTGCGAAGTGGTATAGCGCAAACGCCGGATACCATCCAACGCGGCGACGGCGCGCAACAGGAACGCGAAGTCCACCGTGTCGCCGTCGTCCGTCATGCCCTGATAGGCGTTCACATTCTGTCCCAGCAGGGTGATCTCACCCACGCCCTGCGCGATCAGTTTCTCCACTTCGCGCATCACATCCTCGAACGGACGCGACACCTCTTCGCCGCGCGTGAACGGCACCACACAGAACGTGCAGTATTTGCTGCAACCTTCCATGATGGAAACGAATGCCGTGCCGTGCGCAGTCTGCGAGGCAGGCAGGTGATCGAACTTCTCGATCTCGGGAAAGCTGACATCGATCTGCGCCTTGCCGCTGGCGATACGCGCCTTGATCAGCTCAGGTAAACGATGCAGGGTCTGCGGCCCGAACACCACATCGACATAAGGCGCGCGTTTGACGATGGCATCACCTTCCTGGCTCGCCACGCAACCGCCCACGCCGATCAGCAAATTCGGATTGGTATTTTTCAAGGCCCGCGCACGCCCCAGATCGGAGAACACTTTATTTTCTGCGTTCTCGCGGATGGAACAGGTATTGAACAGAATAATGTCCGCCTCTTCCTGCTTGTCCGTTTGTTCCAACTCCGCACCGGCCAGCATCACATCCGCCATCTTGTCCGAGTCGTACTCGTTCATCTGGCAGCCATAGGTCTTGATATACAGTTTCTTCAAAATCTCTCACCTTCTTTCGGCATCCAAAGCCGCAAAAACCTTGTAACAAACAGCCTTTTCAAACAGAGTCCATTCCTGAGTAATTAGCTAATATAATCGGTTCGGCTTCGACCAATATGAATGTTTCATATTGCAGCCAACATTATTATTCAGGGAAAGGAATAACAATATGTCGTTCATCGCAGATTTCGCCTCCATTGGTGTTGCTATTTTCGCCGTTGGCTTCTCCGTCTGGATGGTGATGCAACTGCTCGCCAAAGAGTAAGCTGCTTCAGCTCTGACTGGGCCAGGCGGCCCAGTCTATAAAAATCACAAGGTTACCAAAAACCTGCCTGCGTACAGTTGCGCCGGGCTTGTTTATCTATACACAAAACGCTTGTCACACACATAGTTTGTGCTAGCATTGCCCCCGTTGTTTTTGTTGGTATGTTCAACTTTCAATAGGAGAGGTAATCATGTCTTTCGTCGCAGATATCGCAACCATCGGCACCGCAATTCTGGCAGTCGGCTTCTCTCTGTGGATGCTGAAACAACTGTTCACCGACGCCGAGTAATCAGGCAGTACTCCGCAAATGAAAAACTCCAGCTTCGGCTGGAGTTTTTTTATCTGGTGGGATAGGTGCCCTTGAATTTGCCTTAAACAAAGGATTTCAAAGGGATTCGATCACAAAATACTCCCCCCAATACTCACACAACAAAGCCCAACGTCTAATCCTTGATTTTCATTATATTCGAACTCAGCCGCTCTGAGCCCCCAGCCCCTAATTCTTTAGCCACTCGACCTGCTCTCTGACCCCCGAAAAGATGCGGTCTGCGACCTCGCCAGGAAAGTCTGTTCCAAGCAGCCCTTCCACCTGATCGATGACCGCCGGCGTCTTGTCGATGACCATCTGAATGACATCCTCGAAATTCGTTCCGATAGCATTGTCCTTGGCCACCTAAATCCCCCGTCACAACATCACACGAACCCATCTATCAAAGCGTTTGTCGGTTGTGTAATAAATAATTATCCGTCAAAATCCGTCAAATCCACCAGAAATCCCACAAGTGAGGCCATGAGAAAAAAGATCGAAAAGAACATTCATCAAGAAGGGCCTCATAGCTTTCGCGTGCGCATGATGGTCAATGGCCATCGGCTTGATAAAGTGCTGGACACTCTACCAGAAGCTCGCGTTTATCGCGACTCACACAAACTGTCCCAAGCGCTGGATATTCATGAGTCAGCAGTAATCGAAAGTCGAATCAAGAAGCAGGCCATCAAGTCGCTTTCTGTCGGGGATGCTTTAGATCGCTACTTGCGTGAAATCACCCCCGAGAAGAAGGGAGCTTCAACCGAAGAATATAGAATCGGAAAAGCAATGCGCACCACGCTCGCAATAAAACCACTGCACGGAGTGACGCCCGATGATGTTCTGGCCTTTCTAGCCCGGATATTTCACACAAACAGGGTCGGCACAGGCTTGAAACCCGCATAG
>WOYI011039969.1_pt1 | contig 16520 bp, 16 predicted proteins | sample 6423411 | NCBI WGS metagenome assembly WOYI01 (sample SAMN13441803, study PRJNA592873) | oil field metagenome | biome: oil field; feature: oil-well bore; material: oil-contaminated soil; isolation source: oil-contaminated soil from oil-well borehole | place: Germany: Wietze | collected 2016-10-18 ...
GCGCAACTTTCGTGCTGGTCGAGCCGGGGTTGATCGCAAGGATCATCAACTGTTCCATATTGAAGCCTCCGGTAAAAATCTACTTCTTGTATGCCGAAAGTGCTACGGCCGAAGCTATCGACAGAAGTTTCGTCTCTGGAGAATCCGACCTGCTCGTGAGCACGACCGGTGCCTTGGCTCCAAGGACAAGACCTGCCGTCTTGTTGTTGCTGAAGTAGACAATGGCCTTGGCCAGAAGATTCCCGGCCTCTATGTCGGGAACGTGAAGGATGTCTGCCTTGCCTGCAACATCGGAGACTATCCCCTTGTGCTTGGCGGACTCCTCGCTGATGGCGTTGTCGAGAGCCAGAGGGCCGTCGATCAGGCATCCCTTGATCTGTCCGCGCCTGTTCATCTGCGTGAGCGTTGCGGCATCGACCGTACACGGCATATCGAAATTGACCACCTCAACTGCCGCAAGAGCGGCAACTTTTGGAACATCTATCCCGAATGCGTGCGCAAGCCCCACGGTGTTGTTGATGATGTTCACCTTGGTCTGGATGTCGGGAGCGATATTGAAGGCCGGGTCGCAGATGAAGAAGAGCCTGTCGTACCCCTCGACCTGGTGGATATAGACGTGTGAAAGGGTCCCTCCGCTCCTGAGGCCGACCTCCTTGTTGAGGACTCCCCTCAGGAAGTTGGCGGTGGATATCATTCCCTTCATGAGTATGTCCGCCTTGCCTGAGGAAACGAGTTTTACCGCCTCAAGTCCTATCTCGGCATGGCCGCCCTTGACATCGACCACATCGAAGTTGGATAGGTCGATACTCATGGAATCAGTGACCTTCTTGAGCTTGTCAGCATCGCCTACCAGGAATGCGTTGGCGACTCCTTCCTTGCGTGCGTTATCGACAGCTTCCATGACCTCGGCGTCTTCGGCCAGGGCGACAGCTATCTTCCTGGGACCAATTTCCTTTGCGTAAGCAAGCAACTCGACAAGTGACGTGATCCTTTTCATCAATAAAACCCTCCTTGCGAAATATGTAACCTGTATATTACCCCGAAAACAAGGTGATAGAAAACCGTGACTCGTAAACAGTGAATCGTAAATAGTGAATCGTAAATAGTGAATAGTGATTTTATGGCCACTCAACAGTCCTTCCGGAGGGCTGCTTTTTCGATTCACGATTTACGGCCTTTGCGGTTTACGATCCACTGTTTACGCCTTCGCCAGCACCGCTCCGAGCGCTATGGAGAGCAACTTTGTCTCGGCGTTGTCGAAGCGGCTCGTAAGCACAATGGGCTTGCGAGCCCCTACAATGACTCCCGCACCCCGGCCGCCTGACATGTAGAGCATCGCCTTCCCCAGGAGGTTGCCTGCCTCTATGTCCGGGACTACCAGGATATCGGCAAACCCGGCAACATCGGAGACTATCCCCTTGTGCCTGGCGGATTCCCCGCTTACGGCATTGTCCAGGGCAAGAGGGCCATCCACGATACACCCCTTGATCTGTCCCCGCCGATTCATCTGGGTCAGAGCAGCCGCATCGACGGTACAGGGCATATCCGGATTGACCACCTCGACAGCGGCAAGAACCGCCACTTTCGGGCATTTCACGCCCAGTTTATGGAAGCAGGTTACCGCGTTTCCGATGATCCCCTGCTTCGTCTTGAGATCCGGGTACATCGACATTCCGCCGTCGGTCATGCCGTAGACCCTGTTCATTTTAGGGATCTGGAAGAGAAAAACATGAGAGAGCAGGGCTCCGGAACGAAGTCCCCACTCCTTGTTCAATACTGCCTTGAGCAGTGTGGCCGTCTTGACGTTACCCTTCATGAGAAGGTCGGCCCTGCCCAAGGAGACTGCCCTCACTGCAACCTCCGCAGCCTTTGCGTCGTCCGGTTCCTCTTCGATGTCGAAAGAGGACAGGTCTATGGACAGTCCGGAGGCGATCTTCTCCATCCTCTTCCTGTCGCCGATGAGAATCGGCGAGATGACCCCCTTATCCTTCGCTTCGGCCACGGCTCCGAGGATATCCTCTCCATGAGGAGCAGCGACCGCAAGAGTCATCGTCGTTCCCGAGGTGCTTTTTTCTACAAGGAAATCAAGCGTTTTGAATGACATTTCTAGACTCCCTCCCGTACATAATCACCGTATCGTTTTGCCTCTTCCTCTCCAAGTACCACACGCAACGCCCCTTCGGCCAGAGCTTGCATTTCGTCTTCGCCAGGGTAGACCAGAACAGGAGCTATCCACTGCACACGCTCTTGCACGAGCCGCACGAAAGTGCTGTCAAATGCCACACCACCTGTGATGAGAATGACATCTACTCTGCCAGAGAACACTGTCGAGCAAGCACCGATCTCCCGGGCAACTTGATAGGCCATAGCCATGTGGATCTTCCTTGCCATCTCATCGCCCTGCTGAATGCGCCGGTTCACCTCACGTACATCACTGACACCAAGGTAGGCCTTCAATCCCCCATCTTTGAGCAATCGTTTTCTGATTTCCTTCAGGGTGTGCTTGCCACTGTAACACAGCCGCACCAAATCGCCAGCTGGCAGACCTCCAGCTCGTTCCGGCGAAAATGGACCAAAATCATCGGCATTGTTCAGGTCTATCATGCGACCGTGGCAATGGGCACAAATCGTAATGCCGCTCCCCAGGTGCGCCACCACGGCATCAAGTTCATCCCACGGTTTCCCGAGGTCAGCTGCGGCACGGCGCACAGTAGCTTTGACATTAAGGGTATGTGCCATGGAGCGCTTGGGAAATTCGGGAAGCCCGGTTATACGGGCAATGTCGTCCAGCTCATCAACGGTGACTGGATCCACTATAAAGGCAGGAATGTCGTGCGGTTGTGCAATGGCCCTTGCCAGGATCCCTCCCAGGTTGGAGGCATGATCCCATGGTACACCACGGCGTAGATGCTCTATCAACAGGTCATCCACTCCATAGGTCCCCGCTGGGGTCGGGTCGAGAAACCCACCGCGTCCCACCACAGCGGAAAGAGTATCGAAGGAAAAACTCTTATCGGCTACGCAGGTTTTGATAGTGGCAAGACGGTATTCGTATTGGTCATATATTCTGGGAAAAGCAGCGATTTCCATAGGATCGTGATGTACCGTTTCCTGCCAAATTTTCTCGTTTCCTTCGAACCAGGCAACTTTGGTACTTGAGGAACCGGGATTGACAGCGAGAATTTGCGGCTTCATCATTTCCCCTCCCAAATCGTTCTCTGCACCGAATCCATGGAAAATTATACACTTGTTTTCGCCTGCGAAAGCACCCTTATGAAGTATACTGTTGGCCATTCGAATACACAAAGGGACCGGGGAGGCTTTTTTCATGACTATCTGTTATGCGGAAGGGAATTTCACTGAACTCGAGAGGGCATCCTTGCCCTTGTCTGACCTCGCCTTTCAGCGCGGAGTGGGCGTCTTCGAGACAATAAGAATATACGATGGGCATGCCATGGCCATGACCCCTCACCTTGCACGGCTGGCCGAATCGGCCCGGCGATGCAGGATCGCCCTGCCCCTTTCTCTTGAAGAGATGAAAGATATAATCCGCGAAGGAGTTTCCAGATACGGGATGAACGGAAGGGCGCGCCCCTTCATAACCGGGGGAGATGTCCTGGACAAGGAAAAGGGGTTCACAAAGCCCCGGTTCTATGTCTTCTTCGAGCCGCTCGACGCTCCTTCCGAAAAAACCTACATTGAAGGCATCGCACTGCTCCCGGTCGATGCCTCACGCCCCATGCCCAGCATCAAGAGCATAAACTACCTGGGCAGCTATCTTCCTCTTTCGGAAGATCCTAAGGCCCTGGAGATACTCTACTGCCCCGGCGGAGAGATCACGGAATCGTCCCACAGCAATGCCTTCATGGTCCACAAAGGCAAGCTCCTTACTGCTCCCCTCGAAAGGGTCCTCGGAGGAACAATGAGGAACATGGTCATTGAGACAGCCCGTGAAGCGGGCTTTACCGTGGAGGAGCGATGCCCCCGGGTCGAAGAACTGCCCCTTTGCAGCGAGTTTTTCATCACGGGGAGCGTCAAGGAGATCCTCCCGGTCATCCGCGTTGGGAAGACCTTGATCGGCGGCGGCAGACCCGGCCCGGTATCCGCGCACCTGCGTCGGCTGTATCTTCAGAACATCGAAAGATGGATGGAGTAAATCCAAAAGGCGTGAATCGTTATTCGTGAATCGTTATTCGTGAATCGTAAATCGGTTGGTATGTTATTTCGATACTGAGCGTTATTCCGCCAACCAGCGGATTAGAAATCTGGTTTGGGTTCTGCTTGTAATCCCCAATCCCCGCCAGGGGTGAGGGATCTCGTATTTGAACCAGATTCCTACCCGAAAAAGGCGTCGAGCACTTCGTCACCTTTCGGATTCAGAATGACAGCCCTTTTCGATTCACGATTTACGGATTTTTCGATTCACGACTAACGATTCACGTACTTATCTATCTCCCCCAGCGCCTCGACAATATCGCCGTGGATGACGACGTCGGCAAGGGGGTCGAGATGCGTCGGGGTCATGTTGATTATGAAGAGTTTTGCTCCGGATCTTTTGGCGATGATCGGGTATCCATTGGCGGGAGATACCTCGAGCGAGGAACCCAGGACCAGGAAGCACGAGGCGGTTTCGGAAAGAGCGTCAGACTCTTCCATCGGCCTTCCGGGAAGGTTTTCCCCGAAGAGAACGACACCCGGGCGCAGCCGACCTCCGCATTCGGGGCATTCGGTTCTCTCAAGAAAAAGCTTGCTATCATAGCTGGATTGACAGGATGAGCACCTTACCACCCTCAGATTTCCGTGCAGTTCCTGGACATTCTTCGAACCAGCGGCCTGGTGAAGACCGTCGACGTTCTGCGTAATGATCCCCTTCAAGAGACCCCGCTCCTCCCAATCGGCCAGCGATCTGTGTCCGGCGTTGGGTTCGACCCCTTCCAGCATTCTAATCCTGTGGCGGTAGAACTCGGCAAATTCGCCCCTGTCGTTCTCCATCGCAGACACGGAAGCGAGAAGTCTCGGATCCCTGCTCTTCCAGAGGCCGTCCTTGCCCCGGAAATCCGGCAAACCGGAGGCCGTGCTCATTCCGGCGCCCGTCAGGACCACCGTCTGCCCACCGGCAATACATTCCGCTATCGTTTCAAGGCTCAAATTTTTCCCCCCTTTCCGGATCCTCATTGACCATTCACGCTCTCAAGTTCTTTCACCATAGATCACAGGGTGCCACAGACGAAGTACCCGAGCGCGCAGTCCTGAGGTGGTTCAACGAAGGGTAGCGAACGAGCAGGAAACCTTGTTTTTGTTGGAACCAAAGAGCATTGTCATCTCGAAACCCGAAGGGTGACGAAGTGCCTGACGCCTTTTTCAGGTAGAGATCTGTGTTTGAACTTCCGAGTCACGAGTTACGATTCACGCTCTCATAACGTCCTTGCCCGAAATACAAGGGCTACGCCTGAAAGTATCACGGCCATTGCAGCAAGGGCTATCACGGATATGCTTTCACCTGCGAAGATCGTCCCCAGAGCGGTGGCTGTTACAGGATTCGCAAGGGCATAGCTTGTGGCAATTGCCGGGCGGACCGTCCTGAGCAGGAATCTGTAGATGGTGAAGCCTATTATCGATGCGAATAATACAAGGTGGAACATCCCGAGGATCGCCCTGGGCGTCAGCGGCCAGGTGATCCGCTCCCCGGTGATCAGGGACACGACGAGGAGGAGGATCCCACCCGCGATCATCTCGGTGGCCGAGGCGATAGGCTTTCCCAGTTCCTTGAAGCGGTTGTTGATGACGGACCCCAGGCCCCAGGTAACGGCTGCTCCGATAATGATCAGCGCCCCGAGCGGATGGCCGCTTATACCCTTTTCAAGATTGAGAAAACCCACTCCAGCTAACCCGAGCGCAAGACCTGCCCACTCCATCGGGGAAGGGAACCTCTCCCATATACCCGCGAAAAGCACAGTCCATAACGGAACAGTTGCGATCAGCGTCGCGGAAAGCCCCGACGCTACCCACTGCTGACCTACGCAAAGCAGTCCCGCCCCCCCGATGAAGAGAAGACCTCCCACCAGGAATGACTGGAGCCAGCCCCGAAGCCCCATCCTTTCCTCCCCACGAAACCGGAGGTAGAAATACAGGACAATGCCCGCGGAAAGGAAACGAACGGCGTTCAGTGCAAATGGCGGAAAACTCTCCAGCGAGAACTTGTTTGCAAGAAAGACAGAACCCCATACCGCGTACAGAGCCGCCATGGCGAGAAAAACCCGCGGTTTTTTGATATCACCGGAACGACCCACCAGAAAGCCCCCTGTAAGGCGACTAGATCAGCCGGCTGAAAACTTCGACAATTGTAACGCCTCGTTACCGGGTTGCCACTCTCGGGATCGGGAGATCAAAAAACCGGACAGAAATGCCTTCTAACGATTGATACTTTTCAGCCTTGCGCCCACCCTGGAGGCGAGCGCTGCGGCTCCGAGCATTTTAAGGATATCTCCGGCGACGAATGGAATGACTCCAAACTCCACGACCTGTCTCAGAGTTGCCTCCTTGCCCGCGACATAGTTGAGGTTCAGGTAAAGACCGGCGGTTCCTACGGCATAAATTATCGCAGTCCCGCAAAGACAGGCTCCCAGATAGACGGAAAACGACGGCTCCTCGAACCTCTCGGTTATGTATCCTATGACCCAGGCTCCAGCGATGAATCCGACAAGATATCCGAATGTCGGGTGAAGGATGTACTGAGGCCCGCCGCCGCCCGTGAAGACAGGGAGGCCGATAAGCCCCATCCCGATGTAAAGTATCTGCGAAAGCGCCCCGAGGCGGGAGCCGAGGAGTGTCCCCGATAGAAAAACGAAGAGCGTCTGAAGCGTCATAGGCACCAGGGGGAACGGGATCCGGATGAAGGCTCCTACTGCTGTGAGGACGGCGAAAAGAGCCGTAACCGTCATTGTTTTTGCAGGGAAACGCATTCTGAAGCCCTCCATTGTCACCCTGTAATAATACAGGTTGACATAATATGAAGGGAATTATACCTCCGGAGGGTGCGAAAAACAAGGAACGGCCCTTCCAGAGATGTTCTCCGAAAAGGTTGCTCCTGGGGTTCGCGGCCCTTGTTGTCATCCTGACACAGTCCTGAGACGATTCACGATTCACGATTCACGATTCACGATTTACGATTTACTATTCACGATTTACGGCTCCTAAACGGAATCGATTATCTCCGGGGCAAGGCCCTTGAATTTGACCAGGTACTCTTTCCTCTCCCGCCTCAGGCTGCCTATCATTTCCGCGTACTCTTCCCTGGTGTACCAGTTGTAGGGATCGTAGTTGGCCGCCTCGGGAATATCCAGCGTCTTCGGGATCTCGTAACCGAGGATATCATCGTAACGCCACTCGATGCTCTCTCCGAGGGCTCCCCTGATCGCCGCGAAGGTCACATCCGGAGTCATGTTGGCTCCGTCCTTGCCGCCCATTCTTCCGGTGTTCAGGAGATAGCAGCGGATATTCGGGTTATTGCGAAGTATCCGCAGGAGCCTGTTGCCGTTGACATGGGGGTTATCCATGATGAATGGGTCGAACCCGGGAACCCTCTTGGCCTGGCCCACCCTGGAGGGATCCTCTGCGCTGGTTATCGTGGATTCACCAAGCATGAAGAACGCCGCAGCCTGTTCTGCGGATACCAGCCGCCCTATCGGGGGCAGTTCGTATCGGCGCATGTTGAAGAGAAGGCAATCCACCCGGTCAAGATCGATCCTGCCGGATGTGTTCGGGATAGCCACCCTGGGAACGACGGCCCTTCCGTTGGTCGTTATTGCGTGGTTGTCGAAATCGATCTCTCCGTCATCGTCAACCCAGCAGTTCTCTATGAGAGCGCCCCTCTCTCTTGCAGCGGAAAGGAGAGGGGGCTGTTTGGTGACATTGTCGGTCTTTATGTAGAAGTTGGCTTCGGAGCCGAGAGCGCTTCCGTTCGGGAGAAGAATGTTGATGTCGTCCTGCAGAACCTCTACGCCTTCAGGGGAGGCGAGTCCGTGATCGGCGGTGGTGATGGTGGTCTTCCCGGTACCGGAAAGACCGAAGATCAGGAGCCCCTTCTCCTCGAGGCCGCGGGGGGTGTTGATACGAACTATCTTGCTTCCCGCGTGCAGGCCGAGGCCGTCCATGGTCTCGCGCCCGAGGTACATGGCCATTCTGAGAGTGGCCATCTTTGCCTCGCCGTAGTAGTCGCTTCCGAGAATGTAGGTCACCCGCTGCCGGGGCATCACTATTATCTTCCTCTGGTGCCACTCGGGAACGACCACGGTAACAAGGTCGGCGTAATCCTGGTCGAGCTCTACCGAGAAGTTCATGGCGAACATCTGGGCAATACGGGCGTAACGGCGCGTAACATACAAGTTGGCGAAAAGGGGCTGGCGATCGGAGGAGCCTATCCTGGCTGTGACCCTGATCATCTGCTGCCAGCGGATGTACCCCCACACCTGCTCCAGTAGAGAGACAAGGTCCTCATCAATTTCATAAACAACTTCTGTGAAAGCAGCGCTCCTTGAACGTATCCTGGTCACGTAAAGCGAAGAGCCCTGATTGTTCGGGACCAGTTCGTGTGCCGCCATTGCCCTCAGTTCGTCATCCGAAAGATCACGAAGCAGACTCCTGCTCACCGGATGGCGAAGCTTTTCGAAGAACGGCGAGTGGTCATCATGAAACATCATCAGATATCGCCCCCAAATTTTTTCCCCAATTCCAGCGTAATATGAAACCCCTTTGACGGTAGCCGTCGAAAAGGTTCTCTGCGCTTTCCGCCAGGGAGCACGGCACCGAGGCCGAAAATCCCACAAGGGAACCCCATTCCGGGCGGATCTCATTTTCCGGGATACCGAGTTCCGTCATCTGCCTCATGACGATCTGGGCATGTTCGTATGGGCATTCTACGAACGCCTCTCGAGAGCGGACCCGGAGCCTTGTCCCCGCTCCCTCCAGAGCCATAGACGCACACCTGCCGTATGCCTCGATCAAACCTCGAACCCCGAGTTTGGTCCCCCCAAAGTAACGTGTTACTATCACAACCACATTTACGACACCTGACCGCAGGATAGCTCCCAGGATGGGCTTGCCGGCAGTACCGGAAGGTTCGCCCGCATCCGAGTAATATTCCACCGTCTCCGGGAAACCGACCCTGTAGGCCCAGCAGTTGTGACTCGCGTCGGGGTGCTGTTTTGAGATCTCCCTGATGAGCTCGCGAGCCTCACTCTCGTCCGACGCCTTTAAAGCCCTGCCCACAAAAAGCGAGCGTTTTTCTTTAAACTCCACCTCGGAACAGGATGCCGGTTCCAGGAAATCGTCCTTACCGGACATGGGCCTCCCATACCTTCTTCAGTTTCTCCCACGTCTGGTTGAGAGTTTCGGGAAGAACCCTGGTTTCCCCTGTAACGGGCATGAAATTGGTATCTCCGTTCCACCGTGGAACTATGTGAAGGTGTACGTGTCCCGCGAAACCCGCTCCGGCAGCCTTCCCGATATTTATGCCCATATTGAACCCCTGCGGGTTCATAACCTTTTTCAGCACCTCGACGCACCTCTGACCGTAACGGTGCATCTCGTTGAACTCTTCTTCGTTCAGCTGTTCATACTCTCCCTCGTGACGGTATGGAGCCACCATAAGGTGTCCGGGGTTGTAGGGAAAAGCGTTGAGAATGACAAAGACCTTCTCTCCCCTGGCCAGAATGAGTCTGTCCCTATCCTTGTTCTCCTTCGGGAAGTCGCAGAAGATGCACCCTTCCTGCCTCTTGGCGGTATCGATGTAGGCCATGCGCCATGGCGCGAAAAGCTGATCCAAGAAAACACCTCCTATCCGTCGGCGAGGATAAATGTTTCACGTGAAACACGACGGCTTTGCCGTCGTTCGTGAATCGCAAGGGCGGTTTCACCGCCCCGTTAATCGTGAATCGAAAATGCGAGGTCTCATGTCTGTCATCCTGACATAGTCCTGAGGCGGTTCAACAAAGGAAGAGCGGCAGTTCGCCAGCCGGCGTATTCGGTCACTTTGTCGGTCGTTGCACTCTTCGAAATGACAGGTATTCGCCCCTACCTTTGAGTCGTTTGCAGCTGCAGCCTTGGATTTTTCCGCCCTTGACCTTCCGGTTCACGATTCACGATTACCGATTCACGGATTTTCCGATTTACGGTTTACGTTCACGCTTACCCTTGATCCCGATCTTCAAAAATCTCCACGCCTGCCAGGCGCCGAAGAGGGTTCCCAGTACAATGGCAACCGGGAGCGTCCATCCGGGATAACCTCTTGAGACAAGGGCCCTCCCGCCGACGACCCCAAAGACAATAAATCCGCAAAGTAGAAGCGCTGACGACAAAACTCTCGAGAACGCAGCAAAATCTTCGCCAATTTTACTCATTCGGCCCCCTGACACGGAATTTATTTCCCGGGAAATAGTTGATCTCCGCTCCTGTCGATCATTTCAAAAAGCCTTTCGGCCTCACCCTCGCTCAGGCCTCCAAGCATAACCCGGATCTTGCCTCCCCGGCCCGTCATCTTGACCTCGATCCCGTACCGCTCCGATACCCTCAGGACGGGTTCCGGCATCAGGACAGTCTGAGTGGATCTTTTTGAAGAAGGCCCCGGTTCCTTGATCGATCTTCGGACCGTCTCCTCCATTTCGCGAACGGAAACCCCGCGATCCGCGCACTGCCTGGCGAAATGGATGCACTCCTCCTCCTCATCGATAGAAAGAAGAACCCTCGCATGCCCCTCCGTGAGATCGCCCTTGTGGAGCATCTGCAGCACCTCTTCCGGGAGCTGGAGAAGCCGGAGTTTGTTCGTGATGGCCACCCTGCTCCAACCGAGTTTTTTCGCAGCCTGCATCTGCGTCAGAGCAAATCTCTCGATCAGGTCGCGAATACCCCTTGCGGCTTCCAGTGGGGATAGATCTTCTCTCTGGAGGTTTTCAACAAGGGAGAGTTCCATTACCCGGTGTTCGTCGGCTTCGATCACTCGCACGGGTATCTTTTTAAGCCCTGCCATGCCGGCGGCGCGCCATCGCCGCTCACCTGCGACAATTTCGTATCCGTCGTTGACCTCTCTTACGATAACCGGCTGGACCACTCCGTGCTCCCTGATGGAGTCCGCAAGGGCCTCAAGGCCCTCCTGGCCGAAATCCTTTCTCGGCTGATTGAGAGATGGCCTGATGTCGGCGAGGGCAAGCTCAAAAACCTCGGCTGGATACTCGCTACGCTGCTCAAGGTCGCTTCCGGAACCCGGAATGAGAGCGCCGAGCCCTTTCCCTAGAGCTCTTGGACGAGCCATCTCTCGAGGACCTCCCCGGCAAGGTTATGGTAGGCAAGAGCCCCGGAACTGCCCGGATCGTAATAACAGATGGGTTTTCCGAAACTGGGCGCCTCGGAAAGCCGGATATTACGGGGAATAATGGTTTCGAAAAGGGCTTCCTTGAACTGGTTCCGAACCTCGTTGGCAACCTCTTTCGAGAGGTTCGTGCGCGAGTCGAACATGGTGAGAACGACGCCGTCGAGTTTCAGATCTTCGTTCAGATATCGCTGGACGAGAGATACGGTCCTCATCAGCTGGCCGACCCCCTCCAATGCATAGTACTCGCACTGGATAGGGACCATCAGGCTGTCGGCCGCCACCAGGGCGTTCACTGTCAGCAATCCGAGGGACGGAGGACAATCGATAAAGCCGATATCAAAATCTTTCATGGCGTTCATGTGCCGGGCCAGACGCGTCTCCCGGCTCATCACCCCTGCAAGTTCGACTTCGGAACCCGCCAGGTCGATCGTAGCCGGAAGAACCCAGACCCCCTCCCACGCTGAAGGAATTATCGCACTTGTGGGGGGGGCTTCATCGAGAATGACATGATACATACTTTTCTTGATGCTTGAGACATCCACCCCGACCCCGCTCGTACTGTTGCCCTGGGGGTCGATGTCGAGGAGAAGAACTCTCTTGCCTCGCCTTCCCAGTTCAGCCGCCAGGTTTACGCAGCAGGTCGTCTTCCCGACCCCGCCTTTCTGGTTCGCTACAGCAATGGTCTTCACCGGGAACACCTCCACCAGAAGTTTTTACTGGCCTTGCCCGGGTTCCTGGGGAACCTTGCCGGGCAGGTCTTATGTTTTTCAAGTTTTACAAGACACAAGGACTTTCCGTTGATGCTGTAGGGGTAGATCATCGGGTCCCTGAACCCCAGAGCACTCCATCCTTCACCTACATCTTCGATCTCCTGTTCGACTTTCGGTCCCTTGAAGACGAGTCCGAAACCGCCAACGCGCACGAGGGGAGAGATATACTCGGCGACAACCCCCAGGTGGCCGACCGCCCTCGAAAGCGCTATGCCGTAACTCTCTCTGCGTTCCAGGGCAAGCGTTTCCGATCTCGAACAGGCGACGTCCACGTTGGAGAGGCGGAGCCTGGCAGAGATCTCCTCAAGGACCGAGCATTTCTTTCCAACGCTCTCCAGAAGGGTCACCCGGAGCCTCGGCCTGCATACTGCCCAGACAACACCGGGAAGGCCGCCGCCCGTTCCAATATCCACGACCGGACCGATGTCCGGAGCGAAAGCCAGTGAGAAGGCACAATCCTTAATTTGCTCATCCATTATCGCGGGCGCCTCCCTCGGGCCGGTCAGCCGGGCCCTTTCGTTGAGGTTTGCCAGCAGTTGAGCGTAGTTTTCAAGAGGAGCAACGAATTCCAGAAGGTCTTTCTCCACACCTTCAAAAAAAGAAGACCCTTCAAAGCTGCTGTGAGCCAATCATTTCATTCCTCTCTTCGAACAGACAGGATAAACTTTACCACTTACACATCATACCCGAAAACAAGGTGTGTGACTCCTGGTCGGAACGGTGCTAGACTCTAACTGGATAGTGGGAACTACACCTGCTCAAGGAGATGAAGCAATGACAGCGACCAGAGGCGGCGGATTGGTAGCCGTTCGAATGGAAGACGGTGAGGATCTCTTCCCGACTCTCAAGGGATCTCTCGGAGACACTGCGACAGCGATCATTCTGTCCGCCATTGGAATGCTCCGGGACTTTGAACTCGGCTGGCTTGGACCGGAAGGATATGTCAAAACCATCTTCAGCGAACCATTCGAACTTCTATCCATCTGCGGCACCATCAACAGAAAGCCCGACGCCTCGGCCTTCATACACTCCCACGCCTCTCTTTCGGGCCCGAACCTTTCGGTTGTCGGAGGTCACCTTTTCAAGGGAACGGTGCACAACACCTGCGAACTGGTTCTTCTCGTCCCAAAAGGCCTTGTTTTCCGGCGTGAGATCCTGAGGGAAGGGGAGCCCCCGAGATTCTGCCCGGAAAACGCCTGAAACCGCCAAAAAATATCCTTCTCATTCTCTCGATATGCATTCCTTCGTTATGGTTCACGCCGGGATCTTACGCATCGTCCCCGGTTTCGGGATTTGTGACGGAGGTCTTCGACGGCGACACTATCGAGGTTTCCCTGCCTGGAGGAAAGCTTGAGACGGTACGGTATATTGGCATCGACACCCCCGAGACACACCACCCTCGCAAGAAGGTCGAAGAGCTGGGCAGAGAAGCCTGGAAGGCCAACAGGGATCTTGTTCTTCACGAGTGGGTGAGGCTGGAAACCGACATCGAAACCCGTGACCGTTACGGCAGGCTTCTGGCCTATGTGTGGTTCAAAGAAGGCGAAGACGCTGCGATGGTGAACGAAGTAATGGTGAGGAAGGGCTACGCCATGCCCTTTACCTTCCCTCCAAATACCCGGTATACGGACCTTTTCAGAAAAGCTTTCAGCAAGGCCAGAGAAGAGGGTCAGGGGCTTTGGGAGATAGCTTCGCGCCGGATATACTCCCCGGCCCAGGTTTGGGCAGATCTGCCTTATCTTGTCGGTTCTTTCGTGACCCTTGCCTTCACCGTAGAAAAGATCTCGGAATCGAACAGGCGCTTTTCACTCCATCCCACTGAAGGAAATACTTCACTGGTCATCTATAAAAGCGATTCAAGGCTCTTCGACTCAATAGAAAGCTTCAAAGGGAAGACCATGGAAATGGTCGGGAAGATCATTTCCGGCTTCAACGGGGCTGAAGTCGTTCTTGCCGACCCGGTACAGATAATCTCGATAGAATGAGAGACTTATCCACAAATATATCCACATTTCCACAAGTTTATTAAGTCGTTCGAGGACTTTTCAACAAAACCAGACCCCCAATACCCCCTCGCCGGCCTTCCGGGCATACAAACTTTTTGACAAGACCGATGTCTCCCATCTGGTATAATTGAACTTCTGTTCCAATTCATATGAATAAGTAGTTTATCCGATGGATCATTCTCCCACCGGTATATGGTTATACAGTGGATACCAGGAACAGTTCTACGGGAAGGTGGTTGCAGTGGGAAAAGTCGCAAAAATAGCGGTGGTAGTGTTTATAATTGTCTCCATAGCCATCGGAGGAGCTCTTGTTCTGGCTTCAAGGACCGATATAGGGGCCGCCACGGTCGCAGCCGAGCTTGAAAATGCCGCCCGCCAATACCTGCAGGGAGAGGTATCAATGGCCTCCATCTCAGGAAACCCGCTGCGGGGGTTCACGATCGCGGAACTTTCACTAAGTCGGGACAAACACCTGCTTTTTTCCTCAAAACAGGCTGCCGTCTCTTTCAAGCTTCTATCTCTGATAACAGGTTCCCCCCGCGTCAAGGCGCTTTCCTTCGGCGGGGCCATTCTAAACTGGACAGAGATCGCCCCCTTGCTGAAATTCGACAGGAGCGACGAACCCATTTCTCTCCCCTTCGACCAGTTCGATATTACAAAGAGCATAGTCCGGACACCCGCAGGCAACTTCAAGGTCGAGGACGGAAAGATCCACATCAGCGGGCAGACGGTCAAAGTAACCGGGGCCATGTTATTCAAGGAGACCCCTTTTTCGGCAAAGGCAAGCCTGGGACTCGGACAGGAACGTCTCGATCTGAACAACCTGGAGGTCAAGATCGCGGGCGGCAAGATCTCATTAGCGGGTAAACTAACACCCGTGGCGGATATTTCCGGGACGATCTCGGATCTCGATCTTCAAACTATTGAAAAGTTCTGGCCGGACCTCGCAAAACAGGGTTACACAGGCACCTTCTCCACTACGCTGTCCGCAAAGGGCGTATGGCCCGACATTACACTCAGCGGGAATTTCGATATCCCCAAGGGCACGGTTTACGGGATCGAAGCCGACAAGATCACATCACCCTGGACATTCTCGGGCAACGCCCTGGAGATAACCGACCTTCACGGAACAGCCAACGGGACCTCCATGTCGGGAAAGATCCTTTTCGCCTTCAGATCGATGCCTCCCATCACCACCGTGGATATCAGGGCAGGGAAGGCTGAGATGAAAGCCTGGCAGAAGTCTTTTCCCTGGCTCTCGATAGCCGATGGAACGATAGATTCCGCCGAGATCAGGCTGCAGGGTCCGTCGAACTCTCTCTCAGGACCTGTAACCCTGAAGGCTTCTGCGCTGACAGTCGCCAAACAGCCTCTCTCGGATCTGCAGGCGGCAATGACGCTGGAGAAGGGATCCAGGGTCGTGGCAGACCTTGGAGCAAAGTGGCTGGGATCTGATGTGACCGGCAAGGGAAACATAACAATAGCCGCACATCCCTCGTTTGATATTACCCTGACCGGAAAGGATCTCGACCTTTCGAAGGCCGCTTCAATAATCCCGGTAAAGAATCTGGATCTCTCGGGTAAGGCGTCAGGTTCTGTCCGGATCTTCGGAAAAGGACAGGACGTCCAGTCCGAGGGCACTCTCTGGTCCGCCATCATCCGAACGGTTGGAGAAACGATCGAAAAACCGGACATCAGGTTCGCCTACCAGAAGGGGACCATAACCCTGAGATCCATCGCAGCCCACTGGAGAGGGACCAGGATCGCAGGGTCCGGAGCAATACACGGACTTGCGCAGGAAAAAGGAGTTTTTGATCTTTCCGGAACCGTCGATGAAACAGCAGTATCGTCTTTGACGGGATTTGTACCCGCCCTCAAAGATCTCAACCTTGACGGCAAAGCTTCGGCGAACTGGTCGCTCAAGGGGCCGGTCAAGACGCCGACTCTGGCGCTGGAGATCAGATCCTCCCGCGTTTCAGCCCCGGGAGTGGCAAAATTGACAGGACTGAAGATACTTACGAAGCTCGCCCTGCCTCCCTCTGCGGACATGCCCGACATGCGCCTCGATATGGCAGCCGACGAGCTTCATTTCCCTGACTTCTCAATCGAGAAGCTGAGAACCGCGATCACCGTTTCAAAGGGCAGGCTTTCTATCGAAAATGGTCGAGGAGAGATATTCGGGGCCGAACTTCTTGTTTCCGGCTCAGCCTCACTCGCATCAAAAGGCAAGCCCGCGAACCTGGACCTCAAGGGATCCGTTTCAGGGATAGACCTTTCGGACCTTGGCAAGGCTGCTCCAGTGTCAATCAAGGGCCCTCTGGAGGCACAGATCACCATTAAGGGAGAACTTCCTGAACCTGAGATGGTCCTCACGGGCAG
>WOYI011286957.1_pt1 | contig 16492 bp, 13 predicted proteins | sample 6423411 | NCBI WGS metagenome assembly WOYI01 (sample SAMN13441803, study PRJNA592873) | oil field metagenome | biome: oil field; feature: oil-well bore; material: oil-contaminated soil; isolation source: oil-contaminated soil from oil-well borehole | place: Germany: Wietze | collected 2016-10-18 ...
TGGACAGGGTTAGAGCACTGCTTGATTTAGCAATATCCGTGCCGAACACTATTGAATCTGTCCCCTTTATTTTCTGGATTATGTTAAAAACCTTTTAGCAGAGTTGCGAAGCAAAAAGTAAATTAAGTAAAGTTCAGCGGACATCAAAATTGAGGATCGCAGACGGGGGAAAAATAATAATGCCGGCTTTAATTGCTTGCAGACTTCATTTCAGCAGCGAAATTATTTTCGATTTTTTGACATTTCGATTTTTTGCATTTGCGGAATTGATTCAGAAATCATACTCTGAATCTCCTGCATGGATTTTTGCATCAATACCGGCATTTTGTTGATAGGAGGTTGAAATATTTAATCAAGGTTTCTTCTTTTCTGAGCCGACTCCAGACAAAAGAAAGAATCGTGGTCCTTCACGGTTTTTTTGAAGGCGTTAGACATGCCATAATCCGGGGCAAGGCCTCGGTTGCCTGAGCCCGGATTGAGAGATCACACAAAGAGGTCAGTTCCGATTCCTTCCAATTGATCTCTATGAGGCGCGCGCCAGAGGATTTAGCGATTTCAGGCAAAGCGGCCGCCGGGTAGACCACGCCTGAGGTGCCGACGATCAACATGACATCGCAGGCTTGAGCAGCAATTTTCGCCTCGGGTAAATCCTGAACGGCCTCACCAAAACTGACGAAGTCCGGCCTGGTCATGCCCCCGCATTTGCATTGGGGAAAGGCATTCAACAACGCTTCCAGAGAAAATGTCTCAGCTTTGTTCAGCACCGGTCGAACAATCTCAAAAAAAGCCTCCCGTTTAGATCCTTGTTTCCTCCCGCAGGTCATGCAGCGAAACCGGTACAGGTTCCCATGCAATTCGTAAACCGACTTGCTTCCCGCTTCCCGGTGGAGATTGTCCACATTCTGGGTAATGACGGCCACAAGGTGACCCTTTTTCTCGAGTTGGGCCAGGGCCAGGTGCGCCGGATTCGGCCGGGCTTTTTCCAGGGCAGTGAAGAAACCGTTCAGAATTTCATGGGTTTTATCCGGATGCTTAGCTAAGACATTGAGTATGCCTTGTGATCCGTAACGATCCCACAATCCGCCGGAATCCCGGTAGGTGGATATACCGCTGGCAGCGGAAATTCCGGCACCAGTAAAAGCCACGCCTTTCCTGGCCGAAGAAATGATTTTAGCCGCTTGTTCAATGAAAGACATCTGTGTTCCTCCTGATTTCAAAATATCATACCGGTATCTAATAAGACGCCTGTCATTTAAATAGTCATGTGCCATCTTCTTTACAGGCAACTTCTTATTTACGGAAATAATTTATTATCCAAATGATAATAGTCAGTATAATTGATATTACTATACTGGTGGCTACAGGGAAATAGATTTTCCAGTTTTTACCGCTGAACACAAAATCACCGGGCAATTTGAACAAACCTGTACGCCCTAAGATCACTAACGCTGCCCCCGCCAGCGTAATCAAAACTCCTGTTAGAATTAAAAATTTACCTATTTGTTGTGTGCTGAATTCCATAATGTTATTCTTCATCCTGAAGATTGTCGGTTGTAAGCTAGCATAAAATCGTAAAATATAAAAATGATGAGGTATCTTTATTAGATACTTTTAACAGATGATTTTAAATGAATAATTAAGTTTATTATAATTTTCTATTGGCGTAAAAAGGAAAATGTTGTAAACAATCCCGTATTCCGTAAACTATTAAATAATTGAAAGAAATTTTATGAAATTTAAACTGATTTATCCAAAATGGGAAAAGCTTGACCGGCAAACAAGGTTTACCCTGCCGCCGCACGGGCCGGTTGTTTTCGCCGCTGCCCTGCCTGATTATGTGGAAGTGGATTTTACCGACGAAAACATACAGGAGATTGATTTTGACCAACCTGCCGATTTTGTCGGCATTTCGGTCATGCTGACGGCGCAAATAAAACGCGGCTGGGAAATAGCCGATAAATTCCGCGAAAAAGGAATCAAAGTAATGTTCGGCGGCATCGCCACGATGCTGCACTCCGAAGGCACCCAGGAGCATGCTGATTGCGTTTTTCTGGGAGAAGCCGAAGGCCGGATGGAACAGGTTTTTTCTGATTTCCAAAACGGCAAACTGCAAAAAGTCTACAACTATATGTATGATTTTCCGGCCATTGAAACCATAGGAACCGCACGGCGCAGTATTTTAGACCGCAAGGTTTATAACTACCGTGGTATTCAGATGGTTGATCTGGTACATGCCTCCCGTGGCTGCCGGTTTAATTGCTATCCATGCGCCGTCAGATTTTTAGGTGGCAGAAGTTTCCGCCCCCGTCCTTTTGACAAAGTTGTCGAAGAAATGGCAAGCATTAATAACAACAGGCTTTTCATCGTGGATAATTCGCTGGCACAGGATAAACAATGGGAAATGGATTTATTCCGGGAAATGATTCCCCTGAAAAAGAAGTTTTGCTGTCATCCCATTGAAAAGGACGACGAGGTTCTGGATCTGGCCGCGCAGGCCGGCGCCTGGTTTGTTTATCAGACCATCTTCGACACATCCGATTACATCCGCGACCGCATCAAACGCTATCACGACCATGGCATTGCTGTAGAAGGAAGCATTTTACTGGGACTTGATTATCACGACGAAAATTATATAAAGAAGCTGGTTGACTTTCTGCTGGAGATTGATCTGGACATGGCGGAATTCACCGTGCTTACTCCTTTTCCGCATACGCGCACTTTTGACGATTTGCAGAACGAAAAAAGAATTTTTTCATACGATTGGAATGATTATACTTGCGGAAAAGTTGTTTTTCAGCCCAAGATGTTAACACCAGAACAACTTCAAGAACTTTATTATTATTGCTGGGATAAATTCTATGAAGAAGAACCGTCAAACTACAAAATGTTCAAATTGCTAAAAAAGGTTGTGGATAAAGAAAAAGCGGACGGAACGTACAAACCGCGCGTGCGCCAACCGGTAACACAGGAAAGGAAATTTTAACTGATGAAAAATAATGTAAACAAAAACGCCGTGGTCATAAACGGCGGTAATGTTAGTTTTAACGATATAGTAGCCGTGGCCCGCTACGGTGTGCCCGTACGGATTAGTAAAGACAGTAAATTTGTCAGGAAGATGGAAAAAACTCAAAAAATTCTTATGGAATCCATGCGCAAGGGAATACCTGTGTACGGCGTAACAACCGGTTACGGCAAATCATGTGGCAAGCGTATGCCTCTGGACATTGCGATGAAAAACGGTATCAATATTTTTACTTTTCACGGTTGCGGCACTGGAGAACCCATCGGCATCGAAGAAACAAGAGCGGCAATGTTGTGCCGTATCATTTGCCTGGCGCGCGGTTACTCCGGTGTATCCATTGCTTTGCTTCAGCAACTTGCTGATTTCCTGAATAACGGCATAACACCGATTGTCCCCTGCGAAGGCTCAGTCGGCGCATCCGGTGATTTGACACCGATGTCCTATATAGGAGCATGTCTGATGGGCGAGCGCGAGGTTATTTATCAGGGCAAAAAAATGACCGCGGCCAAGGCCATGAAGAAGGCTGGCATAAAACCCTATCATTATCGTCCCAAAGAGCCTTTGGCCATGGTCAACGGCACAACTACCATGACGGGCATAGCGGTTCTGGATATCGAGAGAGCCTTGCGGATTTTATCCGCCACGATTTACGCCACAGCGCTCTCCATTCACGCACTTAAAGGAAACTCCGATCATTACCACCCGGTAATTTCCGAAGCGAAACCATTCCCCGGTCAGACTTTTGTAGCCGCGCAAATTATGCGTCTTTTGAAAACAACAAAAGTGTCGGCGCGGCACCTGGAGGACGATTCTCTGGAAACACTACAGGATCCTTATTCTCTGCGTTGTTCTCCGCAGGTAGCCGGAGTTTTATATGACAGTCTCGACTGGATAAAGAAATGGGTGGAGATTGAAGCCAACAGCTCCAACGATAATCCTATTTTCAATCCCGCAACCGGCGAAGTGCTGATGGGCGGCAATTTTTACGGCGGGCATATCGCTTTCGCCATGGATGGCTTGAAAGCCGCGCTGGCATCTGTTGCCGATATGTGCGACCGCCAGATAATGCTTCTGGTCAGTCCAAATTTAAACAGAGGACTTCCCGGCGATCTGGTCAGAAAGCCCCACAACGAAAAAGGGTTGCGGCATGGCTTCAAGGCCATGTCCATTTCATCATCCGCGCTGACTGCGGAAGCTCTGAAATTAACCATGCCGGCGGCTTCTTTTTCACGCTCCACGGAATCGCACAATCAGGATAAGGTCAGCATGGGAACCATTTCGGCGCGCGATGCCGAAAGAATATGCACTTTGACGGAACGAGTTGTCGCCATTCATCTTCTGGCAGCGGCACAGGCCTGCGACATCAGAAACAATATCGAAGCAAGACCTCTGCTGGCTGACATCATGAGGAAAATCCGGTCGGTCAGCGCGCCGATTTTAGAAGACAGGGAAATGGATAAAGATATAAAAAATATCTGCGAAGTGATTAAATATTCCGATTTTTTTAAGATAAAGCCATGAAAGAAAAACAAAAAAGTTTTGAAGTAAAAATAAAAGTCCCGTTTTTCGATCTCGACCCGATGCAAATAGTCTGGCATGCTAACTATTTGAACTACTTTGAAATCGCGCGCGCGGCGCTTTTCGAACATAACGGCATTGATTTATACTCTTTCTTTGAAAAGTATCAGCTAATCTTTCCCATTATCAAAACATCGACCAAGCATGTTCTTCCCCTGCGTCACAATGACGAAATAATCTGCAAGGCGACGCTTGTTGACGCGTATGTAAAATTGATTGTTGATTTTGAAATTCGCAAAGTGACAGATGGGAAAATATGCACGCGCGGCCGCACGGAACAGGTGGCGGTAAAAATTCCGGGAATGGAAATGCTGTTCAGTATGCCGGAAGAAGTTCGTCGCGCCTTCGGTTTCTGAAATGGAAGAAACTTTGCAAAAATCTTTTATCGCCGGGCTGGAACGCCTGACTGCCCGCGCCGACCTGCTTGATTCCATCAATGTTTTCCCTGTTGCTGACGGTGATACAGGAAGAAACCTATCGGTAAGTCTTTTCCCCTTGCGCAATGCCGGCCAACCGAAAGAAAAAATTATTCATCAGCTTCTTTTATCGGCACGCGGCAATTCCGGCAATATCGCTTCTCAGTTTTTTTCTGCTTTTTGCGCCATGGCGAGCATCTCTGAACTCGCGGACCGCGCCATGGAAGGAAAAGCCAAAGCCTGGAAGGCTTTGAGCAATCCACGGCCCGGCACAATGCTCAGCGTTTTTGATGCCCTTGCGGATGTCCTGCCGGGGGAATTAAATATCGATAAAGAAACTGCCGATAACATAATCGCTAGTCTGGGAAAAGCAGTTCATGCAACTAATGAGCAACTGCCACGGTTAAAAGATGCGGGAGTAGTGGATGCGGGCGCTCTGGGAATGTATATCTTTTTTGAAGGATTTTTTTACACGCTGGCCGGCATTCCTGATAATTGCCGCCCGGTTACGGAAACATTTAAAAATCGTTTACGAATATCGTCGTCGTTTCAGGAAAACACGGAATCAGGGTATTGCGTTGATTTCGTCGTCAAAGCGCCCAACTATTCCGCCGATGAATTAAAGATAATCACCAGTACGCAGGAAGAAGTTATTATTATTCCCGAAGGTGATTTTTACAAAATCCATTTGCACACTCAAGACAAGGAAAAGGTACGGTCTCAAATTACCGGTCTGGGCAATGTAGTAAATTGGGAAGATGACAATCTGGCTTCACAAATTGAAGAATTCAAACATTCCCATACCGGACCATTGCACATCATGACCGACGCCGCAGGTTCCGTGACCAGTCAGGACGCCAGGAAATACGGTTTCACTCTTCTGAACAGTTATCTGACCATCGGTGAAAAATGCCTGCCGGAGACTTACTTTCATCCCGAAGAACTCTATCGCGCGATGAACAAGGAAGTGAAAGTAACCACTTCTCAAGCTTCTGTTTACGAGCGGCATCAGTTCTACGAAAGCGTTCTGGAGCGGTTTGAAAAAGTTTTATATCTGTGCGTGGGTTCCGTATTTACCGGCAATTATCAGCAAGTCCTTGCGTGGAAAAAAGAACATGACAAGGATGACAGGCTTTTGATAATTGACACCGGTGCGGCCTCCGGCAGATTGGGGACAATCACGCTGGCAACTGCTCAACATCTTGCCCGGACAAATGATATTAAAAATACTTTTGCTTTTGCCAAGAAAGCTGTGGAGAAATGTGAAGAGTACGTGTTTCTCGATAAACTGCAATACTTAGCGGCAGGTGGCCGTCTTTCCAAAACCAGCGCTTTTTTCGGCGAAATGCTGAACATGAAACCGGTAATATCTCCTCTGCCCGAAGGAGCCAAAAAAGTCGGTACGGTCAGAAATCAGGAAGATCAGGTAAGGTTCGCCCTGGCAAAACTTGCCGCTTCACTCAAAAATGATTCCCGCGCATTGATCATGCTGGAATATTCCAACAACAAAAACTGGGTGAACGACACCGTTAAAAAAATGGTGACAAATCTCTACAAGCAGGCGGAAATTATTGTGCAACCTTTGTCCCTGACAGCCGGCGCGCATATGGGGCCGGGGACGTGGGGAATTGCATTCCTCCCGGAGTAATACTCGGCCGACCTTAGATTCTGTGTCACGGCAGGAAAAATGTCATTGCGGTATCCTCCGCTGGCGGAGGTGTCACGCAGTGACGGAGGTGGATATTGTAGGGACTGCTCCTCGATCACTCCGAAGCGGCTTTTTCCAAAGCCGTTAGAAATTCACTTCCAGCGCATCACCAGATATTTCTTACTGTAGAAGTCAAATAGGTTGGTACAGTATTGGCCGAAAAAGCTTTCGTGTACATAAAAGCACTCAAAAAAAGGAATTTCCTTGATGAGAATGTATCCATTATCGGTAAATATTTTTTTAAGCGTATCTGTGGGGCGTTCTATTGTTATGCACTTAAATAGATAATCGTTGAAGTTGAATTCCTTCAATACGCTTTCTTCCGCTCCTTCTATATCAATAGAAAGGTAATCAATTTCAGGAGGCGTGTCCATTTCTTTTAAAAGATTATTTAAGGTTTGTGTTTTTACCCTGACTACTTCGCATGATTCGCCATCTTTATTGAACTTATCCGGCTCTATTATTCCACCTATTACTCCCCACTTGGCAAAATCAACAAAGCGTTCTGTGCCATCGAGACACGCATTAACACATATGGCTCGTCTGTTTATCTTTAATAGTTTGAAACTAGAAGGGTTGGCCTCAACACAAATACCTTTCCAACCATATTTGCACTCCAATATATATGTGTTGCTTAAGTAGATTCCGTCATGCGCGCCGATATCTACGAAGTATCCGTTTCTCATTTCGTTAAAGACTTCGCCAAACACCCAGAGGTCCTGCCCCGCCTGAGACATGTAGAGGGATTTTCTTTCAAGGATTGATTTAACTGCTAAGCGAATTAAATTGGGAATGGACTTAATTAATTTCATTACTACCCTCTAATTAAAATATTACAATCAAGCAGGTCATCCGGTCCAACAATAATTCTACCCTAATCTTTTTTAAGCCTATCTTTCTTTAATATCGCTTGTCAAACAGAATCACACTCTTTTGATATCACGAAAGTTAGATTAAGAATTGGTATAAAATGTCATTGCCTGGCGTGACCAGGTAATCCAGATTTAATTTTTCCTGGATACCGGCCTTCGTATGACAATTGTTTATCAATTTAACTTTTTGTGCTATTTGTAAGCGATAAGGAAGATAAACAAAAGGCTTAAGACACTGTTTGTTAGAGTCGAAAGATAATGAGAATCGAAAACAAAAACACCCGTTTTGCTTTTGTCATTCCCGTCTACAATCATGCGGGAACTGTGGCGCAGGTTGTTAAGAATGCGCAGGCCATGGGCTATCCCGTCTTTGTTGTTGATGACGGCTCAACTGATACAACTTACGGCCAGATTAAGGAAATAGCTGACATTCAAATTTTGCGGCATGAGCAAAACCAGGGCAAAGGCGCAGCTATTATAACCGGCTTTGCCGCGGCATCAAATGTGGCTGACTGGGCAATCACTATCGACGCTGACGGCCAGCACTATCCGGAAGATGCGCGAAAACTTATCAAAGCTATTCCGAAAAAAATCAGGCCGATTGTGGTGGGAGCAAGAGCGGGCATGGAAGGCAAACATGTGCCGTGGACAAGCAGTTTCGGGCGGAAGTTTTCCAATTTCTGGGTGCGAACTTCCGGAGGACCAGCTATTTCGGATTCACAAAGCGGATTTCGCATCTATCCCTTGCCCGAGGCGCTTAATTTAAAAACAAAAGCAAGGCGCTTTCAGTTTGAAGTGGAAATTCTGGTGCAGGCCTCCAGAGACGGCATGCCGGTTATTGAAGCTCCGGTGCGCGTCAACTATAATCCCAATGGAGAAAGAATTTCCCACTTTCGCCCTTTCGTTGATTTCTTACGCAATTCCTCAACCTTCAGCCGGTTAATTTTCAGGCGGATATTTTCATTAAAATAATTATAAATATAGAATTTGTCACTTCGAATCCCAATTTGTCGGGATGAGAAGTCTAAAGAAATAAGATGTCTCACCCCGATGTGTCGGGATTCGACATGACAAAAGCAAATAAGAACTGGATTAACCGGTCAATCCGGGTAAGGACAAACAAAGAAAGATTGCCACCCGGCATTCGCCGGGCAGGCTGTTCACTGTCGTGAATTAGCCGTGACAAAATTGATTTTTGTCTTTGCGAGCAATTTTCAAAAGATATTTGGATCAGATATTCACACGAACCGGAAGGATAACAGTTGTGATGCCTTCCCACTGCAGGCGTCTTTGAATGGCAAAGGCAGTCTCGTTGTGAAGAATCTTCTGAAAGGCATTCTCCTGGCGGAAAACTAGTTTGCCCGTGAAAACTGATGATTTGGGAAACTCCTGTACAATTTTCTGGCAGAGGTTGGTCGCTGCCTCTACAACATCCGTTGCTACGTCCATGCGATAATCAGCGGCATAACCATAGGAACGTGCTAATTTGACGTATTTTTCAAGTTGCTCCGCGATCGATGCTTTCAGTGCGTCTATCTCCGATGCTCCCTTAAAAGCTCCGGAATCAATTTCCGCCACGGACACAAAAATAAAATTGCGATAGAGCTTGGGAAATTCCCTGAAGATAGAAAGCCATGAGTGCAGACCAAACCCGCTATAACCGCTTACCAGAAGAATGGCTGTCCGTTCATTCGGATTAAGAGGTTCTTCATTAGGCTTTTGCCCGGATGGAATGGAAGAAAGGATTTCCTCCAACTGACGCACGCCCTTGCGCACTTTCAGGTAATGACTTCTAATCAGATAGCATAATCCTATCAGAGCTGACGTTATGACCAGAGTAACCCAGCCCCCTTCTCCAAATTTCTCAAAAACTGTCACGAGCAGAATCGTCAAACAAAGAATGAATCCTATGATATGAATAGAAATATGGCTTGCCCAGGCCTTATCCTTGCTGCGGTTTTGAAAGAAGAACTTCGACATGCCAAATTGGGAGAGTGTAAAATCAAGAAAAACGTTGATCGAATACATGACGACAAGGGCAGTTACAGAACCTCTGGTATATAAAAGCACCGCCAGGGAAGCCGCTCCCATGAGGAGGACGCCGTTCTGCATGGTCAGCCGTTCCGAAAGAGCCGAAAAGCGTCTGGGCAACCAGGAGTCCTTGGCCATGTTGGCCATGATGCTGGGACCGCCGGCAAAGCCGGACTGAGCGCCGACGATAAGGAGGGCTCCTTCGGACAGGATGGTAATAAAAGCCAGGGCGCCTCCCAGATACCAGCCACTAAAAGTCAGATCCGCCAGGATGGCGTTAAGGGTCCTCCCTGTTGCCGGTTTGATATCAAACAGTGCGTAACAGAAAAGCAGGCCCGAGGCCGTTATGGCCAGTGATACGGCCAGGTAAAGCATGGTGCGCTTCCCCGTTTGAACTTTCGGTTCCCGCATGATGTGCATGGCCGTGGAAACGGCCTCAATCCCTGTATAAGTACCTCCGCCCATGGAAAAGGCGCGTAAAAAAATCGCCATAATCCCGACAAACCCTATCGTGGACAGATCCATGCTGATCCCACCGCTGTATCGTTGGGCCACCGGTCCTAATTCACCGACGTGAGAGTATAATCCATAACCTATCAGCAAGACATGGGTAATAACGAAAGTTATAAAGATAGGCGCGAGAAAAGTTACCGACTCCTTCATGCCCCGCAGGTTGAGAAAGACCAGCAGAACGATCAACCCCATAACAAAGGGCAGCTTGTAATGCAAAAAGGCGGCAGGAAGATAGCTGAAAATGGCATCTCCGCAGGCGGCCAGAGAGACGGTAATTGTCAGGATATAATCGATCAGAAGGGCCGAACCGGAAATTACGCCCGCGCCACTGCTGATCGTGTGGGTGGATACCATGTATCCGCCGCCGCCGTGGGGAAATTTTTCAATGATGCGGGAATAAGCGAAAGCAATAATGAACACCGTGAACGCGGTCGCTATAGCAATAAAGATAGCCAGATAGGTGTGGGGCCCCAAGGCCTTGAAGGCTTCTTCAGGACCGTAGGATGATGATGACAGACCGTCGGCGCCCAAACCGATCCATGCCAGAATCGGAATCAGTGAAATTTTGTGAAAGAGAGATGGTTCGTTGATATTACGAGGCTCGCCGATAAAACGATGTTTAAGGCGATCAAAGAGCGATTGATGCGGTTTGTTATCAGGAATATTCATTATTCAGGATTATCTATATGAACACCATCGGCAACATATCCGCAAAAGACACCATCCTTGTCATTTAACTGCTTCCCCTTTTCGTCGTATATGCCGATCGCAAAGTGTAGAGCAACTACCTTTAAATGGACGTTCTTGCCATCTGCTATAGTAATCTGAACAGGATTGCACATACTCGGCAATCCTTCTTCATTACTGCCTTTGACATCCAGTTCGTATCTCCCATTTTCCACGTCGACTGTAATAGCTTTCAGCGGAAAGATGGTACCCATGTCCTGACCATTAAGCAATATTGTATAATCATCGTTACGGCTGAGATTAGAAAAAATAATTTTTGATGCCATAATATTTTGTAAATACGGCTCCTTAACCGTCTTCCCCTAATCACTAGCGCGTGCTTTTACTCTTCTTTATAAGCAATTGCAAGCAATTTGACAAGGCATAGATATAGCTACGAATTTATGAATTTCAGCTAATTGTATAAGCTTTTGAATTTCTTATAGCATACCACTTAATTCAGGAAACAGAAGGTCTGATTTTACAGGTCACCTGAAAACATCCTGTCAATCATCTGAACACAGGAAACAAGTAGTGATAAAGCTTTTTTCCAAGGCTTTTTGTCTTGCCTCTACCGGCAAAATATGGTTTATCACGGATACTAAAGTACCCTTAAATAAACGAATTTAAAGGTGTTCATGTCCCTGCATAAATATCAAATCAAATGGTCCATTGTTATTGTAGTTACCCTGATTGTGGCGGCGCTTTTTTTCTGGGAATCCAGAAATCTGAAAATCGAAACAGACATTCTGGAATCAATGCCACACAATGATCCGGTGCTGGCCGACGCGCGTCTTATTATCAAACACCTGCCCGTTCAGGATAAAATATTCATCAACCTTGAACAGACAAACCCTGATCGCGACAAACTGGTTAGCACGGCAGTAACCCTTTCGGAGAAACTTAGCAAAAGCAGCCTTTTCACCAAAGTCGGCATAGGAGATGACGCGAAGAACTTTCCGGAACTCATGGCGCATGTCAACGATAACCTGCCCGCGCTTTTGAGCGCTGCCGATCTGGAACAGAAAATTGCTCCACTTCTGTCGCCTGATAAAATCAGAGAAGCCATGGTGCAAAACCGGCAGTCGCTGGAACAGCTTGAAGGAATCGGCAGAAGCGAAATGATTGCCAAAGACCCGCTGGGTTTTTCCGGCGTTATTCTGGGACAGATGTCCGCTCTGCTTCCTGCCAACAAAGCCCAGTTTTATCAGGGTCAACTGATTTCCGAAGACGGAAGAAATGCCCTTATCATCGCCAGAATCAAAGGTTCGGGAACTGATACATCAACCGCCGCTAAAATTGAAAAACTCCTTGATGATTGCCGTAAAGACCTGGCCGCAAATGGGGATTCGGTTAATAAATATACACTGACATCTGTCGGCGCTTATCGCGTTGCTCTGGATAATGAAACCATCGCCAAATGCGACATGCAGATGGCCATAATATTAACGACATTGGGCATCGCTCTTCTGCTCATCTTCGCTTTTCCCCGTCCGCTCATCGGCCTGCTGGCGCTTCTGCCTTCGACCGTGGGAGCGATTGCCGCCCTGTTTGTCTGTTCTTTTTTATTCAAATCCATGTCGATGCTGGCTGTTGGTTTCGGCGGCGCCATTATGGCTTTTACTGTTGATCTGGGAATTGCGTACCTGCTTTTTCTGGATCAGCCCCGGACTACTTACGGCAAGGAGGTTGCGCGGGAGGTCTGGTCGGCGGAGCTTCTGGCGGTCTTGACAACAGTTGGCGCGTTTCTTTTACTGCTGATCAGCGATTTTAAAATTCTGGCGCAAATTGGCGTTTTTTCCGCTCTCGGAGTTACCTTTGCCCTTCTTTTTGTTCACTTTGTTTTTCCGAAAATATTTCCGGCCATGCCGCCGGCAGCAAAACCAAGCAATCCCCTTCTTTTCAATGCGGTTAAGAAATTCGCCGCACCCGCGAATTGGAAATTGATTGCTGCTATTGTCTTTGGTCTGATAATGCTGTTTTTCGCCAAACCGGTATTTAATGTCGATATGAACACCATGAATTCCATGAGCAAAGAGACAATAAACGCCGACAAAAAAATGCAAAGTGTGTGGGGCAATCTTTCCGGCAAATGCTATGTTTTTCTGGAAGCTCCCGGCATCGCTCAACTGCAGAAAAAAAATGATCAGTTAATGGACTGGCTGTCCAATGATGTGCGGCAGGAAAAGTTATCTCCTGCTTTTCTACCTTCCGTCTTGTTTCCGTCTCCGGAGGCAGCCCAAAGCAATTTTGCGGCCTGGCGCGCTTTCTGGAATAAAGACCGCGTGTCTGCTTTGAAGCGAGAGTTGAACATGGCGGCTCGCGAAAATGGTTTCGCGCCCAATGCTTTTGAACCATTCTGGAAAATAATGAATCAGGAAAATCCCGAATCCTTCGAGATACCTCAAAAGTATTTTGAAATGCTGGGCATTGCCAAAAGCCCTGCCGGCTTCACACAACTGAGCCTGCTTGCTGCCGGGAAAAATTATAACGCGGAGAATTTCTTTGAACGGATTTCACAAAGCGGCCTGGCCAAAATATTTGACGGAGATTTGTTCAACAAAAGGCTGGGCGATTTTCTGAAAAATCTTTTTCTGGAAATTGCTATTATCATCAGCATCGGGATTGTGCTTGTTACTTTTTTATATTTTCTGGACTGGCAATTGTCGCTCGCGGCGCTGGCGCCGATTGTTTTCGCGCTTTGCGCCACTCTGGGAACGTTGAAAATTATCGGCCATCCGTTGGATATCCCCGGTATTATGCTGTGGATTGTCATTATGGGCATGGGGGATGATTATGCTTTTTACTATATCTGCCATTACCAGCGCAACTTTGATGAAAAACGTCCGGCAATGCATACCATCAAACTGGCGATTTTTCTGGCGGCACTTACCACATTAATAGGTTTCGGCGTGCTGGCGCTTGCGAACCACGCGATGTTACGCAGTATCGGCGTAGTTTCTTTTTTAGGAATCAGTTATTCTTTGATCGGAGTTTTCTTTATCCTTCCGGTTCTGATGAAAAAAATATTTGCGCCGGTTCAATATCCTACGGGTGAATTTACGATTGGCTCCAAAGAACATTTGCGCCGGACAATTTTGCGCTATCGCCATCTGCCCGCTTATCCGCGCGTTTTCGCCCGCATGAAAATGATAATTGATCCGATGTTTAAGGAGTTGGACAAGTATGTAAAAAATCCCCGTAGGATTATCGACATCGGCTGCGGTTACGGCGTTCCGGCAACGTGGCTTCTGGAAATTTATCCAAAGGCTGAAGTTTATGGCATTGAGCCAGATGAGGAGCGCGTGCTTATTGCCTCGCGTATCATCGGCAATCGCGGCTCAGTTGTTGTTGGACGAGCGCCCGATTTGCCCGGGGTTGAAGGACTTGTTGATTACGTGCTCATGCTGGACATGCTGCATTTAATTTCCGATAAGGAAGTTCAAATTGTTTTTCAACGGATTTACGAAAAACTGTCGGCGGATGGAACATTAGTTGTCCGGGCGACAATTCCTTCGGATAAGCCAAACCCATGGAAGCGCTGGATAGAAATTGTCAGATTAAAAATTACCCGCGCGCCCAACAGATTCCGCGCTGAATTGGAAATAGTTGAGTTTATGGGAAAAGCAGGCTTTGCCGTCAGCGTTTCCTCTTCCGACTCAAAAGGAATTGAGGAGAAATGGTTCGTGGGGAAGAAGCTTTAGCCCGGGAGGCCACCGGCGCATGGCTGGGAATGCCGAGAGAAATGGTTTGTGTGGAAAAAAGTTAAAAAACAGTTGATATATTGACTGAATTATATATAATACGGTCAACATAATGACTGAGGTATCAAAAATGTATATCATTCAAAAGCAGTTAGAAAATCTAAAAAAACTGGCAATGTCTGGAAAAGTGGTTGTGATTTACGGAGCTAGACGTACAGGAAAAACTACTTTGCTCAAAGAGTTTCTCAAGGATGAGACTGAATCGTACTTATTGGTCAGCGGGGAGGATATAACTATCCATTCACATTTATCCAGTCAGTCTGTAGAAAAGCTGACGGCGTTTATCGGAGATGCACGGCTTCTGGTTGTTGATGAAGCTCAAAAGATTTCCCATATCGGCATCAACCTCAAACTGATTGTTGATCATATACCGGAAATCCGCATCATTGTGACGGGGTCTTCATCCTTTGATCTGGCGCGCAGCACGGGAGAGCCGCTGACAGGCAGGAAATACACTCTGAAACTATTTCCGCTGGCGCAGATGGAAATCGGACAAATCGAAAAAATACATCAGACGGAAGCCAATCTGGAAAATCGTCTAATTTATGGATCTTATCCGGAAGTGGTGTTGATGAAGGATAATAAAGGCAGGGAGAAGTATCTTAAAGAAATCGTATCATCTTATTTATATAAGGACATTCTGGAACTGGACGGCATCAGGCATTCGGCCAAGATCATTCGCCTGCTACAGCTTCTTGCTTTTCAGATCGGGAAGGAAGTTTCCTTAAGCGAGTTGGGAACGTCTCTCTCCATGAGCAAAAACACGGTAGAGCGTTATCTGGATCTTCTGGAAAAAGCCTTCGTTCTGCAAAAATTGACCGGCTTTAGCCGCAATCTGCGCAACGAAATCACGAAAAACTGCCGTTACTATTTTCTGGATAACGGCGTGCGCAACGCCTTGATCAATAATTTTAATCTGCTGGAACAACGTAACGATACTGGCGAATTATGGGAAAATTATCTGATCATGGAAAGATTAAAAAAACAGGAATATCTGGAAGCTCCTGCTAATAACTATTTCTGGCGGACTTATACGAAACATGAACTTGATTTTGTCGAGGAGCGGCAAGGCCGTCTGTTCGGCTACGAGATCAAATGGGGCAAGGCAAAACCCAAGTCCACCAAACAGTGGCAATCAGCCTATCCGGAATCATCTTTTGAACTGATTAACCGTCAAAATTATCTTAAGTTTATTAGTTAATGATAAAAGGCGGGCTTTGCCGTCAGCATTTCCGCTTCCGACACCAAAGGCGTAGAAGAAAAGTGTTTGTGGGAAGAAGCGTTAGTGCGTATTCCGTTTGAAGTCGCCACCTGATTCCGCTGCAATCCGCCACCCCTTGAGAAGCGTGTTGTGACTCTGGATAATTCACGAGAAAGCCATTACAGTTCCAGGAAAAAATCTGGAGGCATTAATGGCAGCAGCGAGGTTATCCATGCGAACAATTAAAGAGATTTTACGATTAAAATGGGAACACCATATGGAGAAACAAATTGCCGTCAGTTGTAATATTGCCCGCAGCACCATCACGGATTACCTGCGGCGTGCAGAACGGGCAGGCTTGACCTGGCCGTTGCCTGAGGATTTGGATGACGCAAAGTTGCAGTCCATTCTTTTTCCTTCCAGAGAGGGCATCTGCAATCAAGGTAAGCTTCCTAACATGGAAGAGATTTATAAGGAACTAAGCCATAAGGGCGTCACCCTCTGGCAACTGTGGCTGGAATATAAACAAAATAATCCCGATGGCTATCAGTACAGTTATTTCTGTGATCGCTATCATCAATGGGCAAAGACATGAGTAAATAGGGGAACGTACTTCAAAATATCAATCTATTCATTCGATCCGGTATGAATTGTCCTCAAC
>WOYI010719037.1_pt1 | contig 16481 bp, 18 predicted proteins | sample 6423411 | NCBI WGS metagenome assembly WOYI01 (sample SAMN13441803, study PRJNA592873) | oil field metagenome | biome: oil field; feature: oil-well bore; material: oil-contaminated soil; isolation source: oil-contaminated soil from oil-well borehole | place: Germany: Wietze | collected 2016-10-18 ...
TCCACTCGCCCGTCCTCTCTCATGCCTCCTGCCGAGGATAGTACCGCCGTCTGGCGGCCTCGCGCACGAGTTATGGAGGTTGTGTGGAGCGGTCCGCCTACGAGTGCGCGTCGGCGCCCTCCGGATCGGTCGACACCGATGGCAGCGTCAGGCGGAACGTCGAACCCTCGCTCGACGCCGCCGTGAGCTCGAGCGTCCCGCCAAGCAGGCGCGCGAGTCGCACTGCGATGGCAAGACCGAGCCCGGACCCCTCGGCGGCCGGCGTCTCCCCCTCAGCGCGCACGAAGTCTTCGAACACGCGCTCGCGCTGCTCCTCGGCGATGCCCGGACCGGTGTCGGAGACATCGAACGTGACCTCACGCGGACCCGCCACCACCGTGAGACCGACCGTGCCTGTCTCGGTGTACTTCACCGCGTTCCCCAGAAGGTTGAGCAGGATCTGCAGCACCTTGCGCGCGTCGGTCCTCATCACGGCGTCGGGGACCGGGGCGAGTCGCCACGCGAGCCCCTTGGCGGTCGCAAGCGCGCCAACCGTGCCGTCGAGGGCACCCACGATCTCCGCCAGCGACACGTCGGCAAGATGGATCTCCATCCTCCCTGATTCGATCCGCGAGATGTCGAGCACGTCGCCGATCAGCGCGTGCAGGTGTTCCGCGGACGTGCGCAGGAAGCCCATCTGGCGCTGCTGCTCGTCGTTGAGCGGACCGGCCTTCCCGTCGGCGAGGATCTTCGAGAACCCGAGAATCGAATTGAGCGGCGTGCGCAGTTCATGGCTCATGGTCGCAAGGAAGGCGCTCTTGGCATCCGTGGCGGCCTTCAACTCGACGTTCGCCCGCTCCAACTGCGCGGTGCGCTCCGAGACCAGTCGCTCGAGGTCCGCCTGGTAGCGGAGCAGCTCTTCTCGCGCCTCATGCGCCTCGGTCACATCGCGTACGACCACGACCTCCGCCGACCGGCCGTCCACCGTCGTCAGATGCGACGTGATGTCGACCCACAACACGGTGCCGTCCTTCGTGCGATGGCGCCACACACCGGCCTGATCGACCTTCCCCGGCACACCGCCGCGGGTCGCCTCGATGTTGGCCATCAGGCGGTCGTAGTCTTCGCTCGGCCGGATGTCGGCGATGGTCATCTTGAGGAACGCTTCGCGGGAGTAGCCATACTTGCGCACCGCCGCGTCGTTGACCTTCAGGAACGCGAGTGTCTCCAGGTCGTAGAACCACATCGGGTTCGGGTTCTCATCGAACAACTCCCGGTACATGCGATCGTGTTCGGCGTCCTGAAACGCGAAACGGCTCACGAGGAGGTAGAGGGCAAAGCCGGTCACGAGTACGAATGCCAGGCCTTTGATGAACGAGTACCGCGTGATCATCTCGGCGCTCAGGCCGAACCAGGCGAGCACGCCATCGGAGAGTGCGATCCACACGACCGCGAACACGGCGTACATGACCGCCACGTGGGCGGCACGCTCCCTGGCCACTGCACTCTCCCTTCACGACCCTACGACCGTACCCGTTACCGCGGAGCTACCGTTCCACCGGCTATGCGCGCGGAGGGAGCACGATCGGCAACACCTCATCGCCGGCGACCGTCCGGCCAAGCGATTCGGGCTCGAGTGAACGCAGTCGCTCGGCCAGGTCTTCGGGCAGCGGATCCGTGAGATCGATCCGCTCGCCGGTGATCGGGTGATCGAACGCGATCCGGTACGCGTGCAGGAACTGCCTGCCGAGGCCGAGGTCGGCCTTCGGGTGATTCCGGCCGTAGAGCGGATCGCCCACGACCGGATGCTTGATGTACTGCATGTGCACGCGGATCTGGTGCGTGCGTCCCGTGTACAGCTTGCACTCGACGAGTGTGTAGCCATCGTCGTAACGCCCGGCATTGAACCGCTCGAGCACGCGAAGCGTGGATACGGCCTGCTTGGCATCGGGATGGTCGGAGATCGCCATGCGCAGCCGGTCCTTCGGATGGCGCGCGAGCGGCGCATCTATGATGCTCGTGTCAGGCGCGATGTAGCCGTGGACCAACGTCACATATCGCCGCTCCACCGTGCGGATCTTGAGCGCCTCCGAAAGGGCGATCTGGGTCTCGTCGTCCTTGGCGACCATCATCAGGCCCGACGTGTCCTTGTCGAGCCGGTGCACGATCCCCGGCCGCTCGTCGCCCTGCTGTGTGCCGAGATCGCCGGTGTGACCCAGGAGCGCGTGCACAAGCGTACCCGTCGAGTGCCCGCGGGCCGGATGCACGACAAGACCCGGCTGCTTCGACAGGACGATCAGGTGCGCGTCTTCGAAGCGGATGTCGAGCGGGATGTCTTCAGGCTCGAGCGTGCACTCCTCCGAAGGTGCCGGGTACACGTCGATCCGCTCGCCTGCACGTGTGAGGTGCCGCTTCTGGGCGATCTCACCGTTGACGCGCACGTACCCACCCGCGAGCAGCCTCTGGGCAGCGGAACGGCTCGGTAGGCCGTCGAGCTGGCCGAGAAGGATGTCGAGCCGCGTCCCGGCCTCATCCGCGCGCACGTTGTGTGTGATGCGCTCATCCATCGGCGGAGCGCGCCCCCACCGTGCTCTGGTCCGGCTCCGCGGCGTCCGCTGTGTGATGTTCCGGGCTGAAGAGCAGCCACCACACCAGCAGCGCGACGCCGACGTCGAGGAAGATGTCCGCAACGTTGAACACCGGGAACCAGCCGAGGTCCAGGAAGTCCGTGACGGCTCCGAAGACAACGCGGTCGATCAGGTTTCCGCACGTCCCTGCCGCGACCATCGCGAGCGCGGTCCGTGCGAGCAGACTCTCCGGGCTGAATCGGTACACCACGTAGGCGATCGCGACCAGCACGATGGCAGCTACCGCGATGAGGAGCCACTGCTGGCCCCGGAACATGCCAAAGGCGGCACCTGTGTTGTTGACATGGGTGAGCCACAGCACGCCCGCTACGATCGGATGAGACTCCCCGACCGCGAAGGCGTCTCGCACGAGCCACTTGGTGATCTGGTCGGCTGCGAGGACCGCGGCGATCGTCGATGCGAAGAGCGCCAGGCGCCGCTTCGTCACTAGATGTTCTCCTCGTGCTCTTTGCACGACACGCACAGTTCGGCCTCAGGCATCGCCTTGAGCCGCTCGGCGGGAATGGGCTCACCGCAGCGCGCACACGTGCCGTACGTGCCGTCATCCATCCGGCGGAGCGCGCGCTCGATCTGTTCGAGGCTCTCGCGCGCCTGCCCCTCGAGCGTCATGTCGAGCTCGCGCGAGAAGGTCGCCGAGCCCTGGTCGGCCATGTGATCGCGGTAGTTGTTCTCGCCGGAGACATCGGACAGCGTCTCCTGGTCCTCGCGCTCGTACTCTTCGATCTCGCCAACCAAGCGGTCGCGCTCGCTCTCGAGCGCGGTCCGCAGCGCGTCCAGTGTCGATGACTTCATCGATGGTCCTCCCAGCTGCGCGGGGGATGTATGGCAAAGCGCCCCGCCGAGGGGGCGCCGATGCTACGTGCTCGTTTCAGTATACCACCCGCCCGCCGCTCGCACGGCGGACGGGTGTGAGGCGCTCAGCCCAGGTGCGCTACCACTGACGAGCACCGGCCGCACAGCCCGTCACTGCCGAGCGCGCGCCAGTTCCAGCATCGTGGGCACTTCTCGCCATCGGCCCGAGCGACCTCCACCGACACCTCGTCCGTCGCACCGGCCTGCAACTCGACGGCGGACACGATGAACATCTCGGCCAGCGACGCGCGGCCCCGCGCCTCGAGGACCGCAAGCGACGTTTCGGGAACGGTGATCGACAGCAGTGCCTCCTGGCTCTTGCCCACCGTACCGACGGTGCGCGCCTCCTCGATAGCCTTCGTGACGTCCTCACGCACGGCGAGCACCACGGCGTACGCCTCGCGAAGGCGAGCCGCCTCGCCGGCCGCCACCTCCACATGCGGCCAGCCCGCGAGGTGCACGCTCACCGCGTCGCCCCGGATGCTGGCGGGCATGAACTGCCAGACCTCCTCGGTGGTGAACGAGAGCACCGGGGCGGTCAGACGCACCAGCGCGAGCAGGATCTGCGCGAGCACCGTCTGGGCGCTGCGGCGCTCCGCCGAAGACGCGCCGTCGGCGTACAGGCGGTCCTTCAACACGTCGAGATAGAACGACGAAAGCTCCGTGACGCAGTATCCGTGCACCGCGTGGAAGACCTGATGGAAACGCCACGCGTCGTACGACGTCGTGACGCGGTCCACGAGGTCCGAAAGCTGCACCAGCGCGAAGCGGTCGAGCTCGGGCATGTCGTCCCAGGCCACCGCGTCCGCCGGGTCGAAGTCAGACAGGTTGGATAGCAGGAAGCGGAACGTGTTGCGGATGCGACGATACGCCTCGCCCGTCCGATCGAGGATCTCATCCGAGACCGAGACGTCCTGGGAGTAGTCGGACGCGGCCACCCACAGGCGGATGATGTCCGCCCCCGACTTCGCGATCACGTCGAGCGGCGAGATCACGTTGCCGAGCGACTTCGACATCTTGCGGCCATCACCGTCGACGATGAATCCATGCGTAAGCACACCCTTGAAGGGCGCTGCATCGTAGGCACCCACGCTCGTGAGCAGGCTCGACTGGAACCAGCCCCGGTGCTGATCCGAACCCTCAAGGTAGAGTTCAGCTGGACGGTGTAGCTCTTCCCGCTCCTCGAGCACGCTCGTGTGCGAGACACCCGACTCCCACCACACATCCACGATGTCGTCTTCGGGCATCAGGCCGGCCACGCCCGCGCCACAGCGCGAGCAGGCCGTATCGGCCGGCAGATACTCATCGGGACGACGCGTGAACCACGCGTCCGCTCCCTCGGTCCTGAACAGCTCGATGACCGCGTCGAACGTAGCCTCGGTGGCGACCGTCTCCCCGCACTTGGCGCAGGTGAACACGGGCACGGGAACGCCCCAGGCGCGCTGCCGGCTGATGCACCAGTCCGGCCGATCGGCCACCATGGCCGAAATCCGGTTGACGCTCCACCCAGGGATCCACTCCACCTCACCGATCGCGCGCATCGCATGGTCGCGCAGGCCGGTCTTCTCCATGCTCACGAACCACTGTTCGGTGGCGCGGAAGATGACCGGCTGCTTGCAGCGCCAGCAGTGCGGGTAGCTGTGGTCGATCACGGTGGACGCGACGAGCGTCCCCCGCTCGCGGAGCCACTCGACGATACGGGGGTTCGCATCCCACACGTTCATGCCGGCGAAGGGCCCACCGCCCGCGTCGAACGTCCCGTCATCGAGCACGGGCATCGGCATCGGTAGACCGAACTGCAGACCGACGACGTAGTCCTCGTCACCGTGTCCCGGAGCGGTGTGGACGGCACCAGTCCCGGTCGAGAGGTCCACATGCGCGCCCGTGATGATCACGCCCTGCACGTCCTCGTGGACCGGCTGCGCGTAGTGCAGACCCGCAAGCGCGCTTCCCTTCACGCGCGGCGCGAGGACGGTCGCGCCATCCCACCCCGCAACCGCACCGACCGACTCCACCAGCTCCTCGGCCATCACGAGCACGCGACCGTCGGCGAGCTTCACGCCCACGTAGTCGGCGTCTTCAGCCAGCGTGACCGCCACGTTGGCCGGCAGTGTCCAGGGTGTGGTCGTCCAGATGAGCACCGAGACCGGACCCTCGGCATCCCATGGCGTGGTGTCGGTGAACGCGAACGCGACGTAGATGGAGTCCGAACGCTCGTCGCCGTACTCGATCTCGGCCTCGGCGAGAGCAGTGTGACAGCGGATGCACCAGTGGATCGGCTTTGCGCCCTTGTAGATCGCCCCGTCCAGGTACATCTTCTTGAAGATCTCGACGTTGCCGGCCTCGTACGCGGGTTTCAGCGTGAGATACGGGTCGTCCCAGTCGCCCTGCACGCCGAGCCGCTTGAACTCCTCGCGCTGCACGTCCACGAACTCGAGCGCGTACTCGCGGCACAGTTCCCGCAGCTTGGCCTGGCCAATCTTGGCCATCTTCTCGGGGCCGAGATTCTTCTCCACCTGGTGCTCGATGGGCTGGCCGTGGCAGTCCCAGCCCGGCACGTACGGCGCATAGTGGCCGCGCATCGACTTGTACTTCACGATGAGGTCTTTCAGCACCTTGTTGTACGCGGTGCCCATGTGGATGTGCCCGTTGGCGTACGGGGGACCATCATGCAGGACGAAGGGTTCACCATCCGCGTTGGCCTCGAGACCACGCGCGTAGACGTCGATCTCCTCCCAGAACTTCAACCACTCCGGCTCACGTGCGGCGAGGTTCGCCCGCATCGGGAAGTCGGTCTCGGGCAGGTTCATGGTGCCCTTGTAGTCATTCTTCTCGGCCATCACGCCAGTCCTCTCACTTCCTGGAGTCCCGCTCCCACAGAACAGCAAAGCGCGCCCGTCCGCATCTGGGACGAAGCGCGCCTCATCGAGGTCGTACTCCGCGGTACCACCCAGCTTGCGGGCACACAGCGCCCGCCACTCGGTCGCCCTGTAACGGGGGCTACCGTCGACGTCTACTAGACCCTTCGCGGTCGTTTGGGCCGAGGCTCGGGGGTGATCTTCCGGATCCGTCGCTCCACGCGGGCTCGCACTATCCCCGCTCGCTGCTGTGGCCGTATGCGGTCGTACTCTTCCCCGTCATCGCCTGCGTACGCGCGGCCCGCAGGCCACGTAGCTGCGATGGTAACGTCAGCGCACCCCGGGGTCAACGCGATGAGCCTCACTTGCGGCGCGATCTCGACCGCGCCACCGAGGCGATCGCGCCCAGTCTCCTGCGAACCGAACCACGGGATTCGAGCGCCTCCCGGTACTCCTGCATGATGCCCGTTCGCGTGCTCCCGGGCACCGCCGGCTCCCCGTCTTCGGCGGAATGCGCCACCTGAACCGTCTCATGCTCGACCCCGCCCGCCACCTCGGCCGCATGCCGGACGGCCTCATCGCGATCGAACAGGGCCTGTATCACGCGGGCGCATGCTTCAGCCTCCTGCGGATCGAGGCCCGCACCGAAGCCGATCGCCGCGCGCCACGACTTGATCTCGATTCGTGGTCGACCCGGCCTGCGCGTACCCGGCGGCAGCACCTCGGCGACCTCGATGATCTTGCGCCTGATGCGATGTTCCCGCTTGAAGCGGCCGGCCTTCCGAACCACGACGATGTACTCCGGGTCGATCGTGAGCGTCTCCGTGCCGATGCGCTCGTAGAACGCGTTCCAGATGGTGAGATACGCGAGCGTGCCAAGGTTGTGTGTCAGTGCGATCGCCACCACCCACAGCAACGCGCGCACCCAGAAGCTCTCGGGGACTTCCCCCCAGCCGAGGTACCATACGCCGAGCGTGATCACCCCCGCGAACCACGGTACGCCGAAGAGCACCGAGGGGAGCGGCACGGTGCGGCTCCGCGGTCCGGGCGCCGCGATCACGAGTCCCGAGGGCCCGACGGTCGCCTGTGCGCGCCCCAAACCCGCGCCGTCGGCAACGCCCTGACCCAGTGTGATCAGCTCTGCCATGCCCCGCGCCCTCTCAGAACAGCCCGGGAGACGGCTCGCCGAACGCACGGGCGACATCGTCCGGACCGATACCCTCGATCTCGACCTGCTTGTGGCGCGCCGTCTCTCCCCGCGCCACCCGCACAGCGCTCTTCGGCACGCCGAGCGCGGACGCCAGGACCGCACGGGCGGCGGCGTTCGCCTTGCCGTCCTCGGGCGGTGCCGTGACCCTCACAGACAGCTCACCCCCGCGCCAGCCCGCGATCTCGTCGCGACCCGACTTGGGGGTGACATGGATGGCCATACGCATTCCGCTACCGCGCCTAGTCGATCTCCTCGATGTCGACATCGTCGTCGCGCTCGCCGAAGCCGAACTCGGCCACGTCGAACTCGACCGTCGCATCCGGCGGCAGGTCGGGCGTGCCAAGGTCGCCGAGATGGAGACTGGCGACGACCGCGGGGGCTGCAGCCTCACGCGCAGGAGCCTCGAACCGCTCGGGCTCCTCGGTGGGCGGGAAGAGCGGCTCGGCGGGCACCTCCAGAGGCGCGACGGCCGGGAATGCCGGTGCCGGCTCGAAGACATCCGCGTCGACGACGGTCTCGGAACCCGTCTGGCCGACCATCAGCTTGACGTCCTCGGACAGCGGGACCTCGGCCAGCCCACGCAGGTGACGCTCGAGCAGCGCCTTGAACGTGGCGCGATACTCCTCCTCGGCCTGCTTGATGCGGCCGAGGTCGGCGGTGGCCTTCTGCTTCGCCGTGAGCGCGTTGTGGATGACCTCCTTGGCCTTCACCTCGGCGTCTTTGAGGACGACCTCCGCCTCGCGCTGCGACTTCTGCATCATCTCGTCAGCCGACCGCTGCGCCGAGAGCAACGTGTTGTGCAGGGTCCGCTCCATGTCCTGATAGTCGCGAACCTTGCCCTCAAGCATCTCGTTCCGCTCGCTGAGGTCGATGTTCTCCTTGAACAGGCGTTCGAGCTCATCGGCGACCTGGTCGAGAAAGGCGTCCACCTCGGCCTCGTTGTAGCCCCTGAGCGCGTGGGTGAACTCCTTGTGGTGGATATCGAGCGGGGTGAGCTTCATGGAAACGGGTCCTCCTTGACCGCGAATACTATCTGCGATTCTAACCCAACTACCTGAAGAGTAACCTCGCGATGATCTGCTCGAGCACCTGCAGGACGATGATTGCGACGAGCGGCGAGAAGTCGAGCATGCCGGTCCGGGGCATGATGCGACGGAACAGTCCGATCCACGGCTCGACGATCGTGCCGAGCGTACGGTAGATGTCGAAGAGAAGCCCGCTGGACGGGCGGAACCACGACATGAGCACATAGACCACGATGAGCAGCTCGTAGAAACGCATCAGCTGCACCAGGATCACCAACAGACTCACAGGCCCAACTCCTTCGCACGGCGGACGGCGGCCTCGACCGCTGAAGCGATGATGCCACGCGTATCAGCCTGGTCGAGGACCTCCAGTGCAGCGACCGTCGTGCCACCGGGACTGGACACACCGGCTATGAGTCCGGTGGGAGAGATACCCGACTTCTCCAGCATCACGGCCGTACCCTTGAACGTCTGGACGGCAAGCCGCTCGGCCGTCGCCCGATCGAGCCCCTGCGCGGCACCCGCCTCGGCGAGCGCATCGACGAAGAGCGCGACGTACGCCGGGCCGGAGCCGGAGATGGCCGTTGCGGCATCCTGAGAGGGCTCATCGAGCACCTCCACCTTGCCCACCGCCTCGAACAGCGCGCGCACGCGCTCCACGTGAGCGGCCGACGCCGAGCGTCCGGCGCTCACCACCGCCATGCCCTCCCCGGCCATCGCGGGTGTGTTCGGCATCACGCGAACCACGGGGGTGCCGAGAGCGAGCAGCGTCTCCAGCCGGGCGGTGGGGATACCGGCCGCGATGGAGACCACGAGCGTCTCCGGAGCGATTTCGTCAGCGTAGTGCGCGACCACGGCATCGATGACCTGCGGCTTCACCGCGAAGAGCACCGTGTCCGCAACGGCGACGACCCCGTGTCCGTCAGCCGCGGTCTGCATGCCATGGCGCTCGAAGACATCCCGGCGCGCTTCGGCGGGCTCCACGACGGCGATCGATGCGGGCTCGAGCATACCCGAGGAGACGAGACCGGCGGCGATCGCCTCGCCCATCCGCCCACCGCCGATGATGGCGAGACTGTAGCGCGACCCCACCGCGCGGGTCACCGGTCCAGACCGAAGAGACCCCTGTCGCGCATGGCGGCGCGCTGGGCATCGCTCACGTCGACGTTGGCCGGCGTCAGCATGAACACCTTGTCAGAGACCTTCTGCAGACCACCGTTCAGGCCATACGTGAGGCCGGATGCGAAGTCCAGAAGCCGCTTCGCCAGGTCCTGGTCGGTCATGGTGAGGTTCATGATCACCGGCACGCCCTGCTTGAACTTGTCGGCGATCGCCTGCGCCTCGGAGAACGTGCGCGGCTCGACGATCTGCATCTTGACCTGCGGTACCTGCTGCACGCCGGGACCCGGCACCACGGAACCCTGGCGCGCGGCTTCGCGCGCGCGATCAAGATCGGGCTCACGGCTCACGCGACGGATCGACTGCGGTGCCTCGTCATACGGGCTGCGGGGAACCTCGTACCCCTCGGAGCCATCATCGTCCTCGTCGTACCCGTCGTATTCGTCGTATTCGTCATCGCCGAGGCCGAGTCTCGCTTTGATGTCACGCCACACGCCCACTGTCTGCTCCTCGCCTCGCCTCGTGAGATACCTCTACCGGCCGAAGATCGCACGGCCGATGCGAACGATGGTAGCACCCTCTTCGATGGCCACGGCGAAGTCGTTCGTCATGCCCATGGAGAGTTCCGTCAATTCTACGCCATTGAACCGCATAGCCGAGAGGGATTCAAACAGGTCATGCAGGTCCCGGAAGACCCAGCGGACCGACTCCGGCCGCGCGAACGGCGCGATCGTCATCAGCCCGCGGACCGACACACCCGGCATGTCCAGGGAGGCCCGGAGCATCTCCTCGGCCTCCATGCGATCCACACCGTGCTTGGATCCCTCGTGCGAGACGTTCACCTGCAACAGGACCGGCTGGACCACGCCGAGAGTCTCGGCAACGCGGTCGATGCGCTCCAGCAGCTTCAGCGAGTCGACCGAATGGATCAGGTGGGCCTTGCCGACGACGTGCTGCGCCTTGTTCGTCTGGAGTGTGCCGATGAAGTGCCAGCGTGCCTCCGGGAACAGCCCGTACTTGGCGACGAACTCCTGCACGCGGTTCTCCCCGAAATCGCGCACCCCGGCCGCGATGGCCGCACGGACCTCGGGCGGACCCACCGTCTTCGCGACCGCGACGATCATCACCTCATCGGCGTTGCGTCCGGCAGCATCCGCTGCGTCACGGACACGACACCTGACCGCCTCGTATCGCTCGGCTACCTGGCTCACGCTGTGTTACGGCTCCTGCACCTCGTTGGTCTCATCAAAGGCCTCGAACGCGCCAGTGACCATGTAGACGAGCCGCTCGCCGATGTCCACGGCGTGGTCGGCGATGCGCTCGAGATACCGCGAAGCAAGCACCATCTGGCTCGCCCATTCGATGTCGTCCTCGTCCTGCAGACGGCTGAGCTCGCGGAAGAACTGCTTGAAGAGATGGTCGATCGGCTCGTCCATCTCCTCGAGCTTGTAGGCGAGCTCGAGGTCGTTGGTCTCGAACGCGTCGAGCATCGCTTCGAGCACACGATGGACGAGATTGCCCTGCGCACGAATGAGATCGTAGAGGGTACGGGGTCCCCGCCGTGCGGCAGTGCGCCGTGCCGCTTTCGCGATGTTGACGCCGAGGTCGCCCATACGCTCCATGTGCATGCTGATGTGTGCAAGCGAGTAGAGCAGGCGCAGGTCGCGCGCCACCGGGAACTGCGTCGCGATGATCTCGAGCGCGCGTTCCTCGAGCGCGAGGCACCGCGAGTCGATCACGGCGTCGCTCGCGATCACTCGCTCGGCCAGATCGACGTCGCCCTCGACGAGGGAGGTGACCGCGTCCCTCGTCATCTCGATGACGAGCCGGCCGGTCTCGACGACGTCGGCCTTGGCAGCCTTGAGTTCGTTACGGTAGCCCTCGCGCATGGTCCTTCCGATCTCCTCAGTCAACAGTCGGTGCGGTGGTGCGCATCATTATAGGCGGCGCCCGTCGGCACGGTGTTGCACCGCCGTTACACCCACCCTACCCGAATCGGCCGGTGATGTAGTCCTCGGTTCGACGGTCGTGCGGACTCGTGAAGATGTCGGCCGTGCGGCCGAACTCGATCAGCTCGGCAGCCTCGCCCTGCCTCTCCTGCAGGAAGAACGCGGTCTCCTGGCTGACACGGGCCGCCTGCTGCATGTTGTGGGTCACGATGATGATCGTGACCGAGCTCTTCAGTTCGGCCATCAGGTCCTCGACCTTCTGCACGCTCGTCGGATCGATCGCCGAGCACGGTTCGTCCATCAGGAGCACATCCGGTTGCACCGCGAGCACACGTGCGATGCACAGGCGCTGCTGCTGCCCACCCGAGAGCGTGAGGCCGCCGCGGCCCATGATGTCCTTGACCTCTTTCCAGACATTCGCGCGCACGAGTGCCTGCTCGACCACGTCGTCGAGATCGGACTTCTTGTTCATGCCGTGCAGGCGCGGACCGAAAGCTACGTTGTCGTAGATGGACATCGGAAACGGGTTGGGCTGCTGGAAGATCATGCCTACGCGGCGTCGGAGATCGACCGGGTCGACGCCCGAGCTGTAGATGTCCTGCCCATCGAGGGTGATCCGCCCCTCGATCTTCGTGCCGGGGATCAGGTCGTTCATGCGGTTCAGGCAACGCAGGAAGGTCGACTTGCCGCAGCCCGACGGCCCGATGAACGCCGTCACGGCGTTGTCGCGGATATCGATGTTGATGCCGGTGAGCGCGTGGAAGTCGCCGTAGTAGAAGTCCAGGTCGCGGATGGTGAACTTGGCGGCACCCTCCGGGGCATCGGATCTGGGCGCACCACTGAGCGGCGTCATGATTCTTTGACCTTCCTGTTCCGGGCGGTGAGCCACCGGGCGGATAAGTTGAAGAGGAGGATCATGACCATAAGCAGGAGAGCGGTACCGTACGCCGCGTCCATGTTGATCCCCTCCATCGCAAGCACATACAGGTGCACGGTCATCGAGCGGCCGGGGTCGAGCGGCGAGATCGGTGTATAGATTGCCTCGCCCATCGTGAATATCACAACCGCGGTCTCCCCCACCGCGCGGCCCATCGCCAGGATGAGGCCCGTCAGGATGCGGGGGGCCGCAGCGGGCAGCACGATCCTGCTCACCGTCTGCCACTTGCTCGCGCCCAGACCGTAGCTGCCCCAGCGGATGAACCGCGGCACGGCACGGATCGCCTCCTCGGTGGCGCGCATGACGATCGGCAGCATGAGGAACGACAACGCGAGCGCTCCTGACAGGACCGAGAAGCCGAGGCCCATGGCCTCGTAGAAGAACGCGAAACCGAAGAGGCCGAGCACGATCGACGGGACGCTCGCGAGTGTGTCGGCCGCGAACCTGATGGCGTTCACGAGCTTGCCCTGCACCGCGTACTCGGCCAGATAGACGGCGGCCAGCACGGCGATGGGGGTCACGATCAGCATCGCGAGGCCGGTCACGTAGATGGTCGCGACGATCGTCGGACCGATGCCCCCTTCGGCATTCACACCATGGGGCTTGGTGAAGATGAACTCCGGCGTTATCTGGCCGATACCGCGCACGAAGACGTACACGATCACGGCGCCGAGCACCGCGACGGTCGTGAGGCCGCAGAGCCACAAGACCCCCACCGCGATCCGATTCGCCAGACGCTTGTTCACAGCCTCACTCCTCCCTCCTGTTCAGCCTCGACAGCGCGCGCACCAGCGCGACGAGGCCCATCGAGATGAGGAACAGGATGATCGCGAGCCCGAACAGGGCGGTCTTGTGGGTGCCGGAGGCATAGCTCATGTCGATGACGATCTGGCTTGTCAGGGTGGCGATCGGCGCGCCGAGCCCCTTGAAGAACTGCGGGGCGTTGCCTGCCACCATGACGACCGCCATCGTCTCGCCCACCGCACGGCCCATGCCGAGGATCGTGGCGTCGATGATTCCGATCTTCGCCGCGGGGAGCAGCACCTTGTAGATCGTCTGCCAGGTGGTGGCACCCATGGCGTAACTCGCCTCTCGTATCCCCGGGGGGACGGAGCCGAGCGCGTCTTCGGTGAGTGTCGCGATCGTCGGCACGATCATGACCGCGAGGATGACCGAGGCGGTGAGCGGACCGAACCCCATGCCACCCGTCATCTCGGCGACGATGGGACGGAGGATCACCAGGCCGAAGAAGCCGTACACGACAGACGGGACTCCGGCGAGCATCTCCACAGCGGGCCGCACGATCCGGCGCATCCTCGGGGCGGCGATCTCCGACAGGAAGACAGCGGTGCCGATCGCGAGCGGTGCGCCGAGCAGCAACGCGCCGATGGTGATGACGAGCGTGCCGCTCACCAGCGGCAGGATGCCGTACTGGCCCCGGGTGGAAGACCATTCGGTGCCGCCGAGGAACGCGCCGAGCCCGGGATCCCGGACGACAGACCAGCCGCGCGACGCGGTGAAGATGAAGATGAGGGACACCGCAGCGACGGCCACCACCGCGCATACGAGGAACAGGTTCTTGAGCAGCGCCTCCCGGATGTACGTGGCGCGAGACATCATCTTGAGCGTCCCGCCGCTGCGTACTGTGGGCTGCTCGGGAATGCAGGCCGGCTCAGTCACCGAGCACCTCCTTCGCAGTGATCGGGATGAAGCCGGCGTCACGCACGATCACGTCCTGGACATCAGGCGACAGCACGTATGCGATGTAGCCCGCTGTAGCATCGCTGATCTCGCCCTTGGTGAAGAAGTGCAGGACGCGCTGGACCGGGTAGTCACCCGAAACCACGCTCTCCTCCGACGGCGCGACGCCGTCGACTGCCACCGCCTTCACTTCGCCGGTGACGAACCCGAGCGAGATGTAACCGACGGCACCCTCCACCTCGGCCACCACGGCGCGGACCTGCCCCGTACCGGGCAACACCACGGCGCCTCGGTCGAACTGCGCATCGTCCATGATGATCTTCGAGAAGGCCTCACGCGTGCCCGAGGCCTCGTCGCGGTTCACCAGGCCGATCTCGAGGTCCGGTCCACCGACTTCGCTCCAGTTCGTGATGACGCCCGAGAAGATCGCGCGTACCTGCATCGTCGTGAGGGAATCGACCGGGTTGTCGGGATTGACGATCACCGCGATCGCGTCGTAGGCCACCGGCGTGTCGGTCAGACCGAGCTCGAGTTCGGCGTCCTTGAGCTCGCGCGATGACGTCCCGATGTCCGAAGACCCCTTCGTCACGCTCTCGATCCCCGCTGATGAACCCATGCCCGAGACAAGCACGGAGGTACCTTCGTGAAGCTCACCGTACATCTCGCCGGAGACCTCGGAGATGGGCAGGAGCGTCGTGGAGCCGGTGACGATCACCTCGGTGCGCTCGGAACCTCCGCCGGAGCAGCCGGCAAGCGTCACTGAGACGAGCACCGCCAGGGCGACTAGAGAATGACGGCGAGCGCGCCGTGCCGCCCGGTCTGGCCGTCGGCGCGGTGCGAGAAGAAGCGATCGGTGTTGTGCGCGGTGCAGATACCCAGATGCCACTGGCGACCTTCCGGGACTCCTGATCGCTTAAGGTCCTCTGCTACGACGGCCCCGAGGTCCAGGTGGGACGAGGCCGCGGTAATCGTAACAAAGCGGTTATCGAATTGCGACACGCAATCAGGACCCACTTCGTAACAGCACGGGCCGATGTGCGGGCCGATGAACGCCATGAGGTCGTCCTCTCCCGGCAGTGCGCCGAGGACGGCTGCCGCGCGCCGCACGATGCCCGCAGCCGCCCCGCGCCAGCCCGCGTGGACGACGGCCACAGCCGGGATGCCCGGGCGCGCGAGCACGATCGGGACGCAGTCCGCGAACATGAGCATGAGCGGCACTCCTCGCTCGCACGTCCACAGTGCATCGGCGCCTGCGACGGGCGGACGCCCTGCCGATACCCACGCACCCGCGCCCGCCTCTGCGGTGGTGACCTCGGCCATCACTGTGCCGTGGACCTGCTCGGCACAGGTCAGATGATCACTCAACGTCGCGATGCCGATGCTCTCGAGCAAGAGCTCACGATTGCGGTCCACGGACCCGGGGGCGTCGCCCACGTGACCGGCCAGGTCCAGCGACGCGAACGGCGGCTCGCTCACGCCGCCGATGCGCTCAGAGAAGGCCACGCCAATGCCCGCTGCCGCGAACAGCGAGGGCACCGTATGGATCGCCACACCGTCGCGTTCGACCCGTTCGAACATGCCGTTCCTCCCCGCGCATCGCCCGCTCGGAAACCCCGAACGCCCGCTCGGAGCCAGTGCTCATCGGGATGCTGGTCAAGGCACGCTGCATACCTCACACTTCCAACCAGCGGCGGATGATGGAGATCCCGCCGCAGATTCGATGCTACATGACTGCTAGCCGAAGGGGGGTGACACATAATGAAGCGGTCATTCTCGTTTACCACCTCACTCACCGTGGGTGCCATCACGCTGCTCACGGCTGTACCCGCTCTGGCGCAGGACTACTCCTACGACTACAGCACGGAGGATCCGGCTGCCGCGATCGCAGGGATGGGCATCTGGGCGTTCTGCTGCATGATCCCGATGCTGCTGCTCGCGGTGTTCAACATCTGGATGCTGGTTGACGCCATCATGCGACAGGAGCACGAATACCCTGGTTCGACCGGCAACTCGAAGATCATCTGGATCCTTCTGCTGGTGTTCGTGGGACTGCTCGCGGCGATCTTCTACTACTTCATGGTCTTCAGGAAGATCAAGCGCGGCAAGGGCACCCAGCCGCCGATGGCAGGTCCGACCGGTGGCTACCAGCCGCCGATGGCACCGCCTGCAGCTCCGCCGATGGCACCGCCTGCAGCTCCGCCGA
>WOYI010331138.1_pt1 | contig 16472 bp, 12 predicted proteins | sample 6423411 | NCBI WGS metagenome assembly WOYI01 (sample SAMN13441803, study PRJNA592873) | oil field metagenome | biome: oil field; feature: oil-well bore; material: oil-contaminated soil; isolation source: oil-contaminated soil from oil-well borehole | place: Germany: Wietze | collected 2016-10-18 ...
CCACCGGACTGTCCTCCCGCTCGACGTGGAATCTCCAGCGAGGCGCTCAGTATGAAGGCGGGCACCGACAAGTCCGCTCAGCCAGACGCACCCATCCACCGCGGCGCGAACCCGATATCCAGCCGCACACTCGCCCGGTACCCCGACCACGTCGCGATACCGGGTGGCTGACTGCCGTAGATCCCACGTGCCGCCGCGACGACGCGCTCGTACTCGGTGGGCCACCGGATCTCGCCGGCGATCTGCTCCAGCACCCCGCGGTCACGACCGAGCACCCTGTCGACGAGGTCGACCGCCGGCAGCGCATGCCGCTTGTCCGAGTTGCAGCGTGCGCACGCCAACACGAGATTCGCCAAGCCGTCGATGCCGACGAGTGACCACGGCAGCACATGGTCGATCGGGTTGTCGGCCGGCAGATGGGTGTCGCAGTAGAAGCAGCGCGCACCGAACGCTTCCTTGAAGGGGCCTCGCACCGCGGCCAGCGCGGTGCGGTCCCGGCCGAACAGATGCCCGGCGATATCCGGCACTTCAGCGGTGAGGAACTTGTTCATTCGGCGCACGTCGTCAACCCACATGATCTCCAGCGCGGGCTTGAGCAGCCCGGCCAACCGGGCAAGACCGGCCGCAACGCCGGGCATCAGCACGATCGCGTCGCCATGGGCCCGCAGCGTCCGCCGGGACACGTTGGCGTGCAGGAAGCCGTCGTCGTACAGGAACGGATCATTGGTGTCGGCACCGGGCAGCCGTTGCAGCCGATACAGCGGCTGCTGAGCCAGACACAAGGCGATCTCGTCGACGGACGTCTGGTAGACCTCCGGTGCCGTCGTCATCGCCACGCTCAACGAGGAAGCCGTTGTCGCGGCACGTAAGGCCCTGACGGCACGCGGAATTCGCTCCTTTTCACCGCTGGACTGCCGCAGGTCATGCCCTTCGAACGGGCGGACCTGACGCCAATACAGCTGCAGCACCCGGTGCGCGAGATCGGGGATCGGCACGACCACTGGATCCGCCGAGTGTTCGGGCAGGTTCTCGATGCAGTGGTCGATGAGCGCCATCAGGGTCGCGAGCTTGTAGGTCGCGACCCGCACGCCTGTTTCCAGGATCGCCACCACACGCTGCCCGAGCAGTAGGGGATCGATGGCGTCGGGCACAGACCTTGTTACCACGGGGCGGCGAGATCCGGCAGAAACCCGTGTGCGGGTCGGGCGCGACTATCAATGCCACCGGCAATGCCACCGGGTAGCTTGGGCCCATGTCGAAATCGAACCGGCAACGCCGGGCCGCAAAACGTCGGCTCCTACCACGTCGCGAGTCGCGCGAGCCCGATCTGTTCGACGAGGTCAGAGAGGCGTTGGCCGATCCGGACCCGCTGCACCTGTTGACCTTTGTCAGCACGCTGTTGGCCGCGCTCGATCCACGCGAGGGCAGTCCCTTCGCACCACCGGAGACGACCACGGACCGGCCCTCAGTCGAAGAACTCGCGGCGATGTTCATCGACGTCGCGACCCCGGAGACCACGGCACTGCTCTGCGTGATCAGCGCCCTTACCGCAGACGATCTGCTCGGGGCCCGCATCCGCCGCGAACTCGCGATGCGGCCCGCCGTCGAGCAGGACTGGCTCGCCCATCTGGCGGACACCGAGGTCTACCGCGCGGTGCGCATTGGTCACGTCCTCGGGGACGGGGACAACGTCATGATCGGTGCGCGCGTGGCCGCACGATATGAGATGACGTTCATCGCCTACGTGGACCACCACCTGGGCACCCTCGTCAAGGATGCGTTCGTGGTGCCCGAATCGCTCGCCGCGATGGTCGACCACTACATCGAGATCGGCGATGATCCCGACATGGTCTGGGAGGAACTCAGCCTGGCCGACGCGCGCGCCTGGATCGACCCAGCGGTTGAGATCGCTGCGATGACCTTTCCTCCGCTGGAGACGGACTCCTGGCCTGCATGCCGCCCACTGTTGGAGTGGGTCACTCGGGCATTGCCGGAAGGCGGATCCGGTTATCAACGGCCGCAATGGGATTCCCGGGCACGTGACCAGCTCCGAGATCGGTTCTTCGCGTCGGAAGGGGGCAAGCCCTTCGACGACCCCGATCATCGCGACTTGCTTGAATCGCTGCTGTGGTACGGCACCGACTACGGACCCGGCGACCCGCTGCGCTGGAGTGCGGTGCGGGTCGAGATCCTCTTCGGCGATTGGTTGCCCCGCAAGGTCATCGCCCCGGCAGGCCACCTGGCCAAGGTGCCCGGACTCTTGCGGGCATACATCGGATTCGCCCACACCGAAGCGGGGATACGCGCCGACCTGACCGACGAGGCACTGGACACCATCGAAGCGTGTGCCCCGCAGTATCTGCGTGGCATCGGATCGGCCGGACGGCCAGTTGCGGCAACGGGATTGATTGATCACCTCAGCATGGCAGAGATGCTGCTGGACTATTTCGCCCAGCACGTCGGTGGCCGCGCGCAGTTGGACCGCCTGGACGCCGTTCCGCTACCCGACGAACCCTTTTCATGGTCGGGCATCCCCGATGATGTCACCGCGCGGGTGTCCGAGGTTCTCACACTCGTCGACCGGTGCTGTGACGAACTGCTCGACACCGAGTACCGCACGGTGTCGCGACGTGTGTTGGCCCGCATCGCCAATGGGGATCCCGCCGTGTTTCGGCGGAACGGCCGCGTGGATACGGCTGCGGCAGCGATCATTTGGATCGCCGGGAAGGCGAACGGACTGTTCGAGAGCGGACCCCGACAGCTGAGCCTGCGGGCCACCGATATCGCCGACCATTTCGGCATCGGGAAGAACAGTGCCTACCAGCGCGCGAAGGGTTTGCTGAAGGCCGGTGGTTTCCCGGACGACACCTATGCGGTGAACCTTGGCTCACCCGAGTTTCTGATCTCGGACTGTCGGGCCGAGATCTTGGCCCAGCGTGACCGCGTGCTCGGCGACTTGAACTGCTGAAGGAATGATCGAGGCATGCCCGCCTACCGCATGAACCGCGACGAGTTCTTCCGCAAGGTCGCGCCGCTGGACGCCGAGGACCTGCGCAAGGCGCTCTGGACGCTTTACTGGCGCGGGACTGCCGATGTGCGCAGCCGCGTCGAAGCCGCACTGGCGGGTGACGGGACCGGGGCGACGGCTCGTCCGGCAAGGCAGCCGGTCTGCGTGTCGGTGCTGAAAGGTGAAGTCGACGAGTTCGTCATGCTGGCCCGCCGGGGCGCGTATATGGCCGGTGACCGCAGGGTATCGCCGCGGGAACGCACCCGGTGGCGCTTCACTTTCAAGCGCCTGACCGTCCAAGCGCGGGACGCGCTATCCGGTCAGGATCACGAGGGTGCGGCGGCCATCTTGGAAAAGCTGATCGACCTTGCGGACGAAACCCGTGACCACGACTACTTCCGGTCCGAAGATGCCATGGAGGCCGCGGGTTTTGTGGTGTCGGATGCGGTAGCGATGCTGTGGACGACGGTACTCGCACATCACGGCTTTCAGGCCTTCGCGGAATATGCTGCACCACAACTGATCCGATGGGAGTCGCCATACGGCTGGACGCGTTTCGGGATGGGCAGGATCGCGGCGAAAGAAACCACACTGGCCGAGGTGCTCACGGGGATGGTGCGTGTCGCCGACACCTGGGAGACGTTTGCCGAACAGTACGTGCTGGCTCTTGACGCGTTGGCGACCGCCCGTCCAGGCCGGGACGGCGAGCGGCGGGCGCAGCGGTTGGCGCAGTGGCACCGCCGGCTGCTGGACAATCTGGACGACACTCCAGGCGGTGTGTTGGACCGCGTCGCCGAGCATGCAGCGCTGGGTGGACCCGAGCAGAAGTTCTTCGCCGCGCGGCTCGCGCTGCGCCGGGACGACATCGGAACTGCGCGAAAACTGGTACAGCAGTGCCTGCAGAAGTTACCTGGACACCAGGAGTTTCGGAAGTTCGCTGCGGAGGTCGGTGCTTGAGCCCTCAATGCGACAGTCGCCAGGGCAATGGGATATCGCTGTTAGCCTGATCCCATGGAGGCTGTCATCGATTCCGGAGGCCGTGTCGTCCTGCCCAAGCAGCTGCGTGATGCATTGGGCCTCGCTCCCGGCGCAAAGGTCGATATCTCCGCCTACGGCGGGGGGTTGCACATCGTCCCGGGCGGTCGAACCGCGGGCCTTGAGCGCGATGCGGACGGACGTCTGGTTGCCAGGGCCGACACGGTCGTCACCGACGAGATGATGTTCGCCCTCATCGACTCGGGACGACGGTGACGTCGGTGCCAGTCACAGCGATCGACACCAGTGTCGCGGTGCCGCTCTTGGTTGCCTCGCACCGGCACCACGGCATGGTCGCGATGTGGGCGAAGAGCCGAAACCTCGGGCTCAGCGGGCATGCGTTGGCCGAAACCTACTCAGTGCTGACCGAGGACACCGCGCGCTCGGCGACCTGAACTGCTGAAGGGCGGTGCATGAATCTGTCGGCGGTCATGCCTACGCTGACCACGTGGACTATGAGGCGATCAGCACCCTGCGGGAACGGCACCCCGCGTGGCGGCTGCTGCGGGCCGCGAACGCCACGTTGCTGTTGTCCTTCCTCGGCGGGTTCTTCGTCGAAGGCAACCGCGGGGCCAGTCCGGCGAGTGAGGTCGCCGACGCGCTGGACGACCATCTCTATGCGCTGAACGGCGACGAGGTCCGCTACCCCAAGCAGCCGCGCGCCTACCTGGAGGATTGGGCGGCCACCGACGCCGGATACCTCCGCCGTTTCTATCCAGCCGGCGACGACGAGGTCCACTACGAGGTGACCCCCGCATTCGAGAAGGCCTACGGCTGGGTGCTCGGCCTACGTGGCCGATCGTTCGTGGGCACCGAGTCCAGGTTGCACACCGTGGTCGAACTGCTGCGCCAGATCGTGCACGGCACCGAGGTGCAACCCGAGGTCCGACTGGCCGAGTTGCACCGTCGCCGTGCCGAACTCGATGCCGAGATCGCCGCCGTCGACGCGGGCAACGTTCCCGTCCTGGACGCCACCGGAGTGCGTGACCGCTACCAGCAACTGTCAACCACCGCGCGCGAACTGCTGTCCGATTTCCGTGAGGTGGAGGAGAACTTCCGGCTCCTGGACCGCGCGGCGCGGGAGAAGATCGCCGCCTGGGATGGCTCCAAGGGCGAACTGCTCGCCGACCTGGTGGGCAGTCGCTCCGAGATCGCCGGTTCCGATCAGGGCCGCAGCTTCCAGGGGTTCTACGACTTCCTGCTTTCCGAACAACGACAGACCGAGCTGGCCGAGTTGCTCACCAAGGTGTCGGCCCTGGACACCATTGAGGCCGATCAGCGGATTCGGGGCATCCACCACGACTGGTCCGAGGCCGCCGACCGGGCGCAGCGCACCGTCCGGCAGATCTCCGAACAACTGCGCCGCTTCCTCGACGACCAGGTCTGGTTGGAGAACCGGCGCGTTCTGGACCTGGTGCGGGCAGTGGAAACACTTGCCCTCGACGTTCGCGACAAACCGCCATCCCTCGGCCTCGACGTTGACCTACCCGGTATCGAGATCGCGTTGCCGTTCGAGCGTCCGCTCTACCAACCGCCCGTCGCGGTCGCGGTCGAGAGCCACATCGCCGATGCCACCGAAGAGGTCGACGCCGGTCTGCTGTTCACCCAGACCTATATCGACCAGGCCCGTCTGGCGGCCACCATCCGCGCCGTCCTGCCCGAGAACTCCTCGGCACTGCTGTCCGACGTCATCGCGGTGCACCCCATCGAGCAGGGCGCGGCGGAGATCGTCGGCTATCTGGCACTGAACGACGAGGACGTGAGCATCGACATGGACGACACCGATCAGACGGTCTTGGAGTACGCCGACCCCGCAGACCGGGAGGTCACCAAGCGGGCGCGGCTGCCGAAGGTGACGTTGCGACGACATGGGATCGAGGGTCCATGAGCAATGACCGGGCTGTGGCCGCCGCGATCATCCGGCTGATGCAGGGTGTCGTGTACCGCACCTCCGATGAGGACACCTGGCTCACCGTGGAACGCCTCGGCGCCGGTGTCCGAGACCACTTCGCCACCATCGGCCTCGACGTGGTCGTCGATGACGCCGAAGGCTACGCCTACCTGCGTTCGCGCCCGGAGAACGACGGCGAGGAGGCGCTGCCACGATTGGTGCGCCGGAGGGCCTTGACCTACAACGTGAGCCTGCTGCTGGTGCTGCTGCGTAAACGGCTCGTCGAGTTCGAAACCGGCGGCGGCGACGGGCGGCTGGTGCTGAGCACTGATCAGATCGTCGAGATGGTGCGGCTGTTCCAGGCCGACTCCACCAACGATGCGCGCGTCGTGGATCAGGCCGAGACCACCATCAAGAAGGCCGCAGAGCTCGGCTTCCTGCATCAGCTTCGAGGTCAACGCGATCAGTGGGAGGTGCGCCGGATCCTCAAGGCCTACGTGGATGCCCAGACGTTGTCCGACTTCGCGGCCAAGCTGCGCGAGTACGCCGGAGGGTCGATCGGCGATGAGTGAAACTCTCTACGGTGCAACTGAACTCGAAGAGACTCCCAAGGCAGGCTACCGGCTTCAGTACGCCGAGGTCTACAACTGGGGCACGTTCGACGACCACGCCTGGCGGTTCACTCCCGGTGCCGACACCGCGCTGCTGACCGGCGATATCGGTTCGGGTAAGTCCACGATCGTCGACGCCCTGACCACCCTGCTGGTGCCCTCACACAAGGCCGCCTACAACAAGGCCGCCGGCGCCGACGCCAAGGAGCGGACCCTGCGCTCCTACGTCGAAGGACACTACAAGTCCGAGCGCAACGAGGCCACCGGCAAATCGCGGCCCAAGGGGCTGCGCGAGAACAAACGCACCTACTCGGTGATCCTCGGGGTCTTCCGCAACCACGGTTACGACGAGACGGTCACCCTGGCCCAGGTTTTCCAACAACGCGAAAGCGCCGGGCAGCCCCACCGGTTCTTCCTCACCGCCACCACGGCGCTCTCGATCGCCACGGATTTCGCCGACTTCGGCAGCGAACTACGCGAATTACGCAAACGGCTGCGCGCCGCCGGAGCCGAGATCTACGACGAATTCCCCAGGTACGCCACATCGCTACGCCGGCTCCTCGGCATCCGTTCCGAACAGGCGCTCGAGCTGTTCCACCAGACCGTGTCGATGAAATCCGTCGGCAACCTGAACGATTTCGTCCGCGACCACATGCTCGAACCGAGCGATTCGAGCGACCGGGTCCGCGACATCATCGGCCACTTCGAGGACCTGACCAAGGCGCACGACGCCGTCAAACGGGCGCGCGAACAGCTCGACGCGCTCCAACCCATCGTGGATACTGCCGCCAAATACGAAGCCGCACTCCGCGAGCGCGAGGGCTTGGAGCGCGAACGAGCGGCGGTCCGGCTCTTTTTCGCCGAACTCCGCTCCGGGCTGCTGACCGACGAGATCACCCGGCTCGACGCCCACGGTGCGGCGCTATGGAAGCAGCAGGACGCCGCCGAAGCCGACGAACGAAAACTTCAACACGAGCGCGACTCGCTGATCGCCGAGCGCGCTCAAGCCGGCGGCGACCGGATCGGCGAGCTGGAACGTCTCGCGGCCGAGGCCCGGGATCAGGCCGAAACACGGCAGGGTGCAAGAACATTGTTCGACGCCGCCGTCGGGGATGCCGGGCTGGAACCCGTCGCCGACGGTACCGGGTTCGCCGACCTGGCTGCGCTGGTCGCTGTCGAGCATCCCCGGCTCACCACCGAGAAGCGCGACGTCGACTCCGCGACTGTCGACGCGATCGGGCGCGAACGGGACTGCCAACGCCAATGCGAAACCGTCACCGGGGAGATCACGAGCCTGGAGCAACGTACCAACAACCTGCCCCAAGAACAGGTCGTGGTGCGCGCCGAGTTGTGTGCGGCGCTGGGGCTTACCCCCGAGGAACTGCCGTACGCCGGTGAACTCCTCGACGTGTACGAGGAGCACGCCGACTGGCGCGGCGCCGCTGAACGCGTGCTGCGTGGCTTCGCGCTGTCGCTGCTGGTGCCCCAACGCCACTACGATGCCGTCGCGGGTTGGGTCAATGCGCGTCGGCTCACCGTCGCCGGCCGCGGCGCCAAGCTGGTCTACGAACGGGTGCCCCAGCACCGGGTTCGGCTGCAGCCGACGGCGCAGGACGGGCTGCAGCTGGCCGACTGTATCGAGGTGCGGGAGGGTTCGTTCGCCGAGTATCTCCACGGCGAGCTGCTGAAGCGCGCCGACTTCCGTTGCGCAGCAAGCCTCGAAGAGTTCCGCGGCCAGCGCCGGGCGGTCACCCGGGAGGGGCAGGTGCGTTCCGGTGACCGACACGAGAAGGACGACCGGCACCGCGTCGACGACCCTCGGCGGTGGGTCCTGGGCTGGGTCAACGAACGAAAGATCGCGGCGCTGCGCACCGAACTCGCCGAGCTGGAGCACGAGCGTGAACAGGCCGCCACCACCGCGGCCCACCTGGTGCAGCGGCGAGAATCATTGCAGCAGCGCCTGGATGCGTTTCTGCGGGTTGGGGGTTTTCGCTCGTGGAGCGACCTTGACGTGGATGAGGCTGCGGCGCGGGCGCACGCTCATGACGCCGAACGGGCCCGGCTGCAGTCCGGCTCATCGCGGTTGGAGGAGATAACCCGGGCGCTGGAACAAAACGCCGCGGAATCGCACGCCATTTCGGTACTCATCAAGAAGCTCACCGGCGAGCTGGCCACCACACAGGCGGCGGTGCAGCGTGCCAAGCACGACCGCGAGCGCGATGACGAGTTCATCGCCCAGGCGGGGTCGCTGCTGGAAACGGCCCGTGCGTCCTACCCGGCCCTCGACACTCGACTCGGCGCGGTCCGGCCGGTGCGCGCAGCGGACTGCGCCGAGACCGAAACGACGTTGTCGGCCGATTTGCACCGCCGCATCGAGAAGACCTCCGGGCAGCTCAGCGGCCACGGGCTGAACTTGAGTCAGTACATGGTCGCCGTGTTGAACCGCTGGCCCGAACTCCGCGCGGACATGGACGCCAATGTCGACGCTCGCGGCGACTTCCTGTCATTTCGCGACCGTGTGGCCACCGACGATCTGCCACGGTTCGAGAGCGAGTTCAAGGAACAGCTCAACAAGAACGCCATCCAGGAACTCGCCGGGTTCAACAATTGGTTGGGCCGGCAGGCATCGGCCATCGACGAACGCGTCGGCCGTATCAACGAAGCGCTCGGCGCGGTGCCCTACAACCCGGGACGCTTCATCCGGTTGGAGAAGGAACCCACCACCAATCAGGATGTCGCGCAGTTCCGTTCCGAATTGCGCAGCCTGACCGACGACACGCTCGCCGCCGACGGGGATCAGTACTCCGAACAGCGATTCCTGGATGTGAAGCGGATCATCGAGCGCTTCCGCGGCCGCGACGGCTACGCGGAGTCGGACAAGAACTGGACCCGGCGGGTCACCGATGTGCGTAACTGGTTCGTCTTCTCAGCCTCCGAACGTGACGTCGACACCGACGTCGAGTGGGAGCACTACAGCGATTCCGACGGCAAGTCCGGCGGGCAGAAGGAGAAGTTGGCCTACACGATCCTGGCGGCGTCGCTCGCGTACCAGTTCGGCCTCGAATGGGGGGCCACGCAGTCCCGAGACTTCCGCTTTGCGGTGATCGACGAGGCATTCGGGCGCGGCTCGGACGTTTCCACGCGGTACGCGCTGGACCTCTTCGCGACGCTTGGGCTGCAACTGCTCATTGTCACGCCGCTGCAGAAGGTGCACGTGATCGAGCCGTACGTCAAGGCGATCGGCATCGTGGACAATCCGACCGGCACCTATTCGCGCATGCAGACGATGACGATCGAGGAGTTCCGGAATCGACGGGACGGACCGCACCCATGAGCACCGGGTGGTCCACACCCGGGGACATCGCCGCGAAGGTCCGTCGCCGCTGGGACGATGGGTCGCTGCTTCGTGCCTACGCCAACGGCGAGCCGTTCGATCCGATCACAGTGTCGCTGCGTGGGCCCAAACCGGGACAGATCGGCGATGACATTGCGGCCGCGCGTGACTGGGTGACAGCACTGGACGCCGGCCGGCGCGGCGACGCTCGTTATGCGCTGGAATGGAAGTCGGTGGGGGGCAGGCAGGTCGGCCGAAACCAGGTCCCCCATCGTGCAGTCGTTTCCACGCATGAGCAGGCCTGGGCGGTACTCGACGTATCGGCGGTGGTCGGCCGTTTCGATGCGCTGCTGGTTCTGGCACAGCAGCATTCGCGGATACGGGCGTGGATCATCGCCTATCCGCATCGTGCGCTGAGCTTGGCGTCGGAGATGCCGCAGCTGATCGCCGCCTACGAGTGGCTCGACGGTCACCGGCAGTCGCACCGCTACCTGCGTGAGATCAGCGCGCCCGGTGTCGACACCAAGTTCGCCGAGCGGTTTCGATCGGATTTGGCTGGCATGCTGGAGGTTTCCGCGTCGGCACCGGCGTTTCTGGCCGATCTGGGGCTTCGGGCCAAGCCCGCCATGGTTCGGCTACGGTTCGCCCCGTCGCTGGGTTTACCCGATCGATTGACGGAACTGGCCGTGCGCGTGGACGAGTTGGCTCAACTCGTCGTGCAACCACGCATTGCACTGATCATCGAGAACGAGATCAGTTATCTGAGCGTCGCGGTGCCCACGCACGGTGTGGTTCTGTGGGGCAGAGGTTTTGACGTAGACAATGTGGGCCGACTCCCGTGGCTGTCCGGCGTCGACGTCGTCTACTGGGGGGACATCGACACCCACGGCTTCGCCATCCTCGACCGGCTCCGGGCGTGGCTTCCCACGGCCCGCTCCGTGCTGATGGACCGTGAAACCCTGCTGGCTCATCGCGACCGCTGGGTAGTCGAGGATCGTCCGGCGAGATCTGCGCTGACGCGATTGACGCCCGAGGAACAGGACGTCTACACCGAACTGTTGGAGGACAGGCTGGCTCAGCGCGTACGTCTGGAGCAGGAGCGGATCGACTGGGGATGGGTCCAGCAACGGTTACGCGCAGCGAGTAGCCCGCGGATCTGATCGCCCTACCGGTGGAGAACGCATCGGCGTCGCATGTGAACACCGACGAGCCCGGTGCGTGGCGGCCTACCCCTCACGCAGTGCCGACAACGCGAATCAGCTCCCCTCTGTCAGAACGTCCAGGACTCGTGGTGCGTAGAAACGACGCTTGTATGCGTCCGGATCAAGGACGTCGAGTACCCCCAACGCGACGAGTTGTCCCACGAGCTTGTTCGCCCGGCCGTACGAAATCCCGAGATCTGATTCCACCTTGCGTACGGAGAAAGACGGATTGGCAACGGCAAAATCCACCAGCGCTTGCGCGCTATCGGCGCGCAGTGGGGATGCGCAAATGAGCTCCTTCAGATCGCTTTGGACTGCAACAAGTTTGAGCATCTGCTCGCGAGTGCTGTCGGCGGCATCACGAAGTCCCGCGGCGAAGAACTCGACGAAACCATCCCAATCGCCGTCGGTGCTGACCGCGAGCAGTCGCGTGTAGTAGTCCGTGCGGCGCGATTCGAACCACGGTGAGACGGTGAGTGTCGGCTCGCTGAGGACATTCATCTGCACCAGATGCAACACGATCAGGAGCCGGCCGAGGCGACCGTTCCCGTCGTGGAACGGGTGCAGCGTTTCGAACTGGTAGTGCGACATCGCAGCGGCGACGACAGGATCAATCGACGCGGAGTGATCGCTTTGCAGCCAGCCGACGAGGTCGCCCAGTCCCGCTCTGAGATGGTCGCCCGGTGGAGGCGGAATGAAGCGCGCTGCGTGCACCGCGTTTGTCTGCTCGTCGGCGTCGCGGCGCCTACCAATGACGACTTGCGTGTCCCGAACGGACCCCGAATGGCGTTCGAGCGGGGTGCCGCGCATCAATTCGCCCTGAAGGTGTTCCAGCATCGCGACCGTGATCGGTCGTCCGTCGGCCACCCAACTGAAACCGTGGTCAGCCATTCGGGCATAGTTGAGGATCTCAACCAACTCGCTAGAGGCCGGCTCGTCCTCGTCTGCGGTGTAGACCGAGGTCAGCGGCGCGTACGTGCCCTCGAGGGCGGACGTGCTCTGCGCCTCGCGTCGTAGTGCAGGAGTGCGCAGCATCGTCGGATTCGGCAGTTGCCGGGCTGTACTGTCCAGGGCGGCCAGCGCGGCGCGCGCCGCGGACACGGCGATGAATGTTCTGTTTGAAAACTGAGGCATCGCCGCAGGTAGTGGCGCTGGAACAAACGCGGAGTGGTGCCATTCCCCGGTCCGTGGGTCGCTTCCGGAAATCTGCACGAGAGATCTGGTGTGGGCGTTTACGAACATGGACGGGTCCACAATGTCACTCTATAGGCACTTCAGTAGCATTGTTTGGCATTCATGTCACTAAACGATCGAACCTCGCCTGGAATCGCCGAGGGTCCGGTTTGCCCGACCCGATCAAGGTCCGCGAGGCACTCGACTCCTACGCCGGCGGCGCACCCGTGGTCGCCGTCCGCGACGTCGAAGCCGCCGCAGCGCTGGCCCGCGGCATCGCCGAGATCGGCGGCCACGACTTCCTGGTCGTCTGCGTCGTCGAACCCGACGGCGCCGTCGTCGCGACCGTCGACGGATTCCGCGTCCTGGCCGAAAGCATCGACCACGCGGATGCCGCCACTCTGAAAGACCGCGTCCGCGCGGTGGTGCGCAGCGCCCGCACTCTATAGCAAACGCCACCGTCAGGCTCCCTCTGACGAGGACCGTGCATCCCGCTACGTTGTAAGCCGTGACTGTCACCCCGGCCGACCTGACCGGAACCGAACGCGCTGTGCTGCTGGTCCTGATGGCCGCGTCCCGACCGGTGCCCAACCCCGAGCTCATCGCGCTGGGCCCCAAGCTGGAGAAGGCCGGCCGCGACAAGCTCAATCAACTCGGCCTGATCGAATCCGACCGCACCGGTGGCCGATTCGTGCACGAACTCACCGACCGCGGCTGGCGACTGTGCCGCGACCTGCTGACCGCTGAGCCGCCGCCGCGCTCCACCGGACCGGCCAAAACACTGCATACCTTCCTGGCCGCCTTCGACGGCTACCTGCGCCGCGCCGACCTCAGCCTCGCCGAGGTGTTCAGCGCACCCGCCGAAGCGCCGCCTTCGATCGAGGACCGGATCCGCGCCTCCTATGCCGCGCTGACCGCCCGGCCCGGCGCCTGGCTCGCGCTGGCCCGGCTGCGCGAGAACCTGGCCGACCTGGCCCGTGACGACCTCGACACCGCACTCAGCGAGCTCAACCGGGCCGCCACCGTCAGCCTCATCCCCGAGGAAAACCAAAAAGTGCTCACCGCCGCCGACCACGCCGCCGCGCTCGAAGTCGGCAATCAGGCAAAGCATCTGATTAGCATCGAGGGTTAATGCAGGAGGCACACCGCGAAGCGCTCGCCGCGCTCCGTCTCACCTGGGCACCTACCAGTGACGATCTGTGGTGCCCACAGACCACCCACGTCAACGGACTCAATGAACACGCCGTCGACGATGTCATGGATGCCTTCGGCGATGCGCTGCGCGATCCCGACACCGCTCCGCTCGGCGTTGCCATCCGCGGGCAGGCCGGCTCCGGGAAGACCCATCTGCTCGGCCAGATCCGCCAACGCGTCCAGGCCGACGGCGGCTTCTTCTTCGTCGTCGAACTGCTCGACGCCGCCAGCTTCTGGGAATCGGTGCGCAGTGGGGTCCTGGAAAGCTTCGGCCGCCCCGGCGCCGACCGCGAAACCCAGCTCAAGGACCTGCTGTGGGAGCTGTCCTCCATCGCGCACGTGTCCCGCGCCGAGCGCCGCGCCATCATCGGTGACGACGACCTCGAACCGGAAACGTTGGACGCCTTCGTCAACACCCTGGCCAAGGCGCGCCGCGACGTCCGCGACTGCCATCAGACGCTGCGGGCGCTGGTGCTGCTGGCCGCCAGTGACCTGGTTGCTCGCGATATCGGCGACGCCTATCTGCAGGGCAGTGACGAGGTCGGCGCCGACGACCGTCAATTGTGGCGGCTGCGCGGCACCAGTCCGTCCGCGCAGCAGTGCGTGCGCGATATCGCCCGGCTCACCGCGCTGGTCGGCCCCGCGGTGCTGGCGCTGGATCAGATCGACACGCTGCTGGCGCAATCCTCTGCCCGCACCGACGAGTCCTCGACTGACGGTGAGGGTGGCGCGCTGGAACAGGTCGCCCACGGGCTGATGTCGGTGCGCCAGACCATGCGCCGCACCGTCGCGGTGGTGGCCTGCCTGCCCTGGGCGTGGGAACGCATCCGCGACCACGCCACCGCCACTGTGTCCGACCGGTTCCGGGTCACCGCGCCGCTGGCGCCGCTGCCCAGCGCGGACATCGGCCGGGCCATCCTGGAGCGCCGCTTCGCCGCCAGCTACGCCTCGGTCGGGTTCACCCCGCCATACGCCAGTTGGCCGATCTTGCCGTCGGCGTTCGACGGTGCCGCCGGGCACACCCCGCGCCAACTGCTGATTCGCGCCGACGAACACGTCCGCGGTTGCCTGCGCCGCCGCGATACTCCGGACCCGGTGGAGTTCGCCGTCCTCGACCAGTTGTTCGCCGCCTACCGCGCCCGCGCGGTGCCGGTGGCCGCGCTCGATCAGGACGGTGAGGACACCGCCGTGCCCGGACTGCTGGGTGCCGCGCTGACCGCCTGGATCGCCGAGCGCGACGATCCCCAGACCTACGCGTGCGACCCGCCACCGGGATCGCATGTCGTGCTGCACGCCCGGCTGCGCCAGACCCTGGATTCGGCCACCGCCGATGAACGGCACTGGGCGTTCCGTGCGATCGGCGCCACCAATGCTGTCGCCGCGCAGAACCGCATCAAGAAGGCTTCCAGCGCATCGGGTCTCGTCTCCGGTGGGGACCGGCGCAGGCTGTTCGTGCTGCGCAATACGCCGTGGCCGAGTGGCGTCAAGACGGCCGCGCTGGTCGCGGACTTCGAACGCACGGGTGGACGCACCCTCGCGCTGTCCGATGACGACATCCGGACCATGACCGCGCTGCGCGACCTGATCGCCGAGGACGTCCATGGGTTGACCGACTGGCTGCGCGAACGCCGCCCCGCACACAGCATCACGGTGTTGCAGCAGGCGTTGGGGTTCGAAGCCGCACCCGTCGCGGAGGTGGCGCCGGGACCGTTGCCGCACAACGAGGGCGATGTCGTGCCCGACGACCGGATTCCGCTCGGGGTCGAGCTGGCCACCGACAAGACAGTGGCGATCGACCTGAGCCTGTTGCGCAAGCACGTCGCGGTGTTCGCCGGCTCGGGATCGGGTAAGACGGTGCTGATCCGCCGGCTGGTCGAGGAGTGCGCGCTGCGCGGGGTGTCCTCGATTGTGTTGGATCCCAACAACGATCTGTCCCGGCTGGGTTCGGCGTGGCCGACGCCGCCGCCGGGCTGGCAGCACGGTGACGATCGCCGCGCGCAGGAGTACCTGGACAACACCGAGGTCATCATCTGGACGCCGCGCCGCTCCAGCGGCCGCCCGTTGGCGTTCCAGCCGCTGCCCGATTTCCCCAGTGTCGTCGACGATCACGACGAGTACAACGACGCCGTCGAGTCGGCGTGCGCCGCGCTGGAGCCCCGTGCACTGATCTCCGGGCAGACCCAGAAGGCCAACCGTTCCCGCGCTGTGTTGCGAGAAGCGTTGCAGCAGTACGGACGTCAACCGGCTCCGACGCTGGGCGGGTTCATCGACATGCTCGCCGACCTGCCCGACGATGTCAGCAATCTGGTCGACGGTCGCAAGATCGCCAGGGACATGGCCCAGGACCTGCGGGCAGCGATGGTCAACGACCCGCTGTTCGGTGGGGAGGGACAGCCCGTCGATCCGGGGGTGCTGTTGACGCCGTCGGACGGGAAGCGCGCCCGGGTGTCGGTGATCAGCATGATCGGATTGCAGTCCGATGAGCAGCGGCAGGGTTTCGTCAACCAGCTGCAGATGGCGTTGTTCGCCTGGATCAAACGCAACCCGGCCGGGGATCGGCCGCTTGGCGGATTGCTGGTGATGGACGAGGCGCAGACCCTGGCGCCCTCACGCGGCACCACGGCCAGCACCCGCAGCACGCTGGCGCTGGCCTCGCAGGCCCGCAAGTACGGGCTCGGCCTGGTGTTCGCGACGCAGTCGCCCAAGGGCCTGCACAACCAGATCCCCGGCAATGCGACCACCCAGTTCTACGGGCTGCTGAACTCGCCGGTGCAGATCGGCACCGCCGAGGAAATGGCCAGGGCCAAGGGTGGATTGGTGCCCGATATCAGCCGGTTGCGGGCCGGCAACTTCTACGTGGCCACCGAGGGGGAGGCGTTCCACCGGATCGTCGCGCCGTGGTGCCTCTCCTACCATCCGTCCAGCCCGCCGTCGGCTGAAGAGGTTCTGGCTTTGGCGCAGGCGGAGACAACGCAGCCGGAGACAACGCAGCCGGAGACAACGCAGCCGGAGACAACGCAGCCGG
>WOYI010737795.1_pt1 | contig 16465 bp, 14 predicted proteins | sample 6423411 | NCBI WGS metagenome assembly WOYI01 (sample SAMN13441803, study PRJNA592873) | oil field metagenome | biome: oil field; feature: oil-well bore; material: oil-contaminated soil; isolation source: oil-contaminated soil from oil-well borehole | place: Germany: Wietze | collected 2016-10-18 ...
GGACGATGCCCCCGGCGGACGCGGGTTGTGCATGCGCGTGCGCATTCCGCTCGCGGGGATGAAGCGCGACGCAACGCAGTCGTTGGCGTAATGGCCTAAGCACGCAGTGTGATCCTGGCGTGGCGACATGCCGTCACCTGCTTCGGGGGTTGCCGTGAAATCCCTCGTTCCTCTCCTGTGCAGTGGCCCTGCTGATACTGTCCGGCGCCGCATCCGCTCCCACCGCGGCCGATGCCGCCAAGGCCCGCATCGACATGCCGCACGCCCGCGCCATCGCCCCGAATACCTACCCGGGCAAGATCGTCAAGGAGGCGCTGGAAAAGGAGAAGGATGGCAGCGGGCTGCGCTATTCCTTCGACGTCAACGGCAGCGGGGGCGCGCGAGATCGGCGTGGACGCGGTGACCGGAAGGTGCTCGAAAACTCCGACGAGCGTCAGGACAACGACTGATTCTCGGCGGGAAAGTGCAGCGTGAGGGTGCGTGCACCACCCTCGCGCTGGATCGACATGTGCCCGCCGTGCAGCCTGACCACGCGCCTGGCCAGCATCAATGCGAAGCTGTGCCCTTCACGGGTGGCGCCAGCTCGCTCGGTCAATGCAACTTGCGCGCCGCCCTCCCTTGCACGGCACAGGGCCACCGTGATCCACCTGCCACCGGGCCGTTGCTGCCGGCTGTCATCGATCCAGGCCTCGAGAACGTCATCGATGGACGATCCGTCGACGTGGGCGAGCAGTGGACCGCCGGGGCCTTCGTAGCCGATGTCCAGATCACCACCGTGTCGGTCCATGGCGCGTCGCGTCACCAGCGATTGCAGCAAGGCATCGAGGTCGATGTTTTCACGCTGATCCACGCGCTTGCGGTCCGGGCCAAGCCGCGCCAGGGCGAGAAGTCGCCGGGTGACCCGGGTGGCTTGTTCGTTCTGCCGCATGACCTCCTGTAGAGCGGCATCCCTCGCAGGGACATCACGGCTGGTCAATACGTGATCGACAGCGATTCGCAGTCGTTCAAGCGGCACGCGCAATCGGCGGCTGGCCTTCACCACGAAACGCTCCTGCGCCTGTCTGGCCTCATTCATGCGGGCAAGCAGTCGATGGAAGGCCTGGGATAGCGGGGCGAGTTCCACCGGCACCGTTTCCTCGTCCAGTGGGCGTTGCCCTGGCATGGTGGGATCGAGCGAGGCGCCCAGGGACTTCAGCGCCTGCAATGCTCCTCCCACGGCGAGCCACGCCACCACGACCATCGCCAGCAAGACGGGGAGCTGAACGATCGTTGCCAGCCATACCAGTCGCGCCGCTTGCCGGCGGCGTGGCACCAGCGGCTCGGCCACGGCCACTACGGTGGCGTGGGCGCCGGACGTCCCTGTGCGTGCCACCCGCACAGGGCCATCGGGCAGGGACAGGTCATACAGGGCCGTATCGCCGCCTGGCCCTGCCTTTCCGTTCCTTGCGAGGGAGGCATTCCCCGCCAGGGTTCGCCCCTGGCGATCGGTTATCTGGAAGTAAAGCGAACGGTGGCCTTCATGCGTCAGCAGATAACGCGCCGCAGCGGGCAGTCGGGCGGGATCGCCCTGCTGCTCCACCAGTCTTGACAGGGCCCGAGCGCTGGCGAGCAGATCGGCGTCATAGCGCTGGCCTGCATAGCGAACAGCGAGCGTGGCGCTGGCGAGCAGATCCAACAGGACGAGCAAGGCAAGCGGTCCGGCGACCCAGCGGAAAACGTGGCTGCGCAGTCGGATGTGGTGAGCTTGACCACGGCGCATGGGCAACATCCTGAAGCAACAGAGCGCAAGGATGACGCCCGCAGCTTAGAAACGGATTATGCGAGTGATCCCGCGGCGCCGACCGTTTTCCATCGGTGTTGCATTTCTGAAGCCCCCGGCTTTACCGGAGGATACTTACGGTGCGCTCCTAGGGGACGGATACGCTGTCGTTTCCCCGATCCGCATCCGGCAGGTCGTGCTTCGGATCGAGCACCGCCGAGCTCACTGGCTGGTCGCCGTCCACGTGCACCACGTAGCGGGTGTGTTGCATCCAGGTTTCCACCGGCACCCGCACGTTGCGGGTGCTGCCGTCGGCGTAGGTCAGCTGAAGCGTGTTCGGCAGCACCAGCTTGTCGTGGTTGGCCACGGTCACGTCCGCGCCCTTGGTCCAGTCGCCGTCGGTCGGCGCGATCTTGTCCACACTCATGTCGAAGGACCAGTTGTGGGCGAACCAGCCGCGCCAGAACCAGTCGAGGTCTTCGCCGGTGTCGCTGGCCATGAAGCGGAAGAAGTCCGAGGGGCTCGGATGCCGGTACGCCCAGGTGGCGATGTAGCGGCGGAAGGCCGGGTCGAAGCGTTCCGGGCCGATGATCTGCTCGCGCAGCAGCACCAGGCCGAAGGCGGTCTTGAAGTAGGTGATCGGGTGGCGGTATGTCTCTTTCACCGCGTCGGCGTAGGTCATCGGTGGCGGGGCATCGGGATCGGCCAGGATGGCGGCGATCTGCTCGGCCGGCGTGCCCTTGCCGGGCGCGTATTCGCTGTCGCGCTTGGGCGCGAAGGCGCCACCGTCGAAGGCCTCGGCCTCGTACACGTCGATGAAGGTGTTGAGGCCCTCATCCATCCACGCGTCGCGGCGCTCGTTCGAGCCCACGATCATCGGGAACCAGGTGTGGCCGATCTCGTGCGCGATCAGCATGCGCAGGGTCGGGCCGGCGGCCTTCTTGTGGTCGAAGGTGATGCCCGGGTACTCCATGCCGCCGGCGGTGCCCGCTTCGTTGATGGCCACCGGGTACGGATACGGGGCATAGGTTCTGGAGAAGAACTCCACCGATTTCTTGAGGTTCTGCGTGGCCACGCCCCAGGCCTTGTCGCCGGCGCTTTCCACCGGATAGGCGGACATCGCCAGCGCGGTCTTGCCGTCGGGCAGGTTCATCCGCGCGGCATCCCAGAGGTAGGCCTTCGAGGCACCGAAGGCGACGTCGCGGGTGTGCTTCATGGCGAAGTGCCAGGTCAGTGTGCCGCCCGGTTTCGGGCGCGAGGCCGGGTCGGTGACTTCGGCGGCGGAGCGGATCATCACCGTGGCGTCGCTGTGGCGGGCTCGGTCCAGTCGCTCGAGCTGGGTTTTCGTCAGCACCTCCTGCGGGTTGAGCAATTCGCCCGAGCCGACCACGAGCATGTCCGCGGGCACGGTGACGCGGTAATCGAAGTCGCCGTATTCGAGATAGAACTCGCTGTTGAGGAAGGGCTGCGTATCCCAGCCGCGCAGGTCGTCGTAGACGCACACGCGCGGGTACCACTGCGCCATCTCGAAGATGTCGCCCTGCTTGTTGGCGTTCCAGTCGGTGCGGCCGCCGAATTTGCCGGGCACGGTGTAGTCCCAGCTGATGTGCAGCTTGAGCTTGCCGTCGCGGGCCTTCAGCGCGGTGGGCAGGGTCACCTGCATGCGCGTGTCGCTGATCACCCATGTGGCCTTCTGGCGATGGCCGGAGGCGTCCTCCACCTCGACCGAGTGGATGTGCTCGCCGTCGGTGAACTCGGTGGGGAATTTGTCCCTGCCAAAGGCTCCGCGCGCGTCGCGGCGGTAGCGGTTCTGCTCCACCTGCAGCCAGATCACGTCGAGCGCGTCGGGGCTGTGGTTGGTGTAGGTGATGGTTTCCGTGCCGCGGAGTGTGCGCGTGGCCGGGTCGAGCGCGGCCTGGATCGCGTAGTCGGCGCGGTTTTGCCAGAACGCCGGGCCGGGCTTGCCGCTGGCGTCGCGCATGGCGGTGGCCGGCTGCGGGTAGGCGAAGGGCGCGAAGGTTTCCTGCGGATCGAAGCGCGACGCGGGCGCGGCCTCGGCGGCGAGCGCGCCGGCGACGCTGGTGAACAGGAGGGCGGCGGCGAGCGGGCGGAGCAGTGGTGCGATCATGCGGACCTCGTGATGGTCAGGGCATGCCTCCCGCGGATCACGGCGAGCACGTCGTGGCAGGCGCCCATGGTGTGGTGGTCGGTCTTGCCGGCGGGGTTCTTCTCGTCGCTCATCGCGCGCTTGCCGCGGGTAAGGATGCGGTACCAGGCGCCGTGGCGGCGATCGATGAAAGTGTGCCACGCATAGGCCCACAGCCGACCATGCCATGGGTCATGCGCTGCCTCGCCGGCGCGCGTGAAGTCTTGCGGCGGCGATGGATTCGGCCTGCCCCCGGAAATACGTGTCGTCATCACACACCTGGCCGTCCGGCGCGAGGCCGCGGGCGATGCCGCCGCAGACGTCGTCCCAGGCGCGCTCCGGTGCGGTGTCGAACAGGTGGCGCGCGGTGGGCGCCAGCCCGTCGGGCGCATGCCCTCGCACCGCCGGCAGCGGCTCCGGCGTGCGCAGCCGCTTGGCTCACTCGGCGAGGTGGCCGCTCTGGAAGCCCGGCAGGCTCCCAGCGTCGTCGCGGTGCTAGTCCCCGTCCACATTCCAGTGCGCGTCGTGGTGTTCCCACACCAGGCCGCCGGCGAGCCGGGCCTGGCGGCGGGTGACGTGGTCGGCGAGGGAGCGCGCTTCGCCGGTGGCCTGGTGGGCGGCGATCATCGCCTCGCACAGGTGCATGTTGGCGTGCTGGCCGCGGTACGGACTGAACCGCCAGTGCGCGTCGGCCTCGTCGCGGTAGTCGTCGCGATCGAATTCGAGCGCCGCCATCGCGTAGTTGAAGACGAAGTTGAAGACGAAGCGCACTGCTCACCAGGTGGCGGTGGCTGCGCTCGTACACCGTGCCGTCGACGCGGAAGTAGCGGAAAAAGCCGCCGGCCGGGTCATGCGCGTGGGCGTCGTAGAACGCCATCGTCTGCGCGATGTGCTCGCGCAGGAAGATGTCGCTGCGCACGTGGGGGGCAAGGCGGGCGATTTTTTCTCGGCCTCTCAGGCGACGCCGCGCACCTTCGAGCCACTGAGTCCGTAGAACACGATGTACAGATAGCACAGCAGCGGCAGCACGAAGGCATGCTGCAGGCCGAAGCGATCGGCCAGCACGCCCTGCAGCTGCGGGATCAGCGCGCCGCCGACGATCGCCATGATCAGCAGGCTCGACGCCTTGCTGGTCATCGGCCCCAGCCGCTCGATGCCGAGCGCGAAGATGGTCGGGAACATGATCGAGTTGAACAGGCCCACGGCGATCACACTGAGCATCGCCACGCTGCCGGTGGTCGCCATGGTGGTGGCCACCAGCACCGCGTTGATCGCGGCGAACAGCGCCAGCAGCTTGCGCGGCGAGAACCACGCCATGATCCATGAGCCGGCGAAGCGGCCGACCATCGCGCCGAGCCAGTACAGCGACACGTACTTGGCCGCGGTGGCCTCGCTCAGGTGGCCGATCTCGGGCATCGACAGATAGTTGACCATGTAGCTGCCCAGCGACACCTCGGCGCCCACGTAGCAGAAGATGCCGATCACCCCGAACCGCACGTGGCGATGGCGCAGCACCTCGGCGAAGCCATGGCGCTCGTGGTCGTCCTCGTCGGTGGACTCGGCCAGCGCCGGCAGGCGGAACGCCCACACGAACAGCGCCAGCAGGAACAGCACCATTGCCAGGCCGATGTACGGGTACTGCACCGCCTGCACCTGCTGTGCCTGGTAGGCGAGCTGGTCGGCCGGCGCCAGCGCGGCCAGCTCGGCGGGCGACTTCACCGCGTTGGAGAGGATCAGCACGCTGCCGAAGTACGGCGCGATGGTGGTGCCGAGGGAGTTCAGCGCCTGCGCCAGGGTGAGCCGGCTGGAGCTGGTCGCCTCCGGTCCGAGCAGGGCGACATACGGATTGGCCGCCACCTGCAGCACGGTGATGCCGGTGGCCAGCACGAACAGCGCGCCGAGGAAGGCCGGGTACAGGTGCAGCGCGGCCGCCGGCCAGAACCCAAGCGCGCCGACGCCGGCGATCGCCAGGCCGGCCACGATGCCCTTCTTGTAGCCCAGTGCGGCGATCAACCGGCCGGCCGGCATCGCCATCACGAAATACGCGCCGAAGAAGGTGAACTGCACCAGGATCGCCTGGGTGTAGTTGAGCTGGAAGGTCGACTTCAGGTGCGGCACCAGGATGTCGTTCAAGCAGGTGAGGAAGCCCCACATGAAGAAGATCGTGGTGAGCACGCCCAGCGCGAGCGGATGGGTGGTGTAGCGGGCGTTGCCGGACGCGGTCGATGCGGCGGCGGGCGGAGCGGCAAGGGCCATGGCAGGGTTTCCCGGTGGGCGAGCAGGCAAGGGTGCCACAAGCCCCCGGGCGCTCCAGCCGGAGCCGGGCCAAAGCCAGCAGCCGGGCGAATGTAACCGTTTTCACAGGATCGACCATCGCGCGCTGCAACATCATGGCGTGCCACAGGATGTGCCCGGGCCGATCGCGGCGATGGGTGGCCAGGCGCGCTTCGTCGACAAGCTCGATGGCGTGTTCGATGCCAAGGCGGCCCCCGCGCACTTCAAGCACGTGGAGGACATCACCAGCCTGCTCGGCGGGTACGCACCCACGGCAACGAGTCCAGCCATCACCGGGCGTATCTGTACGACTATGCCGGCGCGCTGCAGAAGCGCCGGCAACGCCTGCGGCAGATCATGGACAGCCAGTACGCCGCGCGGCCGGACGGCTTGGCCGGCAACGATGACTAGCAGCCTGTCGGGCTTTGGCCGGCCGTTCCTGGCGAAGACGGTGCTGCACCTGGCCGGTGACAAAACCTTCACGATCACCGCGGCACCTTTCGACGCCCTTCACCCCTGCGTCGGCGAGATCACCCTGAGAGGCCGAGAAAAAATCGCCCGCCTGCTGCGAGCGTCGCCCAACGCCCGTGCCGGCGGCGCGCTGCGAGCACATCCGGGTCATTGGGCGCACCAAACTCCCCGGATCTGCCCCCAACGCATCTTGTCACGAACGCGTGGCGGCGCTCTCGCTGCGGCGCTCGAATTTTTCCCAGCCGCTGAACGGCCAGCCCCTCATGCAGCCTTTTCTGCACTACCGCGACCTGGTGGGCGGGGGCGAACTGTACTTGCGCATGATCGCCGCGCCTGCGCACGCCGCGACGCGGGTTTCGCAGGCCCGATGGTCGTGCTCGGCATCAGGGGAGCGGGCGGCTGCGGCCGGCCCCGTGCGACCAGGCGGGCGCTGGCCGCAGCCGCCAGCCGGTATGCCAGAATGCCGCATTGCGTTGGTCCGGGAACTCCCCTGCGATGCCCATGAGGAACCTGAGCTTCCTGCGCTGGCGGGTGATCGGTCTGCTGCTGTCGGTCCTCGTCATCGTGGCGCTGCCGTACGCGATCACCCGCAACACCTCCACCGAGGCCCTGCAGGCCTCGCAGTGGGTGACCCACTCGTCCGAGGTGAAGTCGATCACCTACCGCATCGCCTACCTCAGCCGCGACGCCGAGGCTGCCGCCTATCGCCTCGTGATGATGGGCGACAACAAGCAGACGCAGGAGCGGCTGGATGACGCGACCAGGCAGATGTCCAAGCTGATCTGGCAGCTGCGCGACTACACCCGCGACAACGCCGACCAGCAGGCGCTGGTCGGCTCACTGGAGACCACCGTGAACGGTCGCGCCACGCTCCTGTGGCAAGCCCTGTGGCGCGCGCGCCATGGCGATCGCGATGGGGCGCAGAAGGCGCTCATCGACGCGGGCGATCTGTTTGCGGTCGGCGACGTGCTCGACAAGATCGTGGCGAACGAGGACCAACTGCTGGCTGCGCGGCGCCAGGCTGCGGTGGCGCGGTCGTTCAACTACAAGCTGGTGCTGGGCATCGGCGCGCTGGCCCAGCTGCTGCTGCTGGGCATCATCGTGGTGGTGTCCGAGCGGCAGATCGGCCAGCGCCTGCGCGCCGAGGAGCGCGAGAGCCTGGCGGTACGGCGTTCGCGCCAGATCGTGCAGGCGGTGCGCGAGCCGATCGTGCTGCTCGACGGCCGGCTCAACACCCTCTTGGTGAACACCGCCTTCGCCGAACTCTACGGCCTGGATGCGGACGATCCGCGTTCGCTGCCGCTGGCCGAGCTGGGCGGCGGCGCGTGGAACGACGGCCCGCTGCTGCAGCGCCTGTCCGACGTGATGTCGCACGATCGCGAGCTGTGGGATTACGAGCTCAACCAGCGTACCGCCGACGGTGCCGACCGCCGCGTGCTGATCAATGCCAGGCGCCTGCAGCAGGACGGCGACGCACCGGCCTTGCTGATGACGGCGAGCGACATCACCGTGCGCGCCCTGGTGGAGAAGCAGGTCAAGGAGCTCAACCGCCAGCTCGAAGGCAAGGTGGAGCAGATCTCCGACGTCAATCGCGAGCTGGAGGCGTTCAGCTATTCGGTCTCGCACGACCTGCGCGCGCCGCTGCGGCACATCGCCGGCTTTGCCGGCAAGCTGGAGCGCCACCTGGGCGAGCAGCTGGACGAGAAGGGCCACCACTATCTGGAAGTGATCTCCAGCGCCGCCCAGCGGATGGCCCAGCTGATCGATGACCTGCTGGTGTTCTCGCGGCTCGGTCGCGGCGCCATGCGCATGCAGCCGGTGGACATGCAGTCGCTGGTGGAGGAGGCGCGCGCGCTCACCGAAGCCGACACCGTCGGCCGCCGCATCGAGTGGAAGATCGCGCCGCTGCCGGTGGTGGTGGGCGACGAGAACATGCTGCGCACCGTGTGGCAGAACCTGATCGGCAATGCGGTCAAGTACACCGGCCAGCGCGAGCTGGCGAAGATCGCCGTCGACATGGCGCGCGCTCCCGGCGGCGACTACCAGTTCACCGTCGCCGACAACGGCGCCGGTTTCGACATGGAATACGCCGGCAAGCTGTTCGGCGTGTTCCAGCGGCTGCACCGCGCTTCGGAATTCCCGGGCAACGGCATCGGCCTGGCCAACGTGAGGCGCATCGTGGCTCGCCACGGCGGCCGGGTGTGGGCCGAGGGCGAGCCGGGGCAGGGGGCGCGCTTCCATTTTTCCCTGCCAGCCCCAGAGGTCGGCGACACACGTAGACAGGACCGTTCATGAACGACCGTTTCATCCGCCCCATCCTGCTGGTGGAAGACAGCCAGGCCGACGCCGAGATGGCGATGGACGCCCTGCGCGAGGCCAATCTCGCCAACCCGGTGGTCCATCTGGAGGACGGCGTCGACTGCCTCGATTACCTCTATGCGCGCGGTGCCTGGGCCGATCGCGAGCGGCTCGATCCGGCGGTGGTGCTGCTGGACATCAAGATGCCGCGCATGAACGGCCTGGACGTGCTCACCCAGATGCGCGCGGACGAGCGCATGCGCCGCATCCCGGTGGTGATCCTGTCCTCCTCGCGCGAGGAGAGCGACCTGGCGCGCAGCTGGGACCTGGGCGTGAACGCCTACGTGATCAAGCCGGTGGACGTGGACCAGTTCTTCGAGGCAGTGCGCACGCTCGGCCAGTTCTGGGCGGTGCTCAACCAGGCGCCCGAGGTGGAGTGAGCCAATGCGGGACAAGGAACGCGCCGCGCGCTACCGTGCGGCAGTCAGGGACGGTCGCTCCGGGATGCACCCATGCCCATCAGCTTGAATCGCGTGATGCCCACCATCCGCATCCTGCAGGTCGAGGACAGCGAGCTCGACGCCGAACTGGTGCTGGGCGAGCTCGATGCGGACGGACTCCGCTACGAGGTGCGGCTGGTGGACGACGAGCAGCCCTACCTCGAGGCGCTGGAAGACTTCCGGCCGGACATCGTGCTGTCCGACCTCAGCATGCCGGGCTTCTCCGGCCAGCGGGCGCTGGAGCTGTTGCGCGCCCGGGATACCGATACGCCGTTCATCTTCGTCTCCGCCACGCTGGGCGAGGAGGCGGCGATCGAGGCGCTGCGCAACGGCGCCACCGACTACATCCTCAAGCAGAATCCGGCCCGGCTGGCCAGCGCGGTACGCCGCGCGCTCAGCGAGGCCGAATCGCAGCGCGCCGCCCGCCGGGCCGAGTCGGAGCTGATCCGGGCGCAGCGCTTCGAGGCGCTGGCGATGCTGGCCGGCGGCCTCAGCCATGACCTGCGCAACCTGCTGCAGCCGCTGCTGCTGGCCGGCGACAGCCTGCAGGATTACCAGGACGATCCGCGCCTGGCGCGACTCGGCGCGCTGGTGCGCGATTGCGGCAAGCGCGGGCTGGAGATGGTGCAGTCGATGCTGTCCTTCGCCCGCGGTGCGCGCCGTGCCGAGCAGGTGCGGCTGGGTGGGCTGATGGAGGCGCTGGATCTGCTGTTGCAGGGCTCGATGCCGCGCTCGATCGCGATGGAGGTGGCGCTGGAGGATCCGGATGTCGCCTTCGAGGGCAACCACACCGAGTTGCAGCAGTGCCTGCTCAACCTCTGTCTGAATGCCATCCAGGCCATGCCCGACGGCGGCCACCTGCGCATCAGTGCCTCGCGCTGCTGCCTGCCGGCCGATTTCTTCCTGCCCGGCGAGGAGCTGCAGGAGGGCGAGTACCTCTGCCTCACCGTCGCCGATACCGGGGACGGCATGGATGGCGAGACGCTCGAGCGGCTGTTCGAGCCGTTCTTCACCACCAAGGAGACCGGCACCGGCCTCGGCCTGCTCTCGTGCAAGCGCATCGTCGCCAGTCATGGTGGCGTGATGCGCGTGGAGAGCAGCCGCGGCGAGGGCACGCGGTTCTCCCTCTACATCCCGTTGATGGAGCAGCGCGAGGACGCATCCACGCCCGACGACGACGGCCTCGAGGGCGAGGCCGAGCACGTGCTGGTGGTGGTGGAAGAGGCCGCCCAGCTCTCGCTGCTGTCGGACATGCTCGCTGCCTATGGCTACCAGGCGCACAGCAGCCAGAGCGGCACCGCCGCGTTGCAGTGGATCGAGGCGCAGGGCGTGCCCGACGTGGTGGTGATGGACGCGGAGATGAACCTGTTCACCGGCGTGCGCACGCTGGCGGCATTGGTGGATCACGGCTACCACGGTCCGGTGCTGCTGCTGGCCCGTCCGGAGGCGCCGCCCCGGCTGGACGAGCTGCCGCCGCTCGATCACCTGTACGTGGTGAACAAGCCAGTGACCACCCGCTCCCTGCTGCGCACCCTGCGCAAGGCGCTCGGCAACGGCGAGGCCGGCTGAGCGGCGGCCTCTCAGTCGATGCCGAGCTTCTTCAGCTTGTAGCGCAGCGCGCGAAAGGTGATGCCGAGCTTCTTCGCCGCGGCGGTCTTGTTGTAGCGCGACTCCTCCAGCGCCTTCATGATCGCGGTGCGCTCGAGGTTGCTGATGTAGTCCTCCAGCGCGACGCCGCTGCCGGGCTGCCCTGGCGGTGCTGCCGGCGCGGCAGCTGCCTGCGCTGGCGCGATGCCGGCATCGAACGCCGCTCGTGGCGCGCGCTGGGGCAGCATCAGGTCGGCGGCATCGATCGATGCGCCGTCGCTCATCGCCATGGCGCGCTCGAGCACGTTTTCCAGCTCGCGCACGTTGCCGGGGAAATCGTAGTCGTCCAGCGCCTGCTGCGCCGCGGGCAGCAGCTTGCCGGGCGCGTCACCGCTCTTGGCAGCCAGCTGACGCAGGATGTGCGCGGCCAGCAGCGGCACGTCGCCGCGACGCTCGCGCAGCGGCGGCACACGCAGCTCGATCACGTTGATGCGGTAGAACAGGTCCTGGCGGAACTGGCCCTGCTCGACCAGTGTGGCGAGGTTCTTGTGGGTGGCCGAGAGGATGCGCACGTCCACCAGCACTTCCTCGCGCGCGCCGATCGGCCGCACGGCTTTTTCCTGGATCGCGCGCAGCAGCTTCACCTGCATGTGCAGCGGCAGCTCGGCCACCTCGTCGAGGAACAGCGTGCCGCCGTTGGCGGCCTGGAACAGGCCTTCCTTGTCGCTGCCGGCACCGGTGAAGCTGCCCTTGCGATGGCCGAAGAACTCGCTCTCCATCAGCTCGGTCGGGATCGCACCGCAATTGACCGGAATGAACGGGCCGCCGGCGCGCGGGCCCTGCTCGTGGATCAGTCGCGCCACCAGCTCCTTGCCCACGCCGGACTCGCCGGCGATGTAGACCGGTGCCTGGTTGCGCGCGAGCTTGCCGATGGTGGCGCGCACCTGCTGCATGGCGGGCGAGTCGCCGATCAGCCGCTCGCTGGAACTGGCTGCCGCGCCGGCGCCGGCTTCGCCGCGCCTCTCCTCGGCCAGTTTCAGCGCGGTGCGCACCAGCCGCCGCAGCATCTGGATGTCCACTGGCTTGGAGACGAAATCGAAGGCGCCGGCCTTCAGCGCGCTCACCGCCGCATCGACGTTGCCGTAGGCGGTGATCATCGCCACCGGGGTATCGGGGTGCTCCTCGGCGATCAGCTCGATCACCTCGTGGCCGGTGCCGTCGGGCAGGCGCATGTCGGTAAAGCACAGGTCGTAGCTGCGTTCGCCCAGCGCGCGCCGGGCCTCGGCGACGGTGCCCACCGCCTCGACCTGGAGATCCATGCGGCCGAGGGTGATGGTCAACAGCTCACGGATGTCGCGCTCGTCGTCGATGACCAGGACGGTCTGCAGGCTCATGATTTCTGGCAATGGTGGACTGCGGGGCAGGATACTCGCCGCTCCCGCCAGCGGCAAAGCATGACGGCCGCGATCCGGCCCGGGCGCCGGCTTGCCCCGGCGTCGCTGCAAGTGATCGCGATCGGCCGGTTCTTGCACAGCGCCAGCAACCTGGCCCGCCGCTTGTCGACGCCGATGCCGGTCATGGCCTGCAGGATCACCCTGCCCACGCTGTCGGGCAGCGTCGCGAACCCCATGCAGCTTGGCGCCGGCGCGGCGATCATGCGGAGTCGTTTCATGCGGCGCTCTATCGATTGATCGCGAAAAGAGCGGCCCGGACCGCTGGGGGTGCACGCCATCCGGACCGCGGTGGGCAACGCTTCAGCGCCTCGGGACGTGCCCGTCGGGACGCGCACGCGGTGGTCGGCTCGGGCAACCGCATGGGGGGGGGCGACTGGTGGCCGAGCACGTCCTGCGCCAGGGCCGTCGCCATCTGGTATTCGTCGGCAACCCCAGCCACCCGGAAATCTTCGAGCACCGCAACGGTTTCGTCGATGCGCTCACCGCGCACGGCGTGAAGCCGCTGCGGCGGCGGCGGGACGAGTTCACGCTCGCTTCGGGCATTGACGCGGTGCATTCGCCGGCCACGCGCAAGGTGGCCTTCGATGCGCTGTTCGCCTGCAGCGATCTGCTGGCGGTGGGTGCGATCCGCGTCGTGCAGGAACTCGGCCGCAAGGTGCCGGACGACGTCCCGGTGGTGGGCTACGACGACATGCCGATGGCCGCCGCGTTCCAGCCGGCACTCAGCTCGGTATGGCAGGACTGGCGGGCCGGTGGCAGCCTGCTCGCACAGAAGATGCTGGCGCTGCTCCGCGGCGAGGATGTCGCCTCGCAACTGCTGCCGGTGCGCCTGATGGTGCGCGCTACCCAGGAGCCTGTCGGGCTTTGGCGGTCGAGTCGAACATTCGGCGGTGCGAGGACCGATTTTCGACGCTTCGCCGGCCCATGGTGGCTCCATGGGTCAAGAAGCGGCGGACATAGGGACCGCACCGGCGGATGTGCAGACCGGCCGGCCAAAGTCCGACAGGCTGCTAGAGGTTCTCATTCGCCGCCGCCGGCTCGCCGCCGGTGTGGCGGGCGTGCGCCGGGGTGAGCGTGATGCGGAAGCAGCTGCCGCCGCCGGCCACGCGCACGTATTCCAGCGAGGCCTGGTTGGCCTCGGTCATCTGCCGGGCGAGATACAGGCCCAGGCCGGTGCCGTATTCGTGGGTGGTGTAGAACGGCTCGAAGATCTGCGCGGCGACCTTCGGTGCGATGCCCGGGCCACGGTCGATCACTTCCAGGATCGGCACGCCGTGCTCGCCGGGCCGGGTCACCACCATCACGCGGGCCGGCTCGCCGGGCATGCGGCCATAGCGCAGTGCATTCTGCACCAGGTTCCACACCACCTGCTGCAGTTGCTGCGGGTCGGCCACCGCCGCCATCGGTGCGCTGGAGTTGATCACCCGCAGCGAGTCCTCGCCCAGGTCATTGCCCTGGCGGTATTCCTCCACGAAGGCGTTCGCCCAGCGGCCGAGGTCCAGCGTCTCCGGGCGCGAGCGCTCGCGCCGCGACAGCTGCAGGATGTTCTCGATGATCTCGTTCAGCCGCACGCAGTGGTTGTTGATGATCTCCACCATGCGCTGGTCCGCCGGCGGCATGTCGCGCGACTCGGCCAGCAACTGCGCGGAGTAGCGGATCGCTGCCAGCGGGTTGCGGATCTCGTGGGCGATCGAGGCCGACAGCCGGCCCAGCGAGCTGAGCGTGAGCTCCTCGGCGCGGCGCGACACCAGCGAGGTGTCGTCGAGGAAGATCAGCACGTGCGAATCGTCGTTCGGCGCCAGCCGGGTGAAGCGCGGCACCACCTCGGGCACGCCGTCGGCCAGCTGGGTGGCGGTCTCGTCGAGCTTGCCCGAGGTCATCCAGTGGTAGAGCCGGCGCGAGAGCTCCGGCGCCAGCTGGCCCAGGTCGCGCTGGTCGGCCGGCGGATTGCCCAGCAGCATCCAGGCCGACTCGTTGAGCTGGTGGATGTGGTTGGCGTCGTCCACCAGCAGCACGCCGGTCTTCATGCGCCGAATGATCAGCTCGTTGACCTGCGCCAGGTTGGCCAGGTCGATGCTGCGCTGCTCGGCCAGCGCCTCGGTGGCGCGCAGCTGGCGGCCGAGCACGTGGCACAGCGTGGTGCTGGCAAAGTAGGCGAGGCCGAACAATCCGGCCTCCACCAGCTCGTGGCTGTTGATCGCACTGTCGGCCGTCGCCTCGATCACGGTGTGACCGAGCATGCCCAGCGTGGCCAGCGAGGCGAAGAACAGCGACAGCCGCAGCGGCAATACCAGTGCGCCGGCACACAGGTTGACCGCCAGCATCACGGCGATGCCGATGCGTGCATCGTGCATGGCGATCACCGCCATCACCGCCACGCCGATGTCCATGATCAGGCTGATCGACACGGTGGCCGGTGCGATCACGGTGAGCCGGCGGGTCAGCAGCACGATGGCCATTGCCGCCAGCAGGTAGACCACCACCACGGTCTGGGCGAAATTCGGATGGGTCAGCGTCAGCCACTGCAGCCCCAGCGGGCTGTAGGCGAGCGCGACGTAGACCATCGCCTGCGCCAGGCGGAAGTAGTTCAGAAAGAACAGTTCGTGGCGGGTGGCCGAGGTGGCCCGACGAATGCCCGGGACGGGCGGCAGGGCGGGGCTGGACACGTCGATGCGCACTCCGCGGCAGGAATCGGGACGGGTTGCGGGCGAGTATAGACGCGCCGTCGCGCCTTGCGCAGCGCAGCCCGGACGGGGGCGGCGCAGCCCGCTCTTTCCATCCGGACTCGCTGCTGCGAAAATACATGGCCGTACTGCGCCGTTTTGCGGTGAGCGGTCCGCGCGCCCATGACGCGCTCGGCCGTTCCACCTCGGCAGCGCTTTGCACGCCGGCAGCGTTCTTCAACCGCCGTCCGCCTCCCCCGAACCCTCGCCCCGGTCGCGGTGCGAGGGTTCGACATGTCCCCCATTCACTCGAGGTATCGAATGAATTTCCACGAGTACCAGGCCAAAGAGCTGTTCGCGCAGTACGGCATTGCCGTTCCGCCGGGCAAGATTGCCAATTCCCCCGACGCCGCCGCCGATGCCGCCAAGGCACTGGGCGGCACGCAGTGGATGGTCAAGGCGCAGATCCACGCAGGCGGCCGCGGCAAGGCCGGCGGCGTGAAGTTCTGCAGGAGCCTCGACGACGTTCACGCCGCCGCCAAGGGCATGCTGGGCACCAACATGGAGACCTACCAGTCGGCCGGCCGCGCGCTGCCGGTGAACCTGGTGCTGGTCACCGATGCGACCAACATCGCCAAGGAGCTGTACCTGTCGGTGCTGGTCGATCGCGACTCCAAGGCCGTTTCGTTCATCGCCTCCAAGCATGGCGGCGTGGACATCGAGCAGGTGGCCAAGGACACCCCGGAAGACATCCACACCGTCGTGGTGGACTTCGTCGAGAGCCTGCAGCCGTACCAGTGCCGCCAGCTCGGCTTCGCGATGGATCTCAACGCCAAGCAGGTCGGCCAGCTGACCAGGATCATGCTGGGCCTGTACAAGCTGTTCAACGAGAAGGACCTGTCGCTGGTCGAGCTCAACCCGCTCGCCATCCTCGAGGACGGCAACCTCGCCGCGCTCGACGGCAAGGTCAACTCCGACGACAACGCCGAGTTCCGCCACCCGGACCTGGCCGCCATGCGCGACCTGACCCAGGAAGACGCGGCCGAGGCGGCCGCCGTGCAGCACAATCTCAACTACGTGACGATGGACGGCACCATCGGCTGCATGGTCAACGGCGCCGGCCTGGCCATGGCCACGATGGACGTGATCAAGCTGGCGGGCGGCGAGCCGGCCAACTTCCTCGACGTCGGCGGCGGTGCCACCAAGGAGCGCGTCACCGAGGCGTTCAAGCTGATCCTGTCCTCGGACAAGGTGCGCTGCATCCTGGTCAACATCTTCGGCGGCATCGTGCGCTGCGACCTGATCGCCGAGGG
>WOYI011034000.1_pt1 | contig 16465 bp, 19 predicted proteins | sample 6423411 | NCBI WGS metagenome assembly WOYI01 (sample SAMN13441803, study PRJNA592873) | oil field metagenome | biome: oil field; feature: oil-well bore; material: oil-contaminated soil; isolation source: oil-contaminated soil from oil-well borehole | place: Germany: Wietze | collected 2016-10-18 ...
GGCCACCGGCGGCGATACCGATGAAGCCCGGCAGCATGCCAAACTTGCGGCAAGCAAAGTCGTTCCGTTCAAAGCATGATCCTCGGCATCCATCACGCCACATTCATCCGCAGCGATCTGGCGCGCTCGCGCGAGTTCTATGAAGGCTTGCTGGGATTGAAGCCCGATCCCGAACGTCCGCTGATGAGCTTTGACGGCGTGTGGTACGACGTGGCTGAAAATCAACAGATCCATCTGATGCTGCTGCCCGATCCGGATGCGGGCGCGGAACGACCGGTGCATGGCGGGCGCGACCGTCATGTGGCGTTCACGGTGAATGATGTGCAGGCCCTGGCTGCGCAGCTGCGGGCTGCGGGTGTCGCATTCACCCTCAGCCAGTCCGGACGCAGTGCATTGTTCTGTCGCGATCCGGACGGCAACGCATTGGAGTTCGCTCAAGCTCGATCATGACATCCGACACAGAGACATTGATCAGTCCCAAGGCTTGGTATCGGGCCGCTTGCGAGCGATCCGGCATCGTTTGCGACGCGCCGCAGTTGGCGGCGATAGAGCAATTGGAGATATTTTGGCAACAGTTGGTCGAGTTCAAGCAAAAGCGCAACCAGTTCCTGGGTCGCAGCTTGCTGCGCCCGGACGTGCCCAATGGGCTGTATATCTGGGGCGGAGTGGGACGCGGCAAAACTTTCCTGATGGACGGCTTCTACGAATGCCTGCCCTACAAGCGCAAACGCCGCATCCACTTTCACCATTTCATGGTCGAAGTGCATCACGAGATGAAGAAACTCGCGCATGAGCGCGATCCGCTGATGGCACTGGCCGACAAGATCGCGCACTCGACGCGTTTGCTTTGTCTGGACGAGTTCCATGTGGACGACATCGCCGATGCGATGATCCTGGGCAGGCTGATCGGGGCCTTGTTCGAGCGCGGCGTGGTGCTGCTGACCACCTCCAACATCGAACCGGAAGCACTCTATCTGCACGGCCTGCAGCGCCAGAACTTCCTGTCGGCCATCGCGCTGCTCAAGCGCGAACTGAAGGTGCTGCATCTGGATAGCGATACCGATTACCGGCTGTTGCAGATGGAGCGCAATCCGCTTTTCATGTTCGGTGATGCGGAAGAAAACGAAAGCCAGTTGGCTTCATTGTTCGGTCGCTTGACGGCGGGTGCCTCTGCAGAAGACAACTCCATTCAGGTTCGCAATATACGCATGCCGGTGCATCGCGTTGCGCGTGAAGTGGTGTGGTTCGATTTCGCGGAGCTATGCGGCGGCCATCACGACCAGTCGGACTATCTTGATGTCGCGCATCGTTTTCCGACGGTGCTTGTCTCCGGTATTCCACGGTTGTCTGCGGAGAACGGTGCCGCCGCACGCAGATTCACATGGCTGATCGACGTGCTGTACGACAATCATGTCAAGTTGGCCGCAACTTTCAAAGTGCCACTGCAGGAGTTGTATGAAGCGGAAAGGCACGACAGCGAAGCGCAACGCATCGCCAGCCGCTTGGCCGAGATGCAGACCCGCCATTATCTGGAACTGCCGCACCGCAGCCGCGGCACGACATTGACCGGAACTGATGGAGTCTAGTTGCCTTGCGCGTAGCGGGTGTCGTGCGCGAGCCGACACTCCGCGTAGGCTGCAGCCAGCGTGTCATCCGCCTGAGCGGCAATCTCTTCCGGGATCGTGAATTCCCCTGGCTTGCGTTTGACCGGTTTGCGATGCTCGGTCAGGAAGATTTCCTTGGCCTGATCGGCCGTGCCCTTGCAGGTATTGAAAGCTTCCGTCAGTTCAGCTTCGAACTTGGCGCGTGACGCCGCTCGGGTGGCCGCCTCGGCGCGCGCCTGCATCATCTCCTGTCGCGCTTGTTCGGCAAGGAACTGTTCCTGCTTGTTCAGATGATCCAGATATAACCATGCACCGGCAGCCAGCGCGATCAGAACGACGGCAATCACTTTCTTCAGCATTTCCAGTTCCTCCGGAGGGGTTGGTTGGGTGCGCGCATCATAGCCTGTTTTACGGAAGGTTATGGAGCGGGGTTGGGGTGGCGCTGATGCACCGCATCAATAGCGGCCATTGTCTCTGCGGACAATGTCACCTCCGCGCTCGCGAGGTTCTCCTGCAATTGCTGCAGCGTCGTTGCACCCAGAATGACGCTGCTGGTGAAGCGGCGCATCCTGGAAAAAGCCAGTGCCAGCGTGGCGGGTGTCAGTCCCGCCTGCTGTGCGATACGCACATATTCCCGCGTGGCGGCAGGGACATTCGGTTTGTTATAGCGTTGGCCGAAACCGGGGAACAGGGTGATGCGGCCATGCGCCTGCGGGTCGGCCAGATACTTGCCGCTCAGCCAGCCGAAAGCCAGCGGACTGTAGGCGAGCAGACCGACATTGCTGTGATGGCTGACTTCGGCCAGTCCGGCTTCGAATGTGCGGTTCAAAAGGTGGTAGGCGTTCTGGATGCTGACGATCTTGGGCAAACCCAGTTGTTCGGCGCAACGCACGAATTCCATTGCCCCCCATGGGGTCTCGTTGCTCAAACCGATATGGCGCACCTTGCCTGCTTTGACCAGTTCGCCCAGTGCCTGCAGTTGTTCGGCGATGGGCGTCGTATCCCTGTCTTGCGAGGCGTCGTAGCTGGTGGCACCGAACATCGGCACGTAGCGGTCCGGCCAGTGGATCTGGTACAGGTCGACGTAATCGGTCTGCAAGCGCTGCAGGCTGGCGTCGATAGCAGCATTGATGTGCGCTTTGTTGATTCGAGGGCCGCCACGGATCCAGCCGAAACCGCGCGCGGGACCGGCGATCTTGGTGGCGACGACGAGTTGGTCGCGTTGCTGATGTTGCAGCCAGTTGCCGATATAGGTTTCGGTGCGGTGTACGGTCTCGGCACGCGGGGCGACCGGGTACATTTCGGCGGTGTCGATGAAATTGACGCCCTGTGACACTGCATAGTCGAGTTGGCCATGCGCTTCGGCCTCGGTGTTCTGCTCGCCGAAGGTCATGGTGCCCATGCACAATGCGGACACTTTCAGGTCACTGCTGCCGATCACGCGATATTCCATGGTTTTAACCCCGCGTGTTGGATTGGCTGTGGAAGCTGCTCAGTTCGACGCGCGGTGCCGGTTGCCAGCCCGCTTTGCGGTGTTCGGCCACCACGTTGGTGAAAATGCCGCCGCGCACGTAGAACTTGGCGGTCAGGCGCATAAAGCGCGGCTGGGTGGCGGCGACCAGATCATCCAGGATGCGGTTGGTCAAGTCTTCGTGGAAATGGCCTTCCTCGCGGAACGACCATATATAGAGTTTGAGGCTCTTCAGTTCGACGCACTGCTCATCGGCGATGTAATCGAGGATCAGGGTGGCGAAATCCGGCTGGCCGGTTTTTGGGCAAAGGCACGTGAATTCAGGGATCTCCATGTGAATGTGGTAATCGCGTGCGGGCTGGGGGTTGGGGAAAGTCTCCAGTGTTTTGCCGGGTTTGGTCGTCATTGTTGGTTGCCCTTGGGAGTTCAGTTAGAATGCGGCGCATTATAACGTCACCCCGCCAGCAAATTGCGCCTCAGTCAGATCAAACTCGCCGGTTTCAAGTCCTTCGTTGATCCCACCAACATCTCGCTGCCGGGGCAACTGGTGGGCATCGTCGGGCCGAACGGCTGCGGCAAGTCGAATGTGATCGATGCTTTGCGCTGGGTGCTGGGCGAATCCCGCGCCTCGGCTTTGCGCGGCGAATCCATGCAGGACGTGATCTTCAACGGCTCCGGCAACCGCAAGGCGGTAGCGCGCGCCAGCGTCGAACTGGTGTTCGACAACTCGCTGGGCAAGGTGGGCGGACAGTGGGCCAGCTACGCAGAAATCTCCATCAAGCGCACATTGCAGCGCGACGGCGATTCTAATTACTACATCAACAACCAGAACGTCCGCCGCAAGGACATCACCGATATTTTCCTCGGTACCGGCGTCGGCGCGCGTGCCTACGCCATCATCGAGCAGGGCATGATCTCGCGCATCATCGAGGCCAAGCCGGAAGAGTTGCGCGTATTCCTCGAAGAAGCAGCGGGCGTGTCCAAATACCGCGACCGTCGCCGCGAAACCGAACTGCGTCTGGCCGACACCCGCGTCAACCTGTCGCGCGTGTCCGACATCCTGCTGGAACTGGACAAGCAGTTGAGTCATTTGGGCGAGCAGGCCGAAGTGGCGCAGGTCTATCGCGAACTGGAAGCGCGCCGCGAGACCACGCAGCGTCTGCTTTGGCTGCTGAACAAGCAGGAAGCTGCCGCGCGACGCGAGCGTTATATGCAGCAGGTTGAAAAGACCAGGAATGAGCTGGAAGCCGAGATCGCCAAGTTGCGCGAGGTCGAAAGCCAGTTGGAAGGACGGCGCAGCGAGCATTTCGCCTTGTCCGACGCCGTGCATGCCAAACAGGGCGACTTGTATGCGACCAATGCGGATGTCGCGCGTCTGGAACAGCAGATCGCTTTCCTGAGCGAGCAACGCAACCGGCTGGCGCAACAGATCCAGAACGGCGAGCGCCAGATCGCCCAGCAGCAGGCCCAGCTGAAAGGCTTGCGCTCATTGCACACGCATTGGCAAGAGCAGCAGCAGGACGGCGCGGTACGCGTCAATGTGTGCGAAGAGCGTGCCGAGAACGAAGCGCAATATCTGCCGCAGGCAGAGGAAACATCGCGCCTTGCGCAGGAAAAATACAATGCCATGCAGCGCGAGCAACTGCTGATCGGGCAACAGCTGCAACTGGCCGAAACGCAACGCGGACATATCGAAAGCAATCTGCAGCAGCTCGAAGGCCGACGCGCGCGTTTGCTGCAGGAACGCGACAGTCTGCCGAGTCCGGACACCGATGCCTTGCAGCAAGCGCAACAACGCGCCGCCGGGATGCGGATGGAGCAGGAAATGCAGCAGGAGAAGCTGGCGACCCTGCAGCAGCGATTGCCGCAGGCCGATACGGCGCGCCGCGAAGCGCGTATGGTGGCACAGGAACTCGAGCGCCAGCTGGGGCACAGCGAGGCGCGCTTGAACGCGCTGAAACAGTTGCAGGCCAAACTCGATAACGACAAGGAGCTGCAGGCCTGGCTGGTCGGGCAGGGGCTGCATGACGCGCCCCGACTGTGGCAGTCCATACGCATCGAACAAGGCTGGGAAGATGCGCTGGAAGCCGTGTTGCGTGAACGCATCAATGCTTTGCCGCTGGCGCGTCTGAACGATGCCGCCGGCTGGAATGCGCCGCCGGGTAAAGTGGCGCTGTTCGATGCCGCCCATGACGGCAGGGGCGCGACGTCTTCGCGCAGCGACATGAAGCCGCTGGCGAACCTGGTGAAGGTGCTGGATGACAAGGCTGCGCCGGTGTTGCAAGACTGGTTGCACGATGTCTACGCGGTAGATGATTTGCAGCTTGCCATGGCGCAGCGGGACAGTCTTGTCGCGGGCGTGTGGCTGGTTACGCCGCAAGGCCATCTGCTCAGCGCGCACAGCGTGCTGTTCCATGCGCCGGACAGCCAGGTGCATGGCATTCTGGCGCGTCAGCGCGAGATCGAATTGCTGCAGGAAGAAGCAGAGCTGCGCGCCCATGCGCTGGCGCAAGGCAAGGAAGCCGCCGCGCAGGCCGACGCCGCCTATCAGGAAATGGAGAGCCAGCTCTCCGCTTTGCGCGGCACGGCGTCAGTTGTTCAGCAGCACCTGCATGACCTGCAGGTGCAAGCGCTCAAGCTGACCCAGGCCAACGAACGCACCCAGGAACGCAACGCGCAAATCGCGCAGGAGTTGGAAGAACTTGCGGCGCGCTCGGCCGAAGCGCAGCAGCAGATCGAAGAGATCATGCAGACCATGGGCGAGCAGCGTGAGCGCCTGGAGCAGAAACAGATCGAGTGCGAGCAGGCCAAAGAACAGGCGAGTGTGCAGGAATCGGCATTGCGCGAGGTGCGCGAGCGCGCCCAGCAGGCGCAGCGCGAATTGCAGGAAGCCCGTTTCTTTGCCAAGACCTGCGTGGAGAAGCTCGCCGATCTGGGCTCGAATATCGAGCAGAATGCAGCGACCTTGCAGGAGCTGGAGTCCGCATTGACCGTCAACCGGCAGGAGTTTGCGAACCTGACCGGGGGCGATGCGCAGGTGCAACTGCAAGGCGTGCTGGAGCGGTGCCAGGTGCAGGAACAGTTGCTGGCCGAGGCGCGCAACACGCTGGAACATGCCACGCTGACCCTTAATCAGTTGGAGCAGGCGCGTATGTCCTGCGAGCAGAAATTGAATCCGCTACGCGAAAAGGTCGGCGAACTGACCTTGAAGGAACAGGAAGCGCGCTTGCAGTTCGAGCAGTGGTTGGAGCAATTGCAGGGTATCGACGAGGAACCTTTGCTGCCTTTGCTGGAGGGGGCCAAGATCGGCGGTTTGCAGACGGAACTAGCCAAGCTCGGTGTCGAGATCAGTGCCCTGGGCGCGGTCAATCTGGCGGCGCTGGAGGAATTGCAATCCTCGCAGGAGCGCAAGACCTATCTGGATGCTCAGGCCAAGGACCTGAACGAGGCAATCGGCACGCTGGAAGATGCGATCCGTCGCATCGACAAGGAATCGCGCGATCTGTTGATGGCGACCTATGAAGAGGTGAATCGCCATCTGGCCGAATTGTTCCCGATACTGTTCGGTGGCGGCGAAGCGCGTCTGGTGCTGACCGGTGAAGAGATCCTGGATAGCGGATTGCAGGTGATGGCCCATCCGCCTGGCAAGAAGAATGCTTCCATCCATCTGTTGTCCGGCGGCGAAAAGGCATTGACCGCTATCGCGCTGGTGTTCTCGTTGTTCCAGCTCAATCCGGCACCGTTCTGCGTGCTGGACGAGGTGGACGCGCCGCTGGACGACACCAATACCGAGCGCCTGTGCAAACTGATCCAGAAGATGTCGGACAAGACCCAGTTCGTCTACATCAGCCACAACAAGATCACCATGGAGATGGCCCGGCAACTGGTCGGCGTGACCATGCAGGAGCGCGGTGTCTCCAAGGTGGTGTCGGTGGATATTGAAGAGGCGATGCGCATGCGCGACGCAAGCGCCGTGCCGGTGGCCGCTTAATTACAATTTGCGCTAACAGTGTTGCGCGCGTCGTTCAGCCGCTGGGCACGGTCGGCATCATCAAGGAAGCGTTTTTCGCCATTCTCGTCGTAGGTGACCAGACGCGTGCCGCTTTCCAGTACACGCAGATTCTCACGGGCGGCGGCGCAATTGCGTTTCTTCTCTGCTTGTTGAGCGGCTTCTCGCGCCGACTTTTCAGAGCTTTCCTTTTTCTCCTGACGTGCTTTATTCAGTTCGGCTTCGCGTTGGGAGTAACTCTTGGAAGAGTAGTCGGCCGGCGCAGCTTGCTGCCCTTTGCCTGAGATATTGCGCACAGACTCGACTTTAGCATTCGGCGGAGGGGAATCGGAGTAATGGACTTTGCCGTTCTCGTCCACCCATTTATTCAGTTCGGCGAGCGCGGACAGGGAGATGAAGCTTAATAACAACAGTGTGGCAGCAGTTTTCATGGGGACCCCCGAAGAGAATTGATGCAAAACTACCTATTAATTTATGGTGCGTCAATTTATCATTGCCACCCGGTTCGGGTATGGGTGTGCGAACGAATGTCTGGAATCGGTTTTAGTCGGAGGGTAGATGCCGCATAGCAAGTCACCATCAAATCAGAGACAGGATTTCATGCGCGTGGAGAGCAACCAGGATCTGGTGTTGCGTCTCTTCCGCACCTACTACCGGACGCATCAGACTTCCGGCAAGTTGTTCGAAGACTTCCCGGACTTCTTTTTGGTCAAACCCATCGTATTGAAAGATCCGGATTTGATCGAGCGCGCTTCCGACCGCCTCATTCTTGATGATTGCGTGCGTCGGGCGCAGGAGCGACAAGGCTTTGTCGGCGTCAGCAAATGGCGCAATCCCAAGCTGAACTATTACTGGCTTGAGCTTTCCGTTTTCCCCTTTATGTTGGGGGATGAAGTGACTCAGAACAACGAAGGCGAGTTCTATTACGTCCTGAACCGCTTTATCGAGTACACCCGCGAGCATCCCAAACAATATGGCGATATGGCCGGCGGCGTGGGTGAAGATAATGATCTGGCCTTGATGCTGGACGGTATCGGCAAGCATGCGGACAAGATGCAAGCTCTGCTGCCTCACTATTCGCTTGAAAAGCTGGTCACGCTCAATCCGAGCTGGCCACTGGCCGAAGTCAACAAGTTGCTGCAGACCCTGAAAGGCAGTGATTTGGACTGGTGCGAGCTGTTCTTCGAACACATCATCTATGTAATGGGTAGCAAGCGGTAAGCAGAATCGCAGAAGTGCAAGCTAGGGCAGTTGTGGCGGCAAGTTTTGATATAATGCGCGCTTTGCGGAGGAAGGTTCCATGCGTATCACTCAAAAAGCTCTCACATTCGATGATGTTTTATTGCTTCCTGCGCAATCCGATGTCCTGCCGCGCGATGTCAGCCTGCGCGCTCATCTCACCCGCAACATCCAGTTGAACATCCCGCTGCTGTCGGCGGCGATGGATACCGTCACCGAAGCGCGTCTTGCCATAGCACTGGCACAGGAAGGCGGCATCGGCATCATTCACAAGAACATGACTGCTAAAGAGCAGGTTGCCCACGTGGCCAAGGTCAAGCGCTTTGAGAGCGGCGTGGTCAAGGACCCGATCAGCATCGCGCCGGACATGACCGTGCGCGATGTGCTCAATCTGACGCGTCAGCACAAGATTTCCGGCTTGCCGGTTCTGCAGGGCAAGAACGTCGTGGGCATCGTCACCAATCGCGATCTTCGTTTCGAAAACAATCTCGATCAGCCGGTCAGCAACATTATGACGCCGCGCGAGCGACTGATCACCGTCAACGAGAGCGCCAGCCACGACGAAGCCCGCAACCTGATGCACCAGCACCGCATCGAGCGCGTGCTGGTGGTGAATGACGCATTCGAGCTGTGCGGACTGATGACGGTGAAAGACATCCTGAAGTCCACCGAACATCCGAATGCCTGCAAGGACAGCCAGGGACGTCTGCGTGCCGGTGCGGCAGTCGGCGTGGGTGAAGGAACGGAAGAGCGTGTCAGCCTGCTGGTCGAAGCGGGCGTGGATGTGATCGTGGTGGATACCGCCCACGGCCATTCTCAGGGCGTGCTGAGCCGCGTGCAGTGGGTCAAGAAAAACTTCCCGCAAGTGGATGTCATCGGCGGCAATATTGCCACGGCTGCCGCAGCCAAGGCGCTGGTCGCTCATGGCGCAGACGCCGTCAAGGTCGGTATCGGTCCCGGTTCCATCTGCACTACGCGCATGGTGGCCGGTGTGGGCGTACCGCAGATCACTGCGATCCACAACGTCGCGGAAGCGCTGGCTGGCAGCGGAGTGCCGCTGATCGCCGACGGTGGCGTGCGTTTCTCCGGCGACATCTCCAAAGCCATCGCGGCAGGCGCGAATTGCGTGATGCTGGGCGGTCTGTTTGCAGGTACCGAAGAAGCACCGGGCGAGATCGAACTGTTCCAGGGCCGTTCCTACAAGTCATATCGCGGCATGGGTAGTCTGGGCGCGATGCAGCAAGGCTCCAAGGATCGCTACTTCCAGGATACGGAAGGCAACAACGACAAACTGGTGCCGGAAGGTGTCGAAGGTCGCGTGCCTTACAAAGGCAGCGTGCTGGCTGTGATCCATCAGCTGCTCGGCGGACTGCGTGCCAGCATGGGCTACCTCGGTTGCAAGGATATTCCCACGGTGCATGCCAATGCCGAATTCGTGGAGATTACGTCCGCCGGCATCCGCGAGTCGCACGTGCATGACGTGCAGATCACCAAGGAAGCACCGAACTACCACATTGACTAGGATTTTGGATTTTGGATTTGGGATTGAGTAGCAGCCATTCTGCTGCCCCTCCTCAATCCTCATTCCCAATTCCCAACTCCTAAAAAGCCATGCATAAAAAGATCCTCATCCTCGACTTCGGTTCGCAGTACACCCAGCTCATCGCCCGCCGCGTGCGCGAGACGCATGTCTATTGCGAACTGCATCCATGGGATATGAGCGAAGCCGACATCCGCGCTTTCAATCCGGCAGGCATCATCCTTTCAGGCGGACCGAACTCGGTCTATGAGGATGAAACCCCCAAGGCCCCTCAGGTCGTGTTCGATCTGGGCGTGCCGGTATTCGGTATCTGTTACGGCATGCAGACCATGTCGGCGCAGTTGGGTGGCAAGGTCGAGAGTGGTACGGTGCGCGAGTTCGGTTATGCCGGGATCCGTGCGCACGGGCACTCGAAACTGTTCGACGGCATCCAGGACAAGAGCAATGCTCAAGGGCACGGTCTGCTCGACGTGTGGATGAGCCACGGCGACAAGGTCACCGCCTTGCCGCCCGGATTCAGCGCCATCGCTTCCAATGCAGCCACACCGTTCGCCGCGATGGCAGACGAGTCGCGCGGCTACTATGCCGTGCAGTTCCATCCGGAAGTGACGCATACCCATCAGGGCCGTGCCATCATCGGTCGGTTCGTGCATGACATCTGCGGGTGCGGGCAGGACTGGAATATGCCGGACTACATCGCGGAAGCAGTGGCCAAGATCAAAGAGCAGGTCGGTGATGAAGAAGTCATCCTGGGACTGTCGGGCGGCGTCGATTCCTCCGTTGCGGCCGCGCTGATCCATCGCGCCATCGGCGACCAGCTCACCTGTGTGTTCGTCGACAACGGGCTATTGCGCCTGAACGAAGGCGCGCAGGTGATGGAGACCTTCGGCAAGAACATGCACATGAAGATCGTGCATGTGGATGCCAGCGCGGAATTCATGAAGCATCTGCAAGGCGTGACCGACCCCGAGCAGAAGCGCAAGATCATCGGACGCGAATTCGTCGAAGTGTTCCAGCGCGAATCGTCCAAACTGAAAAGCGCGAAATGGCTGGCGCAGGGCACCATCTATCCGGACGTGATCGAGTCTGCCAGTTCAAAGACCAAGAAAGCGCACACCATCAAGAGCCACCACAACGTGGGTGGTTTGCCGGAATCGATGCACCTGAAACTACTGGAACCGTTGCGCGAACTGTTCAAGGACGAAGTGCGTGAACTCGGTGTGGCACTGGGGCTGCCAGCGGATATGGTCTACCGTCATCCTTTCCCGGGGCCGGGCTTGGGCGTGCGTATCCTGGGTGAAGTGAAGCCGGAATTTGCCGAGCTGCTACGCCGCGCCGATGCCATCTTCATCGAAGAACTGCGTGCCACACGCGACGAGGAAGGCAAGAGCTGGTACGACAAGACCTCGCAGGCTTTCACCGTATTCCTGCCGGTCAAATCGGTCGGCGTGATGGGCGACGGCCGCACCTACGAGTGGGTGGTGTCGCTGCGTGCCGTGGTGACCAGCGATTTCATGACCGCGCATTGGGCACATCTGCCGTACGAGTTGCTGGGCAAGGTCTCCAATCGCATCATCAACGAAGTGCGCGGCATCAACCGTGTGGTGTATGACATTTCTGGCAAGCCGCCCGCCACCATCGAGTGGGAGTGATGGTGTACTAAGGAAGCGCTGATTAACTCGTTTTGTGAATGTGCGAATCAAGCAGCCAGAAGTTCGGCACGTTTCACCTTAGGCGCACCGGCTTTGCGTACTTGCCAAAGATCATAGGCGGCTTGCTGGCCGATCCACACATCTGCACGGCCACCATTTTCGACTCCCAGCCAGCCTTCCAAGCGCAAGGCCATCTCCGGCGAGATTGCGGCGCGTTCGTTCAGCACACGGGAAAGGGCGGCGCGAGTAACGCAAAGCTGCTTTGCTGCATCGGTAACAGTGAGTCCGAGTGCGGGCAAAACATCTTCCCTTAAGGTTTCGCCAGGGTGGGGCGGATTGTGCATTGTGGTCATAGTGCTTCTCCTAGTGATAGTCCTGATAATCAACCAGCACGGCGTGCTCGCCATCAAAATCAAACGTCATTCGCCAGTTGCCACTCACCCATATAGACCAATGCCCAGTGGATAGCTGGTGCAATCTCCATCCCGGCACATTCATGTCACTGGGGTTTGTGGAGAGGTCCAGGCGAACTAACTGCCGCTTTAATTTCGACGCATGGTGTGGCTGTATGCCCGCTTTGCTGCCTGTCTCAAAGAACACTTGTAGTCCTTTGTGCCGGAATGTCTTGATCATTGCCGGAGTGTATAGTGTGGCGTTTCGGCGGTCAATGTGTGTCTTGTGTTCCCGCCTGCGCGGGATTGTCGAAATACGAAAGGAGCCTTTTATTTGGAGCGGAAAGTCAGCGCGACCAGACTGGCACCCAGCAGACTCTCGATCAGGTACAAGATGCTGGAGATGCCGTGCCACATGGCAAAGCTGTCCGCCAGCGAGCTCTTCATCACCTCCAGCGGCAGTGCCTGTGATTTCAGCCCGGCCATCAACGGCTGGATGCCGAACTGGAGGGCCAGCGTGATGAGCAGCATCAGCGCGATGGCGAGGAAAGCGGGTTGGCGCAAAGCCAGCTTGCCGAACTTCACACCGTCCCGCAGCAACAGATAAACGCCGCAAGTGATCCCCACGAAACCCTGCACGCGAAACATCTCGCCCGCCAGCATGCCGGCCAGTTGTTTGTCGGGCTGCGCCTGAAACAGGATGGGCACGGCCAGATAACCCACCGTCCACAAACTGCCGACCCACAGGGTGAGGGCGGTGCCATCCAGAAAACGCAGCTTCATGCTCATTCTCCCAGACGGTAATGGCGGTTGAGGTGGCAGGTGTAGCCACGCGGATTTTTCACCAGATATTTCTGGTGATAGTCCTCGGCAGGCCAGAACTCCTTGAACGGCGTGACCTCCGTCACCACCTTCGCGCCCCATTCGCCCGAAGCATCCACCGTGCGGATCACCTCTGCTGCGGTGTCGTGTTGCGCATCGCTGACGTAGAAGATGGCCGAACGGTACTGCGCGCCCCGGTCATTGCCTTGCTGGTTGCGCGTGGTCGGGTTATGCATGCGGAAGAACTCAAACAACAGGTGACGATAGGTGAGCTTGGCCGGATCGAACACGATCTTCAACGATTCGGCATGCCCGCTGCGTCCCATCTTCACGATGTCATACGTCGCATTCGGCACATCGCCGCCGGTATAGCCGACTTCGGTCTCCAGCACACCGGGGATCTGTCGCACCAGCTCTTCCATGCCCCAGAAGCAGCCACCGGCGAGGTAGGTGGTTTGTGTGGTATTGCTCATCGCAGTTCCTTTCTGTCCCGCCCAAGCGGGGAGGGTAATGCTCAAGATGAACAGGATAAATACCTTGCGAAGCAATCTATCGCCGCTCTTTCTTCATCGCTACAGCAGCTTCGCGTTTGGATTCTTTTTCTTTCTCGGTGGCGCGCTTGTCATGCTCTTTCTTGCCCTTCGCCAGCCCGATATCCAGCTTCACGCGCCCGCCCTTGTAGTGCATGTTCAAGGGCATCAGGGTGAATCCGGCGCGTTGGACTTTGCCGATGAGTTTGTCGATCTCGTGTTTGTGCAGCAGCAGCTTGCGGGTGCGCACGGGGTCGGGATGGATGTGGGTGGAGGCGTTCAGTAGCGGGCTGATGTGCGAGCCGAACAGCCAGAGTGCGCCGTCTTTCGCCAGCACATAGGCTTCTTTAAGTTGCACGCGTCCGGCACGGATGGCTTTGACTTCCCAACCTTCAAGCATGATGCCTGCTTCATGCTTGTCTTCGATGAAGTAGTCGTGAAAGGCCTTTTTGTTTTGGATGATACTCATTGGAAGATGTGTTTTGCCTGTGGTTGGGCTATTCTACCAGCCTTTGATGACGGGCTTGATGAAGCATGGCGTTGGTGGAAAAGACGGTACTGGTGGCGCATACTGCCGAACAGATGTTCAATCTGGTGGATCGGGTTGAGGAATACCCCCAGTTCCTGCCCTGGTGCGGCGGTGCGACCATGGACGACATGCAAGGTACGACCATGCATGCCACGGTGCATATCGATTACCACCACATCAGACAGCACTTTTCCACCGAGAATCTGCGTGAAGCGCCGTTCCTGATCCAGATGAAACTCAAGGACGGCCCGTTCCAGAAACTGGACGGGAGTTGGCGTTTCATCCCGCTGAACGAGGAAGCCTGTAAAATAGAGTTCCGTCTGCATTACGAATTCTCCAGCAAACTGCTGGAAAAGATGGTGGGGCCGGTTTTCCATTACATCGCCAACAGTTTCGTGGATGCTTTCATCCACCGTGCAGAGAAGATCTACACCACAGCATGAATACCGAAAATATCCATATCGAGCTGGTCTATGCCTTGCCGCAAGAGCAGACGCTGCTCAAATTCGAAGTCCCCGCCGGTACTACGCTGGGCGAGGCCGTGCGCTTGTCCGGCATTCTGGCCAAATATCCCGAGATTGATCCAGACAAAGCCAAATACGGCATCTTCGGCAAACTGAGCAAAGCCGATATGGTGATGCGCGAGCGTGATCGTATCGAGATCTACCGTCCGCTGATCGCCGACCCGAAGGAGGTGCGCCGCAAGCGCGCCGAAGAAGGCAAGGTCATGAAGAAGGGCGGCGGCGATGCTTGATATCGACCTGCATTGTCATTCCAGTTGTTCCGACGGCACGCTGACACCGGCGGAATTGGTGGCGCGTGCGGCCGAGCGCGGGGTGACCATGCTGGCACTGACCGATCACGACGAGATCGCCGGTCTGGACGGGGCGCGGGCAGCAGCCGAGAAGCTCGGTATGACATTCATCAACGGTGTCGAGATCTCCGTCTCATGGCGTAAACACACTTTGCATCTGGTCGGCCTGAACATCGATCCGACTTATCCGCCTCTGGTTGCGGGGCTGGCAACAGTGCGCAGCGGACGCGGTCTGCGCGCGCAGAAGATGGCCGATGAACTGGCCAAGGTCGGCATCGGCGGCACGCTGGAAGGCGCCTACAAATTCACCACCAATCCCAACATGATCGGTCGCACCCATTTCGCCCGTCATCTGGTCGAATCCGGCTGCTGCAAGGATGTGAAGAGCGTGTTCAACCGCTATCTGGCCAGTGGCAAACCCGGCTATGTCCCTCACCAATGGGCCGATCTGGGAGAAGCCATCTCCTGGATACGCGGCAGCGGCGGTATCGCCGTGCTGGCACATCCGGGACGCTACATGGTGGGCCGTCACAGCATGGGCAAACAGACCATGCACGAGCTGCTGGAAACCTTCGTCGAACTGGGCGGTGGCGCTCTGGAAGTGGTGACCGGCAGCCATACGCCGCCGCAATACGCGGAGTTCTCTCGCTACGCCGAAGAGTTCAATCTGCTTTCTTCCTGCGGTTCGGATTTCCACGGGCCGGAGGAAAGTTACCGTGATCTGGGGCGTCTGCCCGATCTGCCTGAAATCTGTCGTCCGGTGTGGCAATACTGGCAAGACCCCACTCAACTGAAAGCAGCCTGATGGCACAGTTCTTCAATATCCATCCCGACAATCCCAATGCGCGCCTGATCCATCAGGCGGCGGAGATGCTGCGCGAGGGCGCGGTGATCGTCTATCCGACCGATTCCGGCTATGCGCTGGGCTGCCATCTGGATGACAAGGACGCTGTGACGCGCATCCGCCAGATACGCGGACTGGACGAGCAGCATCACATGACGCTGGTGTGTCGCGATCTGTCCGAGCTATCCAACTATGCGCGGGTGGACAACGTGCAGTTCCGCCTGCTCAAGAACAACACGCCCGGTGCCTACACCTTCATCCTGCAAGCCACCAAGGAAGTGCCGCGCCGTTTGCAACACCCCAAACGCAGCACTGTCGGTGTGCGCATCCCGGACCATCCGGTGGCGCTGGCGCTGCTGGAGGAGCTGGGCGAACCGCTGTTGAGCACAACGTTGATATTGCCCGAAGAGCCTTTCCCGCTGACGGATGTGGAGCAGATACGCGAATTGCTGGAAAAGCGTGTCGATCTGGTGATCGAAGGCGGTACGGTCGGCATCGAGCCGACCACGGTGATCGACCTGACCGGTGCCGCGCCACAGTTGATGCGTGCCGGACGCGGCGATGTGACACCGTTCGGGATCGAAGACTAGATGGAACATCTGATCCAGATCATCGTCGTCGCGGCGATCCCTATCCTGTTCGCAATCACGTTGCATGAAGCTGCGCACGGTTATGTGGCGCGCCACTTCGGCGACATGACGGCCTACCAGCAAGGGCGCATCACGCTCAATCCCATCAAACATATCGACCCGGTCGGCACCATCCTGTTGCCGATGCTGACCCTCGTTCTGGGCGGCATCCTGTTCGGCTGGGCCAAACCGGTGCCAGTCAATTTCTCGGCTTTGCGCCGCCCCAAGCAGGACATGCTGTGGGTTGCCATCGCCGGGCCGGCCAGCAATCTGGCCATGGCCGTCTTCTGGGCATTGATGGCTAAACTGGCTTGGAGCTTCCCGCATGGCTACTTCTCCGAGCCATTGATGGAAATGGCCCAGATCGGGGTTAAAATCAACGTCATCCTG
>WOYI010866027.1_pt1 | contig 16452 bp, 15 predicted proteins | sample 6423411 | NCBI WGS metagenome assembly WOYI01 (sample SAMN13441803, study PRJNA592873) | oil field metagenome | biome: oil field; feature: oil-well bore; material: oil-contaminated soil; isolation source: oil-contaminated soil from oil-well borehole | place: Germany: Wietze | collected 2016-10-18 ...
AGCACGGCGAGGTCTTCGTGACCGATGACGGCGCCGAGACCGACCTCGACATCGGGCACTACGAGCGCTTCCTCGACATCGAGCTCAGCCAGGCGGCGAATGTCACCACCGGTCAGATCTACTCGCAGGTGATCGCGCGCGAGCGCCGCGGCGGGTACCTCGGCGACACCGTGCAGGTCATCCCGCACATCACCGACGAGATCAAGCGGCGCATGCGCCTGCAAGCCGACGAGACGCCCAAGCCCGACGTGATCATCACCGAGATCGGCGGCACGGTCGGCGACATCGAGTCGCAGCCCTTCCTCGAATCCGCCCGGCAGATCCGCCACGAGCTCGGCCGGCAGAACGTGTTCTTCGTGCACGTATCCCTCGTGCCTTTCATGGGCGCCTCGGGTGAGCAGAAGACCAAGCCCACGCAGCACTCGGTCGCTGCACTCCGCTCGATCGGCATCCAGCCCGACGCGCTCGTGCTGCGCAGCGACCGCCCCGTCACCGAATCGAACAAGCGCAAGATCGCCCTGATGTGCGACGTCGACGAGGACGCCGTGGTCAACGCGGTCGACGTACCCAGCATCTACGACATCCCCACGATGCTCCACGAGCAGGGGCTGGACGAGTACATCGTCCGCACGCTCGGCCTGAGCAAGGCCGCGGCGGTCGACTGGTCGCGCTGGGAGCGCGTGCTGCAGGCCGTGCACAACCCCAAGCACGAGGTGACGATCGGGCTCGTCGGCAAGTACATCGACCTGCCGGATGCCTACCTCTCGGTCACCGAGGCGCTCAAGGCCGGCGGCTTCGCGCACGAGACCCACGTGACGATCACCTGGATCCCGTCCGACCTGTGCGAGGCGCCCGAGGGTGCGGCGAAGGCGCTCGGCGGGCTTGACGGGATCGTGGTTCCCGGCGGCTTCGGCATCCGGGGCATCGAGGGCAAGCTCGGGGCGCTGAAGTTCGCCCGCGAGCAGGGCATCCCGACGCTGGGGCTGTGCCTGGGCCTGCAGTGCATGGTGATCGAGTACGCCCGGCACGTCGCCGGCATCGATGATGCCTCCTCCACCGAGTTCGACCCCGACACCACCAACCCGGTCATCGCGACGATGGCCGAGCAGGTCGCGATCATCGCCGGGGGAGACATGGGCGGCACCATGCGCCTCGGCAATTATCCCGCCGAGCTCGCCGCGGGCTCGCTCGCTCGCGAGCTGTACGGCCGGTCGCGCGTCGACGAGCGTCACCGCCACCGCTACGAGGTCAACAACGCGTACCGCGACACCCTCTCCAGCGCGGGCCTGTTCTTCTCCGGACTCTCGCCCGACCGCAACCTCGTCGAGTATGTCGAGCTGCCGCGCGAGGTGCACCCGTACTACATCGCGACGCAGGCTCACCCTGAGCTGCGGTCTCGGCCGACCGACCCGCACCCGCTGTTCCGTGGGCTCGTCGGGGCAGCTCTCGAACGTCATCGTTCCAGCGAACTGTTCGACGTCGACAATGGCTGAGTCCGCTCCCGGTGCCGGAGCGCTGCACGACGAGCCCGTCGACGCCGAGGTCCTCGGCAGCGACCTGGTCTACTCGGGCCGGGTGTGGGATGTTCGCAGCGACACCGTGCGCTACGGCGACGGTGAGATCGTGCGGCAGTACGTGGATCATCCAGGTGCGGCGGCGATCGTGGCCGTCGACGAGCAGGGCCGCGTCCTGCTGATCCAGCAGTACCGTCACCCGATCCGCCATCGCGACTGGGAGATCCCCGCGGGGCTGCTCGATGTCGCGGGGGAGTCGCCGCTCGAGACCGCCCAGCGCGAACTGATCGAAGAGGCCGATCTGACGGCCGCCCACTGGGAGCCGCTCGTCAGCATCTTCACCACACCGGGCGGCAACGACGAGATCGTGCATCTCTTCCTCGCCCGGGGACTGAGCCCGGTCGGCACCGCCCACGCGCGCGAAGCCGAAGAGGCGGACATCCGCGTCGAATGGATCCCCCTGGAGGATGCCGTCGCCGGCGTGCTGAACGGGCGGCTGCGCAACGGAATCCTGGCTGTCGGCGTGCTCGCCGCCGCGGAACGACTGCGCCGCTGCGGGCACTGACATGCAGCTCGAGCGAGCGGTGGACGCGTACCTGCGGCACATCTCCATCGAACGAGGCCTGTCCGAGCATACTGTCGCGGCCTACCGTCGCGATCTCGCCGGCTACATCGCCTGGCTCACCGAGCGCGGCATCCGGGATTCGAGCGAGGTGACCGTCGTGCTCGTCACCGCATTCGCGGCCGAGCGCGCCTCGGCCGAGCCGCCGCCGGCGGCATCGAGCCTCGCGCGCCTGCAGTCCTCCGTGCGCGGGCTGCATCGCTTCCTCGCGAGAGAAGGCATCGAGACCGACGACCCGACCGGGCGCCTGCGACCGCCGAAGGCCGCACGACGACTGCCGAAGGCGCTCACGATCGACCAGGTCGAAAGACTGCTGGATGCCGCCGGTCCCCAGGGCGGCGAACTCGAAGCGACTGAGCTGATCGGACTGCGCGATCGCGCACTGCTCGAACTGCTGTACGCGACCGGCGCGCGCGTGTCGGAGGTCGTGCAGCTGGATGTCGACGACCTCGCCCACGGCGATGTGGTGCGCGTGCGCGGCAAGGGATCGAAGGAGCGGATCATCCCGGTCGGCTCTTACGCGCGCTCGGCGATCGACGCGTACCTCACGAGATCGCGGCCCGAGCTCTCCCGGCGCGGACACGCCACACCCCGGCTGTTCCTCGGCGCGCGCGGTGCGCCACTGTCGCGGCAGAGCGCATGGCTCGTGATCCAGCATGCGGCCGCGCGCGCGAAGCTCACCGCACATGTCTCACCGCATACCCTGCGGCACTCGTTCGCGACCCACCTTCTGCAGGGTGGAGCGGATGTGCGCGTCGTTCAGGAGCTGCTCGGGCACGCGTCGGTCGCGACGACCCAGATCTACACGCACGTATCGGTCGACACGCTGCGCGACGTGTACGCGACTTCTCACCCCCGAGCACGCTGAGGCGCAGGTCACCCCCGAGCACGCTGAGGCGCAGGTCACCCCCGAGCACGCTGAGGCGCAGATCACCCTCGGGCACGCCGAGGCGCGGCGCCCGGGCCTGAGCCGGCAGGGTCGCTAGAATCGACCCAGCACGACGTGAGGTGGGAGACCGGGTGGCGAGCAGCGCGACGAAGGGCACGGCCCCGAAGAAGACGGTGCAGACGAAGTCGGCCGAGGACGGCGTGACCATCGGTCCGACCGGTCGTCCGTATCACGGCTTCCCCACGCCCCCGAAGCTCGACGGCCATGGTCCGGCACGTATCATCGCGCTGTGCAACCAGAAGGGCGGCGTCGGCAAGACCACGACGACGATCAACCTGGCTGCCGCGCTCGCCCTGTACGGGCGCAAAGTGCTCGCGGTCGACTTCGATCCGCAGGGTGCGCTGTCGGCCGGGCTCGGCATCCAGACCAACGACCTGCCGACGATCTACGACCTGCTGCTGGACACCAAGCGTGACCCGCACGAGGTGATCGTGCCGACCGCGGTCGAGGGCCTGGACATCCTCCCGGCGAACATCGACCTTTCGGCGGCTGAAGTGCACCTGGTCAACGAGGTCGCCCGCGAGACGATCCTCGCGCGCGTGCTGCGCAAGGTCGCCGCGGACTACGACGTGATTCTGATCGACTGCCAGCCCTCGCTCGGCCTGCTCACGGTGAACGCGCTGACCGCGAGCCATGGGGTGGTGATCCCACTGGAATGCGAGTTCTTCGCCCTTCGCGGCGTCGCCCTGCTGGTCGAGACGATCGACAAGGTGCGCGACCGGCTCAATCCCACGATCGAGCTCGACGGGGTGCTGGCCACGATGTACGACCCGCGGACCCTGCATTCCCGCGAAGTGCTCGAGCGCGTCGTGGAGGCGTTCGGAGACGACGTGCTCGAGACCGTGATCGGTCGCACCGTGAAGTTCCCCGATGCCTCCGTCTCGGGCATGCCCATCACGGAGTTCGCGCCCGAGCACGCGGCCGCCCAGGCGTATCTGCGGCTGGCGCGAGAGCTGGTCGCGCGTGGTGCCGTCGCCTGACGAGCCGGTCATTGAGGCATCGGCCGCCGAAGAGCCCGCGGGGTTCCGCGTCTCGCTCGGCGTCTTCGACGGGCCGTTCGATCTGCTCCTGAACCTGCTCTCCAAGCACGAACTCGACATCACCGAGGTGTCGCTGAGCCGAGTGACCCAGGAGTTCATCGCCTACCTGCACGAGCTCGATGTCGACGAGGAGATGGAGCAGGCCTCCGAGTTCCTCGTGGTCGCCGCGACCCTGCTCGACATGAAGGTCGCAGGACTCCTGCCGCAGGGCGAGCTCGTCGACGCCGAGTCGGTCGCGCTGCTCGAGGCCCGCGACCTGCTGTTCGCCCGGCTGCTGCAGTATCGCGCCTTCAAAGAGGTCTCGGGCTGGTTCGCGAGCCGCCTGCGCGCCGAGGATCTGCGTCACACACGCGCCGTGCGGCTCGACGAGAAGTATCGTCAGGCCGTGCCCGAACTGGTGTGGACTCTGACGCTCGACGATTTCGCGGCGCTGGCGATCCTCGCCATGACGCCGAAGGAGATCCCGCACGTCGGACTCGACCATCTGCATGCGCCGCTGGTCAGCATCCGTGAGCAGGCGGCGATCGTGGTGACGCTGCTGCGGGATGCCGGATCCCTCAACTTCCGGGAGCTCGTCGCCGGCGCGAACCAGCCCGGAGTCGTGGTCGCCCGCTTCCTGTCCGTGCTCGAGCTGTATCGGCACGGCGCCCTGTCGTTCGAACAGCTCGAGCCGCTGGGGGAGCTGACCCTGCGCTGGAGTGCCGAGCGGTGGTCCGATGAGAATCTTGCAAGTCTGGGAGCCGACTATGACCAATGACCCCGTGGCCGCGTCGGCGACGACCGACGTCGCGCGCAGGCTCGAGGCGATCCTGCTGATCGTCGACGAGCCGCAGAGCCTGGTGAGCCTCGCCACCGCCGTGGGCGCCCCCGTGCCCGCGGTGCGTCAGGCGATCGAAACCCTCGTCGAGGATTACGACGGCCTCGCGGGCGGACCCCGGCGCGGTTTCGAGCTACGCGAGGTGGGCGGCGGCTGGCGGCTGTACGTGCGCGAGGAGCATGACGACCTCGTCACCGAGTTCGTGAACACGCAGGCGCCCTCACGACTGTCGCAGGCCGCGCTCGAGACCCTCGCGGTGATCGCGTACAAGCAGCCCGTCACGCGGGGACAGGTCGCCTCGATCCGTGCCGTGAACGTCGACTCCGTCGTGCGGACGCTCCTGGCGCGCGGCCTGATCACCGAGGAGTTCACGGATGCCGAGACCGGTGCGATCCACTACGGCACCACCGACGCGCTCCTCGTGAACCTCGGGATCAACTCGCTCGACGAGCTCCCGCACATCTCGCCGCTGCTGGCGGACGGCGCCGACGGCTTCGACGAGGTGCTTCGCGCGTGAGTGAGCACACCAACCAGGTCCCTGAGCCTGTCGAAGGCTCACCCGCCGAGGTCCGTTCGACCGGCGGCGTGCGGCTGCAGAAGGTGCTCGCGAACGCGGGCGTCGCCTCGAGACGGGTGGCCGAGAACCTGATCGTCGGGGGCCGGGTGCGCGTGAACGGCGTCGTCGTGACCGAGCTCGGCTCGCGCGTAGATCCCGAGACCGACCTCGTCGACGTCGACGGCACCGCGATCCAGCTCGACGAGACCAGGCGGTACGTCATCGTCAACAAGCCGCGCGGCGTCGTCAGCTCGATGCGCGATGAGCGCGGCCGGCCGGACCTGCGCGAGTTCACCCAGGACTGGGGCGAACGCCTCTACAACGTCGGACGACTGGATGCCGACACGAGCGGCCTGCTCGTGCTCACGAACGACGGCGAACTCGCCCATGTGCTCGCGCACCCGTCGTTCGGGGTCACGAAGGTGTACGTCGCCAAGGTGCAGGGCAGAGTCACCGCGCAGACCATCGCGACGCTGACGCGGGGGATCGAGCTCGAGGACGGCGCCATCGCGGCCGACAAGGCGCGCCTCCTGTCCAGCTCCGCGCAGGGCGGCGGCTCGCTGATCGAGCTGACGCTGCACTCGGGGCGCAACCGCATCGTGCGACGCATGATGGCCGCGGTCGGGCATCCGGTCGTGGAGCTCGTGCGACGCCAGTTCGGCCCGCTGCACCTGGGAACCCTCCCAGTGGGGCGGGCACGCGAGTTGACTAAGGTTGAACGGGGCGCTCTGCTGACACTCGCGCGCGGCGCGACCGTAGAGCCGCCGTCTGCGAGTCGCGAACGCGATAGCTAGCCCCGCTGTTGCGGAGTTGCGCGCACCACCGCAGGCAGGACACCACCAGGAGACCGAGTGAGCGAATCGACAGGCACGCCGGCGCGTGCCGCGACTCCTCTCGCGGCGCGTGTGCAGGGCACGGTCCGCATCGTAGGCTCCGGGCTGCTCGGCTCGAGCATCGGTCACGCACTCATGGCGCGCGGGATCGATGTCGCCCTCGATGACACCTCGCCCTCTCAGCTGCGCCTCGCGATTGACTACGGCGCCGGGCGTCACCCACGCGACGACGACGATCCGTCGCTGGTCGTCGTCGCGGTGCCGCCGGATGTGACCGCCGACGTCATCCAGCGCGAACTGTCGCGGCATCCGCACTCGGTCGTCACCGACGTCGCGAGCGTCAAGCTCGAGCCGCTGCGCGATCTGCGTGCTCGCGGAGTCGACCTGACCCACTACATCGGCTCGCACCCGCTCGCCGGCCGCGAGCGTGGCGGCGCGATCTCGGCGCGCGCCGACATCTTCGTGGGGCGCCCGTGGGTCGTGTGCCGCCACGACGAGACCTCCGCCGCCGATCTCGCGCTGGTCGAAGGTCTCGCGCTCGACCTCGGTGCGACCCCGCTGGAGATGACGCCCGAAGACCATGACCGGGCGGTCGCGCTCGTCTCCCACGTTCCCCAGCTCGTGGCGAGCCTGCTCGCCGGTCGCTTCGTCGACGCGCCCGACGGCTCGCTGCGCCTCGCCGGCCAAGGGGTTCGCGACACGACGCGGATCGCGGCATCCGCCCCGGAACTGTGGGTGCAGATCCTCGGCGCCAATTCCGAACCCGTCGTCCACGTGCTCGATGCGCTGGCAGCCGACCTCACCGCGGTCTCGGCCGCGTTGCGCGCTCCGCAGGCCCCCGGTGCGCGGCGCACGATCGCCGACACGATCCGCCGCGGCAATGACGGTGTCGAGCGGCTGCCCGGCAAGCATGGGCAGAACCGCCGCTTCGAGCAGGTTGTCGTGATGGTCGATGACACCCCCGGTCAGCTCGGGCGCCTGTTCGGCGAGCTCGGCGAGCTCGAGGTGAACGTCGAAGACCTGCGCCTCGAGCATTCTCCCGGCGCCCAGTTCGGGCTTGCCGAGATCAGCGTCGTGCCGACCGCGGTGCGTCGCGCGGTCGAAGGCCTCGAGGCCCTCGGCTGGAAGATTGCGAGCACGACGAATGACTGACCCTTCACCAGGTTCGGCGGCCGACTCGCAGGCCGAGGTCCTCCTCGTCGCGATCGACGGACCGGCCGGCAGCGGCAAGTCGAGCGTCTCGAAGCAGGTCGCACGACGGCTCGGCTTCGGCTTCATCGACACCGGCGCCGCTTATCGTGCGCTCGCCTGGCATGCGCTCGATCACCGCGCCGACACATCGGACTCGGCATCCGTCCTCGACGTCGCCGGCGACTTCGACTATGCGATCTCGCTCGACCCCGACGACTACTGGGTGCATGTCGGCAACACCGACGTGACCACGGCGATCCGCGACCCGCGCGTGACGGAGGCTGTGAGCGGCGTCGCGCGCGTGCCCGCCGTGCGCCGGTGGATGAGCGCGCTGACCCGCAGGCTCGTGAGCGAGTCGGGCCGCCCCGGCGTCGTCGTCGAAGGCCGCGACATCACCACAGTCGTCGCCCCCGACGCTCCGGTGCGCATTCTGCTGACGGCGCACCCCGACATCCGCGCCGCACGCCGCAGCGCCGAGCTCGCCGGACTCGACGCCCGCGCCGTCGCGGATGCACTGCACCGCCGCGATGCCCACGATTCGACCGTGGTCGACTTCCTCACCGCAGCACCGGGCGTCGACGTCGTCGACTCATCCGACCTTGATTTCGAACAGACCGTGGATGCCGTCCTCGACGTCGTCCGCACGGTCATCCCCCTACAGGCAGGAGCGCGAGATGAGCGCTGACGACGAATATGAAGGCGGAGACGACAAGATCGCCGAAGCCATGGCCGACCTCGACGAGGAGCTTGCCGAAGCGCGCGCGGAGACGCTGCGCGCAAGCCTGTCCGATTACGAACTCGACGACGAGGATGCCGAGCTGCTCTCGGACATCACGCTCGGCGAGCACGGCGTCGAGTACTCGCCGGCGCTGCCGGTCGTCGCGATCGTGGGCCGGCCGAATGTCGGCAAGTCTGCACTTGTGAACCGCATCCTCGGCCGTCGCGAGGCGGTCGTGGAGGACACGCCCGGTGTCACGCGCGACCGTGTCACATACAAGGCGGAGTGGATGGACCGCCGTTTCACTGTGGTCGACACCGGCGGGTGGGAGCCCGATGCGCGCGGCATCGACGCCTCGGTCGCGGCCCAGGCGGAGATCGCGATCGAACTGTGCGATGTCGTGGTGTTCGTCGTCGATGCGATGGTCGGCGCGACTTCGACCGATGAGCACGTCGTCAGACTGCTGCGCAGGAGCGGCAAGCCCGTGTTCCTCGTCGCCAACAAGATCGACGACGCACGGCACGAGCCGGAGGCCGCGGCGCTGTGGAGCCTCGGACTCGGCGAGCCGTACCCGGTCTCGGCGATCCACGGCCGGGGCGTCGCGGATCTGCTCGATGAGATCATGAAGGTGCTGCCGACCGTGTCGGCGGTCGCCAAGCAGGAGATCGGAGGCCCGCGTCGCGTCGCGATCCTCGGTCGGCCGAACGTCGGCAAGTCCTCCCTCCTGAACAAGGCCGCGGGCCAGGAGCGCGTCGTCGTCGATGACCTCGCCGGCACCACGCGCGACCCCGTCGACGAGATCGTCGACCTCGGCGGGCGCCTGTGGCGGTTCGTCGACACAGCCGGCATCCGTCGTCGCGTGCATTTGCAGCAGGGCGCCGACTTCTACGCGTCGCTGCGTACGTCGGCCGCGCTCGAGAAGGCTGAAGTGGCCGTCGTGGTGCTCGATGTGAGCGAGTCGATCAGCGAGCAGGACGTGCGGATCATCGACCTCGTGCTCGAATCGGGGCGCGCCCTGGTGCTCGCGTTCAACAAGTGGGATCGGCTGAACGACGATGACCTCGCGAACGCCGACCGGCGCCGCTACCTCGAGCGCGAGATCGAGCAGGACCTCGCACACGTCGCCTGGGCGCCGCGTGTCAATATCTCGGCCCGCACTGGCCGGCACCTCGAGAAGCTCGTGCCGGCGCTGGAGACCGCGCTGGACTCGTGGGACACCCGCATCCCGACCGGCAAGTTCAACGCGTTCCTCGCCGAGCTCGTTGCGGAGCACCCGCACCCGCTGCGCGGGGGCAAGCAGCCGCGCATCCTGTTCGGCACGCAGGCCTCCACCCGCCCGCCGACATTCGTGCTGTTCACCACCGGATTCCTCGACCCGGGCTATCGCCGGTTCATCCAGCGGCGCCTGCGCGAGATCTGGGGCTTCGAGGGCAGCCCGATCGTGGTCAACATGCGGGTGCGCGAGAAGCGGACCCGCTAGCCGGCGATCGCGGACTGCGCCGGCGGGCGCACCATCGCCGTGGCATCCGGCGCGGCGAAGCCGAACTGCTCGTACAGCCCGTGCACGTCGGCGGACACGTCGGCGAGGTAGGCGAAACCCGGACCGGCGGATGCCGCGTGAGCGGTCCGATCAGTGGCCCGTGGCATGCGCACGTGTGACAGGGTGGACACGTGAGTATCGAGCCCCCTGCCTTCGGTGAGGCGCGTCGCCCCTTCGGGCCCCGCGACCCAGGCGACGCCTGGGTCATCGCTCCGTCCGGAGAGCGATATTGGGGCGCATTCGGCGCTGCCGGCCTGCTCGCACTCGACGACGGCCGTGGCGTGCTGCTGCAGCACCGGGTGTCGTGGTCGCATTACGGCGACACGTGGGCGCTCCCGGGCGGAGCGCGACATGAAGGCGAGTCGGCGCGCGATGGCGCGCTGCGGGAGGCCGCGGAAGAAGCGGGCGTGCCCCACGCCTCCGTGCGTCCCCGGCTGCTGAGCGTTCTCGAGCTCGGCTACTGGAGTTACACGACCGTCGTCGCGGATGTGACCCGGCCCTTCGAGCCGACGATCAGCGATCCCGAGAGCCGCGAGCTTGCGTGGACCGCACCCGAGGCGGTCGCCGACAAGCCCCTGCACCCGGGCTTCGCGTCATCGTGGGCTGTCCTCCGGCCGCTCCTTGAGATGCGGCCGGTCGTCGTGGTGGACGCCGCGAACGTCGTCGGCTCCGTGCCTGACGGCTGGTGGCACGACCGTCCGGGTGCGGCACGTCGGCTCATCGCTCGCATCGGTCGGCTTGCGGCCGACGGAATCCCGGCCGCTTCTCTCGATCTGCCCGAGCACACCTGGTTCCCCGAGTGGGTCGTCGTTGTCGAGGGTCAGGCTCGCGCCGCGGGAGACGAGGCCGAGGGAGTCGAGGTCGTTCGGGCTGCGGCATCCGGTGATGACGCCATCGTCACCGAGACCGAACGGCTCATCGCAGGCGGACGCACTGTGACGGTCGTGACGAGCGACCGCGAGCTTGCCCGTCGCGTGACAGATGCTTCGACTCGCCATGGCTCGCGCAGCGCACGCGCCGGTGTCGCTTCGGTGCGCGGCACACGTTGGCTGCTCGATCAGCTCCCATAGGGGTCGCTGCCATCGGCGTCGCGCCCGCGGAGCTTGTCGATGTCGCGTCTCTCGCGTTTCGTCGGGCGCCCGGCGCCGCGATCGCGCATCGGGACGAACCCGCGCTCCTCGCGTGGCAGGGGCGGAGGAGTCTTGTCTTCGACGGCGGCCGCCGCGGGAATCGCACCCACGCGCTTGGTGATCGTCTGCTTCACGACGAGGATGCGATCGAAGCCCGCGATCCTGACGCGCAATTCGTCGCCGGGTCGAACCGGCTGGGCAGCCTTCGCGCGCTCACCGTTGACTCGCACATGCCCCGCACGGCATGCGTTCGTCGCAGCGGAGCGGGTCTTGTAGACGCGCACGGCCCAGAGCCACGCGTCGACGCGAGCAGTCCCGTTCGTCACGCGGCATCGGGCGCGAAGCCCGGCAAGAGCCGATTCATGATTCTCCTCATCGAGCAAGTGGGCACCACAATCGTCGCATGACCGGCCTGCTCACCCGGACCCGGGCCAGCCGGATCACCGTCGACGTGGCGATCAGGGCGGACATGGAAGATCCGATGCCCCAGATCGTTCGCGGCGTTCGCGGCAACCGGCTAGTATTGGGGAGTTGTCCGCTCGCGGGCAGCGGGATGTGGCGCAGCTTGGTAGCGCACTTGACTGGGGGTCAAGGGGTCGCAGGTTCAAATCCTGTCATCCCGACCAAAAGGTCCCGGAAACTCAAGGGTTTCCGGGACCTTTTAGGTTGTGGGATCTGTCTTGGCTGCGGGCTCATGAATGCTCGCCCGCTGACGTCACGCGGGCTGCGGCACCCGCACCAGCTTCTTGTTGGCGAACTCGCTCATCCCGTACTTGCCGAGCTCACGACCGACGCCCGAGCGCTTCACCCCGCCGAACGGCAGCTCAGCCGAGCTCCCGGTGACCGCGTTGATCCACACCATCCCGGTCTCCAGGTCCCCGGCCAGGTCGCGAGCCAGGTCGAGGTCCTTCGTGAAGATGCTGCCGCCCAGGCCGAACGGCGAGGAATTCGCCAACTCGACCGCAGCCTGGGGCGAGGGAACACGGTACACCGTGGCAACCGGACCGAACAGCTCCTCGTCGAAGGCGCGCATCTCGGAGGTGACACCCGTCAGCACTCCAGGCGCGTAGAAAGCGCCGCCGGCCGCCGGCTGCGGTGCCGAGTGCAATTCAGCGCCCTTGCCGACCGCTTCCTTCACGATCTCGTCGAGATCCTCGGCGGCCTGCACCGAGGAGAGCGGTCCGACCATTGTGGAGGGATCAGTGGGATCACCGGTGGGAATCTGCGTCATCATCGCGATGAACTTCTGGGTGAACTCCTCATACACCGAGTCGACGACGATGAACCGCTTCGACGCGGTACAGGCCTGCCCGGCGTTCATCACCCGGCCCATGACAGCCGCCTGGACCGCAGCGTCGACGTCGGCGTCTTCGAGCACGATGAAGGGATCGGAGCCGCCGAGCTCCAGCACGTAGCGCTTCATGTGTCTTCCGGCCACCTCACCGACCGCCGAGCCAGCCTTCTCCGATCCGGTGAGTGAGACGCCCTGCACGCGCGGGTCCGCGATGACCTCCGCGACCTGACGGCTGTCGATGAACGCGTTGATGTAGGCGTCGGTGGGAATGCCGGCGTCGTGCAGCAGCTTCTCCATCGCCAGAGCCGATTGCGGGCAATTGCGCGCGTGCTTGAGGATGATCGTGTTGCCCAGAGCCAGGTTCGGGGCGGCGAATCTGGCCACCTGATAGTAGGGGAAGTTCCACGGCATGACGCCCAGGATGACGCCGATTGACTCGGTGCGGACGATGGCTTCGCCGCCCCCCACAGCGTCGAGCACCTCGTCGGCGAGGAACTTCTCCGCATTGTCTGCGTAGTACTGGAAGATCGACGCGACGAGCATCACTTCGCCTTTGGCCTGCATCGACGGCTTGCCCATCTCGAGGGTGAGCAGCTCCGCCAGTTCGTCGATGCGCTCCATGCTCAGCTGTGCGGCGCGGGCCAAAGCCGCGGTGCGCTCGGCCAACGTCGTCTGCCGCCACGATAGATACGCGGTGTGGGCCCGGTCGAGAATCGTCTCGACCTCACTGTCGCTGATGACGGGGAACTCGGCGAGTGCCTCGCCGGTCGCGGGATTGATGGTGGCGTATGCGCTCAAAACCTTGCTCCTTTGCCGGGATTGTCAGTGCTTGACCCATGGGCTCCGGCGGACAGCACCGTAAACTGCTTGGGTCGCTCACAGGCTGTCATTGAAACAGGTCGCATGTCAACGTGGCGGCACTCAGCATCCCGCGGCCGTTCGCGGCCAGCGAAATGGCCAGGCTGACTCGTCGCGTGGATCACAGCCACAAAGATGCGACGGCAGCCGGGATGCCGCTGGGTCCGGCGACCTCCGCGAACCGTCCGCCGGCGACGCGTGCCAACGATCGCGCCTGATCTCCGGATTCGTCCCCCCCCACAGGAGCCAGAACGAGCAGCTCATCGACGGCCCTGGCCGCCGGCACCGGATCATCGCCCGCGGTGGATCTTCCGTCCGACAGCAGCAGCACGATCCGACGGGTCGCCCGGGACTGCTCCAGCTGCGCGGCGGCAGCGCGCAGCGCGGCTGCGAGGTCGGTGCGTCCGTGGCCGCGCAACGAGAGCAGGTCTCCCACCACGCGCTCCACCTCGCGAGACTGGCCTTGGGCCTTGACGGTGCTCACCGCCGACCCGAAGGCGATCACGCTGTAATCGTCGGGGCTGCGGAGCGCGACGGCGGCCGCGGCGACGGCGGCCGTCGCCAGGCGCTCCCCGCCCATCGACCCGGAGCGGTCTACCACCAGGCACACCGCGGTGGCCGGCCGGGTCCAACCGGGTCCGCGCAGCTGCTCCGCGTCGGGCACGCGTCCGGCCAGCGCGGCCGGCAGGAGGGCCTCCATGCTCTCGTCGACGTCGATGTCGACGCCCGGCTGCCACCGGGTCGGCTGGATCCGGCCGACCCCGGGCCGGGGTGCCCCTCGGGGCGACGCGGCCCGCACCATGATCCGCCCCGCCAGTGCCCGCGCCAGCCGTCGCAGGCGCTCGTCGGTGGCGCCGCTCATCTCTGCGACCAGGGTGAGTGCAGCGTCCGGGTCGTGCCGCTCCAACGCGCTCAGCGCCTGCTCGTCGAGCATCCCCACTTCGGGAGAGACCTCCTGAAACCCGGGCAGTGCCTGCAGCAGATGCCGCCCGCTCGTCGCGGGCGGTGGATCGGAAGGATCGGAGCCCTGCGGGGGGCGGTTGTTCAGCGGGGCGCGAGGGGCGCCGGACGGTCGCGCCCGGTCGCCCCGGCCGCTTTTCCCGGGTCGTCCGGGCGCTCGGTCTCCGCCGGCGGGTCATATATGCGATGCCACAGTTCGGTGATGATCTCTTCGGCGCTGCGTTCGCCGCCCTCCTGCACGCGGATGCGTCCGGTCAGCGCCGCGAGGGATGCATCCAGACTGACTCCGGGGTCGTCGGGGGGCAGAGCCCGTAGGCGAGCCAATCGGTCGGCGACCAGCATCATGTCGATCGCGCCGCGCACCGAAGATCCGATCCGGATCTCGGGGTGGTCGCGGGTCGCGCGCACAAGGGCCACAGACCGGCTCGCATCCAGCGCAGGGGCACCCCCGCTCGAGGCGGGCGTGCTGCGCACGGCCCGCTCGACCACCTGCTCCTCGTCCGGCGCACTCTGGTAGTCCATCCGGATGCGGCAGGTGCGGTCATAGACGGCGGCGGAGATCCGGGCGGTACCGACCGCATCGAAAGGGTTCATCGCCGCGACCAGCGCGAACCCGGGCGCAGCGCGCACCAGTCCGAGCCGCGGGACGTGCAGCTCCGCTTCGCTCATGACGGTGATGAGGACGTTGATGGTCTCTTCCGGCACCCGGTTGAGCTCCTCCAGGTACAGGAGTCCGCCGCTGCGCATCGCCTGCAGCAGCGGCCCGTCGAGGAAGTTCTCGTCCCGGTAGCCCTCGGCGAGCACGCGGCTGGGGTCATGGCTGCCCACCAGCCGACCGGGGGTAAGTTCGGCGCTGCCCTCGACGAAAACCAGGCTGACCCCTGCGGCGGTCGCGAGGGTGCGCAACAGGGTGGACTTGCCGGTACCCGGCGGGCCTTCGAGCATCACGTGCCGCCCAGCCGCGAGAGCGGCCAGCAGCACCTCAGTTTCGGTTCGGCGTCCCACGACGGCCTTGTCGAAGGCGCCGAGAGTCGTCGGACCGAGCATCGCCGCGACCCCGACCTTCGGGGCCACGGCGATCTCGTCCTGCGGAATCACGTCAGTTGTAGATGATCACACCGCGGATGTTCTTGCCGTCGCGCATGTCCTGGTAGCCCTGGTTGATGTCCTCCAGGCTGTAGGTGCGGGTGACCAGCTCGTCCAGCTTCAGCTGACCGTTCTGGTACAGGCCCAGCAGCTTGGGGATGTCGGCGCGCGGGTTGGCCGCGCCGAACAGGGATCCCTGCAGCCGCTTCTGCGACAGCGTCAGGTCGAACAGCGACATGTTCACAGTCATGTCGGTGGCCGGGCTGATGCCGGTGACCACAGCGGTGCCGCCCTTGGTGGTGAGAGCCATGATGCCGGCCATGAGAGCACCCTCGACGACGCCCGCGGTGTAGATGACCTTGTCGGCCATTGCGCCGCGAGTGATCTGCGACACGAGAGGCATGGCCTCCTCGATGCTGGCGGCGGTGTGGGTAGCGCCCAGCGACTGGGCGTTCTCGCGCTTGAACTCAACCGGGTCGACGGCCACGATGTGCTTCGCCCCGGCGATCCGCGCGCCCTGCACCGCATTGGAACCGATTCCGCCGACGCCGACGACGACGACCGTCTCTCCAGGCTGAACGTCGGCGCTGTTGACGGCCGAACCCCAGCCGGTGGTCACGCCGCATCCGACCAGTGCCGCCAACTCCAACGGGATGTCGTCGTCGATCTTCACGGCGGAGGCTTCGTGCACCACCGTGTAAGGCGCGAACGTGCCGAGCACGCACATGAGCCGGGCGTCCTGTCCGTCGACGTGGTGACGGGCGGTGTTGTCGTTGATCTGCAGGCCGCCGAGGATGCCGGCACCGAGGTCGCAGAGGTTCTGGTGTCCCGTGGAACACATCTTGCAGCGCCCGCAGGCCGGAATGAAGCTCAGCACGACGTGGTCGCCGACCTTCAGGCTCTCCACCCCGGGCCCGACCTTCTCCACCACGCCCGCGCCCTCGTGGCCGCCGATGTACGGGTAGGCGGGGACAGGCATGTCACCGGTGACGATGTGCTCGTCGGAGTGACACAGTCCGGACGCAGCAAGCTTGATGAGCACTTCGCCGTGCTTCGGATCGTCGAGCTCGAGCTCTTCGATCTTCCAATCCTGACCTGTACCCCAGTTGACGGCAGCCTTCGTCTTCATTGCATATCTCCCTCGATACGTCGTACTCAATTGCGCGAGGAGAGCCGAATCCGGCACGGGGTCCTGCGCGCCCCTTCCCTGGCCGGGTGGGATTCCCCCACGCTAATCGCGTTGAGGTCGTTCTGCAACAGACGCACGGTGCACTTCAGAAAGTGCCAGATCAGTGCACCGGATCACCCGCGTCTCCGCGAACCCGTTCGAGCACGCGCATCGAA
>WOYI010509208.1_pt1 | contig 16425 bp, 10 predicted proteins | sample 6423411 | NCBI WGS metagenome assembly WOYI01 (sample SAMN13441803, study PRJNA592873) | oil field metagenome | biome: oil field; feature: oil-well bore; material: oil-contaminated soil; isolation source: oil-contaminated soil from oil-well borehole | place: Germany: Wietze | collected 2016-10-18 ...
CATACCCGGTGCAGGCAGCACGTTCACCGTCTGGTTGCCCTGGCGGGAGGCGGGGATATGACGTGTGGGAGCCCAAGAGCCCCGCCAGCCGAGGGGCTGCGGAGGGGCCCGTGGTTGACGCAGTCAGTGCATCAATGCCAGTGATCAGTCATGGCGATGATGTGATCTGGCTCACTTGGGAGCGCGCAACAGGCAGGTACCCTGGGCACAACACACCGCCCGCCCTTCATTTTCCATGTCAATGCGGATCACCGCCGTGGATCTGGTCATCACCATGACGCTGGCAACCGCCTTGACTACGCCACGGCTGATGGGTGCTGTCAGGTTGAGCTTGAACTCGGTGGTGGCCGCCCAATAGCCGGTCGGCATATGGGGATAACAGACCGTCCCCAGCATATGATCGCAAAACGCCGCCACCACACCACCATGCATGTTGCCAATGGGCGTCAACAGCTCGGGACGCACCTCCATCTCGGCGAACAGCTTGCCGGGTTCGAAGCCTGTGATGCGAAAACCCAGATACTGGGGCAGGCCAGTGGCCATCTGGTCGGCCTGCAGGAAAGCATCGGCTATTTCCTGATAGAACGTGAGGTTCTGCGCCATATTTCCTCCTATATCTTTATTGGGTTCAATGGGGTTCAGTAATCACTCGCCGTGGCCGCACGGCAATAACCGCCCCATGTCCGCAAGACTTTGCAAAGTATAGTCGACTGGGGGATACAGACGTTGACCATGTTAGCGACCCCTGGCAGGCCCAACCATGAAGGGCATGCCCTACGGCGGTAAGCGGACGCTCCCCCGGCCAAAAGGCGTAACCTCAGCCCAGGCGCTGCACCAGCGACAAGGTACTACCCCGCTGCAAGGGGGCCATTTCTGGCTCGCGTTCCTGCAGCAGCATGCCGTCGCGGTAGCGCACCCAGGCGTTGGCAGTTGACGGGCGTTGCTGCTGGCGCAGACTGGCGGTGTGAACCGGATCTGTGACATGCAGCAGCCAATCCTGTCCCGCAGGCTTTTGCACCTGGATGCGCTGCAACAGGGTAATGGCCTCTTCCAGGGCGTATTGTTCGCCGGAGCAGCCGGCCACGAAACGCCCCATGCGGATCTCGCCCCTTGCTTCCATGGTGCGCCAGGCGGCACGCAGCGCCCGCCATGGCGGGCTCATGGGTTCATGGGCCAGCAGTTCATGAAACACGATGCCATGGCGCCTGAGCAGCATCTCGGCCATGCGCCAGACCCATCGTTCTGGATCTGCGCCAGAGGCATGACTGAGCGCCACCCAGCGCCCCGCCTCGGTAAACCTATCCTCTGCTGCCCGGCGTCTCTGGTGCCTGTGGCGGGATCGCAGAGGCGCTGCTGCAAGCAGCGCGCGCAACCCAGACCAGCCATCGCAGCGCACAAGCCCCAGGGCCACCAGTTCCCGGAGGGCTTGCTCCAGTTCGCAACCCAGCATTCCCCCTGCGGCGCTCAGCAGCTCATCGCCGAACAAAGCGCCATGGCGCTCCAGAGCGGCCAGCACCAAGGCAGCCCGGCCCGAAGGCTGCACAGACCCTGGCGGCACGCCCCGGCATGCCAGCCACAAGGGCAGGTCGCTGCGGGAAAGCAGCGCCACGGGCACATGACGCAGGCTGCTGCCCCGCCAGGTGCCGTGGGCAGGCGGCTCGGGGCGCAGCCATACCCACCGGCCGGTATGCAGCAGGGCATCCAGGGCCGCCGGGCGCAAATGAGGCAGGCGTGCCTGGAAAATGGCCTGCTCCCAGACAGCCGCAGGCAACGGCAGCCCAGCCAAGCGTTCCATGACAACCTGGAGTGCCATGTCATCTTGCGGGGTTTGGGCAGGCTCGCCCACAGCCAGACCATGCCAGGCCCCCAGGAAACACCTCCAGGTGGCAGTGTCTGCAGGATTTTGGGAATGGATCATCCGCGCAGCGCTGGCCCTGCTGGCCTGCTCCCTGCAGCGCCTGGCAAGCTGCCTGCCGCACCACAACGCGTGCCCGCCTGAGCTGGCAGCCAGCTGCAGCACCGCGCCCTCGGCCACCAGCTGTGCCATGACCTTGCGGCATGCTGCCGCGGTCACGCCGAGCGCTGCGGCGAGTTCCTGTTCCTCGCCATCCCACAGACCCATGGCCTGCACGCGATGGCGCAGCAAGGTACGCAATGCCACGTCCGCTGCCTCAGCCCCAAGCAAAGGGGCCTCTTGGGCGAAGACCTCGGCTTCTGGCCTTGCTGGCTCCAGTTGTGCTGCGGGGTGCAGCCGCTGCAACAGCTCGCCATGCTGGTCGGCCACCCAGAGCCGCTGGCCATCGGGCAGCGCGACCTGCCTGGCCCTGCCCTCCTTGCACAACGCAGCGAACCAATCTGTCCAGCCCAGGTCTTCGCCAGCTGTGGCTACCACAAAGCCCGCGTCCAGCAACCACTCCTCCAGGCGGTCTGCGCTGCAGACCATCCCATGGGCCTGGTTGCGCAGGTTGGCGACGCCTACCGCATCCAGCAGGTGCTCACCAGGGCATGCCGGGCCCGGGCCCACGCTGCGAGTCCGGCGCTCCTCGGCTGGGGCATCATCCAAAAAGGCATAGGGGCGGGCAACCAGCAGTTCCTGGGCCAGTACCGAGGGCTTGTGCCCATCGCAAAAGCCCAGCTGTACTGCGCCATCCCGCAGCCCCTGCAGCAACTCGACAAGACCGGCGAGATCCATGGTTTCCTGTAGACAGTCGCTGATGGTCTGCTGCACCAGGGGATGGTCGGGGACCTCGCGCTGGCCATGCAGGTTCTCGGCGCAGGCAAGCTGCATGGGAAACACCTGGGTGAGCAGGTCCTCGGCATCCTGGCGCTGCCATTGCGCCGGGCGGCGCTTGCCGCCGTGGCGTCGCGCCACGGCAAGAGCAATGGTGCTGTTCCAGCGCCAGCGTGTGGTGAACATGGGGGCCGACAGCAGCGCTTGCACCAGCACGTGGCCGACTGTCTGCGGCGCGAGATACCCCATGACCTCGCTCAACAGGAAGCTGTGACTGGGCCCCAGCGACAGCAGCACGCCGTGATCCGAGGCGGCGGCCTGCAGTTCGAAGTTGAAGCGGCGGCAGAAACGCTTGCGCAATGCGAGCCCAAGTGCCTTGTTGACGCGCTGCCCCAGCGGGGCATGGATGACCAGGTGCTGGTCGCCCAAGTCGTCGAAAAAGCGCTCCAGTACCACATGGTGTCTGCTTGGCAATGCGCCCAACACAGCGCTGGCCTCCACCAGGTAGGCGGTCAGCTGCCTTGCCGCCTCCGGAGTGACGCCCGGGATGGCGGCAAGCCACGCCAGCGCCTGGTCGCTGCCCTGCGCGCCGAGGCGTGCGGCACAACCCTCGAGGATCTGCGAGATGGCTGCGGACAAGGCCGGGCTGCAGCCCGGCGCTTCCCCCAGCCAGAAGGGGACTGTGGCCGCTGCGTGAGCACTCTCTTCCACCCAGACGATGCCGCCGCGCACCCAGCAAATGCGGTAGGCGCGGTTACCCAGCTGAAAGACGTCGCCCCCAAGGCTTTCCAGGGCAAAGTCCTCGTTGACCGCACCCAACCGCGTCCCATCGGCCACCAGGCAGACGTCGTAGTCGAACTGGTCGGCGATGGCGCCGCCGCCTGTCAGGGCCGCAAGCTGTGCCCCGCGCCGGGCGCGCAGCATCGCCGGGTTGCCATGGCGCAACAGCCAGCTTGGGCGCTGCACGCTCTCGCCGCCATAACCGTGGCACAGCATGGCTACCACCGCCTCGAAGGCCGCCGCATCCAGTCCCCGATAGGCCCAGGTATGGCGATACATGGCGAACAATGCATCCTGGGCTATCCCTTCCGGCTGGGTTGCCACCTCCGCCACCACATGCTGCGCCAGCACGTCCAGCGCTGGCGGCGTGGCGGGTGTCTCGTCCAACACGCCCTGGGCCATGGCATGCAGCACGGCGGTGCATTCCACAAGATCGTTGCGGGACAGCGGCACGAGGCGCGCCTTGGGATGGCCGCCCACACCATGGCCGGAGCGCCCGGCACGCTGCCACATGGTGTTCACCGCCCCCGGCGAGCCCAGCTGGCAGACCAGGTCCACGGCCCCCACGTCAATCCCCAACTCCAGCGAGGCGGTGGCCACCAGCACCCGCAGGCTGCCTGCTTTGAGGCGTTGCTCGGCCAGCTGGCGCTGGGCCTGGGAAAGACTGCCATGGTGGGCCATGACCAGCTCCTCGCCCAGGCGCTGTGCCAGAGCCCGGGCGGCCCGCTCACAAGCTCTCCGAGTACGAGTGAAAAGCAGCGTACTGCGGTGCGCTGCAGCAAGCTGTGCCAACTGGTTGTAGAGCTCCTCCCAGGCTTCGCTGCTCATCAGCGCCCCCAGGGGATGGCCGGGTAGCAGCAGGCCCAGGTCCATGGGGCGTGGGGCTGAGGCATTGACAATGGCACAGGGCCTCGGCAAACCATTGCCGGTCTGGGGGTCGCAGCCCACAAGAAAGGCGGCCAGCTCCTTGAGCGGGGCTGCTGTGGCCGACAGGCCGATGCGCTGCGGCGGCCGTTGCACAAGCCGCTCCAGCCGCGCCAGCGACAACGCCAGATGGGCGCCGCGCTTGGTGCCGGCCAGGGCATGGAGCTCATCGACGATCACCGTCTCCACATGGGCCAGCATGGCCCTGCCCGAGGCGCTGCCCAGCAGCAGGTAAAGCGATTCAGGCGTGGTCATCAAGAGCTGGGGTGGCTTGCGCACCATGGCGCGGCGCACGGCAGGCGGTGTATCTCCGTGGCGTACCGCATAGCGCATGGGCAGCTCGGCAAAGCCAAGCTGCAGCAGCTTCGCGGCGATGCCCGCCAAGGAAACCTCTAGATTGCAGGCCACATCCGTAGCCAGCGCCCGCAGCGGGGAGACATACAGCGCCACCGTGTGGCGCGGCAAGGCGCCAGCCAACCCCTGGCGCACCAGCCGGTCAATGACGGGGAGAAAGGCAGCGAGGGTCTTGCCGGAACCCGTGGGGGCCACCAGCAGGGCATCCTGGCCCGTGGCCAGCACCGGCCAGGCACGCTGCTGAACCGCGGTGGGCGCAGCGAACGTTTCATGCCACCAGGCGTCCACGGCAGGATGCCAGGACAGTCCTTGAGGGGCGCGCATCAGGGAGCCTGTCATGAGGGACTGAACCCCTGGGTTCATGGCCTCTGGGTTGAGGGTTGGCGCAACGCCAGCAGGTGATCGATCATGCGTGTCCCTTGCGCGCTGCCCTGCTGGATGGCATCCGGCCTGAGTCGTCGCAGATGCTCAAGGCGGCAACTTGTGGAGGGGTGGCTGCGCAGCCAGAACAGCCAGGCCCCATCTGTGACCCTCGGCCGTTCCTCATCGGACCAGGAGCGGGCGTGCCCATCGAGACGGCGCAAGGCGGCCATCAGGCCGCCAGGATCACCGGTGAGCAATGCCGCCTGCCGATCCGCTGCCAGCTCGCAGCGGCGACACAGGGCCAGCTGCAGGATGGCCGCTATTGTGGGCAACAGCAAAATGGCACAATCCACCAGCCAGGCATGCAGCTGCCCCTTGGCCCACATGACAGGCAACACACCCCACCACACCGCCTGGGCTGTCATGGCCAACAGCAACAGCATGCGTACCACCTGGGCGCTGAGCACCATCAGCCAGGTATGGTTGGCGTGCAAATGGCTCACCTCATGGGCAAGCACAGCCGCCAGCTCCCGGGGCGACAACATGGCCAGCAACCCTGCGGTCAGGCAGATCACATGGCGCCCTGCCACCCTGGCCACGAAGGCGTTTGGGGAGGGCGATGGCGCATAATACACCGCAGGGGGCCGGGTAATAGCACTGCGTCGCGCCAACTCCTCAACGAGGACAATGATCCCCTTGGCCCGGGCATGATCCATGGGCACAGCCTGCAAGCGCTTCAACAACAGCCCCGGCAGGCGTGGCCGCACCATCAGCCACAACACCACGCAAAACAGCAGGACACCCAGCGCTCCTGGGATATGTCCAGCCAGGTATCCCACGGTGACCAGCAGCACGCCTAGACTGAATATAAAAAATGCGGACTGCCCGTAGATCACCAGCTGTTCGCCACAGCCCTGCCCGAAGCGCCCGCGGATACCCGAGGGGATAAACCCCTTGCTGCGCGGAGCCAGCCACCGGGTTTTCATGGCTTTGACTTGATTACGCCTGGACAAGGGTCTTCATGCAACCCAAAGCTCAGTCCACAAGCCGAAAGAGCGTCCCGCAATACATGCACCTGGCCTCATCACCCATGCGCTCCAGCGGCAGATACACCCGGGGATGCGCATTCCACAGGCTCATCTGTGCTGTGGGACAGTAGGCAGGCAGCTCGTTGGCATGCACATCCATATGACGCACCGCATTGGGCGTCCCCTCACCTTTCCTGGGTTGCTCGATGGTAGCAGGTTCCATATCCATCCTACTGCACCAGCGTCAGCCAATCGTCATGGATATCGAGGCGGCCATGCACCAGGTCCAGATAGGTTTTTTGCAGGCGCTCGGTCACAGGACCTCGCGTGCCTGCACCGATCCTGCGGTCGTCAAGCTCGCGAATGGGGGTGACCTCGGCGGCCGTCCCGGTGAAAAAGGCTTCATCGGCCAGATAGATGTCGTCCCTGGTCAAGCGGCGCTCCCGCACCTCGAGACCCTGTTCCTGGGCCAGGGTGATGATCGTGGCCCGGGTGATGCCATCCAGGGCCGTCCCAGACTCTGGCATGAACAATATCCCGTCGCGGACCACGAAGATGTTCTCGCCACTACCCTCGGCCACATAGCCGTTGCCATCCAGCAAAAGCGCCTCATCGTAGCCAGCGGCGCTCACTTCGGCGAGGGCCATGATAGAGTTGATATAGGGCCCCACCGCCTTGGCCTTGGAGAGCATGGCGTTGGGTGGGCAGCGCACGAATGAGGAGGTCTTGACCCGCAAGCCCTTTTCCAGGGCTTCATCGCCAAGATAGGTTGGCCAGGGCCAGGCAGCAATCATGACATGCGTTCTGAGTCCCTTGGCATGCAGCCCCATGGCCTCGTCGCCATAGAAAGCCAGCGGGCGCAGGTAGGCTGCTTCCAGGCCGTTGCGCACCACCACCTGGCGCTGGGCCTCCTGCAATGTGGCCTCTTCGAAGGGCATGGCCATGCCGATCACATGGGCGGAACGCAGCAGACGCTTGGTGTGCTCGGCAAGACGGAAGATTGCCGTGCCCCGGGGGGTCTTGTAGGCGCGCACCCCCTCGAAGACACCCGCGCCGTAGTGCAGCGTATGGGTCAACACATGCACCTTGGCCTCACGCCAGGGCACCATGACCCCATCCATCCAGATCCAGCCATCGCGATCACCAAACGGTATCTGCACCATATCCACTCCTCCCGCCCACACCCCTGCGCATCAAGGCGGGCTTGGGTTCATTATAGCCAACCTCAGCCGCCTTTCATCAGGCAAGCCAAGGGGTATTATCCCACATCCCCGCCAGGCGGGCGCGAATGGCTGCCACCTTGGCGTGCAGATCATCGTCATCAGGCATGCCACGCAAGAGCTGACGCTGCTCCACCTCCAACAGCCGGATGTAATCCGCAAGCAGGTGCTCGAGTTCCTGCGGCGGGACAATGGCAAGCTGCTGCATGCGCTGCAGCAGGGGCACCACGCCTCGCGGCTCCAGCAACGCAGGATGGGCTGCGGCATGGATCAGCACCAACCCAGCTGCCATGAAACGCACATCCAGCAGACCACCGGGGCCGCGTTTGAGATCATCGTGCCCCTCAAGGGCAACCGCAAGACGCTGGCGCATCTCACGCACCGCCTGCCAGACATCCCGGGCACTGCGCTGCGTGGCCAGGACACTCTCGCGCAGCGCCTCGAAGCGCCGCCCCACCGCCTCGTCGCCAGCTATGAAACGACTGTGTACCAAAGCCAGATGCTCCCAGAGCCAGGCATGGTGCAATTGATAATCGGCAAACCCATCAATGGTGCCGATGAGCAGCCCGGCCTGGCCACTGGGCCGCAAGCGGGTATCCACCTGGAAGGCAATCCCCGCCCTGGTTCTGGTGCTCAATAGGTGGATCAGGCGGCGCACCAGCGCTGTAGCCTGCACGACATCCATGCCATGGCTGTTGCTGAGAAAAACCAGATCGAGATCGGAGGCATAGCCCAGCTCACCTGCCCCCAGCCGACCATACCCGATCACCGCCAGCGGCGGAGCCGCTGCCCCGGCCCGTTCGTACCATCGGCGCCAGGCCATGGTCAGCGAGGTTTGCACGATGCTCTGGGCAATGGCAGTCAGGGTCTCTCCCACCCCCAAAGGATCAATACACCCATCCAGCTGGGCCGCTGCCACGGACAAAAAAGCGCGTTCCTTGATTTCGCGCAGGGCATCCATGGCCTGCTCCAGGTCCACGCCAGGAGCCAGCTGGCGCCGCAATATCACCTCACACTCCTTTTGCAGGCCATGCCGGTCCACCAAGACGGGGTGTAGCAGTTCGTCAAGCAATACAGGCTGCCTGGCGATGGCTTGAAAGATCCAGTCGCTTTCCAGGATGAGATGCATCAGGCGCCGCAAAACCTGGGCATGTTCAGCCATCAGCGCCAGATAACCGCTGCGCTGGCCGATGGCCTGCAATAAAGCGCACAAACGCTGCACGGCCTTGTGTTGCAAAGAAGCACTGGGTAATTGCACTGCCTCCAGCAGGGTCTCGGGAATCACCTGTTCCAGCCACTGCTTGCCCCGGGCGTTGAGACGCATGATGAACCTGCTCTGTTGGAGTGACTGGAGCTCGTGCTGGATGGACGGCGCATCCTTGAAACCCAACCGTTCCAGGACCTCGGCACACTGACCATTGCCCGGCATCTCCTGCCAGAGGAGGCGCAATTCCTCATGCCAGGCTGCATTGCCCCGAGGCGGGGCCCGGTTTGTGGCAAAGACCTCGGAAAAGATGGTCATGACCTGGTGACGCATGGCATCCAAGTGGGCAACCAGGGTCTGCCAGTCTGGCCACCCCATGGCATGGGCAAGACGCACCTGCTCTGTGCCCGTCTGGGGCAGGGTATGGATCTGGTGTGCCTGCATCTCCTGCAGGCGGTTTTCCAGCGTGCGCAGCAAGCGATAGGCCTCATCCAGAAGCTTCACATGAGCCGGCGGCAGCAGCCGCTGCTCACGCAACACCTGCAACGTCTCCAGCAGGCAGCCCTGTTGCAGCTCGATGTTCCTGCCGCCATGGATCAGCTGTTGCACCTGTACCACGAACTCCACCATGCGGATGCCCCCGGGGCCGATCTTGATGTTTTCGGCTGCACCGCGCCGCGCCGCCTGGCGGCTGATCATGGCATGCACGTCACGCAGGGCGCCAATGGCCCCATAATCCAGATATTTTCGATAGACAAAAGGCCGCAGATGCTCCAGCAACGCCTGCACCTGCCGAACCCCCTGCCCTGTTATGGGGCGCAAGCGGATCAACGCGCAACGCTCCCACTCGCGGCCATGCTCCTCGTAATACCGCTCCAGGGCAGCACAGCTCATCACCAAAGGACCGCTGCCGCCAAAGGGCCGCAAGCGGGTATCGATCCGGAAGGAACCCCCGGCCATCATGCGGTCATTGAGGATTTTTATGAGGCGCTGGGCTTCCTGTGCGTAAAATTGGCCAGGGGCCACAGCACCATCCCTGGCGCACTCTTCGTCCGGAAAGACAAACAGTAGATCGAGATCAGACGAGAAATTGGGCTCCAGACCCCCCAGCTTACCCAGCGCCAGGACCACCAGGGGGACTGGCCGGCCATGATCGTCCCGGGGGGGCTTGTGGGGCTGCGGCAAGGCAGCGCTGGCCACTTGCAGCGCCAGAACCACGGCCTCCTCCTGCAAGGCGCACAGGGCGGCAAACACTTCTTCCAGCGTGGCGCTTCCCAGGATGTCGTGGGCGGCGATGGCCACATGCTCGCGGCGTATCGCCTGATGCAGGCGATGCTGGGCCTGCTGGCCTGAGCTGCCCGCCAAAGCGGCCTGCAGGCGCTGGCGGACCTGCCCGGCCCCAATGGGCAAGTGCTGCTCCCAGAAGGCGCGCCACAACCCGGGATCGGTCTGGATGGCCTCCCGGCACAAGGGACTCGCCAGCCACAGGCGCAGACAGGCTGCCCCACAGGGCTCGTCCGCAGGCCAACCAAGCTCTTCCAGGAGGCGCCGGTACTGTCTCGCCTCTTCTTCCAGGGCAGCTGGCCAAGCGTGCTGGGTCGTCTGGGTATCCATGGCGCCATGAGATGGAGGAAACAGACTGCGCGATGTCGTTGTGTCACGAAACCCAACGATACCATATGGTTGTATCATATTCCTGAGCAGTCAACGACGCAGGCATGAGGCTGGGCGCCGCGCAGACCAGAGGTATCTTCCATGAGCACAATTCATCTGGACCATTTCTTTACCCCCAAGTCCGTCGCCTTGGTGGGTGCCAGCAGCAAGCCTGCTTCGGTGGGCGACATGGTGGCGCGTAACCTGCTGGACGACGGTTTCACAGGCGAGATTTTCCTGGTCAACCGCCACCGCACCCCGGTGCGCGGCCAGCAGACCTATGGCGATGTGAGCGAACTGCCCAAGCCTCCGGACCTGGCTGTGGTCTGCGTTCCGGCCGCAGGCGTCCCCGAGGTGATCGATGCCCTGGGCCGCATGGGCACCAAGGCGGCGGTGGTCCTCTCAGCCGGGTTTTCGGAAGGCGGCAACGAGGCGGGCCGACGCCTCCAGGAGGCCATGCTCCAGGCGGCGCGCCCCCATCGGCTGCGCATCCTGGGCCCCAACTGCATCGGCATGATGGCGCCCCAATGCCACCTCAACGCCACCTTCACCCACATGGCCGCCCTGCAGGGATCGCTGGCTTTCGTGGCCCAGTCTGGTGCGATTCTCTCGGCTGTGGTGGACTGGGCCAACCCCCGCAACATCGGCTTTTCCTGCATGGTCTCCATGGGGGGCATGGCTGACGTGGACTTTGGCGATCTGCTGGACTATTTGGCCATGGATCGCAAGACCAGCGCCATCCTGCTCTACGTGGAAGGCATCACCCAGGCCCGCAAGTTCATGTCCGCCGCCCGCGCCGCCTCGCGCACCAAGCCCGTGGTGGTTATCAAGGGCGGGCGCTTTGCAGCCGGGGCCAAGGCGGCCTCGTCCCACACAGGTGCTCTGGCGGGCAGCGCCACCATCTACCATGCGGCCTTCCAGCGTGCTGGCATGCTCCAGGTGGATTCGCTCACCGAACTGTTCGATGCTGTGGAGATCCTGGGGCGCACCACCCATCTCTCGGGGCCACGCCTGGCCATCATGACCAACGGCGGCGGCATCGGCGTGTTGGCCACAGACGAACTCATCGCCCGGGGTGGCACGCTCACCGACCTGTCTGCCGAAACCCTGGCGAAGCTGGATGCCATCCTGCCGCCCATGTGGTCCAAGGGTAACCCCATCGACATCCTGGGCGATGCCCATCCCACCACCTACACCAAGGTGCTGGACATCCTGCTGAGCGCGCCAGAAGTGGATGCCATCTCGGTGCACAATTGCCCTGTGGCGGTCAGCTCCAGCGCCGCTGCCGCCCAGGCGGTCCTGGCTACCCCGCAGCTCGACCGTCGGCTGGTGCTCACCAACTGGGTGGGCGAGACCACGGCCAAGGAAGCCCGGGATATCCTCTCCACCCACGGCCTGCCCAGCTACGAGACCCCGGACCAGGCCATGCGCGCCTTCATGTACCTGGTGCAGTACCAGGAAAGCCGCCACACCCTCATGGAAACGCCGCCTTCCGTCCCGGAGACCTTCACACCCGATGTGGACCAGGCCCGCACCATCATCCGCCAGGCGCTGGACGATGGCCGCGACTGGCTCAACGAGGTGGAAGCCAAGGCACTGCTGCGCTGCTATTGCATCCCCACCGTGGCAACGCTCATCGCCAAAAGCCCAGAGGAAGCAGGCGCCTTGGCCGCCAAGGGTCCAGGGCCCTATGCCCTGAAGATTCTCTCTCCAGATATCATCCACAAAAGCGACGTGGGGGGCGTGGCCTTGAACCTGCAAAGCCCCGAGGCCATCACCGAGGCCGCCAGGGCCATGCTGCAACGCTTGCAGGGCAGCCATCCCACGGCCCGGCTGCGGGGTTTCACCGTGGAGCCCATGGTGCTCATGGCGGGGGGCATCGAGCTGATCCTGGGCATGACCACCGACGCGGTCTTTGGTCCGGTCCTGCTTTTCGGACAAGGTGGCATTGCCGTGGAGGTCTTGAGTGATACCTCGTTTGCCCTGCCGCCCCTCAACATGCATCTCGCCCGACAACTCATGAATCGCACCAGGGTCAGCAGATTGCTGGCCGGTTTTCGCGATCAGCCTCCCTGCGACCGAGACGCCATTGCGCTCACCTTGACCAAGCTCAGCCAGCTGGTGAGTGATCTTGCCGAGGTGGCCGAATGCGACATCAACCCATTGCTGGCCTCGCCCCAGGGTGTCATGGCGCTGGATGCCCGCTTCAAGATCGGCCTGTCCCAGGTGGCCAAGCCAGAAGACCGCCTGGCCATCCGCCCCTATCCCAAGGAACTGGAACAGCCCATCACGCTCCCCAACGGCGAGACCATGCTGCTGCGGCCCATCCTGCCCGAGGACGAACCTGCCATCCAGCGCAGCTTCGCTGCCCTTTCCCAGCGCAGCCGCTTCTTGCGGTTCTTTTCTCCACTGCGGGAGCTGCCCCACACGCTGGCGGCCCGGCTCACCCAGATCGACTACGACCGGGAGATGGCGCTGGTGGTGGCAGAACCCCACAAACCCCCCGGCGAGGCGGAGATTCTGGGCGGGGCCCGCATCATGGGCGAGCCCAACATGGAGCGTGCCGAATACGCCATCACCGTGCGCGAGGACCAAAGCGGCAAGGGGCTTGGCACATTGCTCATGCACAAGATCATCGACTATGCCCGTGTCCGGGGCTTCAAGACGATCTATGGCGAGGTGCTCTCGGAAAACACCGCCATGGCCCAGGTGTGCCGCAAGCTGGGCTTTCGCTTAAGCCGCAGCGCCGATGACCCATCCATCATCCATGTGGAGCTCGACCTGGACAAGCCCCCGGCAGCGTCATCGAACTGACACACAGAAGAAGTACCATGTTGCGGCATGGACAGACGCCGCTTTCTCTGGGCGACCTTGCTGAGCCCACTGACCAGACCATTGCTGCAGCCTGCGGCGCTGCGGCGCCAGGCATACGCCACAGACGACGAACGGCGCGTTTTCCCCCTGTCCGTAGCCAGCGGCGACCCCAGCCCTTATGGCGTGGTGCTGTGGACGCGGCTTGCCCCCCAGAGCTGGCAACCAGACCTGCCCCTGGTGCTCCATGTGGCCAGTGATGCAGACTTTGCCACAGATGTGCTCCAGGCCACCATCCCGCCAGAGCAGTTCGATGCCAGCCGGGACTACACCGCACAGGTGGATCTCGACGGCCAGCTGGAACCGGGGCGGCGCTATTTCTATCGGTTCATCCATGGGGATACCGCCAGCCGCACCGGGCGCTGTCATACCCTGTGGCTCGCCACCCAGCAACTCCCCAGCCTGACGCTGGGCGTGGTCTGCTGCCAGGACTATACCGCCGGCTATTATGGGGCCTACCACCACCTGGCCATGGAGCCGGATGTGGACTTCGTGGTGCACCTGGGGGATGCCATCTACGAGACATCCTATGCGGTGGCGGGCTTCCCGGACCGGGGCATCGAGCTGCCCAGCAAGAGTCCTGTGGCCCTGAACCTGGACGACTTCCGCGCCCTGTATCGCACCTACCGCAGCGATCCATTCTATCAGGAAGTCCTGGAACGCCACACCTTCATCTTCATCTGGGACGACCACGAGACCGCCAACGACATCTATTGGGACGCATCCCAGGGTTGCCTGGGTGCCCCGGACCACCCCTATACGCTGGATGCGGCCTATGCCGCCAACCGCCCCATGCTGCTGAACGGCCTGCGCATGGACAGCATGCGCGCCTGGGCCGAATACACGCCGGCACGGTTGACCATCGACTGGGCCACCAGCGAGCCGCAGCGCTTCTTTACCATAAACCGGGATTTTCGCTTCGGCGGCCTCGTCCATCTGTTTTGCACCGACGAGCGCAGCTTCCGCTCGCCACACCCCTGCGGCGAGGGCACGGCCTTGCAGCGCTATGCCGCGCTGGGCTGCCGGGAACGCAACGCCCCGGGACGCACCATGCTGGGTGCCGCGCAGCGCGACTGGCTGCAAGGTGGCCTGCTGGGCAGCCGGGCCACCTGGAAATGCTGGGCCAACGAGGTCTTGCTGGGTCGCCTGGAGATCGCTCAGCTCTACCTCAACATGGATGCCTGGGATGGCTATGGTTTTGAGCGCGACCAACTGCTTGCCAACCTGGCGCTGGGTGGCATGGAGAACCTGGTGGTACTCACCGGCGACTTGCATTCCTATCTGGTGAGTTATGTCCGGGACGGCTACAGCCGCTTTGCCAACTCTGCGCCTCTGGGTGTGGAGTTCATGACACCTTCAATCACCTCGGCCAATGTGGGCGATGCCTTGGCCACGCTACCCTTCCCGCTCCCGGCAGATGCCTTGGAAGAGCAGGCTATCCGCGCCAGCAACCCGCACATCCAGTACTTCAACAGCAACCGCTGGGGCTACAGCACGGTGCACTTCACGCCAGATGCCGTCTCCTATACGGCCTATAGCGCGGATAAGGCCGACAACTCGCCGGATGCCAGCAAGACCACCATGGTGCGCTACACCTCACCTGCCGGCATCCCCCGGCTGCAGCGCGCCATCATCGACTGACAACGCCCCCGCCTTTTCCCACACCAGCAACCCACCCCGGCACACCGGCATGCCTGGCTTTGTTGGGGATGGTACTGCCTGTGGCGCGGTTCTTGCTTTTGTTCCGCAGGTTCATGGCACAGAGTCATGGCAGCACTTCCCTGCGCATGCCATGGCATGCAGGCACCCCTTGTGCTCACGCGTTCACGCCATGACCTGGCATCGGAAAACGGGCAAATGGGAGAAACACACATGCAAAAACGCCGCTGTCCGCTCTTGTGTGGCACCCTGCTGGGGGCGCTGACCACCAGCGACGCCATGGCCGGCCAGCCCTGGATCAACTGGCAAAGCGGCAATATCCAATATCTCCATGGCTGGAGCTACAACACCGATCCCCACAGCAACCAGTTCACCGATGGCGGCGACGAGCACGACGTGGTCACCATGGAATACTTCCATGACTGGCGCTACGGCGACAATTTCGTCTTTGCCGATATCATCGCCCCCAGCGACCAGGGCACCGAGATCTACGGCGAGCTCTCACCGCGCCTGAGCGCCGGCAAGATCAGTGGCAGCAACCTGGGTTTCGGACCCATCAAGGACGTGCTTTTGGCGGGCAACATGGAACTGGGCAAGAACAACCGCGCCTGGCTGCTGGGGCCGGGGCTTGCCCTGAATCTGCCCGGCTTCACCTATGCCGATCTCAATGTCTATGCCAGGAAAAGTGTGCGGGACTTCATCAAGCATGACACCAACTGGGGCTGGCAGGTCACCTTCGACTGGCTTGTTCCCTTGCCCGTGGGCCGCTTCCATTTCCTCTGCGAGGGATTCGTCGACTATGCCTTCGGCGAAGGCGGCGGCGATGCCCCCAAGCGCGACAACATCATCGCCGCCCCCCGGCTCCTGCTGGATGTGGGGGCGCTGTGGGGCCAGGCCAATAGAATACAGGCGGGCGTGGAATACCAGTACTGGCACCACCAGTATGGGAGCTCAGGCCAGCACGAATCGGTGCCCCAGCTCATGGCGAAGTGGCTTTTCTAATTTTCTAATCAGCAAGCACAAAAAAACCAGGAACCGGCTGCGCCAGCCGATTCCTGGTTTCGGGAAGCAGTAGATCAGGGCGTGCTGCTGGCCAGGCTGGTCCAGCTGCCCAGGGTATAGCCCGCCAGGGGAAATTTCCCATTGGCTCCCAACAACTCGGGGGCCAGCGCAGGATTATAGGTGAGCATGGGCTGGGTCGTCTGGTTCGTCTGGTCCACCGTCACCGTCACCGTCTTGCCGGCCACGACCGCGCCAGACACTTTGCGATTGATATAGACGTTGCCATCTGCCCACAACAGAATGCCCGCCTTGCCGGCTGTATCATCCGGCTGGGCGCTGTCCACGGTAATGTCCTTATTGCTCACCAGGATGGCGCTCACCTTGCCGCCCTGTAAGGGCGCTTCCGCCTTGAAGGTGATCGGCCCTTTGTGCACGATGGTAGTCTGCTGGACCTGCGCGGAAGATGCGCCACCACCTTGCGCCTCGATGATCAAGGTGGCGTCTTCATTGCACATGGGGTTGGTCTGGACCAGACCGCCTGCCGTGCCATCGACCAGCATGAACTCTGGCTCAATCTCGTCTGAGGTATCGCCAAGCGCGCCGCCTTTAATGCTCGCGCCAATGGGGTCATCCCCC
>WOYI010895181.1_pt1 | contig 16411 bp, 18 predicted proteins | sample 6423411 | NCBI WGS metagenome assembly WOYI01 (sample SAMN13441803, study PRJNA592873) | oil field metagenome | biome: oil field; feature: oil-well bore; material: oil-contaminated soil; isolation source: oil-contaminated soil from oil-well borehole | place: Germany: Wietze | collected 2016-10-18 ...
AGATACCCATGAATTATCAAAATTAAACCAAATTGAATTTGAAGATAAATATGAACTCGCTCATAAAGTAAAAAGAGAAATTAAAAAAAATTGAAGAAAGAAGAAATAAAATAGAAATAAAAGATGACCCAAATGAGATTTCACAGAGGGGAAACTTATTCTATAACCTTAAGAAATCTAATTAAGCTTTAGATGCATACATTAAAGTAACGAATTAATTCCTGGTTCTTCTGAAGCATGGTATAATAGGAGTGATATTAAATAATTTAAAACGTTATGAAGAAGCACTTGAAGCTTATGATAAGGCATCCAGATGATGGTTTTGTAGATACAACAGAGCATGTGCATTTGATTTAGATGGAAATAAAGGAAAAGCTCTCGAAGATTTAACCAAAGCCATAGAATGTGATCCTAAATATAAAAATGATGCGAAAAAGGAATGAAGATTTCAAAAAGCTCTGGGAAGATCCTGACTTTAAAAAAGTTGTAAACATTTCTAAGTCCAATAAAGAGATGTAAAATATGGAAGAAGATTTCAACCAATTTATAAAATGTTTAAAAGTAGCAAGCAAAAACATGGCCGATGCATCCTATTTTCAAATTGATAATACTGGATCTGAAGAATTAATTTATCGTGAAAGAGTCTATTGCTATGAATTATATCATCAACTTCGTTGCGTCTTAGGGGAATATAGGCCTTATAAGCTTCAGGGAGAAATGGATAAGTCAAGCCATACCGAATTTGCGAAACCTCATAAGCCTGATTTCATTTTTCATGTACCTAGAAACATGCAACAAAATTTAGTAGTAGTAGAAGTAAAAAAATCTGATGCTGTAAATAATAATTTAGATGATTTTAAAAAAGATATTAACAAACTTAAATAGTTTATTGATGAACATGAATATTATAAATCAATTACGTTTGTGTATGGGGATAGTGAATCGAAAATACCCGAAAATATTTTATCAGAGATGAATGAAGTATCAGAAAACTTAACTGAACAATTATTGTTTATTTGGCATCCAGACCCAGGAAAAGAAATTGAAATTCTCAATGAAACCATAGGAGAACAATAAATGAACATACGCCAATTCATCTCAGACTATATCAACATGAGCCGGTACATAGCCCTGGGTACCCTGGACGGTGTCCTGGCAGTTATGGGTGTTACGTTAGCGGCCAGTGGAGTGGCTGGTGTCGGTGGAGTGGAAATTCCTAACTTCGTTATTGGACTCACCGGACTGAGTGGGGGTATAGCCCTGGCCATGTCCAACGCCTTCGGTTCCTTCATAGGTGAAAGGGCTGAGGAGGTCCGGAGCATACGTGAACTTGAGCAGAAGATGATGCTGGATGAGGGCAAACTGGACGATACGGTGATCCATGATCGGGCCAAAAGGAGGATATACATGAGTATGTTCACCCATGGTTTTTCCAGTTTCATCGGATCATTCGTGCCCGTGGTTCCCTTTCTCTTTTTAGCGGATAGAATTTCGGCTGTGATCACCACTGTCGTTTTCTGTTTCATTGCCCTAGTAATATTAGGCCTATATTTGGCAAGGGTGTCCCGAGAAAACATGCTTAAAATCTGCATCGAGATAGTCCTTATTGGAGTTTTAATCAGTGTGGTGAGCTTCCTCATCGGTGGTGGACATTAATGGAAAAACAGTGAATGTTGTATTGACAGCATAGGAAAAAAACCAATATCATGATTGCAATTTCAAATGAACAATTCTACCACTGAGTTCCCGGGTTAACCTGATTTTCGCCTTTTTTTCTCCGGTCTTTATGGTAATCGAAGTAGTCCATTCAGTTATGAACTTTATTTTAGGGTTAAATCCCTCGATTTCCTCACCGGTTTTTACTCCCCACTGGGAGGGGACAATTCTCTCACGTTGGGAATCCAGTTTTTTATGTCTCTCCACCAGCCGGAGTGTGGTCACCTCACAGAGCATCTCCGCCCCTGGAGATGCATCTACCAGCATGTTAAATAATTCCCTTACCTCATCTTCCGGGAAGTACATCAACAACCCCTCGATTATAAACAGGACCGGTTTGTCCTTTTTTACTTCATCTATCCGGTGTAGTCAAAGACTGAACCGGCTACCATTTTATGGTGTTCTGTCTCTTCAAAGAACTGTCTTCTGATCCGGATGGTTCCGGCAGGTCCAGGTCCAACCAGTGCACTTTCTTATTATCTAATCGAGTGTAGCGGGTGTCCAGACCACATCCCATATTGATTATAGTACCATCTGGGTGTCTATCTATAAAATCCTGGGTTGCCTTATCCAGTAGTTCTGTTCTGATGCTATGCTCACCTGAAGCATTCTTCCACGCTCGAAATTTTCAAAGTCGTAATCCATTTGTTCCATCATTTCCAGGGCCATTTTCATCCCTTATTATCGGGTTTTCTATTTTGGTTTCCCTGGCCCTGGCCCAGAGGGGTATGAGGATGGTCTCGGTTATGCCTTTTAACTTTTGTTTCAAAAATTCCACCACTGAACTCTATTGAAATATTATTTTATTTTATTTTATTCTCTGCTTTTTAAGTTCTTTATATTATTCATTAAATTGGTCTAATTTGGGTATAAATCTGGAAAAGCTTTAAACAGGCCTTGAATCAAGTTTTTTTACAATTAATGATTAAGGAGTGATAAATTTGATTGATAATCCAATCAGATGAAAGCCAATATTTATCGGTGTTATCATCGTCTCAGCACTTTACATAATATCAAGCTTAATATCTGGTTTAAATACCACACTTTCGGACTTTTTACTGGTCTCAACTGTTGTCGGTTTCATGGTTGGAGGCAAAATAAAGAATGGTCTGATTAACGGGGCCATCTTCGGTGTGATTGCTGGAGTTATAGTTACACTGGTTATGGTGGCATTGTATTTAGTGCAGGGATATGGTGCATATTTGGTTATATGGCATACAGCCTGGTTCTATACCTGGTTATAAAGATCATACTTGGTGTTATAGGCGGAATACTTGGTTCACTGGTTAAAGTAGAGGCATATAAATATGGGTTGAAGAATGAATGAATTAACCGGGATATTGAAGAAATGAAATTTAATCAGGGACTGAAAAGAGAATGAATTAATCAGAATTGAAAAAAAAAATGAAAATTTATCTTATTGACTCACTAAGGAAGTTCGATCCCGTAAATCCTCTCCACATTATCCACGTGGATCTTATGGGCATCTTCCACTGTCAGGATCCCGTTCTGTATCAGTCCCCTTGTCCGTCGGGGGACTGTTTTAGGACCTAGAACTGCGCCGGGCCTGGTTTTCATGTCCAGGTAATCAGTTTCCATGAGGAAATTGGTCCCTTTTTTAAGTCCCTGTACTATTACCTGCTTGGTGGCGATGAGTGAGGGTGTTAAACCGTGGTTTTCTTCTTCAAGGACAAATGGTCCAGAGAAGTGTTTAATCACTCGGTGTTTGCTGATACCTGCTTTTCCTGCCATCTCGGCAAATTCCCGAAACTGTTTTTCCCCAGAACTTTCTGTGTGTAGCTGCACTGCACAGTCTGCATCCCGGGCGAGTTCCATGGCGTGTAACATTAGCCTGTTGTGTAGTTCCATCTCTTCCGGTGAAGCTTCGTAGTGCGGCCGTCCAATTTCACCTATTGCTATGGCCTTACCCTCCAGTACGAGTTTTTGGGCATCCTGGAGTGCATCCCTCATCATTTCTTCCGCCTTCTCCAGGGATACTCCCCCTTCGATGAGCCGGGAAAGCTCTGCAGGATGTGCTCCCACCACAGCGTATGCAGTAACCTCCACGTTTTCATTGATCTCCTGGACATACTTTATAACCTCTTCCATAGTATCCTGAAGGGTGTAAGATTCTCCCATGGTCCAGGTGGGTTTGTTGGGGATGATCATCACCGTACCTCCTGCCTTCTGGAATTTCTTAGCCACTTCCAGGGGTCCGTCCCCATTAACCGGATCCATGTGTATATGGTTGTCAGTTATTGATAAATCCTTCATTTAAATACCTTATGTGTAATTTAGTTTATTTTAATGATTGATTTTAATATTATAACTTTAACTCTACAATTTTTTTATCTCATCTTTCAGCGCTTCCTCAAAAACCTCGATGGGCGGTTCCCTTCCCGTCCAGATCTTAAAGGACTCTATTCCTTGATAAATGAGCATCTTAATGCCGGTTATGGTTTTTGCACCTGCCAGGCGGGCTTCCCTTAAAAGCCCAGTTTCCAGGGGGTTGTAGATCACATCGTTTACTACTAGCCCCTCATGCATCATATCTGAGGTAACCAAGGATTTATCATTTACATTAGGGTACATGCCAATAGGAGTGGTATTTATGAGTATGTCCGCGTCTTCCAGTTCATTTTTAAGTTCTTCTCCCAGCTCTATGACCTTCACATCTACATTTAAATTATCCTTGAGATTTAAAGCTAAATTTAAGGCTTTCTCCCGGGTTCGGTTGGCTATTACCACCTGTCCCGCGCCACTTAAGACGGACTGAAAGGATATGGCCCGGGATGCCCCTCCCGCACCTAATATAACAATTTTACGGCCCTTTAAAGGTGTCAATTTTTCAATACCCCTTATGGCACCTAATCCATCGGTGTTGTATCCCTCTACTTCATCTGCAAATCTTATGGTGTTAACCGCCCCGATGAGCCAAGCAGTTTCATGGATAACATCCAAGTATTTCATCACCTCGATCTTATGGGGGATGGTCACATTTAAGCCCTTGATATCCAGTGCCCTGGCCCCTTCTATAGCGAATTTAAGGTTCTCCCCCGCCACGCGGAAGGGCACGTACGCGTAATCCAGGTCGAAGTATTTAAACCCAGCGTTGTGCATGTGGGGTGAGATAGTGTGTTCTACTGGATCTCCAATCAAGCCCGTTATTTTGGTTTTACCGGTTATCATATCTATCTATATTAATTTTCCATTTGGAAGGTAATTAATCTTGAGGTTAATCACCAGATCAAATGGTGTCGCTATAACTTAAAAACATGTCTGCTACCAAGATCGAACATGTCCATTAAAATTTCTCCTTGGTAAGTGTGTCATTAACCAGATGGATTTATTAAAAAAACGGGGACAATATATATTAACAACATAAAAATATTAGGGGAAAAATGTTAGATTATTTAACAGATCAATCCAATATTAAATAGTGAGAATAAATTCTTAACTGGGGGATTTAATATACTGGCAAAACAAAGGTTTGTACTGGACACCACGGCATTTACCGATAATAAACTTCGGGATGTATATGGTGAAGGCGAGTTAAACAACACCGTGGACTATCTACTAGATGTAATAGCTAAATCAAGGATCAAACTGAATATGAGCTGCCATATGCCTCCCATAACCTATAAAGAGTTTTCTGAGTACATGGCCCGATACGAGTGCCCCCGGGAGATCATGGTTAAAGCGGACACCTGGATAGTGAAAAAAAGCCCCAACCGCTACGACACCAAGATACCCTCGGAGATATTCTATGAATACGTACAGGATATGAGGGACCGGATGAACAAGGGTATGAGGATATCAGAAAACGCCATCTGGGAAGCAGCCGTACAATCCCTGGTCATGATGTCCAGGGGAGAGAAAAAAGCCCAGATAGAGAACGAGATAGTAGGCAAGGCCATAGCCGACTTCAGGAAACGATACAGGCAGGCCCTAAGAAAGGGTACCCTGGACAGCGCCCCTGACCTGGATGTGCTCCTCCTGGCCAAGGAACTGGGAGCAGGGGTAGTCGCAGCTGATGAAGGGATTAAAGTCTGGGCAGAGAGGCTGGGACTCAGGTTCCTCAGTGCCAAGTCATTCCCCAAGATGATGAACGAATACCTAAAGTATTATGAATAAAAATTACATTGAAAACCTCACCTTATAAGATAGGTGGGGTAAAAATTATTTTTCTAAAAAAAAATTTATTCTGAAAAATTTTATCCAAACATAATTATTTCTAAATGGAGAACCGCCAATGGACATACAAAGACCACGAGGCACGAGAGATTTTCTTTTTGAAGAAATGAAGGAGAGGAAAGAGATAGAAACCACCCTAAGGAGGGTGTTTGAGACTTATGGATACGGGGAGATTAAAACCCCTCTTTTTGAAGATCTGGCCCTTTTCACCATGAAATCAGGGGAAGGAATTGTGGAACAGATATACAACTTTCAGGATAAAGGAGGAAGGGACCTGGCACTCCGGCCGGAGTTAACTGCCCCGGTAGCCCGGTTATACATCAACGAACTGCAGAAAAGTCCCAAACCCTTGAAGATGTACTACTTCGGAAGTTGTTTCCGCTACGAAAGACCCCAGAAGGGCCGGTGGAGGCAGTTCTGGCAGATGGGGTGTGAACTCATCGGGGGAAAATCCCCGGAGTCTGAAGCAGAGATCATCGCCATGGCCGCCCACTCACTGGAAGAACTGGGACTTACAGACTTCGAGATACACATCGGAAACCTGGGGATAATAAGGGGGATACTGGACCAGGCAGATGTTGAAAAGGGAGTCCAGGACATCATCATGGCCATAATAGATAAAGGTGAAATCGGTGAGCTGCTTAAGACATTAAATGAACTTAAAATTGATCCTAAACCCAGTGAAATACTCCTCACCCTGGTGGGCCTAGTGGGCCACCGGGAAATAATAAAGGAAGCATCTGAAATTATAAAGGACAGCCCCGAGTCAGTTGAAGCACTGGGAGAACTGGAGGAACTCCTGAATATACTGGAGGCCTTTGGTTTCAGTAATTACACCGTGAACCTGGGTATAGCCCGTGGTCTGGATTATTACTCCGGGATCGTGTTTGAAATTTACGCACGCAGCTTGGGAGCTCAGAAACAAATAAGTGGTGGGGGAACATATAATTTAATAGAGATATTCGGTGGCGAGAAGGTGGAATCCACCGGGTTTGCCTTTGGATTCGATCGCCTGGTGGAATGTGTCAGATTATGTGGAGGGGCTAAATCCCTACCAAAAACTGTGGACGTCTATGTGGCACCCATATCCAAAGAACTAAAACTTAAAGCCTTTGAAGTAGCCCAGATACTCAGAAAGAACGGTATCAAAACCGAAGTGGACCTGGTGGGCCGGAAACTGAAGAAGATACTATCCCTGGCCAACAACCTGCAGGCTGATTATGTGGTACTGGTGGGAGAAAGGGACCTGGAGGAGGGTAAAGTAACGGTGAAGGATATGGAGTCCGGCAAGCAGGAACTGGTGGAGATTGAAAGTTTAACCCAGGAAATTAAGGAGTTACTTAAAGCAGTCTAATATTAAAAAATTATCGATTAAAATGAATATTCCAGAATTAAATTTCAGACTCAAGGTGAATGGTGAAGAGCTTATCATCGCCGTAGTTCAGGACTTTGAATCATCCGAGGTGCTAATGATCGCCTTTATGAACCGGGAAGCGTTGAAGAAGACAGTTGAAACTGGTAACGCCCATTACTGGAGCACATCCCGTAATAAATTATGGTTGAAGGGTGAAAGTTCCGGACACCTGCAGAAGGTCCAGGAGATATTAACTGACTGCGATGAAGATGCCGTGATCTTGAAGGTTAAACAGGAAGGCGCCGCCTGTCATAAAGGTTATTATTCCTGCTTCTACCGGGAATTATCCAAAGAAGATGATGATGTTAACTTGAAAATCGTTAAAGAAAAGATGTTCCAGCCGGAAGATGTTTATGGAGAGAAGTAAGATGAAGATAGTTCCGGATACCAGTGTGATTGTGGATGGCAGAATCACCAAGATTGTACAGGACCAGGAATTCACCGGATGTGAAGTGATAATACCAGAAGCAGTGATAGCTGAACTGGAAAACCAGGCCAACAAGGGAAGAGAAACAGGTTTTAACGGCCTTGAAGAGCTTAAGAACCTGCAAAGATTCTATACAGAAGGTAAGATCAGTTTGATGTACGTGGGTAGAAGACCCACCCTGGAGGAGATATCCCTGGCCCGTGGCGGTGAGATAGATGCCATGATCAGGGACACTGCCGGAGATCACGATGCTGTGCTGGTGACCAGTGATAAAGTGCAGAAGGAAGTGGCCGAAGCCCAGGGACTGGAAGCAATTTACCTCAAACAGGAAATGGTCGGATATAAAGACCTGGAAATCGGGAAATACTTCGATGACGACACCATGTCCATCCATCTCAAGGAGAACGTGGTGCCCCTAGCAAAGAAGGGCACTCCGGGTAATATAAAACTGGTCAAGGTAGGTAAAAAACCCCTTAGAAGAATTGAAATCGAGAAGATGAGTCGGGAAATCGTGGAGAGAGCCAAGAGCGACTTTAAAAGTTTCATTGAAATAGAGATGGAGGGGGCCACGGTGATCCAGTTCAGGGAATACCGTATATCCATTGCTAAGCCACCATTTTCCGATGGAATGGAAATTACAGTGGTAAGGCCAGTGGCCAGAGTCTCCCTGGAAGATTACCGGTTACCAGATAAACTTTTGGAACGTTTACGTGACACTGCCAAGGGTGTGTTAATAGCAGGGCCACCAGGGGCGGGTAAAACCACCTTTGCCCAGGCAGCTGCTGATTTCTACAGTAAAGACTTAGGGGCCATAGTGAAGACCATGGAATCACCCCGTGACCTGCAGGTAGGAGATGACGTAACCCAGTACGCTCCATTAGAGAAGGATATGGGTAAAACAGCAGATATTCTGCTCCTGGTCCGTCCTGATTATACCATCTATGATGAACTCCGTAAAACCAAGGACTTCCGGATATTTGCGGATATGAGGCTTGCCGGAGTGGGTATGATTGGAGTGGTACATGCCACCAGACCCATAGATGCCATTCAGAGGATCATCGGCCGGGTGGAGCTGGGAATGATCCCCTCTATTATCGACACCACCATATTCATCCACGACGGAGAGGTGGCCGCGGTATACGATGTTTCCCTCACAGTGAAGGTGCCCACCGGTATGGTAGAGGCAGACCTGTCCCGTCCAGTGATAGAAATCAGGGACTTCCTGAACGGGGATCTGAAGCATGAAATCTACACCTATGGTGAACAGACCATCGTCATGGAAGTAAGTCCCACCAAATTCCAGAAGACACCCATCCAGAAGATAGCTGAGAGGGAAATCACCCAGGAAATCAAACGGAGAATACCCCGGGCCACGGTAGATGTGGATATGAAGTCAGATAAACGGGCCACCGTCTGGATAGACGAGAAGAACATCCCCAAATTAATCGGTAAGAAGGGTAAAACCATCGATGAGGTGGAAAAGAAGCTGGGCATCAACATAGGCGTGGAATCCCTGCAATCCCGCGCCCGGGAAGAGGAAGTTTCCAGTGTGGATGTGGAAATTGCTGGAAATTACGTGGTCTTGAATTTTGATAAAGAGTTTGTAGGAACACCCTTCGATATCCTGGTTGATGAAGACTACCTCTTCACTGCAACCGTGGGTAAAAAAGGAAATATAAAGATTAAAAAAGACATAGAACTGGCCAATATCATATTAGATGCTCTGAAGCAGAACAGATCCATACTGGCCAGGTTAAGGAATGAATAAGGCCAGATGAGACGAATATCATGAAGATCAGCATCTCCACCCTACCATATTACCCCCAACCCCTGGAAGAGATCCTGAACATCTTAACTGAGTTAAATCAGGGGTACTGTGAGATTATAAACGAGTATCCCCATGATAACCTGGACTGTGATGTTTTAAACTCGTATGATATAGAGTACACGATCCATGCCCCATTATCTGATATGAACGTGGCATCCCACAACCAGCGTATAAGAAATTCCTCGGTGGCTGAAATCAAGAAATCCATGGATACAGCCAGTAAATTAGGTTCAGAAGTGGTGGTGGTCCACCCAGGCCATACTCCCATCCTGGGGCGTAAATTAGCCATGAAGATCATGGATTACAACCTGGAATCCCTGCGGGAATGTTCCGGGTACGCCCGGGAAGTGGGGGTTTACATGTGCGTGGAGAACATGCCAGACATAGAAGGCCTGCTCTTTAAAGACTTAAATGAACTGGAAGAATTAATACTGGATATAGACGCTTATATGACATTAGATGTTGGTCATGCCCATAACAACGGTTTCAGTGTGGAGGATATGCTTAAATATTCCCGTATAAAGCACATCCACCTGTCAGATAATGACGGTTCCTACGACAGCCACCAGGCCCTGGGAAACAACAGGGATGATAATGGTCTGGACTTCAATTCTTTGTTGGATGGGCTTGGAAGGATTAAATATGACGGTCAACTGGTGGTGGAAGTGGAAGAACCATCCGCCGTAGAAGAAAGTATCAACTACCTCACCCATCTAGACTTCACTGGTGTTTTCCAGGTTTAAAAATTCCATAATAAAAAACTCTTTTTAGGTGTAAGTACATGCTTGAGGCAATTTTGGCTGATCAAAACATTTATTTATTCTATTTAATCAATGGCGGCCTTGAAAATTCCTTCTTTAATTTCATCATGCCTCTTTTAACCAATTTTGGTAATTTTTTTGTCTGGACCATCATATGCCTTTTAATCTATCTTTTCGGGGGTAGACTCGGCAGGGAAGTGGCCGTGCTTGGCCTGCTCGCCCTTATTTTAAGCAACGTACTGGTGATCCTGTTGAAGTTCATTATAGCTGAGCCCAGACCCTTCTTAGCCCTGCCCAACGTTGACTTGTTAACCCCTGAAAGTGGAAGTTCTTTCCCTTCAGGACATACCGCATCCGTTTTTGCTGCTGCAACAGCGATTGGACTGAAATATCATCAAAAAGCTAAGGGAAAAAAGTACTGGTTGATCTATCCCCTTCTCCTCTTTGCTATGGTGGTAGGATTCTCCCGGATCTATGTGGGGGTGCATTATCCTTATGATGTAATAGTTGGAGCCTTACTCGGAGTGATATGTGCTTTGATAATCCTGAAATATGAAGATATGATCTTTAAAAGTAAATTTGCTCATATAATCCGTTTAGATAAGGTTTTAGCATTCGAGCCCCGGGATAGATTGAAGAGAATATTTAATAAAACCACCTGATATGTTTAAATTTAACCATCTAATAGGGCAAAATATGGACTATTACTCTGTGAAAATTTAAAAAGAGAGTGGAAATAAGTAGCTGTATACATTGACCCTTAGTGGAGGCGGTTAATTCCATTTTAAGTCTGTACTGCTACCCGTTGGAATTAAAAATGTTTCTTAAGACGAATTTGAAGATCGAGATTGATCTTAATGATGAAAATATTGTGATATCTCCAACGATTTCCACTGATAATGTATCAGGTGTTAGGTAGTATATATATGTTTTTATATGGAGGAATTTTTTTGTGATTTGATATAAGTAAACTCCAAAAAACATTGAAGTCTAAATGAAAAATAAAGATGCCGTAGGAGGGTAATCGGCACCCCTTACTTGCGTAAATTCATTCTTGGTAAAGTTTTTTCTGATGGCTTGATTTTCCTCTGTTTTTTATGATATTAAACCATTACTTATTTTTTCATTTTCAGTTGCGTGAGGAACATGTCCATTCACTGATTAGCTTGCTCAACATATTCTGGATGGGATAACACTTCCTTTGGGGTTTGGACAAAACTATCAGAAACCATTTCCTCTATACAGTGGTTCACCAGGTTTCCAATTGTCTCCTGAGTGGATTCCAGGTGAAACTGAAACCCGAATACTCTATCTTTATAGACAAATGCCTGATGATGGCAGGCGTCACTTTCTGCCAGACAGCCTGCGTCTTCTGGTAGGTTGCTGAATGTATCTCCATGCCAGTGAAAAACCATGGGTTCCTTTGGTAAGAAGGAGAACAGAGGTGAGATTCTTGCTTCTTCTTTCAATTTGATCGGGAACCAGTCGATCTCAGGATAGGGATTTTTCCCTATTTTTCCACCCATCACATCTGCGATGATTTGGGCACTCAGGCATATGCCCATTACTACCTTTCCAGAATCGATGGCCTCCCGGATGAACCGCTTTTCCGGGACAAGCCATAGATATTCATCCTCCTGGTAGATGTTCATGGGCCCACCCATAACCACCAGCCAGTCAAAATCTGATTTGGCTGGAAGTTTTTCATGATTGTATAGGTGTGTGCTGGTTACACTGCAGCCTCTTTAGTTGCCCAGGTAAGTATGCTCCCGGGATTTTCAAAGTGAACGTGCTGTATGTAGTGGAGCCTCATATTTACCTCCTTGGTCATAAGCCCTTAATACTTTTATCGGAAGTCGGAAGCATAATTCTGTTAATACGATTGTTTATCTTTCTATATAAAGTTACGTGATGAGAACACCCTGTCAATTTATTGCCCACTTCAGTTGGTTAGATTAAGATGAAAAATCATTTTATGACTTTTATAAAAGCAAAACAGAAGTATATAACATTTAAAATAAAAAAAGTGGTGTAAACATATATGTTTTTTTGTTTCCAGTGTTAACAGTACACTGATTCCTAAAGTAACCCCTAATAAAATAATCAAATTCCTTAAATATATCGTTATTTAAAATTAACAGTAACTAAAAAATTTAGGGAGAGTTCTTCTTATGAAAATCGCAATAGTAGGCGGGACAGGAGATCAAGGCTTAGGATTAGCATTAAGATTTGCAAAAGCAGGTGAAGAGGTAATAATTGGCTCTAGAGATGTTAAAAAAGCATTAAATGCCGTGAACTTGGTTAAAAACATGATCAAGGAAGAGATAAACAATATTCAAGCAGCCACCAATAGTGAAGCGGCTCAAAAAGGAGACATCGTTTTTCTAACCGTGCCTTTACAGGCCCAGATGGCCACACTCAGCAGCATAAAGGATGATGTAGAGGGGAAGATAATAGTAGATGCAACAATCCCCCTGGAAAGCTGTATAGGCGGTTCTCCAGTCCGATTCGTTAGCGTATGGGAAGGTTCTGCCGTGGAAAGAACTGCAGAATTCCTGAAGGATAAAGATGTCCAGGTGATATCCGCTTTCAACAACATCAGCGCAGCCTCACTCACCAACATCGACTCAGAGGTGGACTGCGACTGCCTGATATCCGGAGAAGATGAAGAAGCAAAGGCCCTGGTAATGGAACTTGCCGAAAAGATACCCGGTGTCAGATCCATCGACTGCGGAGGCCTGGAAAACGCCCGTATAGTGGAAAAGATCACACCCTTACTGATAAACCTGAACATCAGAAACCGGATAAAAGTGGCGGGAATAAGGATCACCGGTCTTTAACCGGAACATCTTTTAACCATAACCAGATAATTCTATTATTATAATCTAAAATTTAAAACTTTGAGGCGGTTAAAACATATGGAGTACATAAAAAGAACAGCCCAGGAAATAACCAAACACGCCCTGTCAGTTATAGGCCAGATAGACAAGGTCCAGAAGGATAAGATGATAGGGACCATCATAGATTCTGACGCCATCTTCATCGTGGGCAGTGGAAGGTCAATACTCATTGGAAAAGCATTTGCCATGCGTCTGATGCACCTTGGCTTCACCGTGTATGTGGTGGGAGATGTAACCACCCCGGCCATAAAGGAATCCGACTGCCTCATCGCCATATCGGGATCTGGTGAAACCAAGCTGGTAACCACCGCCGCCCACACTGCACAGGAAATCGGGGCAACTGTGGTGGGTATAACCACCAATCCCAATTCCACGCTGGGAAAATACATTGATGTTAATGTAAACATCGACAGTAAGTCCAAGGAACCATGGGAACACCCATTATCCACTGCACTAAAGGGTAACTATGATGATCTGGCACCTATGGGGACTTTATTTGAAGATAGTACCTATCTCTTCCTGGACGGGCTTATTGCCGAGTTCATGCATCGATTGGGTAAAAAAGAAGACGACCTGAAGAGAAGACATGCTACTATGGAATAATACTACGCCACTTATAAAATACTAATATGGAATAATACTGCACCACTATAAGTATACAAAATCCTCCCCCAGGAACGTTGAATAAATGGGAACATTGAACAAATAAGATAATTCAATTAAACCGGGTGTTAAATTGAATTCTGAGCTTAAAAAAGACTTGATAATTATAAAAGACGGAAAATCGGAGACTCTACACTTTAAAAGTCACTATGGTAACTTAACAGAAGAAGGTCTACAGCTATCCCTTATTGAAGCCCTCTATCTCCTGGAGAAGGATAAGATCAAGGTAAACCAGGATGGGAAGGAAGTATCCCTGGATGAGATGCACCAGATAATCCATGATTACGGATTATTTGCTGATTACCTGGTTTTCCGTGATCTGAGAAACCGGGGCTACATCATCAAAACCGGATTTAAATACGGGTCAGAGTTCCGTCTATACGAAAGGGGAACCACCCCTGGTGAGGGCCATTCCAACTACTTAGTGAAGGTGGCATCAGAAAATGATCACGTCCCCCTTAAAGACCTCTCCAGTTACGTGCGGGTAGCTCATGGGGTAAATAAATACCTGCTTCTGGCTGTGGTGGATCAGGAAAATGATATAACCTATTACAACATAGAATGGACCCGTCCTTAAAAATTTAGACAACCCCACAAAAATTAAAAAATATTTCATACATCCCTTTTAATAGATTTTATAGATGTAACTATTCACAGAATGATTTTAAAGAGGTAATAAACTTGATAGATCCATGGAGTTCAGCCATTATAGATTATGAGAAACTGAGGGAACAGTTCGGAATCAAACCCTTCGCTGATTTACTGGATGATATAGAGGAGCCCCATCCATTAATGAGGAGGGGTGTTATATTCGGCCATAGAGACTATGGAAGGATAGTCAAGGCCATGCGGGAAGATAATAGTTTTGCCGTGGTCACCGGGATGATGCCCAGTGGTAAGATGCACATCGGCCATAAAATGGTGGTTGACCAGCTCATTTGGTACCAGAAAAAGGGAGCAGAGATCTACATCCCCATAGCCGATATGGAATCCTACTCCGCAAGGGGGGTGGACTTTGAAACCTCCAGGAAGCTGGTTGTAGAAGAGTACATCACCAACTACATCGCCCTGGGACTGGACTTTGAAGATAAAGATTTTCACATCTACCTGCAGTCTGAAAACAAGGTGGTGAATGACCTGGCCTATAAGCTAGCCAAGAAAGTTAACTTGAGCGAACTCAAGGCCATCTATGGTTTTTCTAACAGCACCAACTTGGCCCATGTTTACGTGCCCCTGATCCAGGTGGCTGATATCCTCCATCCGCAGCTTGAGGAATTTGGAGGTCCCAAACCCACCGTGGTCCCGGTCGGTCCTGATCAGGACCCCCATATCAGGCTCACCAGGGATATCGCCGAAAGGTTCAAATCAACCTACCACTTCATCTCACCATCCTCCACCTATCACCGGTTTATAACCGGGCTTACCGGGGATAAGATGTCCAGCAGCAAACCTAAAACCGCCATATTCCTGAGCGACCCCCCAGAAGTGGCGGTTAAAAAGCTTAAAACCGCAAAAACAGGTGGAAAAGAAACTTTAGGGGAACAGAAGGAAACTGGAGGTGTTCCCGAGGAGTGCGTGGTCTATGAAATGCTGCTCTACCACTTAACCCCTGATGATAAGGATCTCAAGGAGATCTACAGAGACTGCCGGGAAGGGAACATCATGTGCGGGCAGTGCAAACAGAATGCTGCGGAACTGGTGGAAAAGTTCTTCCAGAAACTATCCCTGGAAAGGGAAAAGGCCAGGGATATGGCAAAAAGCATCCTCAGCTGAGATTCACAAACATATTTATACCGGAGTGTAAATCATTAATAAACAAATTTAAACAGATTATCAGAGAAAGAGGAATGGTAGCATACCATGAGGGATAAACATTCAGGATTTCTTATCGGCCTTCTAAGTAGGAATGAGATCTTTTTATGGACTTCTATCCTGCTGCTTTTTGGTTCTATGGTAATTAGTTACCTGTTTGCCGGGTTTTTAGACTCAATTTTAGCCCCTTTGCTTGCAAATTTCCAGCAAGGGGTGAGTGATGGTACATTAAAACTTGAAACCCTGTCTCTATTTATAAATAACGCCACTGTAGCCTCTTACATGTATATTGGCGGTGTCCTGATGGGTGTGGCAACTGCGTTTTTACTGGTTGCCAATGGATTATTCATTGGATACGTGGCTTCCAAGGTCCCCCTGGGTGATTTCATTATTTTCACCCTACCCCACGGTATCTTTGAGCTTACAGGGATTATCCTGGCCGGAGCAGCTGGTTTTAAACTGGGCAGCATAGTCTTCCATTTCCTAAACGATGTGACTAAGATTAAAAGGAACATATCCATAAAAAACCAGATATCATACCTTCTTAAAGTTAACTATGATGACTTTAAGAATTCCCTGGCCCTATTTATCATTGGTGTTATTCTACTTATTATAGCCGCATTTATTGAAGCCAATTTGAGTATTGGCTGGGGGCAGTTCATCCAAAGCGTGATATAACCAGATGATCCATCTAAG
>WOYI011368725.1_pt1 | contig 16403 bp, 17 predicted proteins | sample 6423411 | NCBI WGS metagenome assembly WOYI01 (sample SAMN13441803, study PRJNA592873) | oil field metagenome | biome: oil field; feature: oil-well bore; material: oil-contaminated soil; isolation source: oil-contaminated soil from oil-well borehole | place: Germany: Wietze | collected 2016-10-18 ...
CTTTCTTTTGGCGAAGCAAAAGAAAGTAACTTGCTGTCGGGCAACCCCCGACGGTGTTGATTTTCAAATTGGCGGGCTTCGCCCATCCTTCGATACGGCTATCGCCTACTCAGGACGAACGGCCTTAGTTACTCAGGGTTCATAAGTTCACGAACAACCAGCCCTTCCCCCCAATGCTATAATCCGCGCCTCTTTTGAAGGCGCCCCTGCAATGTCCGTAGTCCTGAATTTCAGATCCCATCTTTCCGAATTGTTCGCGCAGGCTTTGCGCGAGGTGTCGCCGGATTCGGCCGACACCGCCATCCTCATCGAGCGTCCCAAGCAAAGCGCGCACGGCGATTACGCCTGCAATCTGGCGATGCAACTGGCCAAGCCATTGCGCAAGTCGCCGCGCGACATCGCCAATGCGCTGATCACGGCGCTGCCCAAGACCGATTTCATCGAGAAGGTGGAGATCGCGGGCGCGGGTTTCATCAATGTGTTCATCTCGCCGACGGCCAAGCAGGCCGTGGTGAATAGCGTGCTGACGGCGGGCGCGGGTTACGGACACGTGCATGTCGGGCAGGGGCGCAAGGTGGGCGTGGAGTTCGTTTCCGCCAATCCTACTGGTCCTCTCCATGTCGGCCACGGGCGCGGCGCGGCGGTGGGCGATTGCCTGTGCAACGTGCTGCATGCGGCAGGCTGGAACGTGACGCGCGAGTTCTATTACAACGACGCGGGTGTGCAGATCGACAACCTGAAGCTTTCGGTGCAACTGCGCTGCAAAGGCATCACACCCGATGATCCTTCCTGGCCGGATTCCGGCTATCGCGGCGATTACATCGCGGACGTGGCCAACGCCTACATGGCGAAAGAGACCGTCGAGGCGGATGACCAGCACATCACCGGCAAGGGTGATGTGGAGGATGTCGAGGCGATCCGTCACTTTGCGGTGGCCTATCTGCGCCGCGAACAGGATCTGGACCTGCGCGCGTTCCAGGTGGAGTTCGATGTGTTCTCACTGGAGTCGGCGCTGTATACCGAAGGCAAGGTCGAGGCGACGGTGCAGAAGTTGATCGCCAGCGGCCACACCTATGAACAGGATGATGCGCTGTGGTTGCGCACCACCGACTTCGGCGACGACAAAGACCGCGTGATGCGCAAGAGCGACGGCGGCTACACTTATTTTGTGCCGGACGTGGCCTACCATCTGGAGAAGTGGAAACGCGGTTTCGTGCGCGTCATCAACGAGCAGGGTTCCGACCACCATTCCACCATCACCCGCGTGCGCGCCGGTCTGCAGGCGCTGAACGAGGGAATTCCCGAGGGCTGGCCGGACTACGTGCTGCACCAGATGGTGACGGTGCTGAAGAACGGCGAGGAGGTGAAGATCTCCAAGCGCGCCGGCAGCTATGTGACCCTGCGCGACCTGATCGATGAAGTGGGCTGCGACGCGACGCGTTACTTCCTCGCCGCACGCTCGCCGGATTCGCAGCTGGTGTTCGATATCGACCTGGCGAAATCGCAGAGCAATGACAACCCGGTGTACTACATCCAGTATGCGCATGCGCGCATCAGCACGGTGCTGGCGCAGTGGGGCGGCGACAAGCAGACATTGCACACGGTCGATCTGACTGTGCTGGACAGCGACTACGAGAAGATATTGCTGCAGAAGATGATCGATTTCCCCACGGTGATCGAGACGGCCGCGAACGATCTGGCACCGCACCAGATCGCCGTCTACCTGAAGGATTTTGCTGCAGATTTTCACGGCTATTACAATGCGTCGCGCTTTCTGGTCGACGACGAACGGGTCAAGCTGGCAAGGCTGGCATTGATCGCCGCCATCGCGCAGGTGATACGGAACGGATTGTCACTGCTCGGTGTCTCAACGCCCGAGCAAATGTAATTTTACAAAAGGAACAACATGGCTTCTGCAGGCGGATCACAAAAATCCAAGGCGCTCGCGTCGCTGATCATCGGTATGGTGATCGGTGTCTCCATCGCGGGTATCGTCGCATGGTATATGGTCAAGAAGAATCCGGCCACTTTCAGCCAGCCTTCGGTGGCGCGCGACATGCCGAAGCCGATGCCGCAGCTCGTGGTTCCGCAACCGCCATCGACGGAGCCGGTCGCACCGGCGCAGTCGCAGTCGCAGTTCGAGTTTTACAAGGTATTGCCGAACAAATCCGAAGGCGCAACAGCACCCAGACCGTCGCCTGTCGCCAAGCCGCAGCCCAAACCGCCGGTGGATGGTACGCCCTATCTGGTGCAGGCAGGTTCGTTCCAGAATGCGGATGATGCCGAGAAACTCAAGGCGCGTCTGGCGCTGGGCGGATTCGAGGCCAGCATCGTCAGCGTCAACATCCCCGAAAAAGGGTTGTGGCACCGCGTCCGGCTCGGGCCGTTCGCGGGCCTGGCAGCCGCGAACGCCACCATCGCCAGTCTGAAAACGAACGGCATCTCCGCGACTGCGGTGCGTGCCCAATAACCACAGGAGAAGAAGATGACCCTCATGCGCAAACTGATCTTTGCTTTGTTGATGTTGTGTGCGGTACAGGTGCAGGCCGCGGTGATGGCCGGTCGCGATTATCAGGTGCTGAGCACGGCTCAGCCGACTTCCAGCGGCAGCAAAGTGGAGGTGCTGGAATTCTTCTTCTACGGCTGTTCGCACTGTTTCCACCTGCACGGTCCGTTCAGCAGCTGGGAGAAGACCATGCCCAAGGATGTCGATCTGCAATACGTGCCGGTCATCTTCCGTGATTCATGGGAGCCGATGGCGCGTACCTTCTATGCGCTAGAGGCGTTGGGCATGCGCGAGAAATTGCATGACGATCTGTTTCAGGCATGGAACGTATTCGGCACCGATCTGAGCGACCAGGCAAAGATTACGGATTTCGTCGCCAAGCGCGGCGTGGATCGTGCCAAGTTCGATGCGGCCTATAACTCGTTCACCCTCGCCGGAAAAGTGGCACGCAGCAATCAGATGGTGCGCAGCTACGGTGTGCGCGGTACGCCCACCATCGCCGTGGACGGCAAATACATCATCACCGGACTGGAGCCTGAAGACACCATCCGCGTGCTGAACGAAGTCATCAAGATCGCACGCAAGGAACGCAGCAAGCGTTGAATCGGGAGCAAGGATCAAGGAGTCGGGATCAAGTGATAAGTGCAGGCACCGGTTCATCTGAATCCCGAATCCTGAATCCTGAATCCGTCGTTATCTCCGGCGCGTCGAGCGGCATCGGTCTTGCCCTTGCGCGCCATTATCTCGAGCGCGGCGCGACCGTCGCCGCCTTCGCCCGACGCGGCGAACTGTTGCAAGCCCTCGCGGCGGAATTCCCCAATCAAGTTTTCCCCTATGCGCTGGACGTGCGGGATGCCGCTGCGATCAGTGCGGCGGCACACGACTTCATGGCGCGCGCCGGGGTGCCGGACATCGTCATCGCCAACGCGGGCGTGAGCATCGGCACGCTGACCCGCCACGCCAAAGACAGCGATGTGTTCCGCGATGTGATGGACATCAACGTGCTCGGCGCGGTGCAGACCTTCCAGCCTTTCCTTGACAGGATGCGCGAAGCCGGCGGCCGACTGGTCGGTATCGCCAGCGTGGCGGGCTTTCGCGGCCTGCCCGGCGCGGGGGCGTATTCCGCTTCCAAGGCGGCGCTGATCTCCTACATGGAAAGCCTGCGCCTGGAGATGCACGGCAGCGGTGTGAAAGTGGTGACCATCTGCCCCGGCTACATCCGCACGCCGATGACCGACATCAACCCGTATCCCATGCCGTTCATGCTGGAAGTGGATGACGCGGCGCACCGCTTCGCGCGCGTGATCGAACGCGGTTGCCCGTTCAAAGTCGTGCCTTGGCAGATGGGGCTGGTCGGGCGGGCGATGAAACTGTTGCCGAACTGGCTGTACGACCGGCTGTTCGCCAAGGCGCCGCACAAGCCGCGCGCGGAGAGCTGATGGCGATCTATAAGCGATACATCAAGGGCGGCGTGCCGGAATATCTGGCGCGGCATTACTGGTGGGCCTATCTGTGGGACAAGAGCCTCTGGTTCTTCGACCACCAGCCTGTCATCAACGCCATCCTATTCGGGCAATACGACAAACTGCTGCACAAAACTTTGCGCCATGTCGATGCGCGCTCGGGCGCGCGCCTGCTTCAACTGACCTGCGTGTACGGCAAGCTCACGCCGTCGCTGTTCCGCAATGCGGACAACGAAGTGCACCTGTGCGATGTGGCGACCGGCCAACTGCAACTGGCGCGCAGCAAGACCCAGGACATCGCGCGCCGTGTCCACCTGTCGCGCATGAATGCCGAGACGCTGGCTTACGCCAACGATGCGTTCGACCAGCTGATCCTGTTCTTCCTGTTCCATGAGTTGCCGCCGCAGGCGCGGCAGAATGTGTACGACGAGATGGCGCGCGTGCTGAAGCCGGGCGGCTCGGTGTTGATAACGGAATACGCGGCCACGCCGCATCATCATCCGCTCTATCGCTTTGCGCTCACGCGCTGGATATTGGGCACACTGGAACCGTTCCTGCCGGGCTTCTGGCAGGAGGACGTGACCGTGAAGCTGGATGAGGCCTTGCGCAAACAGGGCAAATCGCTGGCCGTCGAGCCGCACGTCGAATACTGCTTCGGCGGTTTCTACCGGGTGATGCGTTACGACCTTGCATAGGGTGCCCCGGCAGTCGGCGCCTTTTACTTGTCAGTGCGAATACGCAGGAAGCGGGTGAAACGCGGGATGCCGGTGTCCTCGTGCACACCGTTGTAGCGATAACTGACCCAGCTCCCCAGCGCCGGCGGCGTTCGACGATCCACATCGGAGAGTCCGCTTCCCAAACGGAAGCGCACTCCCTCGGGCGTTTCCACTTCCAGCGCGCCCAGCATGCCCGCGTACTTTCCCTTGCCCGGCAGATGCGCCACGACTCGGGCATCTGCATCCTGAAAAGGCTTGAGCTTGAGCAGGTCGTCGTTGCGTTCGGCGCGATAAAGCGACGCACCGCGATGCAGCATCAATCCCTCGCCGCCCTGCCCGACGATGCGCTCCAGCATCGCTTGTAGCGCATCGTGATCGCTCACCCGTAACTGAACGACATGCTGCAGCCAAGGCTGGCCGACGCGCGCGACGATCTGCTGCAGTGCCGCATCGCGCTCGTCGAACACGCCGGGATGGGCCGGCAGATCGAACACCATGAAATGTATCTTCCGCCACTCGGCATCGTCGGGCGTCTGCTTGCGGACGATGGAAACTGCCTGTGCGAATTGTCCGCGTGCGATCCATAACTCCCCGTCCAGCGGAACAGTCGGCCAGCCGTCGGTGAACCATTGCGGCGCATGGATGATTTCGCCGCCGCGCGAAAACAGCCGGTGCCCATCCCAATAACCGCGCATGCCATCGAATTTTTCGCTGACCCGGTATTCGGCCAGCGGGAAATCGTCGCGATAGACGTTGGCCAGCATCAGCGGCGGCGCGGCGGCGAAAAGCGGGGAGGGGAGTTGCAGCAGGAACAGCGCCAGCCAGAACGATGTGAGCATTTGCCTCATAGCCACTCCCGTTATTCCGGATCAGGCCGGAATCCAGACAAGAAAATATCCCGCGCGGCTGACAATGCCGTGGGCTTTGTGCGCCACACGGCAAGCTGATGCTGCTGGAAGACGGCTTATCAGCCCGCGAGTTTTTTCTTCAATACCTCGTTCAGTTGCGCCGGATTGGCCTGGCCCTTGCTGGCCTTCATGGCCTGTCCGACGAAGAAGCCGAACAGCTTGTCCTTGCCGCTGCGGTATTCGGTGACCTTGTCGGCGTTCGCCGCCATGATTTCGTCCACGATCTTCTCGATCGCGCCCGCATCCGACACCTGCTTCAGTCCCTTGGACTCGATGATGGCATCCACTTCGCCGCCTTCCGCCCACATGGTGCGGAACACTTCCTTGGCACCGGAATTGGAGATGGTGCCGTCCAGGATGCGCGCCAGCATGCTGCCCAGTTGCTGTGCGCTGATCGGGCACTGCGTCATGTCCAGACCGTCGCGGTTCAGTTGCGCGTTCAATTCACCCATGATCCAGTTGGCGCAGATCTTGGCAGAAATCGAAGATTGATTTTCGAGTTCGCCTCCTCTCCCGTTCGCGGGAGAGGATTGAGGAGAGGGCGTGATGACATTCAGCGCCGCCTCGAAGTAATCCGCCATTTCGCGCGAGGCGGTGAGCAGGCTGGCATCGTAGGCGGACAGGCCGAGTTCGTTCACATAGCGCGCCTGCTTGGATTGCGGCAATTCCGGCAGTGTGGCGCGCATCTGCTCGATCCACTCGGGCGAGATTTCCAGTGGCAACAGGTCTGGGTCGGGGAAGTAGCGGTAGTCGTGCGCGTCTTCCTTGCTGCGCATCATGCGGGTCTCGCCGCTGTCCGGGTCGAACAGGATGGTGGCCTGCTGCACCTTGCCGCCGTTCTCGATGGTGTCGATCTGCCATTGCACCTCGTAGTCGATGGCCTGCTGCATGAACTTGAACGAGTTCAGGTTCTTGATCTCGCGGCGCGTGCCCAGCGGTTGGCCGGGTTTGCGCACCGATACGTTCACGTCGCAACGGAAAGAACCTTCCTGCATGTTGCCGTCGCAGATGCCGATCCAGCGCACCAGCGTGTGCAAGGCTTTGGCATAGGCCACCGCCTCGGCGGCGGAACACATGTCCGGCTCGGACACGATCTCCAGCAGTGGCGTACCGGCGCGGTTCAGGTCGATGCCGGTCATGCCGTGGAAGTCGCCGTGCAGCGACTTGCCGGCATCTTCTTCCAGGTGGGCGCGTGTGATACGTATAGTCTTTCCATACGGTTGAGCATCCCCAGAGAGTGGCTCGACCTCAATATGTAGCAATCCTTTTCCCACCACCGGCAGCTCGAACTGGCTGATCTGGTAGCCCTTGGGCAGGTCGGGATAGAAGTAGTTCTTGCGCGCGAACACCGAGCGCGGCGCGATGTGAGAACCGGTGGCGAGGCCGAACTTGATGGCGCGTTCCACCGCGCCCTTGTTCAACACCGGCAGCACGCCGGGCAGCGCCAGACTCACCGCATCGGCTTGCGTGTTCGGCTCAGCGCCGTAAGCAGTCGAAGCACCGCAGAATATTTTGGAGTTGGTGGAAAGCTGCGCATGCACTTCCAGACCGATGACGATTTCCCAGCTCATGTTCAGATCCCTTGCGGCGCGCGGCTGTGCCAGTCGGTCGCCAGTTGATACTGGTGCGCTACGTTCAGCATGCGCGCTTCGTCGAAGTAATTGCCGATGATCTGCAAACCGACCGGCATGTTGTTGTTGCCGAAGCCGCAGGGGATGGACATGCCCGGCAGGCCGGCCAGATTGACCGCGATGGTGTAGATGTCGGACAGATACATCTGCACCGGGTCATCGCCTTTCTCGCCCAGCTTGAAAGCAGTCGAGGGCGAGGTCGGTCCCATGATCACGTCGCACTGTTTGTAGGCTGCCACGAAGTCCTGCGCGATCTGGCGGCGGATGCGCTGCGCCTTGATGTAGTAGGCGTCGTAATAGCCGTGACTCAGCACATAGGTGCCGATCATGATGCGGCGCTGCACTTCCGCGCCGAAACCCTGCGCGCGCGACTTCTCATACATATCGGCGAGGTCGCCGTACTCGGGGGCGCGGTAACCGTAGCGCACGCCGTCAAAGCGCGACAGGTTGCTGGACGCTTCGGCCGGGGCCAGCACGTAATACACCGGCACCGAGAGTTTGGAGTTGGGCAGCGAGATGTCGACAATGGTCGCGCCCAGCTTCTTGTATTCGGCGATAGCGGCTTCGATGGCCTTGGCCACATCTGCACCCATGCCTGCCGCGAAGAATTCTTTGGGCAGGCCGATGCGCAGGCCGGTCAGCGGCTTGTTCAGGTCGCGTGTGTAGTCTTCCTTGTCGCGTTGCAACGAAGTGGAATCGCGCTCGTCGAAACCGGCCATCACGTTCATCATCAGCGCCAGATCTTCGGCGCTGCGCCCCATCGGGCCGGCCTGGTCGAGGCTGGATGCAAAGGCAATCATGCCGTAACGCGAACACACACCGTAGGTTGGCTTCAGGCCGGAGATACCGCACAGCGCGGCCGGCTGGCGGATAGAACCGCCGGTGTCGGTACCGGTGGCCGCTGCACACAAACGTGCCGCCACGGCTGCCGCCGTGCCGCCGGAGGAGCCGCCGGGCACGCGTGCCGTATCCCACGGGTTCTTCACCGCGCCGTAGTACGAGGTCTCGTTGGAAGAGCCCATGGCGAATTCGTCCATGTTGGTCTTGCCGAGGTTGATCGCGCCCGCGTTGTTGAATTGGCTGATGACATGCGCGTCATAGGGCGACACGAAGTTGTGCAGCATCTTGGAGCCGCAGGTGGTCAGCCAGTCCTTGGCGCAGAAGATGTCCTTTTGCGCGATGGGGATGCCGGTCAGCGCCTCGGCCGTGCCCGCCGCCAGCCGCGCATCAGCCGCTTCGGCCTGTGCCAGCGACATCTCCGGGTTGATGGTGATGAAAGCATTGAGCTCGGGATTGAGCTGCGCCATGCGGTCGAGATAGCTTTGTGTCAGTTCGACGCTGGAGATCTGCTTGGCGCGCAGGGCGTCGCCGAGTTGTTTGAGGCTGGATTCGAACATGCTGGCTTACTCGATGACTTTGGGAACGAGGAACAGGCCCTGTTCCACTTGCGGGGCGATGGCCTGGAAGGCTTCGCGCTGGTTGCTTTCGGTGACTTTGTCCTCGCGCAGACGCTGGGCCAGCTCTTGGCTGTGCGACATCGGCTCCACGCCGTCGGTGTCCACGGCCTGCATCTCGGCGATCAGGCCGAAGATGCCGTTGAGCTGCTTGCGTGCGGTTTCGATCTCGGACGGGCTCATCGCGAGGCGCGCCAGACGGGCGACTTTTTCTACATCCTGGGTAGTTAAAGACATGGCAAAGACTATATTCAAACAGGGCCGATAGGGTATCATACGCCGCCCTTCGCGACACCCCTTTGACTACAGGACTCAACATGTTCGGACTGTTCAACAATTATTTCTCCAACGACCTCGCCATCGACCTTGGTACGGCTAACACACTGATCTGGCTGCGCGGACACGGCATCGTGCTCGACGAGCCGTCCGTGGTGGCGATCCGCCAGGAGGGCGGACCGAACGGCAAGAAGGTGATCCAGCAGGTCGGTCTGGCCGCCAAGCAGATGTTGGGCCGCACACCGGGCAACATCACCGCCATCCGCCCGATGAAGGACGGCGTGATCGCCGATTTCACCGTGACCGAGCAGATGCTCAAGCAGTTCATCCGTCGCGTGCACAAATCCAGCATCTTCACCCCCAGCCCGCGCATCGTGATCTGCGTGCCGTGCGGTTCGACCCAGGTCGAGCGCCGCGCCATCCGTGAATCGGCCTACGGTGCCGGTGCGCGGCGCGTGGAGCTGATCGAAGAGCCGATGGCGGCCGCGATCGGCGCCGATCTGCCGGTGGAAGATGCCACCGGCTCCATGGTGGTCGACATCGGCGGCGGCACCACCGAAGTGGGCGTGATCTCGCTGGGCGGTGCGGTGTATTCCGGTTCCGTGCGCGTCGGCGGCGACAAGTTCGACGATGCCATCATCAACTATATCCGCCGCAACTACGGCATGCTGATCGGCGAGACTACCGCCGAGCAGATCAAGAAGCAGATCGGCTCCGCGTTCCCGGGCAGCGAAGTGCGCGAGATGGAAGTGAACGGCCGCAATCTGGCCGAAGGCGTGCCGCGCAGCTTCACCATCTCCAGCAACGAGATCCTCGAAGCGCTCACCGATCCGCTGAACAGCATCGTCAGCGCGGTGAAGACCGCGCTGGAACAGACACCGCCGGAACTGGGCGCGGACATCGCCAGCAAAGGCATGGTGCTTACCGGTGGCGGCGCGCTGCTGCGCGACCTCGACCGTCTGCTGATGGAAGAGACCGGTCTGCCGGTGGTGATCGCCGACGATCCTTTGACCTGCGTCGTGCGCGGTTCCGGCAAGGCGCTGGACTGCATGGACAAATACACCAACATCTTTACCTCCGATTGAGCTAAGTGGCGCTGGAAGACACCCGTACCCTGCGTTTCTTCAATCGCGGCCCGAGTGCGGTCGCGCGCCTGGTGTTCTTCTCGGTATTGTCGCTGCTGCTGCTGTTCGTGGACGCGCGTTACCAGTATCTGGAATCCACGCGCCAGGTCATCTCCATCATCATCTATCCCTTCCAGCGTCTGACCGCCCTGCCGGGCGAGATGTGGGACGGCGTCACTTCCTTTGTTACGTTGCAAAGCCATCTGGTCGCCGAGAACGAACAGCTGAATCTGCAACACGATGCGGATGCCGCGCAGCTCAAGCAGATGGAATCGGTGCTGAGCGAGAACGCGCAGTTGCGCGCCCTGCTTGAGGTCAAGCAACGTGCCGAATACACCGTGCAGGCGGCGCAGATCGTCTATCTGGAACGCGACATCTTCAAACGCAAACTGTTCGTCGATGCGGGCGAGCAGAACGGCGTGCAGGCGGGCCGCGCGGTGGCGGACAACAACGGCGTGGTCGGCCAGGTTACGCGCACCTACCCCTATCTGTCCGAGGTCACGCTGGTGACCGACAAGGACAACGTGGTGCCGGTGCAGGTGGTGCGCACCGGACTGCGCGCGGCGGTGTTCGGTTCGGGCAATATCAGCGAACTTGAGCTGCGCTACCAACCTGTGGATGTGGATATTCAGGTCGGCGACGAACTGGTGACCTCGGGGATGGATGGCACCTATCCCCCGGCACTGCCCGTGGCCCGCGTGATCCGTGTCGAGCGAGATCCGGCCTATCCGTTCGCGCGCATCGCCTGCGTACCGCTGGCCGGTGTGGACCGCCATCGCACGTTGTTGATCGTGTCCGGTGTGCCGACCCTGCCGCCGCGCCCGGCTGCGGATGATGCACACGGCACCACGGTCCCCGGCAAAAAAACCTCCCGACGAGGCACACCATGAGACAGCAGATGAGCATGGACCGCGAATTCCTGTTGCCGGCTAGCAGGGGTTTCATTCTGGCCAGCTTCATCGTGGCCGTGTTGCTGGAATGGCTGCCGTGGCACGGTATGGCGCTGGTGCTGCGCCCCGATTTCGTCGGCCTGATGCTGCTTTACTGGTGCACGCACAAACCCCACCGGGTGGGCATCGGTATCGGCTGGATGCTGGGTATCTTCGTCGATGTGGCGGATGCCAGCCTGTTCGGCCAGCACGCGCTGGCCTACACGGTACTGGCGTTCGGCGGACTGGTGCTGAACCGTCGGGTGCAGATGTTCAGTCTGAAGGAGCAGTCCGTGCACGTGTTCGTGCTGCTGCTCGCCAGCTATGGTGTTTATGCTCTGGTGCATTGGCAGGTGCGGGGTTATGTCGAGTGGAATTACTTTCTTGGCAGTCTGACCTCGACCCTGCTGTGGGCACCGCTGACCTTGCTTATCCAGACGCTGCGCCGTCCGCGCCGCAATCCGAACGAGCTATGACGCCGCATGTCGAGCTGAAGAACCATCAGCGCGAGCGATACCTGTTCAGCCTGCGCCTGATCTTCTGTCTCGGCTTCGTCGGTGTGCTGATGACGGCGCTGGTGGCGCGTACCTTCTATCTTCAGGTGTGGAAGCACGAATACTTCGACACCATGGCGGAGAGCAACCGCATCTTCGTGGTGCCCATCGTGCCCAATCGCGGCGTGATCACCGACCGCCACGGCGAGGTGCTGGCGCGCAACTATGCCGGTTACACACTGGAACTGACGCCGGAGAAGATCCCCGATCTGAATGCCACCATCGAAGAGATCGGCAAGCTGGTCGAGATCAAGCCCAAGGACCTGCGCCGCTTCAGGAAATTGATGTCGGAGCGCCGCTCCTTGCAGACGCTGCCGGTGAAGACGCGTCTGACCGACGGGGAGCTGGCGCGCTTTGCCGCGCAGCGCTATCGCTTCCCCGGCGTGGAGATCAAGGCGCGTCTGTTCCGCGAATACCCGCTTTCCGCAACCACTTCCCATCTGCTCGGCTACATCGGCCGCATCAACCAGCAGGAACTGGACGATCTGGAAAAAAAAGACCTGGCTGGCAACTACCTGGGTTCCGACTACATCGGCAAGACCGGCATCGAGGAGCGCTATGAAAAAGAGATGCACGGCGTGACCGGTCTGGAGCAGATCGAGGTGGACGCGGGCGGTCGTGCAGTGCGCATGCTGTCGCGTACGCCGCCGCAGTCGGGCAAGGATCTGCAGCTGACTCTGGATGCGGGTTTGCAGAAAGTGGCCGAGGAGGCGTTCGGTGAATACCGCGGTGCGCTGGTGGTGATCGATCCGGCCAACGGCGAGATACTTTCTTTCGTCAGCAAGCCCGGTTACGACCCCAATCTGTTCATCGACGGCATCGATACGGAAAGCTGGGATGCGCTCAACAATTCGCCCGATGTGCCACTGAACAACCGTGCCCTGCGCGGCCAATATCCGCCCGGCTCCACCATCAAGCCGTTCATGGCCCTGACCGGATTGCATTACGACGTGCGCTCGCCGGATTTCGCCATCAGCGACCCCGGCTTCTACACGCTGCAGGGCAGTTCGCACCAGTATCGCGACTGGAAGACCGGTGGCCACGGCAAAGTCGATATGTTCAAGTCCATTGTCGTGTCGTGCGACACGTATTACTACGGTCTGGCGACCGAACTCGGCATAGACCGCATGCACGAATATCTGGAACAGTTCGGTTTCGGCAAGCACACCGGTATCGACCTGAAAGGCGAAACATCCGGGTTGCTGCCTTCATCGGAATGGAAGATGAAGCGTTACCAGCAGATATGGTATCCGGGCGACACGGTATCGGCCGGTATCGGACAGGGCTACAACCTCGTCACGCCCTTGCAACTTGCCTTTGCCACCGCCACACTGGCCAACGACGGCGTGGCTTACCAGCCGCATCTGGTAAAGGATATCCAGCATGCGCCGAATGAAAATCCTGCGCAGCCCGAGCCGTTGTTCGACCTGCACATCCCGGCAGCGCATCTGTCACTGGTGAAGAGCGCCATGGCTGCCGTGGTCAAGCCGGGCGGCACGGCAGTCGGCGCGTTCTGGGGTGTGCCGTATCCGGTGGCGGGCAAGACCGGCACGGCGCAGGTCATCGGCGTCAAACAGGGCGAGAAGTATGATGCGGAGAAGGTCTCCGAATACAACCGCGACCATGCCTGGTTCATCGCGTTCGCGCCGGCCGACAAGCCGCGCATCGCGCTGGCCGTGCTGGTGGAGAACGGCGGCCACGGTGGGTCGACCGCCGCGCCCATTGCGCGCAAGGTGCTGGATTTTTATCTGCTCGGCAAGAAACCCAAGCCGATGCAGAAGGTACAGGAACAAGCCGGGGCGGAGGACGATTGATGAGTCTGCAACTGATCAAACAACGCTTCATGCTGCATATGGATCCCATTCTGCTGTCGGGGCTGGGGGCACTGCTGCTAGTCAGTCTGTTGGTGCTGTATAGCGCCGGCGGCGGCAACGGGATGCGCGTGCTGGGCCAGCTGGGCAACATCGCCATCGGCTTCGTCGCGCTGTGGGTTGTGGCCAATATGCCGCTGCACTGGTTGATGCGCAGTGCCGTGCCGATCTATGTGCTGGGCATGCTCATGCTTGTCGGCGTCGCTTTATTCGGCGAGATCAGCCACGGTGCACGGCGCTGGCTCAATCTGGGCTTCATGAATTTCCAGCCGTCCGAGCTGATGAAGATCGCCGTGCCGCTGATGATGGCCTGGTATTTTGAGAAACACGAAGCCACGCTAACCATGAAGAACTACGTGATCGCGACATTGCTGTTGCTGATGCCGGTCGCCCTGATCGTGCGCCAGCCCGATCTGGGCACCTCCATCCTGATCGGTGCCAGCGGATTTTACGTGCTGTTCCTGGCCGGACTGTCGTGGCGCGTCATCGGCGGTCTGCTGCTGACGGCCGCAGCCAGCGCGCCCTTCCTGTGGAACATGCTGCACGATTACCAGCGTCACCGCATCATGATGCTGCTCGATCCCTCGCAGGATGCGCTGGGCAAGGGCTATCACACCATTCAGGGCATGATCGCGGTCGGCTCCGGCGGCTTGCTGGGTAAAGGCTATATGCAGGGCACGCAGACCCACCTCGACTTCCTGCCCGAGCGCACCACCGACTTCATCTTCGCCGTGTACTCGGAAGAGTTCGGTTTCGTCGGCAATCTGTTCCTGCTCGGCCTGTTCGCTTTTGTCATCGGGCGCGGCTTCATGATTACCGCCAAAGCCTCCACCTATTTCACGCGCCTGATGGCGGGCAGCATCACGCTCACCTTCTTTACCTATGCCTTCGTCAACATGGGCATGGTGAGCGGCATCCTGCCGGTGGTCGGCGTGCCGCTGCCGCTGATAAGCTACGGCGGCACGTCCATGCTCACCTTGCTGCTCGGCTTCGGCGTGCTGATGAGCATCCACACCCATCAACGTCTGGTCAAAACCTGAGGGACCCACCATGAACAGAAACCTGATCATCATCCTTGCCAGCCTCGCCCTGCTGAGCGCCTGTTCCAACATACCGCGCCGCGCGACGCCGGGACAGCCCGCTACGACGGCCAAACCTGTCGCCGCAGCGACGACCGGCGGCGGATATCTGGCAGGCGACGGCCCAGGGGCGGACGTACCCGACAATCTGGACAGCATCCCGGATGCCGTCCCCAAAGCTGAACCGCTGCACCGCTATGCCAACCGCCCCTACTCCGCACTGGGCAAGACCTATACGCCGCTGCAAACCACCGGCACTTACAAAGAGCGCGGCACCGCATCCTGGTACGGCAAAAAATTCCACGGCCAGCGCACCTCCATCGGCGACACCTACGACATGTACGGCATGACTGCCGCCCATCCCACTTTGCCGGTGCCCAGCTATGCGCGCGTGACCAATCTGGCGAACGGCAAAACCGTCATCGTGCGCGTGAACGACCGCGGCCCCTTCCTGCATGACCGCATCATCGACTTGTCCTATGCCGCTGCTTATAAGTTGGGCTACGTTAACAACGGCAATGCCGAAGTGGAAGTGGAAAGCATCGCCGTCGATGGCAGCACACCGGTCACCACCGCAGTGACAGCGCCCGTCGTGAGGTCTGAATCTGTCGCCGCTGAGACAGTCATGCCAGTGATGCCGCCTGATGTTGCCGGCAAGGTCTATCTGCAGCTGGGCGCTTTCAAGGAGAAACAGGGCGCCGAGAGCTTCCTGTCCAAGATGCGCGCCGAACTGGGTGATACCGGCAAGGACATCATCCTGTTGCGATCTGGTGGCATCAACCGCATCCAGCTTGGCCCCTATGCCGATTCCGAAGAAGCGCGCCGCGCCGCCAACGCCCTGGCCGGACGCCTCGGCTTCAAGCCTTTCGTGAGCCAGCATTGAAACACCGCGCCGTAGCGCGGCCTTGTCCGAAAATTAGAACATGCTAATATTCGCGCCACTTGTTATCCAGGAGGCTGAGCATGTTTGGTATGAGCGTTAAAGAGATCGACGCGCAGCAGTTCGCGCAATGGTTGGAAGAAAACGGTCACAAGATGCGCGTGATCGATGTGCGCCAGATGGAAGAGATCGCGCAGGGCACTGTGCCCAAGGCCGAGGCGCTGCCCTTGCATATGCTGCCGGTGAAAGTGAATGAATTGGACAAGTCGGAGAAGCTGATCATGGTGTGCCGCAGCGGCGCGCGTTCGGCACAGGCTTGCATGTTCCTGCAACAGCAGGGCTTTTCCAATGTCATCAACCTGCGCGGAGGGATGATGGCTTGGGTGCAGAGCGGTTTCCCTGCACACCGTTTGAGCTGAGGCGGGCATGAAGAACAAGATACTTTGGGCCATCACCGCTGTGCTGGGCTTGATGCTGGCGATGCAGCAATTGCAGGCCAGTCAGGGTGTGGATGTGAAGACAGCGCAAAGCATGGTCAGCCAGGGCGCGCTGTTACTGGACGTGCGTGAGCCGCAGGAATACGCGGCAGTGCATGCCGTGAATGCGCAGTTGATGCCGTTGGGGCAAGTGGGCGCACGATTGCATGATTTGGCAGCATACAAAGATAAACCGGTTGCCGTGATCTGCCGTTCGGGTCGACGTTCCGCACAGGCGGTGGCGATCTTGCAGGAAGCGGGCTTCACCCAGGTAGTCAATGTGCAGGGTGGAACCAGTGCCTGGGTCGAGGCCGGTCTGGAAGTAGTCGCACAGCGTTGATGTTTCGGGCGGGCGTTCTGCCCGCCGTTTTATAAGTAGGAAGAGCTACCCCCTGTTCCGGTAAGTAGTAGAGCGTCCGGAAATATGCTGATTCAGGCATCATCAAGACAATACTTAACACCGAACTGCCCGATGAGTATGGTGGCCCCCGAATTTGAGACAGTAGATTAAGCTGTAGTCCGAAGCGAAGAGGAAG
>WOYI010606146.1_pt1 | contig 16401 bp, 14 predicted proteins | sample 6423411 | NCBI WGS metagenome assembly WOYI01 (sample SAMN13441803, study PRJNA592873) | oil field metagenome | biome: oil field; feature: oil-well bore; material: oil-contaminated soil; isolation source: oil-contaminated soil from oil-well borehole | place: Germany: Wietze | collected 2016-10-18 ...
AAATTGCGAAAATATATTGAAGAAAATGTGACTTCTGAAAGGTAAAATTGTATATTGTTATATAAAGGAGATTTTGTAACGTATGTTTAAAGATGAAGAGAAAAAATGGGAGTATTTTCGTGATCTGACCGGTATTATGGAAAATACTTCCCCCAGGCGCCCTCCGGAAGGTTTTACGGCCAGGATAATGGCGCGGCTTCCGGAAGAGAAGGCCACTTCCTGGCAGCTATTGCTGAGGCAACTGTTTGGCAATTCGGCTTTTCCAACAAATCTAAACATCGGTTTCCGTAATCCTGTGACAAAGACGGAATGTTCTTTCTACTTTTTGTTGACCGGTTTTTTCTATCTGATTTTGGGATTTATCCTGATGTTAGGCCTGCCGCTGCCGGAAGGATTCCATCATCCGGAATGGCTGGCGATTCAGCCGCTCGTAGGTCTCCTGCTGGCTGCGGAGCTGATAGCCCTGGGCATTGCCGTTTACACAAATGGCGAGTCCGCTGTCCGTTTCGTTCGTGCCGGAGTGCTTCTTTATGCAATCCTGATTATCCTGAACGGCTTAGTGGGCACTTTGTATATCCGTATTCCGGTAGCGATCTTTTTTGCAGCTATATTTTCCATAACCGGGTTGGGTATAGCCGTATTATTGGAATTGGCTGTTGACCGCTACCACCCGGAAAATATTTTTTCGGAGGTACGCTGATGATTCAAAACTTAAGGCAAACCAGAGGTCAGCGTGGCTTTACCATGATTGAAATCATATCAGTACTGTTGATTATTGGGATCATTGCCATTGTTGCGGTTGTCCGATTGTCCGGTACGAGCGCTTATGATCTTGCCTCACAACTGGAGGTTCTCAAGGCACATCTTCGTCTGGCGCAAACCAGGGCAATGAGCGCCAGCAGTCCATGGGGCATTTGTTTTCCTTCTCCATCAACCTATTACATGTTTGAGGGAGACGGGTCAACGACGCCTGTTTTTATCCCCGGAGAGAACAGTGCAACGGTTGATCTGACAGCAAAAAAGTCAGCTTTATCTATTACTTCCACAGCTACAATACCCCGGGTTACTTTTGATGAGTACGGAAGTCCGGGCAACGTAACACTGACAATCACAACCAATGGCGGAGATATAAGCGTTACAAAAAACACGGGATTTATTCCATAGGCTTTACAGGGGGAATTACATGTTTTATCGACGATCACATAAGATGAAAAACAATGGGGGCTTCACTCTTCTTGAAGTTATCGTATCGCTGGTAGTGGCCGCCATTCTTGGCGCCATACTGGTTCAATTCATGGGAACTGGTCTGATGAAGAGCTACAATCCGGTTATTTTGGCGCAAAATGGTACCTATTTGAATACAATTATGGAAAAAATGACTGCCGACTATAAATATTGGATGTCTGATGGCGCTCTAAAGGGTTATTCACCATCTACAACTTATTCATATTTTCATAACCGTGTTGGTTCCGCTTCAGAATCGGAAGCAAAAACAACATATTCCGATAACGATCATCCTTATTACGTAACGGCCAATCACACGATAACATTTTCCGGCAGTCCGCCCACCGAGGCATCGGCCAGTAGTGCGGTTCACAAGATAACCATCAAATACCGTGATTTAACGGCTACCGCGCTTTTTACGGAGTAAAATTATGTTGATCAGAAAATATTTTAAAATCAAATCACCGAAACAGCTGCGACACAATAAATATGATACTTGTGATGATAAAAACAAAGGGTCGCAAAACGGGTTCACACTCATTGAGATTATCGTCACTATGATTCTGGTGGGTATTCTGGCTGCCGTTGGCGGTACGGCCATTGTTCAGGCCATAAAAGGATACGTTGAAGTCAAAGAAAATTCGGCAACAACCCAGAAAGCCCAAATGGCCATGTCGCGGATTACCAGGGAAATCACCGAAATGATCAATGTTTCTTCTGCCGCCAGTAATACGACTCTTCCCCTTACCGGTACAGGCAACTGTAATACCACAACAGATTGCGTCCGGACAATCGGGCTGGACAATGGAGCGGTAAAGATTGCCAAAGGTACTGGAGCATCACTGGCAGACGGTGATATTCTTATAAACAATGTCAGTAGTTTTAATTTGACCTATTATGGTAATAAAACTGACACTCCTGCATCGACGTGGCCGGCGGGAAACGACAAAAATCTTTCGGCCGTCCAGGTGGAGATGACCATTGCCCGTGCCGACGGCAGAGCATTGCAGCCTCTGATTGCTCTCGTACATCCCCGCAATAACGGGAACCTGGGCGGCACTCCACCGCCCACAACCACTTCCAGTTCTATTGCAGTGTCCACAGGATGGAACTGTTTTGTGGCGACAGCCGCTTATGGCAATGCGGCGCATCCGATGGTTCAGGTTCTGCGGGACTTTCGCGATGCTTATCTTGTCAACTGGCCGGGAGGCAGATGGTTCATAAAAGAGTATTATGAGCACGGGCCGGCTCTTGCAAATATCATTCGCAACCAACCGCTGGCCATGTGGGCTGTGAGATGCCTTCTGGCGCCGGTGGTCGTTGTGGCCTTTTGTTTGATTTACGCGCCGTTGGCGATTCCTTTCATTATTCTTGTTTCGATTATTTTAACCTCGGCTCTGTTTGCCGTAAAACGCCGGGGAGTACCTGCTGTATCAGGTGTTTTACGTTCACGGGGAAGTATCCTGATCAGCCTGATTATCACGATGGTAATCATGGCGGCGCTGGGAGCGGCCATGCTGCCCATGTTTACCTCTTCTTACATGAATGAGGCTTATGCGGATCAGGCCCGCAAGGCTTATTATCTGGCGGAATCAGGATTCCGCTACCAGGCATATCAATACCGCGCCGCGTCAGGTGATGCGGCTAAGAATACTGCTCTGACAACCATGAACAATCAGATATGCAATCTTCTTAATAATGCCGGTTCGTTTACTACCAAAGTTTATCCCTTCTGGTATTATACCTCCGGCGCGACGGCAGCCGGGGCAACCTCGCTTCCGGCAACCTTCTATGGCACAAAACCAACGGAGTTCAACACTTCGGCTCCCGGATATCTGAAAGTAGGCGCCGGCTATTATTCCTACGCTGGATTCAGCGCTACGGAGAACACAATTACCTTCAACGGTTTTGCCGCCTCCTCGCCGACAACATCCGTGCCTGCTATTGCTAAGGATGTTGATGTCCGACTGCTGGCCAAAACAAGCGGCTCTGCCCAAGCACTTTCCAAAAACGGATCTCTGGCTCTGAGTTCAACAGGTGGTCTGGACGTTTTCCCCGTCTATAACGGAAACTTCACCTTAGTTAATTCAGCCGGTGCGGATATTAATTATGGCAGGGTTTTTAATTATACAAAAAGAGTGGGAACCACGCTTTATAATATTACCCTGTCCGATCCGGGGTTCAACACTCTTTGGACCAGTTCCATCAACGTTCCGGCGTCGTCCAAAGTAATTCTGGGGAAATTTGTCCGTCTAGCCATTACCGGAACTGTTGGCCAAACATCCCGTACAATAACCTACAATGCCCCTGTCGGCCTGACCAGCGGCGGCGGATTCCAAAAACAGCAGGCTACGGAAGACATGTCCAGTAGTGCTAACTTTTATACCTCATCGGCCTTGGGAACCCAGGCATTTAATACCACTGTTGACGGCAGTGCGGCAATGAAAGTGTCCGGCATGCAGGATACATCGCTTAACGGTTTCTGGGGCTGGCTGGTTGGACCATTTTACGGGTGGGGCACCGACAGCGGCAAATGGAATCTCATTGAATTTAACTGGACCAATACCAGCGCAAATCTGGCCCAGGCCTGGATGGATGCCCAGGGATTCCTGACTTACGACATACAGGTGAAAGTTAAAAACACCCAGCCCTGGTTTTTTGCCGGATTGAATTTCCGGGGAAATACAAACTCATCCGGCAATGATTTTTACACTTATGGCGTTTCTTTTGTCAAACCGCGCGCGTACACAGATTGTGTTCTCTGGTTTTGTGCCGCCGCTTGGGCTATAACCAGTGACCAACCCAGAGATTTGATACCCGGAGGAATAGGTTATTATTCCGGTACAGGTACTCTTTTCCCCTCAGGTTCAGAAGAAGAGAAGCATCCATTTTATAAACATAAGTATGGTACTCCGGCGATTGTTTTCTGGCAGCGCACCAGTGCGGGATTTACTTGGCTGGCTTATAAAACATTACAAAACGGGGATGGCGTTGTTTACAATAACAGTTTTGGTTACCCTCGTCTTACGGACTGGTCAACTTTACTGGTGCGGGTTGCGGAAGGGTATTCTCTGACGTTTACCGGCGGCGGTGGAGGAACCGGCGGCGAAATAAAAGAAGGCGATACAATAACTAATGCGGATGGCTCGAAAAGCGCCCGGGTGGTCATGACGCCCATTTTGACCAGCGCTACCGGCAGGAAAGCCGACTGGACCAACAATGGCGCTGCCGGAACGCTGGTTTTGGCCAATGTTAATGGAACATTCAGTGCTGGCGAAGCATTATATGTGGGTGGCGTTCAGGTGGCTACTGCTGGAACTTATACCACGACCAAGAAAAATTACATCAGGGTTTATTTTACCGATCCGACCGCCAGAGGATCGGCTAATAACACCGAGATTGATGATCCGGGTACGGCTAACCGCAAGGCCAATGCCCGCAACAGTGTAAACTGGCCGCCCGATGCGCTGACCGACCTGGAAACCGACTCCAGCCAGGATTACGTGACACTGGTGCAATGGACAGGTTATAATACAGGTGTTTCGGCCATAACTTCTACCAGTGAACCCAGCGCTATTATCTCAACCAGTACTCTGGTAAGTCCCACATGGACTGCTGCCGATACAGTTGCCAATTTCGTGTCTGATGCTAATTCGGGAGCTCCCGGCGACAGTATCGGTCTGATGACGGCAGGCGATTCCGGAACATCCACTTATTACGATGATTTCGCCATACAACTGGATTTAAACAGCGGCACCAGTTTCATGACACCGATTCAGTACTAGAATTTTCTGAAGAAGGCTGACATCTGCAAATGAAAGATGTCAGCCTTTTTCTCGGTTTATCTTCCTTTTAAAAAATCCCCGCCCTTGATGGGAGGGGCAAGGGGAGGGTGATGTAGGGCGCGTTTCCCAAACTCGCCGTTTTCCGGATTGCGAGGCCTGCCCGGCGAATGCTGGGGGAACAATCCCTGCATTCATAATACTGTCATCCCCGAATTGTCTTGTCGGGGATCCATTATTGTCATGTATTTCCTGGTTCCCGCCGGGTGCGACGGGACGACACTCAAAAAAATCCCCGCCCTTGAAGGAAGTAGGGACTGCTCCCCGATCAGTCCGCGGCGCGTTCGGGGAACGCGCCCTACAATGCAAATTGCTGCTGCATTAAATATGTCCACCCCCTGCCCCCGCCAGCGGGGGAGATAAAAATACCTTTTTGGAATTCATATACATGATTTCTCCTTAATCATTGACTTTTTTCAGCCATATGTTATCTACAACACTAACCAAAAAACAATAGATGTTTACAGGAGGGCGAAAAGGTGAAGATATTTGTCAAAAAGGGGAAGCTTGTCGATACGAAAAGCCAGGCGATTATTTTGCCGTTATTTGAAGAAAACAAAAAATTATCAGGAGCCGCGCTGGAGATCGATAAAATCAGCGATGGATTAATCAGCGAAGTAATCAATAATGGCGATTTTGAAGCAAAACCTTCTCAAATATCTGTAATCTACACCAGGGGTTCTCTGCCGTCACAAAGAATAGCCCTCGTCGGCCTCGGAAAACAAAATGAATTTAATCCGGAGAAACTTCGCGGAGCTTTCGCCAAAGTCATGCAGCATCTGCGCAATCTGAATATTAAAGAAGCGGCAACCGAGATTAATTTAGACCTTCTTCCCCGCAAAAAAGATCAGATGGCGCAGGCGGTAGCGGAAGGTTCATTGTTGGGGCTTTATCAGTACACTCCCTACAAAACGGTCGGCCGTGAAGATTTGAAAGAGATGGATGAATTGAATATCGTTGTTGCCGATAATGATTTTTCCCTTATTGAAGCGGAAGTGAAAAAAGCGCGCATCATTGTTGGTGCCGTTTATTTTGCACGCGATATGATTTCCGCTCCCTCCAATGAAATGACGCCGTCCAACATGGCGCAAAAAGCCGCCGGGATCGCCCGCAGAAAAAATGTATCCTTGAAAGTAATGGATAGAAAAAAGATGAAAGCGATGGGTATGAATGCTCTTCTGGCCGTCGCTTCGGGTTCGCATGAAGAGCCGAAATTTATTATTCTGGAGTACGCGGGCGGCAAAAAAAGCGCGGCGCCGATAGTATTGGTGGGCAAGGGATTAACCTTTGACAGTGGCGGAATTTCCATCAAGCCCGCGGAAAAAATGGATGAAATGAAAACAGACATGTCCGGCGGCGCTGCAGTTATGGGTGTGATTATGGCGGCGGCCGATTTGCAGCTTCCGTTGAATATTGTGGCGCTTGTTCCCGCCACGGAAAATATGCCCGGCGGCTCCGCTTACAAACCGGGTGATATTGTCAAATCATATTCCGGGAAAACCATTGAAGTTCTCAATACCGATGCCGAGGGGCGTCTGATCCTTGCCGATGCCCTTGCGTATGCGTCGGAGTTGAAGCCGGCAGCGGTGGTTGATGTGGCGACTCTGACAGGCGCTTGCGTTATAGCGCTGGGTGATGATGTGATTGGTATGCTGGGGACGGATGATAAACTTAAAAATGAAATAAACGGGGCCGCTCAAACTACCGGAGAGCTTGTCTGGGAGCTTCCCCTGTGGGAAAGCTATCACGAACTTATCAAAAGCGATATTGCCGATTATAAAAACAGCAGCGGCCGGGTTGCCAGTACGATCACTGCCGCCGCGTTTTTAAGCAAATTTGCCGGAGATTCGCCCTGGGTGCATCTGGATATCGCCGGTCCGGCCTGGACGACTAAAGATAAACCTTATATCCCCAAAGGGGCATCGGGGGTCACTGTTCGATTACTTGTGGAATTCCTGCGTAATCGCGCCCAACGATAGAAGATATGCCTCTGCTTCTGGAAATAAAAGACTTGCAAACAGCATTTGATACCGCACAGGGAAGAATTAATGCTGTCAACGGAGTTTCGCTGGAAGTCAATTCCGGTGAAACCATGGGCATTGTCGGCGAATCCGGATGTGGTAAAACAATGCTGGCCCTTTCCATTATGCGGCTCATTCCCGCCAACGGCAAAATCATTAATGGCGAAATATTTTTTTCCGGCATGGATTTATTAAAAATATCAGATGAAGAAATGCGCCTTAAACGCGGCAGTGAAATTGCCATGGTTTTTCAGGAGCCGATGACTTCCCTCAATCCTGTTTTTCGCATTGGTGAACAGATAGCCGAGGCCATTCGCCTGCATCAGCATCTTCCGGCAAAGCAAGCCATGGAGTTGAGCGTTGAGCAGTTACGTGAAGTTGGTATTCCCGATCCGCAAAAACGGGCGATGGATTATCCGCATAATTTCAGCGGCGGTATGCGCCAGCGGGTAATGATTGCCATGGCCATGTCCTGTCATCCAAGGCTTATGCTGGCCGATGAACCGACAACGGCGCTGGATGTTACCATTCAGGCGCAGATTCTGGATTTGATCTCCGGTTTGAAGCAGAAGAATAAGATGGCTGTCGTTTTAATTACTCATGATTTGGGAGTGGTTGCTGAGGCGGCTCAAAAAGTTGCGGTAATGTATGCGGGGGAAATAGTGGAAAGTGCGGCCGTGGAAAAAATATTCGACAATCCTCTGCATCCGTATACTCAGGGTTTACTGGAATCGGTTCCGGCCAGATGCGTGAGATCTTTGCAAAGAGGAGAATATCTAAAAACCATTCCCGGATCTGTTCCGGGTTTATATGATTTTGTCCAGGGCTGCCGTTTTCATGACAGGTGTTCTTTAGCCGTAGAAGATTGTGCGCGAATAAAGCCGTCGCTTTCGGAAGTTGAACCCGGACATTTTGTTTCCTGCTGGAAATACAGCGCAGGGTAAACACCGGTTCAAAGTCGTCCTCTGATAGAGAAAAGAAACTAAAGAAATGGAACCGGGAGTGGAAAATAAGGTTAATTGAAAAAAGTAATCCCGAATGGCGGGATTTGTATTCGGAGTTGATTTGAATTTTGGATGCCCGACAAGCCCATTCGGGCATGACAAAACGGTGAATGCCCGACAAGAGAACTCGGGCATGACAGTTTAAGTTTTAAGTTAAGAATGTAGGGATTGTCGTGTGACCTTTAGGTTATCCCCGCACAATCCGCAACGCGGCGCATTCGGGGAATGCGCCCTGCAAAAGTTTCGATTCAGGCTGCAAGCCTGAATCAGCAGAGAAAATGACAATGTTTTACCGGTATATAACAAAAAATTCGAGAGTGAACAATGTCCGGCGCGCTTATTGAAATTAAAGAGTTAAATAAAAAATATGCTTTGAGTGGCAGTTTTTTCAGTTCCCAAAAGAGAATTATCCACGCCGTTAAAAATATTGATCTGCAAATTATTAAAGGTGAAACTCTGGGGCTGGTCGGGGAATCCGGTTGCGGTAAATCCACGCTGGCACAACTGATAACGCGCCTGGAGGAGCCTTCTTCCGGTTGTGTGAATTTTAAAGGAGAAAATATATTTTTATACGATAAGAAAGCGTTAAAATCCTATCGCCGCAGTGTCCAGATGATTTTTCAGGATACTTATTCTTCACTCAATCCGCGGAAATCCGCTTTGAGCACAATCAGAGAACCTTTGTTGATTCATCATCTGGCCGGAGGAAAAGAGCGCGATGAAAAAGCTTTGGCGATCATGGCCAAAGTCGGTTTAAAAAAAGAACAGGCCAATCGTTATTCTCATGAGTTCAGCGGGGGACAGCGTCAGCGCATCGGCATCGCCAGGGCGCTTGTTTTGAATCCGGAATTAGTCATTGCCGATGAGCCTGTTTCTTCTCTGGATGTTTCCATTCAGGCGCAGATTCTCAATCTGCTTAAGGATTTAAAAAATGAATATAATTTGACATATTTATTTGTTTCCCACGATCTGAACGTTATCCGGTATATTTCTGATCGCGTTGCCGTAATGTATCTGGGTAAAATTGTCGAACTGGCGTTAAACAGCGATATTTATAATCGTCCTCTTCATCCTTATACACGCATGCTGCTTTCGGCAGTGCCATCATGCGATCCACGAAAGAAAAAAAGAATAATAAACATAAAAGGTGAAGCAGGCGCTGAAAATGAGGAAGGTTGTGCTTTTCAAAACCGTTGCTCATACAAAGCGGAAATATGCGGGAAAATAGAACCGCAATTGGTAAAATTTGACGAACAGAGTTCCTGCGCCTGTCACATGGCCGGATCAATCTAATGCAGTGTTTAAATTAAACCTTGTCATATCGACCAGCGGGAGATATCTTGTATATTCTGATTGTCATTAAGATTTCTCGCTTCGCTTCGAAATGACATAATGTATAGATATTTATGAGACACTACACTAGATTTGTCGGAGAAATAATGCCGGAAGAGAAAATATATATAAAAAATGGTTCGCTGAAAATCGAAGGTTTATTAAGCAAATCTTCGAAAGAAAATGGCGTTGTAATTTGTCATCCGCATTCATTGATGGGCGGTTCGTTGCACAACAATGTTGTGGAAACCCTGCAGGAAGCTTATGCTGCTGAAAATTATTCAACGCTAAGATTTAATTTTAGAGGTGTGGGCGGGAGTACAGGTTTTTATGATGAGGGCAGAGGCGAGAAAGAAGATATTTTTGCTGTTTGTGAATATTTGAAAAAGATGGGACTGACAAAATTAATTTTGGCGGGCTATTCTTTCGGCGCATGGGTTGGTTCAAAAGTTCTCGAAGAAAGCAACAATCCTTTTGTCGGCAGTGTATTTATTTCGCCTCCTGTTGATTATTTTAATTTTAACTGGGATGATCTAAAGAATAAAATCAATTTCATGATCTGTGGAGATCACGATCAGTTCTGCATGGTAGATGTTATAAAACGGGTCGCGCAAAAAATAAATTCGCCATTGGAGATAATTCGCGGTGCGGATCATTTTTATATGGGAAAAGAAAAAGAACTTGCGCGCATTTTGCATAAATACATTGTTGAAGCGTGAAGCGGTGTGCGGCGAAGGATCTTCGATTACAAAGAAAATGAAAATTAAGCATTTGCTAGTGCTTGATTTCAATATTAACCGTGTCATTTCGAAGGAACGAAGTGACTGAGAAATCTTTATAATCATTGAATAAGATTTCTCCCTTCGGTCGAAATGACATATCGGTAACTTTTGCAAGTATGCACTAGCTACCGAATCCGATGAAAAAATAATATATAAAAATCCCTCTTTCGAGGGATTGATTATTGTTTGATAATTATGTTTATGTACTTATCGTCATTATGTTGTGTGAAATTAATATTTGAGTATTTAAAGAAAAAGCTTGATTTTAGGAAAAAACGTTGTTAATAATTACAGCAACGTAAAAAAATCATAAATATTTCTTTACATTTGTTGAGAAGATAACTGTTGTGTTAGCTAGAAAATTGTTAGTGTTAAGTTTTAAAAAATAAAATAACCGCGAAGAATTCTTCATTTGAAAAGTAGAATTCGCGCGGTTTTTTAGTTTCTTACGGACTTTGTCTGGTGAGAAACAAATATTTTAAAGGAGGGTTATAGCTTTGGCAGAAGGAAAGGTAAAATGGTTTAACGAGAAGAAGGGGTTTGGCTTCATTGAAAATGATGAAGGTGGAGATGTTTTTGTTCATTATAGTGCGATTAGCGGAACAGGATTTAAGACTCTTTATGAGGGTCAGAAAATTCGTTTCGATATCGAGCAGGGAAATAAGGGACCCAGCGCAACAAATGTACAGCCACTATAATATTTTCATTAATTAAATTTAACTCGAACTAAACCAAAAAATGCCCCGACATGCGGGGCATTTTTTTATGAGACAAGCTGAAAACGAAACGATTATTCTTTGATGCGCCGCAGTTCTTTTTCTAAATCCAGTCTCTTTGTCATTGTTATAATGTGCGATATTGGTAAACTTGTTTATATATAAAGCAGTTTAATTTCAAGGTAAATTATGGCAAAAAATCTGATTGTAATTCTTGGTCCGACAGCATCAGGTAAAACGCATCTGGCGGTGAGGCTTGCCCATGATATGCGAGGCGAAATAATTTCCGCTGATTCCCGTCAGGTTTATAAAAAAATGGATATTGGTACAGGCAAAGATTTAGACCAGTATATTATTAATGACCGGCGGATCCCTTATCATTTGATAGATATCATAGATCCTGAAAACGAATTTAATTTATTTGAATTTCAAAACAGATTTTACGAAGTATTCAATAACATGATTGAGAGAGGAGTTGTGCCTGTTCTTGTCGGAGGAACAGGTCTTTATCTGGAATCAGTTTTAACGGGATACAATATGCCGCATGCCCCGGTGGATAAAAAATTACGGGAAGATTTAGATCGGAAATCAAAATGTGAATTGCAGGAAATCCTTCAGGAGATGAAACCCCGTTTGCATAATAAGACAGATATTGATGATTCCGAAAGATTAATCCGGGCAATAGAAATTGAGCGGGCACGAAATATAACAGATTATGCTCAACAGGGAAGGCCGGATATTGATGCTATAGTTTTCGGCATCAGATGGGAAAGATCAACCGTGCGGCAGCGGATCACAGCGCGATTGAAAGAACGATTGAATCAGGGAATGATAGAAGAGGTAAGGAAACTGAATGCGGCAGGATTGACCTGGACAAAATTGGAGAGCTTTGGGCTGGAGTATCGTTTTGTTTCCCGATATCTGCAAAAACTGATTACATTTGAAGAAATGGAAAAAAAATTAAATACAGCCATTCACCAGTTTGCCAAAAGACAGGAAACATGGTTCCGGCGTATGGAGAAAAAAGGAATAGTGATTAACTGGATATCCGGTGATAACTACACTTTGTTAAAAGAAAGCGTGATGAAATATTGGCGATGAGAAGAAAATCTTTAGTAGATACTTATCTGCAAAATTACTCAGTTGGAGAGAAATGGCAGTTAACAGCAAAAGACACTGATAATATTTCTCAGGTTGTAGTTATACCGGCTTATGCGGAAAAAGAATTGCTTTTTTCTACACTGGCTTCCATCGCGCAAAATCCGTCTTCGTCTCTGGAGTATTCTTTTGTTTTGTGTGTCGTTAATAACAAGGATAATTCACCTTGTGAAGCCATAGAAAATAACCTCTGGACAATCGAATGTCTGGACACTCTGATGGCAAGAAAGTCTTTAAAAAAAATCAGTGCTAAAAAGAACATATATCCTCTTTTGGATTGTATCGCTGAGTCAAAATTGAAACTCGGCTACATCAACGCCGCTTCCAAGGGATGTGAAATGCCGGCAAATACCGGAGGTGTGGGCATGGCAAGAAAAATCGGCATGGATATGGCCGTGCGTCTGTTAGGGAATAATTCGACTTCATCTCCTGTGATTTTATGTCTTGATGCCGATACTCTGGTCAGGGATAGTTATTTGTCTGTGATAAGAAAATATTTTACACCGGAAATAAAAACGGCAATTGTGGCTTATGAACATCAAATGCCTCAGACTTATGAAGAGCAAGCCGCAATTGTCTGTTATGAAATATTTCTGAGGTACTGGATTCTGGGATTAAAGTACGCTAAATCACCCTGGGCGTTTCATTCCATCGGCTCGACTATTGCCGTGTCAACTGAAGCCTATATACAAGTCAGGGGAATGAATAGGCGTGAAGCGGGTGAAGATTTTTATTTCCTCAACAAACTCGCTAAAACTGGAGAAGTTAATTACATTAAAGATACATGTGTGTATCCTTCTGCCCGGTCATCAACGCGTGTTCCTTTTGGAACGGGAAAAAGAATACAAAGATTTCTTTCCGGTGCTCGCGAAGAAGAATATATTTTGTATGATACACGAATATTCACAATATTGGGTGATTGGCTGGAACTTATGAAAGGCAGCTTTCTTTGTGATGAAAATGAAATTTTAACAAAAGCAGGAGAAATTCACGCTTTGTTAAAAAATTTTCTAATAATAAACGGCTTTGCTGTAGTCTGGCCAAAGATACGCAGTAATTCTAAGGACGAAAAAACGCTGGCCCGTCAGTTTAATGATTGGTTTGACGGGTTTAAGACTTTAAAACTGATTAATTATTTTACAAAGGAGATTTATCCTCAAATTAACATGTTCGAAGCTCTGAACAGGATTCTTTCTATGTCGGGAATGCAGGGACCAAAACAAAATTCAGGAATAAAAATTCCCCAGTTGGAAGATCAAGTAGAGATGCTGCAATATCTACGTAGTATGACTTGACGATCAATCGAAGTTAACAAGCAGGGATAATTGCCTTGACGGATATTCGTATTTTGCATATAGATTAACTCTGAAAAAAGACTGCTAATTATTTCAGTGGAGGAGATTCATGAAAAATATAATCAATAAAAGTTGGCTGGCTATTTCCGTTTTATTTGTTTTTGTCCTGGTGTCCGGTTGTAGCGACAATGGTAAGGGCAAGAAAGAATCTCCGGCCTCGGCAGTATCCGGATCCATCACAGCCGGCAATGCACAAAATATTGCGGTCGGGCCGGGTGTACCGAGTGAGGCAGCAGTCAGCGTTGATGGAAGAATATTGAAAAAAGCAGAACTGGAAAATCTGATTAAAGACAGATTAGCAATGCTCAAAGATAAGGTTCCAGCCGATAAACAAAAAGAATTCAGAGATAACATTAGAAAGCGGCTGATCGATGAATTTATTATGCGAACCCTTTTGAACGATGAAATGGCGAGGAAAAAAGTTGCAGTAAACGACCAGGAAATAAAATTAACAAAAGACAAAATACAGGCTAGTCTTCCGGCAAACAAAAAAGTGGATGAATTCCTAAAGGAAAATAAGATATCTCAGGAAGATATCATCTTGGGAATTAAAGTTGAAAAATTCATGAATAAGGAAATTGGTGATAAAGCAAAGCCCTCTCAAAAGGAAATAAACAAGTTTTATAAAGAGAATAAGGATAAGTTATTTCTCAGTCCGGAAAGTGTTCACGTTCGTCATATTCTGGTATCCGTCAACAAAGATGACAGTGAAAAAATAAAAGCAGAGAAAAAGGCCAAGATAGAAAATTTACGCAAACAGTTATTAAATGGCGGTGACTTTGCTGAATTGGCACGTAAGAATTCCGATTGCCCCAGTAAAGAAGCCGGCGGTGACCTTAATTTCATAAAGAAGGGGCAAACTGTAAAAGCTTTTGATGACGCCGCTTTTTCACAGGAGAAAAATGCTATTGGTCCTGTGATAAAGACAGAGTTTGGCTATCATGTTATTCAGGTGCTGGATCGCAAACCTGCAAGAACAATTGCTTTAGGAGAGGTAAAAAACAGAATTTCAGCTTTTCTGGAACAGCAAAACAAATCAAAAGCTTTTACGGACATCCTGAAGAAATTACAGCAAAATGCTAAAATAACGGTTTATTAACGAGACTTAAATCCGCTTATTTGAAGCTGTGTTCGCTGTCGGGGAAAGTTCCGTTTTTCACTTCCGAAATGTAAGATTTAACCGCTTTTTTGATTTCCAGATTCAAATTGGCGTATTTCTTAACAAATTTAGGGGTGAATTTGTCATACATTCCTAATATGTCGTTAATTACGAGAACCTGTCCGTCGCATTCAACTCCGGCGCCAATTCCAATGGTGGGAATAGAAATGGATTGAGTAATTTCAGAAGCGAGTCCTTCCGGAATACATTCCAGAACGACAGAGAATGCTCCCGCTTCTTCTATGATCTTCGCATCTTCAATAATTCTGTGGGCGGAATCTTCTTTTTTCCCCTGTACCCGGTATCCGCCTATCTGGTGGATGGACTGAGGAGTTAAACCCAGATGGGCCATAACCGGAATTCCCGCAGAAGTGATCTTTTGAATAGTATCCGCACATTCTCTGCCGCCTTCCAGTTTAACTGCCTGGGCGTTTGCTTCCTGCAAAAAACGACCGGCATTGGCCAGAGCGGTTTGTGTAGAGACCTGATAAGATAAAAAAGGCATGTCAGCTACGATTAAAGCGCTGTTAGCGGCTCGGGAAACTGCTTTGGTGTGATGAAGCATGTCTTCCATAGTTACAGGCAATGTAGTGTCGTAACCTAACACAACCATCCCCAGGGAATCGCCGACCAGGATAATATCGATATCGCTTTCATCCATTATGGAAGCCATTCCGTAATCGTAAGCCGTCAATACAGCAATTTTCTCTCCCTGTATTTTCATCTTTTTTATGTCAAGGATTGTTTTGCGGTTAGTCTTATTTTGCGTGCTCATTTTTTTCTCCTTTTAAAATAGCGTTAATTTCTTTTGCCTGCCGGGCATTTAAAGTTCCTTTTTTTTGTGCAACTTTAACAGTTATTAATCCGAGAGAAGAATATAAAGATGAATATTGCGGCAGATTCTTGTTAATGGCCGAAACATGTTTTTTTATTGTGCCTGAATCTCCACGGGCGATGGGACCTGTAAGAGATGGAATCGAACCGGAATTTTCAATGTTTCTGAGGCTGCCGTATACTAAAGGCAGATAAGCTTTCTTCGCATCTTTTTCATTCAATCCGATAGCCTGATAAATTGATTCCACCGTATTCATCAGGGCAACCAGATAATTGGAGGCAATGCAAGCGGCCGCATGGTATAGCGGTTTTTGATCGGAGGATATAAAAAAAGGAATACCTCTCAAATCGCGAACAATATTCCTTGCCGGCGCTTGAGCTTTTTTATCTGCTGTGATTGCAAAATAACTGCCGGGGATGTTTTTTATGGCCTGATCAATTGAAGAAAAGCTCTGCAGGGGATGAATGCTGGCAACTGCCGCCCCCGCTTTTTTTGCCGCATCAAGCATATCCAGATCACCTGCTCCACTCATGTGGAAAACGAACTTGTTTTTTATTGCCGGACAAAGGGCAATTTCTTTACAAGCGTAAGAAATTGCATCGTCAGGGGTGGTAAGTAAAATGCAGTCGGCTTTCCGCACTGCTTCTTGAGGGTTGCGGAACACTTCTCCTCCGGTATAAGCCTGAGCTCTTTTCAGCGCAGCAGGAGATTTATCGACAATGGCGGTTATTTTATATCCGGCTTTTTTTAACAAAAAGCCTATGGCTGTTCCCACCATGCCTGTGCCGATTATGGCAAAATTATTTATATATCGTTTATTCATCTTCACAAATAAAAAAGGTCTTCCGCAAAAAAAAGGAAGACCTGGACAGTTCAGTTCAAGATAAATGCCGTCTCAGTCGATAAAATGGATCCAAGCGGTTTTTATATATCTAACATTGGATGGGAACTTAGTCAAACAATATTTATAGAA
>WOYI011392329.1_pt1 | contig 16383 bp, 14 predicted proteins | sample 6423411 | NCBI WGS metagenome assembly WOYI01 (sample SAMN13441803, study PRJNA592873) | oil field metagenome | biome: oil field; feature: oil-well bore; material: oil-contaminated soil; isolation source: oil-contaminated soil from oil-well borehole | place: Germany: Wietze | collected 2016-10-18 ...
CCTTGGAGCCGATGTTGCCGTCGATCCACTCCATCGTCGCGCCCTCGTGCGCGATCGCGCGCTTGGTGACGAGATTGTAGACATTGTTCGACCAGTTCTGGATCGTCGTGTACCGAACGCGGGCGTTCTTCTTCACGATGATCTCGACCACGGCCGAGTGCAGCGAGTCGCTCTTGTAGATCGGGGCGGTGCAGCCCTCGATGTAATGCACGTAGGAGCCCTCATCGGCGATGATCAGCGTCCGCTCGAACTGGCCCATGTTCTCGGTGTTGATGCGGAAGTAGGCCTGCAGCGGAATCTCGACGTGCACGCCCGGCGGGACGTAGACGAAAGATCCCCCCGACCACACGGCCGTGTTCAGGGCGGCGAACTTGTTGTCACCGGCGGGGATCACCGTGCCGAAGTACTCCTCGAAGAACTCCGGATGCTCGCGCAACGCCGTGTCGGTGTCCATGAAGATGACGCCCTGCTTCTCGAGCTCCTCGTTGATCTGGTGGTAGACCACCTCGGACTCATACTGTGCGGCGACTCCGGCGACCAGACGCGCACGCTCCGCCTCGGGAATCCCGAGCTTCTCGTACGTGTTCCGAATCTCTTCGGGGAGGTCCTCCCACGTCTGCGCCTGCTTCTCGGTCGAGCGCACGAAGTATTTGATGTTGTCGAAGTCGATCGCCGACAGATCGGCGCCCCACGTCGGCATCGGCTTCCGGCCGAAGAGCTGATATCCCTTCAGCCGCGTCTTCAGCATCCACTCGGGCTCGTCTTTGAGGGCGGAGATGCCGCGAACGACGCCTTCGTTGATCCCCCGTTGCGCGAGGGCCCCCGCGACATCCGCGTCATGCCACCCGAACTCGTACACGCCGAGTCCTTCGAGCTCCGGTCGGTCGATCAGCACATCCGACATGGCATTCCTCCTTCTAGACCCAACGGTGTCATCCGTTCCGACATTCCTGCTTCCTCGGGAGTGAGCGAGGGTGGGATGCCGCTTTCAGGGCTACGTGCGTCTTATCAGTGCGCACAGGCCGCGCGCCTAGACTGTGGATGGATGCGACGCGTGAACGCCGCGTTTTCCCACCCTTCAACTCTACAGGCAACGCCCCGCACCGGACGTGGCCGGCGTCCATTCGGGGCGCACACCCAGGAGGCGACTGTCATGTCCCACGTCCCCGTCGTCGAGACCGCTTCGACCCCGCACAGGGGAGGTTTCATCCGCCGTCTCTTCGAGCGCCTGCCCCAACAGATCGGCCGTGGCACGCGAGTGATCGCGTGGCTCGTGCTGATCAGCAACATCGTGATCGTGGGCACCGGAGGACTCGTGCGCCTCACCGGATCGGGCATGGGGTGCGATACCTGGCCGTATTGCACGAGCGAATCGCTCGTTCCGACGCGGGAACTCGGCATCCACGGACTCATCGAATTCGGCAATCGCACGCTCACCGGCGTCCTCGTGATCGTCGCGCTGCTCGCATTCCTCTCCGTCCTTCGTCTGCGCAGTGAGCGCCCTGAGCTCGTCCGGCTGTCGCTGGCGATCGGTTTCGGCATCATCCTGCAGGCCGTCATCGGCGGCATCACCGTCTGGTTGCACCTGCACCCCAGCATCGTCGGACTCCACTATCTGGTCTCCGCGGCGCTCGTGTCGCTCTCCGCGGTCTACGTCTTTCGTGTATATGCGGAACCCGGCCCGCGCCGCGTCGCGGTTCCCGGCCGGTACGCGCTGCTGGTCCACCTCACGAGCGCGGCCGTGCTGGTCACAGTGATCGTCGGCATCCTCCTGACCGGATCCGGCCCGCACGCGGGTGATGAGCAGTCAGCGCGGAACGGGCTCGACCCGATCTTCTGGCAGCACGTGCACAGCTGGCCCGCGTACGTGCTCTTCGCGCTCACTCTTGTCCTCTTCGCCGGGTCCTTCCGGATGCCACCCGTCCTCCGTCTGCCCCGGTGGACGGGTCTTCTGCTGGCGGTCGAGGTCGTCCAGATCGCGATCGGTCTTTGGCAGTCGCGCACCGGCCTTCCCATCGCACTCGTGAACATCCACATGGTGCTGGCCGTCACACTCGTCGCGGCCATGACGGCCGTCGTCCTTCACATCTCGGCTCCGCGGACCATCATCCCGGTCACCGACACTTCCACAGCCATTTCATAGGTGCATCAGGGGCGCCGCACGGATCCATCCTTCAGGGTGGACACGTCGTTGCGAACGCACGATGACAACCCTGAGGAGTCCCCCTTATGACCATCACCCGCCCCCGCCTGACCCGCAGCGTACCGTTCTGGACCCTGCTGGGCGGTTCCGTCGTGTCGATCGGCGTCGGTGCCTACGTGCTCGTCGACAAGCTCGGGATCATGGCGACGACCCTCACGGATGGCACCGCCACCGGCGTCGAGGTCTACGCCGGCCAGATCTGGGCCGTGCTCGGCGCCATCCTCGTCGGCTCGGGTCTCATCGGACTCGCGCTGACGGCGACGCTCACGGTCCTCGGCTCCTTCGTGTCGGTCGCCCCTCTCGACGTCAGCGCTGCTCCCGTCTGGGGTGCGGCCGACGACTCGGTCACCACGGTCGCAGCCTCGGACGATGCACCGCTCACCCAGAGCGGCGGCGCACACATCGACGAAGCCGAGGCGCCGCTCGCGCGCTGATCCCGCCGCTTTCGCAGGGGCCCGTCAGCAGGTTCCGTGCCGACGGGCCCTCAGAAGGGCAGGAGAGGGTCGACGGCGATCGCGACGAACAGCAGCGTGAGGTATGTGATGGATGCGTGGAAGACGCGCATCGGATTGACCTGCTCGCCGCGGACGGCGCTGTTGTAAAGGAGGTGGGACTCGTAGAGGAACCAGCCGCCGAAGACGAGTGCGGAGACCGTGTAGGCGAGTCCCATGCTCGCAACAGGTACGAGAAGCAGCGAACACGCGATCGTCGCCCAGGCATAGAGGATGACCTGCAATCCGACTTGGATGCCGTCGCGGGTTGCGCCAAGCATCGGTACGTCGGCTTCGGCGTAGTCGCCCTTGTACTTCATCGACAGCGGCCAGTAGTGCGGCGGTGTCCACAGGAACACCAACACGAACAGAATGAACGGCGTCCACGACAGCGAACCGGTGACCGCCGACCATCCGATCAGAACGGGAAAGCAGCCCGCGATCCCGCCCCAGACGATGTTCTGCTCGGTACGGCGCTTCAGGATCATCGTGTAGATGACGACGTAGAAGAAGATCGCCACCACGCTGAGTGTCGCCGCCAGCCAGTTGGTCGTCATCCACAGCCAAATGGTGGATGCCGCGGCCAGCGCCCACGCGAAGATCAGTGCGCCGCGGGGCGAGACCTCGCCGGTGACCAGCGGCCGCTTCTGGGTGCGGTGCATCTGCGCGTCGATGTCGCGATCGAGGTACATGTTGAACGTCGCCGCAGAGCCCGCGCTCATCGCCCCGCCGATGACGGTGGCAAGAACCAGCCAGAGGTCCGGCATGCCGCCCTGTGCGAGGAACATCACGGGAATGGTCGTGACCAGAAGCAGCTCGAGGACGCGCGGCTTGGTGAGCGTCACGTACGCGCGGACCTTGCGGCCCGCAGAGACGCGGACGACCGGATCGATCGACGCGGACACATTCGCGTGCACCATCTCCGGATCCCCTTTCACCAGCTCGACCAGTCTAAGTCACGGCAGACGGGCGCATCGCCTGCGACGCATGCCACTTCGCTAAGCTGGAACAACAGGCGTCACCGAGCGCCGGATGAGCGCGAGTCGCAACGGTCTCTGCCCTCCGGGACGTGCGTGTCGGACGCACTCCCCCACTTGTGAAAGGGCACGACGTGTCGGAACTGCGCTGGGATGAAATCGACCGACGTGCGGTCGACACTGCACGAGTCCTCGCGGCGGATGCTGTGGAGAAGGTCGGCAACGGCCACCCTGGAACGGCGATGAGCCTCGCCCCGGTCGCGTACCTGCTCTACCAGCGCGTGCTGCGCCACGACCCGACCGACACCGATTGGCTGGGCCGCGACCGCTTCATCCTGTCGGTCGGGCATTCGTCTCTCACGCAGTATGTGCAGCTCTACATGGGTGGGTTCGGGCTCGAGCTCGACGATCTCAAGGCGCTGCGCACCTGGGGTTCGCTGACTCCGGGGCATCCCGAGCACGGCCACACGAAGGGCGTCGAGATCACCACCGGCCCACTCGGACAGGGACTCGCATCGGCGGTCGGGTTCGCCTACGCGGCACGGTACGAGCGCGGGCTGTTCGATCCGGAGGCAGTCGTCGGCACGAGCCCGTTCGATCATTTCATCTACGTCATCGCGGGCGATGGGGACCTGCAGGAGGGCGTGACCAGCGAAGCGTCGAGTCTGGCCGGCCACCAGGAGCTCGGCAATCTGATCGCGATCTACGACTCCAACCAGATTTCGATCGAGGACGACACGAACGTCGCCTTCACAGAAGACGTCGCCCGGCGCTACGAGGCGTACGGGTGGCAAGTCCAGACGGTCGACTGGAAGGAGACCGGCGAATACATCGAGGACGTCGCCGCGCTCCACTCGGCGATCGACGCTGCCAAGGGCGAGACCGCGAAGCCGTCGCTGATCATCCTCAAGACGATCATCGGCTGGCCTGCACCGGGAAAGCAGAACACGGGCAAGATCCACGGCTCCGCGCTCGGCCCGGAAGAACTGGCTGCGACCAAGAAGGTGCTCGGCTTCGATCCGGAGCAGACCTTCGTCGTCGCCGGCGACGTCCTCGCCCACACGCGCGCCCTGGGAGACCGCGCCGCCGGGGCGCGTGCCAGCTGGCAATCCGACTTCGACGTGTGGGCTGCGGCGCACCCGGAGCGCAAGGCACTGCTCGATCGACTCGAGTCGGGCGAGCTTCCGGCGAATCTATCGGCGCCGACCTTCGAGGCGGGCAAGGACGTGTCCACCCGCGCCGCGTCCGGAACGGTCATCAACGCACTGGCCGAGCAGCTTCCGGAGCTCTGGGGAGGATCCGCCGACCTCGCCGAGTCGAATCTCACCACCATCAAGAATGCGAAGAGCTTCATTCCAGCCGAGTGGTCGACCCACGAATGGTCGGGCGACCCGTACGGGCGCGTGCTGCACTTCGGCATCCGCGAACACGCGATGGGCGCGATCATCAACGGCATCAAGCTCCACGGGCCGACGCGCCCGTTCGGAGGCACGTTCCTGATCTTCTCGGACTACATGCGCCCCGCCGTCCGCCTGGCTGCCCTGATGGAGATTCCGTCGGTCTTCGTATGGACGCATGACTCCGTCGCCCTCGGGGAGGACGGGCCGACCCACCAGCCGATCGAGCAGCTGGCGACTCTCCGCCTGATTCCGAACTTCACGGTCGTCCGCCCCGCGGATGCGAATGAGACGAGCGCCGCCTGGGTCGAGATCCTCCGGCGCCAGGGCGGGCCCACCGGCATCGCGCTGACCCGGCAGAACGTGCCCGTTTTCCCGCGCGGCATCGACGGCTTCGCCACGACCGATGGCGTCGCGCGCGGTGCGTACGTCCTCGTGGATGCCGACGCGGCCGTCCCAGACGTCATCCTCGTCGCGACCGGGTCCGAGGTGCAGCTCGCCGTCACGGCGCGCGGGATTCTCGCCGAGGAGGGAATCCGCGCCCGTGTCGTCTCGGCCCCCTCGCTCGAGTGGTTCGCCGAGCAGGATGCCGCATACCGCGAGTCCGTGCTCCCCGCCGATGTGAAGGCTCGTGTATCGGTCGAAGCCGGCTCGACGCCGCTGTGGCGGACGATCGTCGGTGACACCGGGCGCTCGATCGGCATCGACCATTTCGGTGCGTCCGCCGATTACCAGACTCTGTTCGAGAAGTTCGGTATCACCGCCGAAGCGGTCGCCGACGCGGCCCGCGCAACCGTCAAGGAGAACACATGAGCACGCCCACCCGGGACTTGTCCGAAGCCGGTGTCAGCATCTGGCTCGACGACCTCTCTCGCCAGCGCATCACCACTGGAAACCTCGAGGAGCTGATCAGCTCCCGCGACGTCGTCGGCGTCACGACGAACCCGTCGATCTTCCAGGCCGCCATCAGCGCCGGCATCGGCTACGAGGACGCCATCGCGGCGCAGGCGCGCGTCGGCGCGTCGACGGACGAGACGATCGTCGCCCTGACGACGACCGACGTCCGCGACGCGTGCGACATCTTCCGACCGATCTACGACGCCACTTCGGGCATCGACGGACGCGTGTCGATCGAGGTCTCCCCCGACCTCGCGCACGACACAGCCGCCACCATCGAGGAAGCCAGGAAGCTCTATGAGAGGGTCGATCGACCCAATGTCCTGATCAAGATCCCCGCGACCAGGGCCGGACTTCCGGCGATCACCGAGGTCATCGCTTCGGGCATCTCTGTCAACGTGACGCTCATCTTCAGCCTCGAGCGCTACGCCGAGGTCATCGACGCATACCTTGCGGGCCTCCGAGCCGCCCACGCCGCCCACATCGATCTCACCGGAATCCACTCCGTCGCATCGTTCTTCGTGTCGCGCGTGGACACCGAGGTCGACAAGCGCCTGATCGCGATCGGAACGGACCAGGCGCGGGCTCTCAAGTCGAAGGCCGGTCTCGCGAACGCGCGCCTCGCCTACGAACTCTTCGAGCAGCGCTTCGCCGACGAGCGGGCGAGGGACCTCGTCGCGCTCGGCGCGAACGTGCAACGCCCGCTCTGGGCCTCGACAGGGGTGAAGGATCCGGCGCTGCCCGATACGCTCTACGTGAGCGGACTCGTGGCACCCGGCACCGTCAACACCATGCCCGAGAAGACGCTCGAGGCCACTTTCGGCCACGGCATGATCAACGGCGACACGATCACCGGCGCGTATGCCGAGTCGCGCGCCGACTTCGACGCGCTCGCAGCGATCGGCGTCGATCTCACCGACGTCACCCAGCTGCTCGAGGACGAAGGCGTGGAGAAGTTCATCGCCTCGTGGCACGACCTCCAGAGCACCGTCGCAGCCGCCCTCGCGAGTGCGTCTGTGAGCCCGCGATGAGCTTCGAGATCCATGTCTCCGGACAGGTCAAGGACGTCGTGGCGGCTGCGCTTCCCGACTTGGTCAACAGCCTCGTGGCGAGCGGGATCACGTCCGGCGATTCCGATCTCTGGGGTCCCGACGCCGCCGCGGACGCCGCGCGTCGGCTCGGCTGGGTGCAGGCCGTCTCGGTTTCGCGGCCGCTCGTCGCCGAGATCGTGGCCCTCCGTGCAGACCTCCTTGCGCGTGGCGTCACCCGAGTCGTCCTCGCCGGCACGGGGGGATCTTCATTGGCTTCCGAGGTCATCGCCGCCACGGCCGGTGTGCCCCTCGTGGTGCTCGATTCGACGGCCCCGGGTCAGGTTCTGGCGGCGATCGACGGCGACGCCGAGTCCGGTGGACTGACCAGGACCGTACTGGTCGTGTCGTCGAAGTCGGGGTCGACGACCGAGACCGACTCCGCGCGGCGGGCGTTCGAGGCTGCGTGGAGCGACATCGGCATCGACCCCGCGGAGCGGATCATCGTCGTCACGGATCCCGGGTCCCCGCTCGAGGCATCGGCACTCACCGCCGGATACCGGGTATTCACCGCCGATCCCACGGTCGGTGGAGCCTACTCGGCGTTGACGGCGTTCGGCCTGGTCCCCGCCGGCCTCGCCGGTGCAGACATCTCCGAGCTCCTCGACGAGGCAGAAGCGACGCTCCTGGAGGTGGCGATCGACGACCACCGCAATCCGGCGCTGATCCTCGCGGCCTCGATAGCCGGTGGCACGCCGCGGCGCGACAAGCTCGGCCTTGTCACCGACGGCACGCACATCGTAGGGCTGTCGAACTGGATCGAGCAGCTCGTGGCCGAGTCGACGGGGAAGGACGGCACCGGCATCCTCCCTGTCGTCCTGCTTCCCGTGTCGCCCGAGGTCGATGAACCTCCCTCCGATCTGCAGATCCTGCGCCTCGTCGATGATGCCACCCATTTCCGGATCCTCGAGCAGCACCCCGACGAGATTCTCGTCAGCGGTTCGCTCGGCGCGCAACTGGTCGTCTGGCAGTATGCGACGGCCATCGCGGGGCGCCTCCTCGGAGTCGACCCGTTCGATCAGCCGGACATCGAATCGGCCGAAGACGCCGCGCGGAGTTTCCTCGACTCCCGTCCCGTGATCATGTCGCCGGCCTTCGCCGTGGACGGCGTGGAAGTCCGTGTCTCCGATCACGCCCTTGCGACGACCGCGACGCTTTCCGGGGTACTCGATGCCCTCTGCGAGCGAATCGGCTCGGATGGATACGTCGCGATCCAGGCGTATGTCAATCGCTCCGCGGTACCACAGCTGTCAGGACTGCGGGAACTCGTCGCCGCCAAAGCCGGCCGCCCGACCACGTTCGGCTGGGGTCCGCGATTCCTCCACTCCACGGGTCAGTACCACAAGGGGGGACCCGGCACCGGGGTGTTCCTTCAGATCCTCGAGGGCGGCGACGTCGACCTCGAGGTACCCGGACGCCCCTTCACCTTCGGTCAATTGATTGCGGCGCAGGCCGCGGGCGATGCCAAGGTGCTGGTCGCACTGGGTCGACCGGTCGTCACCCTCACGCTCACCGATCCTGTGACCGAGGTCCTTTCGCTGTTCGAGGCAGCCCAGTAGGAGAATCGGCACCGATGTCCGTGGAAGCCATGGGGCCCGGCCCCGACTCGCCCGCACCGATCACACGAGATCACAACCCCCTACGAGATAGCGACGATCGACGCCTCAACCGCATCGCCGGACCGAGCGCGCTGGTGATCTTTGGCGTAACCGGCGACCTGTCACGCAAGAAGCTCATGCCGGCCGTCTACGATCTCGCCAATCGCGGACTGCTGCCTCCGGGATTCGCGCTCGTGGGCTTCGCGCGCCGCGACTGGGAGGATCAGGACTTTGCCAATGTCGTGCGCGACGCCGTCCGTCAGAATGCGCGCACGCCGTTCCGCGAAGAGACGTGGAAACAGCTGCTGCACGGCATCCGGTTCGTTTCCGGGGAGTTCGACGACGACGACTCGTTCCGGCGCCTCCGCGAAACCGTCGAGAAGCTCGACATCGAGCGTGGCACGATGGGCAATCACGCCTTCTATCTCTCGATCCCCCCGCGCGATTTTCCGATCGTCGCGAGGCAGTTGAAGAACTCCGGACTCGTCGATGACAAATCCGGCAACGCGGACGCCTGGCGGCGCGTCGTCATCGAGAAGCCGTTCGGCAGCGATCTGCAGACGGCACGCGAACTCAACGCCGCTTTGGAGATCGCCTTCCCGGCCGACTCGATCTTCCGGATCGACCATTACCTCGGCAAGGAGACGGTGCAGAACATCCTGGCGCTGCGCTTTGCCAATGAGCTGTTCGAACCGATCTGGAACGCGAACTATGTAGACCACGTACAGATCACGATGGCCGAAGACATCGGTGTCGGCGGTCGCGCGGGGTACTACGACGGCATCGGAGCGGCCCGCGACGTCATCCAGAACCACCTCCTGCAATTGCTGGCCCTCACCGCGATGGAAGAGCCCATCTCGATGGATGCCGCAGACTTGCGCGCAGAGAAGGAGAAGGTGCTCGCCGCAGTCCGCCTCCCCGCAGACCTCGCAACGGCGACCGCGCGCGGACAATACTCAGGCGGCTGGCAGGGCGGTGAGCAGGTCACCGGCTTTCTCGAGGAAGACGGAATGAAGCCGGATTCGACCACCGAAACGTACGCGGCCATCAAGCTCGACATCGCCACACGTCGATGGGCAGGCGTACCGTTCTACCTTCGCACCGGTAAGCGGCTCGGACGCCGGGTCACCGAGATCGCTGTCGTGTTCAAGCGGGCGCCCCAACAGCTGTTCCAGCGGAACCAGACCCTCGAGGTCGGCCAGAACGCGCTCGTGATCCGCGTTCAGCCCGACGAGGGCGTCACGATCAGGTTCGGATCGAAGGTTCCCGGAGCCGCCAACGAGGTCCGCGACGTGACGATGGACTTCGGCTATGGTCATGCGTTCACCGAGTCCAGCCCCGAGGCATACGAGCGGCTGATCCTGGACGTCCTGCTGGGCGACCCGCCACTGTTCCCGCGACACGAAGAGGTGGAGCTCTCGTGGAAGATCCTCGACCCGGTCGAAAAGTACTGGGCACAGCGCGATGGCGCACTCGAGCAGTACGCGCCCGGTTCCTGGGGTCCCGCGTCCGCCGATGAACTGCTGGCCAGAGACGGCCGCCTGTGGAGGCGCCCGTGATCGTCGACCTGCCGGACACCACGGTGTCCCACATCGCTCGCTCGCTCGTGAATGTACGCGAAGAGGGCGGCGCCGTCGCGCTCGGGCGCGTGCTGACACTCGTGATCGTGACCACGAACGGACTGCCGGAGGAAGCGATCGAAGCCGCGAACGATGCGTCCCGCGAGCACCCGATGCGTGTCATCGTGCTGGCGACCGACGTCGAAGGCCCGGCGAAGCTCGATGCGCAGATTCGTGTCGGCGGCGACGCCGGAGCCAGCGAGGTCATCGTCCTCCGGGCTGCAGGGGCGGCCGCGAGCAGCGAGCAGGGCCTTGTGACTGGCTTGCTCCTGCCAGACGCCCCTGTCGTAGCCTGGTGGCCGAACCATCCGCCCACCCAGCCGGCGCAGTCACCGATCGGCCAGATCGCACAGCGTCGCATCACGGATGCTTCGACCAAGCCGTTCTCGGCGGATCGGCTCTCCACGCTCAGGCCCTCTTACCAACCGGGCGATACGGATTTGGCATGGACTCGTCTCACGCATTGGCGCGAGCAGCTCGCCGCCGTCCTCGATCAGCCACCGTATGAGGCCATCACTGCGATCGAAGTCGTCGGGGCGGGCACCTCACCATCGACGGGGCTTCTGGCCGCGTGGCTTCGCCTGAAGCTCGACGCACCGGTGACCTGGCGGTACTCGCCCCCGAACGAGTGGACTCACGGCATCCAGTTCGTACGCCTCGTCCGCGCGGGCGGCGACGTCGTACTACGACGCAACAACGACATCGATGCCACCCTCACCCAGCCAGGACAGCCCTCGCACGACATCGTCCTTCCCCGGCGCTCTCTGCGCGAATGCCTCGCTGAGGAGCTGCGACGGCTGGATCCCGACGTCTTGTATGGTCGAGTCATCACGGAGGGCTGGAAGTTGCTCGGGCCCGCGACGACGTAGGAGTCACACATGGCCGAGTTCTGGACGGACAAGCGTGTGGTGATCGGCCCGGATCCGGCGACCGTGGCCGGAGACGTGGCCTGCCGTCTGATCGGACGGATCGCCAAACGTACCGCCGCCGGCAAGACCGTCCATCTCGGCCTGACGGGGGGTCGTATCGGGACTCGGGTGCTCGAGTCGGTCGGCGCCGACCCCTCCCGAGCATCCGTCGACTGGTCGCGCGTGCACTTCTGGTGGGGCGATGAGCGTTTCGTCGACCGCGCCAGCGATCTGCGCAACGAACGGGGAGCACGCGCCGCGCTGATCAGCCGAATCGACGTCCCCGACGCGAACGTGCACGCGATGGGCGCCGCGGACGACGGCCTCGGCGCGGATGCCGCTGCCGCGGCCTATGGAGCGGAGCTCGCCCGATTCGGCCATGCCGACCAGCCGTGGCCGTCGTTCGACGTCTGCTTCCTCGGTGTCGGCTCCGACGCCCACATCGCATCACTGTTTCCGGATCGGCCCGAGATTCAGGTCAAGGATCGATCCGTCGTGGCCGTCTACGACTCCCCCACGCCTCCGCCCACTCGCATCACGCTCACCAGGCCCGTCCTCAACTCTTCCCAGCAGGTCTGGATGGTCCTCGTCGGGCCTGACAAAGCTGCCGCCCTGGGACTCGCACTGGCCGGCGCCAGCTACGAGAGCGTCCCGGCCGCCGGGGCGAAAGGTCGTAAGCGGACGCTTCTGTTCGTAGACCGGGCCGCCGCCACGGATGTTCCCGCGGAACTCATCGATCGCGACGACTGAGCGCGCTGCCCGGAGCCAGCAGATGCCGCCGCGCGCTCAGCTCTGTCCGCGCCGCTCGCGCAACTGCTGGAGTGCGTCCTCGAGCAGAGTCTCCGCCTCGCCCTCGGTGCGTCGTTCCTTCACGTAGGCGAGGTGTGTCTTGTAAGGTTCGGCCTTCGCGAGCGCCGGCGGATTCGCCTTATCGCGCCCGGCGGGCAGACCCGAGTGGGGGGAATCGATCGTCTCGGGGATCTCGTCCTCGGCGATCCCGGCGGCGAAGTATCGCACCGTTTCGTTTCCGAGAGCGTCCCAGTAGGAGACCGAGATGCGATCGGCGTGGTGGCCGTGGTCCTGCTCACCCATGGGTCCCGCACCGACTCGGGTGCCGCGGATCGCGTTTCCTCCGGATGCCATCAGATGCTCTGGAACTTCGTGATCAGTCCGAGCGCGACGATGGCGACGAACCAGACGAGGGCGAGCACGACGGTGAACCTGTTGAGATTGCGCTCGGCGAGACCGGAGGATCCCATCGCCGAGCTCATCCCACCGCCGAACATGTCGGAGAGGCCCCCACCGCGACCTTTGTGCAGCAGGATCAGGAGAGTCAGCAGGAGGCTGGTGATTCCCAGCAGCACCTGGAGTACGAACTCGAGGATGTCCACGATGGATGAAACCTTTCGCTGCGCCCGCGGCAGGGCGCACGGGGCTCAAGTATACCGGGGTGTGTCGGCTCACCGCTCCGTCGCTGTAAGTGGGTCGCCTCCAGCAGACCGGTCAGACTCCGACGTGCTTCTGGTAGCGGACGATGGCCGCGAACTCATCGACCACGAGGCTTGCACCCCCGACCAGGGCACCATCGACGTCGGGCTCGCGCATGTAGCTCGCGATGTTGCCGGACTTCACCGAACCGCCGTACAGCACGCGGGTGCGCTCTCCCGCGTCCGCACCGAGAACGTCGACGATCACCTCGCGCAGCTTCGCGCACACATCCTGAGCCTGTTCGGGTGTGGCCGCCTGACCCGACCCGATCGCCCACACCGGTTCATACGCCACGACGATGTCAGCAGCTGAGGGAACTCCTTCGAGCGCGACACGCAACTGGCCCACCGGCACCGCCGACGCGCCGAACTCTTCGAGGTCGGCAGCAGTCTCGCCGACGCAGATCACCGGGGTGAGCCCATGGCGCAGAGCCGCCTGCACCTTGGCGGAGACGACCTCATCCGTCTCTGCGTGATAGTCGCGACGTTCCGAGTGGCCGATGATGACATAGCCGCAATCGAGCTTCTTGAGGAAGGCGCCCGAGATCTCTCCCGTGTAGGCGCCCGAGTCTTTCATCGAAAGGTCCTGTCCGCCCAGTGAGAACGGAATCTTGTCGGCGTCCAGCAGCGTCTGCACGGTGCGGATGTCGGTGAACGGCGGAAAGAGGCCGACCTCGACAGAGCCCACTTCGTGCCCGGCTTCCTTCAGCGTCCAGTGCAGCTTCTGCACGAAGGCGACCGCCTGCAGGTGGTCGAGGTTCATCTTCCAGTTGCCCGCGATGAACGGGGTTCTCACTGCCATCCGAGGATCTCCAAACCGGGCAGCTTCTTGCCCTCCAAGAACTCCAGGCTGGCGCCGCCACCCGTGGAGATATGACCGAACTGGTCGTCGGTGAACCCGAGCTGGCGCACGGCCGCAGCCGAATCGCCACCCCCGACGACCGACAGTCCGTCGACATGTGTCAGGGCGGCGGCGATCGTCCGTGTCCCCGCGGCGAAGGCGGGCATCTCGAACACGCCCATCGGGCCGTTCCAGAACACCGTCTTGGAACTGCGGATGGCATCTGCGAAGATCTCCGCGGAGGTCGGGCCGATATCGAGACCCATGCCATCTGCACCGAACGGCGTGTCCTCGAGGGCGTCCGACCGGGCGACGACGTGATCGGCGCCGGCGGCGAAGCCCGAGGCCATCACGGCATCCACCGGAAGAATGAGCTCCACCCCGCGCTCGTGCGCTGTCTCGATGTAACCGCGGACAGTATCGATCAGGTCGGCCTCGAGCAGACTCCTGCCGACGGGGTGGCCTTGGGCCGCGAGGAAAGTGAAGAGCATCCCGCCTCCGACCAGGATCTTGTCGGCCCGGGGCAAGAGGTGCTCGATGACGCCGAGCTTGTCGCTGACTTTGGACCCGCCGAGCACGACTGTGTAGGGACGCTCCGGATTCTCGGTCAGACGGTCGAGCACGTCGACCTCCTTCTCGATCAGGAGCCCGGCTGCCGACGGCAGGAGGTCCGCGAGCTCGTAGACCGAGGCCTGCTTGCGGTGAACGACTCCAAATCCATCGGAGACGAGCGCATCTCCGAGGTCGGCCAGCTTCTGGGCGAACGCGCGACGTTCGGCGTCATCCTTGGCGGTTTCGCCGGGCTCGAAGCGGAGGTTCTCGATGACGGCGATCTCGCCGTCATCGAGGGCGGCGGAGGCCCCCTGCGCCGACTCCCCCACGGTGTCGCGCGCAAACGCCACGGGGCTGCCGAGGAGCTCCGACAGTCGCTGCGCGACAGGTTGGAGGCTGTACTTCGCGTCCGGAGTCCCGTCCGGACGCCCCAGATGCGAGCACGCGATCACCCGGGCACCACTGTTGAGCAGGTGGTTGAGTGTGGGAAGCGCCGCCCGGATACGGCCATCGTCCGTGATGACGCCCTCTTTCAGAGGGACGTTGAAGTCAACACGGACGATGACGCGCTTTCCGGCCAGCGAACCCAGTGAATCGAGGGTGCGCAGAGGCATGGTGAAGCCTCAGAGCTTGTCTGCGACGAGCTCGGTGAGGTCGACGAGGCGGTTGGAGTAGCCCCACTCGTTGTCGTACCACGACGAGACCTTGACGAGGTTTCCGCTGACGTTGGTCAGACCGGCGTCGAACACCGACGAGTGCGGGTCGAGCTGGATGTCGCTGGAAACGATCGCGTCCTCGTTGTACTTCAGGAAGCCCACGAGGGCGCCCTCAGCGGCGGCCTTCTGGTAGGCCGCATTGACGGTCTCGGCCGTCAGGCCTTCGGTCGGTGTGATGATCGTGAGGTCGACGATCGATCCGGTGGGCACGGGCACGCGATAGGACGAGCCGCTGAGCTTGCCCTTCAGCTCGGGCAGGACGAGACCGATGGCCTTGGCGGCTCCGGTCGAGGCGGGGACGATGTTGATCGCCGCCGCGCGCGAACGATGGAGGTCGCTGTGCGGGCCGTCCTGAAGGTTCTGGTCGGCCGTGTAGGCATGAGCGGTCATCATGAACCCGCGCTCGATGCCGAAGTTGTCGTTGAAGACCTTGGCCAGGGGTGCGAGGCAGTTGGTGGTGCACGAGGCGTTGGAGATGACGTTCATCGTCGCCGAGTCATAGTCACCGTCGTTGACGCCCATCACGAATGTGCCGTCGACGTCGGTGCCGGGCGCCGAGATGATGACCTTCTTGGCGCCACCGGCGATGTGCTTCTTGGCATCCGCCGCGTGAGTGAAACGGCCGGTCGACTCGATGACGATGTCGACTCCCAAGTCGCCCCAAGGAAGGTTTGCGGGGTCGCGTTCTTCGAAGACCTTGATGCTCCTGCCATTGACCGTGATCGAGTCCGCGTCGAACGAGACCTCGGCGTCGAGGCGACCGCCGACGGAGTCGTACTTCAGCAGGTGGGCGAGGGTCTTGTTGTCGGTGAGGTCGTTGACCGCGACGATTTCAAGGTCTGCTCCCTGCGCGAGAGCGGCGCGGAGGAAGTTACGTCCGATGCGGCCGAAGCCGTTGATTCCGATCTTGACAGACACGTTGTCGTCTCCCGTTGTATGTCGCACGGACGCGCCTCTGCGGCGCACCCGAAACGCTTCTGTTGGACAGAAGAAGATGCCGGTCTTCGCCCCGTTGCCGGGAGGAAGACCCGGCATCCTCACCTGACCATGACCCTACTACGCGAGCAGCCCCGACGTCTTCTCGCGTGCCGTGGAAAAGCGCTCGGCGACGTTGCCCCAGTTCGCGATGTTCCACACGGCCTTGACGTAGTCGGCCTTGACGTTGAGGTAGTCGAGGTAGAAGGCATGCTCCCACATGTCGAGCTGGAAAATCGGCACTGTGCCCTGCGCCGTGTTCGACTGCTGATCGAACAGCTGCTGGATGATCAGCTGCTCACCGAGGACGTCCCAGCTCAGGACAGCCCAGCCTGAACCTTGGATGCCGGTGGCGGCGGCCGTGAAGTGCGCCCGGAACTTCTCGAAACCGCCGAAGTGCTCATCAATCGCCGACTTCAACTCGCCCTCGGGCTCCCCGCCGCCGTCCGGCGAGAGGTTGGTCCAGAAGATCGAGTGATTGACATGACCGCCCAGGTTGAACGCAAGGTCCTTCTCGAGCCTGTTGACGTTCGCGAGGTTGCCGGTGTCGCGGGCCTCGGCGAGCTGTTCGAGCGCCGTGTTCGCTCCGGTCACGTAGGCCTGGTGGTGCTTGTCATGATGCAGCTGCATGATC
>WOYI010344873.1_pt1 | contig 16382 bp, 13 predicted proteins | sample 6423411 | NCBI WGS metagenome assembly WOYI01 (sample SAMN13441803, study PRJNA592873) | oil field metagenome | biome: oil field; feature: oil-well bore; material: oil-contaminated soil; isolation source: oil-contaminated soil from oil-well borehole | place: Germany: Wietze | collected 2016-10-18 ...
TTTTTCATAACTTCGAATGTTTTTTATTAGTTTAATTACACACCATTATTGGTTAAGGAGGGAGTGTTGGCGCACTTCCTTCTTCTTTTTCGCAAATTCATCCATCATTGTTTCATAGGCAATTTTATTTTTTTGAAATCGTAACAACTGAATAATTCTTTTCCCCGGGATTTCTGTTTAGCTTACCCGGTTTGTACGTAATTTTTATATTAGGCGAACTTAGTTCGAGTAATTCGAGTACGCGATTTAATGGTTCGTTTTCGAAGGTGGTATTGAATTTATATTTCTTTAACTCGTCGTCGGTAATAAATACTTTTACTCCGTACCATCTTTCCAGCAATACTGCCACTTCTTCGAGAGGAGTTTCGTCGAGCACTAATATGTTTTCGTACCAGGCAATTTGTTTGTCGATACTGGCATTTAGCTGCTTAATTTTTTCGGTTCCTTTTTCTACTACATAAAAATCACCGGCTTTCATCTCGGTAGTATTTCTTTTGGTTCCGTTTGTGGCATTCAGTGTAACCGACCCTTCCAGCAAAGCCACCGATATAAAGTCTTCTTCGGGATAGGCTTTTACTCCAAAACGGGTTCCGGTTACTTTCACCGTGGTGTTTGAAGCGCTAACAATAAATGGGGATTTTTTATTCGGTACAACATTTAAAAATGCTTCACCAACGAGTTCAACTTTGCGGTTTTCTCTAATAAATGGTACCGAATAACGGAGCTTGCTATCGGCATTTAGCCAAACACTGGTACCATCGGGTAAAATGATATGAGAACGCATTCCTACCGGACTGCTAAATTCCTGTTCTGCCAATTGCACGTTTTCCTGTTTTTCTGAAAACTGACGGTAAACACTCCACGAGGAATAAAGCAGCAATGGAACAGCCAGTATGGCGGCAATTCTTGTAAGCTGGCGTATTAATTGCCTTGTTTGACTTTGTTTTTTAGTGCGTGCACTTACTTTTTTGTAAGCTTTATAGGTATCAATTTCGTCAATCATCCCAACCATGGCAGCGGCTTGCAGTTCTTTCTCCTCCCGGGTTAATCCGGCGCTAAAATGCAGAAAATCTGAAAGATGTTGGGTTTTATGCTCTTTTCCTTTGTTCAATGTAAATCCTGTTAATTAATATTCTATGCCGTTACTTTTGTGAACTAATACAAGTGGGGATAAAGAAACACGTATGTCAGAAGTAAAAATGTTAGAAAAAAAGAAGTAGGGTAGTGAATTCCTTTAATTCTTTGCGAAGAATTTTTAATGCATTCGAAACCTGGGTTTCGACAGTGCGTTTCGACAGCCCAAGATCAGTAGCGATCTCTTCGTTCGAGAATCCTTTGAAGCGGCTGAGCGTAAAAATCTCTGCGGTTCGGGGGGGAAGTTTTGTAAAAGCAATTTTCAGGCGTTGCTGAAGTTCGGAGTCAACATAAATGTCAGGATTGTAGCGCATATCGCTTTCCATCTGATTCTTGAGTTCATCAACTACGTGTTGTTTAACCTGGTTGCTTTTTAGAAAATTGATCGAACGGTTTTTGACCGAAGTAAACACGTAGCTTTTTAGCGTATTTCCCGGGTTAATAGCTGAGCGGTTTTCCCACAAGCGAACAAAAAAGTCCTGGACAATTTCCTCTGCTTCATCTTTGTTTACCACAATGTTCGAGGCAAAAATAACCAGGCCCGGATAATAGAATTTGAACAAAAGCTCAAAAGCTGTCTGGTCTCCCAAAATCATGCGTTCTATTAACACATGTTCTTCAATTCCGGCAATATGTATTGAATTCCTAACAGTTTCGGTCATTGTTTTGCTTACCCATTCGAAGTAAAGGTAGAAATATTTTTTCCAATAAAGTGCCTTGAAATTTCATACAAAAGTATATTTGGGCTACTCTATTTTGGTGATAATAGTAAGAGAAACGATTGACGGACTTTATGTAAATCAGACAATTTAATTGCCTTCGAGCCAGGTTTTAAAAGCTTTTACTTTTTCGCGGGCTACCAGAAAATCGTCGTCGCTGGTATTCTGCACTTTTAGTTTTAATCGCGAATTACTGTATGTAATTACATCGGTAATTGATTTAAGGGCAACAATATATCTCCGGTTGATCCTGAAAAATTGTCCCGGGTCGATCATTCCTTCCACCAATTCCAGGCTTTGGTCGAGCAGGTAATCTTTTCCATCGATGAGCCTGGCAAACGTCCCTTTCTCGAAACTGTAGAAATAAATGATTTCATTGGTTTCGATTACGCGTAAATGCGAACCTACTTTTATAAGAAAGCGTTCTTTGTAATTTTTTCTTCCCAGTGAATGAACAATCTCTGAAATAATTTGGGGAGAAAGTAACGAGGGAGCAGGTTTTGATAAGTGTTCAAACTTTTGGAGCGCTTTTTCAAGCTCGCCCCGTTCGATGGGTTTTAGCAGGTAATCGATGCTGTTTACCTTGAAGGCCCGAATGGCATAATTGTCGTAAGCCGTGGTGAATATTACAGGCGCCCGAAAATCGATTTGCTCAAATATCTCAAAGCTAAGTCCATCTCCCAGTTGAATATCGAAAAAAGCAAGGTCGGGGGCTTCATTTGCATGCATCCAATTCACAGTGGCTTTTATGGTATCGCAAACCGAAACAATTTGCGCAGCCGGGCGGAGTGCCGAAATATTTGCAGCCAGTTGTGCAGCAGCCAAGGGTTCATCTTCAACAATTAGTATTTTCATATACTATTTAAATTGTTAGTTTTCAAGGGTATAGTATGGAACTCGCGGTATTATAATAATCCGCTTGAGTGTAATGTTTTGCATGCTCGTTTCATTTTGTATAGCCTTGTGCCACAAGCTTTTTTGTTGTTTTATTCAAAACTGTTGCGAAAATCTCCTGCAAACATTTCCAAACTCAATCCTTCAGTCCTTCAATCTAATTAAGGGCATGCTTACCCTGAAATAGTGTTCGTTGTTTGTAATTACCATTTCTTTCCCGGTAAGGTATTCATATCGTCCGGCGAGGTTTTTCAGCCCGGTTTGGCTCGACTTTTCTACCAGTTTTTTCGACTGAAGATTATTTTCCACCACCAGTTCGTAATCATCCGAAATGGCAATCACAATTTTTAGTGGATCGGCCACCGACATTTGATTGTGTTTAATAGCATTTTCAACCAGCGATTGAAGCGACAGTGGAATAACTTTCCCATCGATCTTTTCGTTGGCAATGATGTCGACCTGCAAGGCTTCTCCAAAACGAATTTGCTGCAGATAAATGTATTTCTTTACAAAATCGATCTCTTCTTTCAAAGAAATAATGTCCTGGTTTTTAAAGTGCAGCATATCGCGGTAAAATGTCGAGAGTTCACGGGTAAATGTTTTGGCCTTTTCTACATCAATATCAATAAGGCTTCCCAGTACATTTAAACTGTTAAACAAAAAATGTGGGTTGATCTGATTTTGCAGTACTTTGTATTGCAGGGCCAGCGATTCGCGCTTTACTTCTTCTTTTTGTTCTACTTCGCGTTTCCAGGCTTTAAAAAATGATATCGCGTAAATAATAGCGGCAATAATTACAAAAACGATGTATTCTGAAATAATTGTAGCCCGGTTATACGACCAAAAGCTTTCCCATTTCTGCCCAATTAGTAGGATAAACCAGAACCAGTTAACTACAAAAATTACCAGGCTGGAATATACCAAATGAAAAGATAAAGCCAGGACTACGCTTCTAACCGGGTTTTTAATCCAGTTAATGAAACGTTTCTCGAACCAGTTGAACAAGTAGCCGTTTGCAAAAAGTGGCAATCCCAAACTCATTGAGTAACCCGCATTCCATAAATAACTCTCGAACGACCTTTGAACAGGGCCGCCCAATAGCAGTGAAATGATAATCCCTATAAAAATGGAAATGACGGCGGCAGTCAACAGCGCACGGCAGATATTTTTTGTATGGTATTTCATGTTTCGAAAATAGTTGTTTCAAGATAGGAAATTTCGTGTAAATGAAAAGGAAGACACCAAGACGATGAAATACATCGATTTCAACACTTTATTATTCGGCAGTTTTGCAATCATTCAATAATTGCTGGTTATGATCGGCGCCCCAGGTGGGCATCAGCGGGTCGACAGGTTTTTGGCTGGCGAACATTGCTGCCGCTTTTTCGAGATCGGGTTTGGCCTTTTCGGCGCCACCGCCAAAAAAACCGGGTGTGTGAAAAGTATTGCTTCCGCGCAAATAGTAAACACGCGGGTTCTCCGGATTTAGTTTTTCAGCAACGGCTATCGCTTCTCCGGCTTTTCCTGAATACCTGGCTCCCGAAGCCGTATCAGTGATGCGCAGTTGGTATAACAAAGCCTGCAATGCATACAACTCTGATTCGTTGCTGTGATTTTTTAGAAGTCCGTCGATCAGTTCCTGCGCTTTATCAAGCTGGGCAGTTTTGGCATCTTTCTCCATATCATCGAAGAAAGTAGAACGAACAAAACAGTAGGCCGCGTAATATCCGGGAAGCCATTTGCCGGCTTCTGCATTTCCGATACGTTCGAATTGATTGGCTAACGATTGTAGTTCGTCAGATGAAGTGGTTTGATACATTTTATCGATATTCGATTTCATAATTTCTTCGTATTTCGAAGAAAAAGCGGCGCTGGTGACCGCTGCGAACAGAAGGGTAATAATTGTTTTCATCTCTTTTAATTTTTAACGTTTGTATTCTTTATTGAGTGATTATGCTGATTCAAATTTCGCCCGCATAATTTCGTTTTGAAATTATTCTTTACCGAAGTGTTGATTTTATGGGATGAATTGTATGTATCTGTCATGCTGAACGTGTTTCAGAAACAGCATGAAATCAGAAATTGAGGAACAACCCTACAAAAACCATTCGTTTCAAATCGCGTTTTACAGGCACCTGTGCATAGTTACCTTGTGCGTCGGCAATTTCGGTTGGACGGTAGCTCAGTATGTTGTCGTTTCCCAACAAATTGTTTACCGAGCAGTAAAGTACCGAGTATTGGCTTCCGATATAGAAAACATGGCTAAAATTCAGGCTAAGATCAGAATAGGCCTTGGTTTGTTCGCCATTAAAAACAGTAGAATTCGGATCATTGTAAGGCCGGCCGCTGGCCACAGTGTACGACACTCCAACCTGCGTGCTGATTTTACTCAGCCAATATTTCCCGACAAATGAAAGAGTGTGGTTTGAGATAAATTCGGGAGTTGCCTGCTCTGGATAGTATTTGTACTTGCGCTTGGTATCGATGTATGAATATGTGATCCAGTAATCCAATCCGCGAACACTTTTTTGATCGCGCCAAAACACATCCAACCCCCCGGCGTAACCGTTTCCATTGTTTTCCAGGTTTTCCGGCAATCCGTTTTCTCCGGATGAGTAGGTCACCAGCCCGTCGTAGTTTTTATAGTAGGCTTCGGCTCTGAAAAGCCGTTCCGAAACATTGCCAAACTGATAGCCCAGAATGTAGTGCATTGCTTTTTCGAAGTTGAGATTTGTGGTGAGTTTCAGATAATCGGCTTGTGGAGTTTGATGGTACATTCCCCAGGCAGCAGACAACTGGGCCTCTTCGCCGGTTTTTAAGGCAATGGCAAAACGGGGTGCCAGGTTCCACCCATCGATCACCGGGGAATATTCGCTCCTTAACCCCGGGCGTATCGCCAGGTTTTTCGAAAATTTGATTTCGCTTTCCACAAAAACACCTCCCAGGTGATCGTTGAATTCGCCTAAATAATTTGGTCCATTTGTACTTCGGTAATTTTGCCGGTAACTGCGCGAAGTTTCGTTGCCACCCCAGGTAAGTTTCACGCCTTCTGAAATATCGTGTACCACCGCAAACCGGGTTTCTATGTTCCACTCGCGGGTATTAATATCATCAGCGCCCAGCCCGGTTTGGTTATCCTGGAAAGTGGAAGAAACCCCAACACGGTAACAGGTTTTTTCGCCTAGGCAGTCGCGGTACGAAAAGTTTGAGTATACGGTTGTTCCTTTATTCGAAAGTAATATGTCCGTTCCATCGTTGCCTGTCGGAATATTGTATGAAAGATCACTATAATCGGTGGTAACGTAGGCTTTAAATAATCCGGATTGTCGTGGTTTAAGGCGATAAACTGCGGTTCCGTTCACCGAGTTCACAGGTTTTACCCAATTGATGCTACTATTGAAAATTTTATCGTACAATTTAAAATCGTAAAATCCACCTGAAAGCATGAGCGAACTGTTTGTCCAGCTTTGTGTGCGATTGATTTCGCCACCAAGGCTCATTAGCGAGATTCCTGTATTATCCTGTTCGGCAACGTCGGTCGAATTCAGAATCAAAACAGAAGATAGAGCTTGTCCGTATTCTGCTGAATATCCCCCGGTATTGAACCGAACGCCACTAAAAAGCGAAGGAGAGAAACGTCCGCGTGTTGCTACATCAGGTGTTTTCGAATAGTAGGGTTTGGCAGCTACCAGCCCATCGATATAAGTGGAAGTTTCGTACACATCGCCACCGCGAACCAGCAAACGTCCGTCGTCGGGAGAAGCCTGTGTGCCCGGCATGGTGCGGATTGCCCCCATGACGTCGCCTACTGCACTTGGAGTTGTGTACACATCCAGCGGTTTCATTACTGATGCCCGACCTTCGTCTTCAGCAGTAAAACTACCTGCAGTAATAGTTACAGCATCAATCGTATTCACACTTTCGAGGAGTACAATCTCAAATTCCAGGTTATTAGGAAGACCAATCGTTTCCGACCAGGTTTTAAAGCCGATGAAAGTAGCTTGCAGGTTTTGCGAACCGCTTTCCGAAGTATTAAAGCTAAACCGGCCTTCGTCGTCTGAACTGGCTCCATCATAGGTGTTTTCCAGAAAGATATTTACCCCCGGAATGGCCTTCCCACCCTTGTCGACCACTTTCCCCGAAATGGTGCTTTGACTAAATGCGGCGTAAGGAATAAGAAAAATGAACAGTGTAGTAATTGTTTTCATGACTTTGTTTTTGAACCGTTTTTGTCTTTTCACAATTCAAATTTCTGATGAAAAGTGTTTCAAAAAAAAAGAGGGTTACCGAACTGTCGATTTTACTGGATGGATTGTAAAAGCACAAAAAAAGCTGCCCGTTGTAAAACGGGCAGCCAGATACTTAACTTCAACGTGAATTTACGTCGACCCCTAAAACAGATTTATTTTTAGCAAGTTTTTCATGGCAACGGGGTGAGTTCAATATCAACTGTTGTTGATTGGCCTTGTTGCACATTTACATTCCAGATGGTATCCGTTTCGAAACTATCCCGTTCGGTTGTCAAAAAATATGTTCCCGATAGGATCCCAATGATCTGATATTTTCCATCCGAATCAGTAAATGAAGAGGTTATCAGGCTGTCTTTATCTGTTTCCTGAACCGGTAACCAAACTTTTACTGCTGCTTTTTCCAGTGCAGTTCCGGTTGTATCGGTAACTGTTCCTTCAATTCTTCCAGCCATACCCAGCAGCACACAACGAACCACTGGTTTAAAGTTGAACCCGTTCAATTGTCCGCCTTTCCAGTTTCCTTTGGCTACAAACGATTTGCTTACATCGAAGTCGAGGAGCACGTCAACGGTTTGCCCGGCACTGATAACCATGCCTGGCTCGATTTTTACTTTTAATCCGCTGGACGATCCGCTTGGTATTTTTAGCACGAATTCGGTTTGATCTGTCAGTATGATTTTTGAATCGCTCACATGCATTCTGATCATGTCGTATTCTCCGGCGTCGAGATCGACCGATGCAAGCTGTTCTGTAAGGCCATTTGACAGGCTAAGCAAATCAATCTGAAAAGGTTCCTCACTCAGAACAATAAATTCTGCTTCTGTTGAATCGGACACCTGTTTTCTGATCTCTATTTTATCGATGTTGACTATTGTTTTGGATACCAGGTCGATAGGGAAGGGTGCATCGGTAAGATACACGTTCAGTTTTGCTTTCCCATCTGTCATCGATTGATTATCGTCATTACTGCACGAGGCAAGTATCAGAATGGTAAAAACTACTGCGCTTAAAACTAAACTAAGTCTTTTCATATTGTTTTTCATTTTTCATGTTTTGAGTGTTCATTAAAGAGTTGCAGCCAACAAATGCCGGCCGCAACTGCTCAAGCTCCGAATTGATTGAATTATTTCAACTCAATCACAGCGTATTTCGAGATTTTCCAAAATTCGTTTGGATTATCGATATGCAGATAGGCAATCTGACCGTCCTCTTCTACAAAACTGTAAGAACTATCGGGGTGCTCCGAGATTACCTTTACTTTGTTCGAAAAGATGGGAATGTTCTGGGTGTCACGAATATCCAACTCGGTGAAGTTCTCATCGTCAAAGTTTTCTTTTAGCGATGTGTGTCTTCCCAGCCAAAGAAACCCGCCTTCTTTGGTCAGCAATCCCTTTTCTTTAAGGTCTTTGTATGTACCATAGGCAACGTAAGCCCTGTTCATGTCGATGGTTCCCTGGTCGATTAGCTGTTGTTTTATTTGCAAAGTATCTGCCTTTTGAACTATCGCCACTTGCATTGAATCCATTTTTACATTCATAGTGGCAAGCATAATATCTTTTTCTTCGATATTCTTTCTGAGTTCGGCAATTTGGATGTTCTGTTCTTCAACGTTTTCGTTCAGTTTTGCGATTCTCTTTTTCAGCGAACTGATCTCAAAACCGGAATTCTTAAGTTTCTTTTCCAAGTCATTAATGTGCTTGCTGCTTTTATCGAGCATCTCGTTCATTAAACTGATGTCGTCGATTATAGCCTGTTTCTGGTTGCGCCCACCTTCTTTCTCTGTTTCGAGCGATAATTGCTGCCGTTTATCTTTAATAAATTTTAGGTTGTCTTCAATGTCATTCATTGCTGTTACAAATTCGTTTACCAGCGAATCACGTTCCTGAAGAGTCTGGTTTACATTTTGATTTTCCGACTGAAGATTTTTTACTTCATCAACCTTTTGGTTGTATAACTGATATCCTGCAATAGCAGTGACAATTACTACCACCGAAGCCAGGATCAATCCGGCTATTTGTGCTTTTTTTGTTTTGGTCATGATATTTTCCTCCTGTTAATTTAATTGACAAACTGAATTAGAATAGCCAACTAATGTGCCACTAAAACAGATCGAACCAACTTGCAGTATTACAGGCTGTTATTAAATTGCCTGGGAAATAGGATGCTATCAGAATGATAGTCGATTATCAAAATGATAAAAACAGGAGGGCTTCTTAATCTAAATCTTTGAGCATACGATAAATGGTTGCAACGCCAACCTCAAGTTTGTCGGCGACAATTTTTGCCTTATTATCGTATTTTTTCATGAGTTTTTTTACGATCCGGAGATTGTATTCACGCAATGAAAGTTCTTCAGAAAACAGATCTTCAAAGTTGCCGGGATCAGTAAGAATCAGGTGTTCGTCTTCAATTTCGGTCCCGTCGCACAAAGTTACCGCCAATTCGATTACCGATTTCAACTCGCGGATGTTTCCCGGGAATGAATAACCCATCAGTTTATGTATGGCAGATGACGACAAAGTTTTTATTCCAAGTTTGTTCTCATTGCAAAAATTGGCAATAAACGTTTTTGCCAGTAAAACCACGTCGCTTCCTCGTTCGCGCAGTGGCGGAAGATCAATCGGAAGCCCGTAAAGACGATAGTAAAGATCTTTTCGGAAGGCGCCTTTTTTTACTTCATCCAGGAGATTTTTATTGGTGGCAATAATAATACGGCAGTCGATTTTAACAACCTGGTTACTTCCAATCCGAACGATTTCTTTTTCCTGCAAGGCTCGCAAGAGTTTGGCCTGTAACGAGATATCCATTTCCGCAATTTCGTCGAGCAAAAGAGTTCCCGAGTTTGCTTCTTCAAATTTTCCGATGCGCCGTGAGGCAGCGCCGGTAAAAGCGCCCTTTTCGTGGCCAAAAAGTTCGCTTTCGCTTAAGTCTTTCGGAATGGCCGCCATATTTACCGCAATAAACGGATGTTTGGCCCGGTCGGAATTGTAATGAATAGCTTTGGCCACCAGCTCTTTTCCGGTTCCGGTTTCGCCCGTAATCGAAACGCTTACGTTGGTACGGGTAGCTTTTTCAATTAAATCGAACACTTTTTGGATGGCAGGACTGTTACCGATAATCGTATTCTTGTAACTGTACTTCTTTTGCACTTCTTCGCGCAACGATTTGATTTCGTCTTTTAGCCTGAATTCTTTCCCAATATTATTGACGGTATTGAGCAAGCGTTCGCGAATATCTTTCGATTTTACAATGTAATCGTATGCCCCGTGTTTTAGCAGTTCAACCACTACTTCAATGTCTTCCTGTTCCGAAATCAGGATTACCTGTATTTCCTCGTCAATTTCTTTTACCTGTTTTAGCACATCAAGGCCTTTCATATCCGGAAGGCGGTAATCGAGAGTAATTACATCGGGTTTTAAATGGAGTTTTTCCAAACAACTTTTCCCGTCGGTGAAAGAATGAATCTCATAATCGGGATTCAACGAAAGGTTATACACCAGCAAGCGGTTGTACCATTCATCGTCCTCAACTACAAATATTTTTAAGGTTTTCGAATCCATCTGATTTGAGATTTCAATTCACTGCAAAAGTATCGATTATCCAAATATAATTGTCATAAACATTTAAAGTGGCTTAAAGCTTTGTATCCAGCAGCTTTTGTAAATTCTCATTCAGAGCGCGCAGCTCCGGCTTAAGCTGCTCGAACTTTGTTTGAATTACCGAAACCTGACTTTCTGACTCGGCAAGATTTTGAAGTTGTTTTAAAGTTTTATAAACCGAAGTGGCATTCAGGTGTTTCGCCGGAGCCGCCAGTTTGTGGGCCAGATCGGCCAGTTGTTGCAGGTTTTCATTTGCCAGGTTTTCTTTCATGGCTTCAAGAGTTCTTTCGCTCGATTTCAGGAATATTTCGATCATTTCTTTTACAAATGCCGGGTCGCCGTTAGCCATTTTTTCCAGATCGCTTAAATCGATATTAAACTCCGGCTTTACCACATTCTTTATTTCGATCTGATCGGGGTTGTTTTCCAGCGATTCTTTGATCGCCCGGTACAAGGCTGCTTCTTCGAAGGGTTTTATCAGGTAACTATCAAACCCTTTTTCGAGGTAGTTCTTCATTTCTTCCTGATTTGTATTTGCCGACAAACCAATAATCTTGGCGGCATTGCCGGCATTTTTTAGTTTTTGGGTGGCTTCCATCCCATTCATCACCGGCATGCGGATGTCCATCAAAATAAGCGCGTACGAAAAACGGCTTGCCAGTTCGACTGCTTGTTGCCCGTTTTCTGCTTCATCGAAATCAATCTGCCATTTATTCAGGATATTTCGCAAAAGGTGCAGGTTGAACTCTTCATCATCAACGATCAAAATTTTCTTTCCTTTTAAGGATTCGGGTGCCGGATGGCTAATAAATTTTTTCCTGATTTTCGCCGGATCTCCTTTACGGACAGGGAGAGTTACCTTAAATGTGGTACCAACTCCGGGCTCACTTTCAAGTGTGATCTGACCATTCAAAAGCTCGACCAGTTTTTTTACAATGTAAAGCCCCAGGCCGGTGCCCCCCGCCTTTTTATTGATGTCGGTATCGAGCTGAACAAAATCCTGATAAATTAAATCCTGGTTCTCTTTTCTGATTCCAACTCCGGTATCTTCAATTACAAAATTCAGAATTTCGAATTCACCATCACTCTCTGAGCTGATTTCCAGTTTTACCGAACCGCGATCGGTGAATTTGATTGCGTTGGTAAGCAGATTATTCAAAATCTGTCGGATACGGCTTTCATCGCTAAACAGTGTCAACTCCTCATTAAATTGTTTGTCAGCAATGAATTGAATTCCCTTTTCGTTCGCATTTTTACGATGTTGCCACTCAACCTCGTTGATGAGGTTTTTAAGAATAAAATCGTTTCCCCGGAGCTGAAGACGCTGGTTTTCGATACGTGTGAAATCAAAAGTGTCGTTCACCAAATCGATAAGATGCCTGGTCGATTTGTGTATGATTTCCAGGTCTCTCTGGGTTTTGTAGTTTTGAGGCTGTTGCAGAAGTTGCTCGGACAACCCATAAATAGCGCTAACCGGGGTTCGCATTTCGTGACTAACCGTGGCGGCAAATATTTCCTTTGTCCGGGCCAGGTTTTCGGCTTCTAATTTCGCGTTCCTCAAAACTTTCTGGTAAGCCCGCGATTTTCGCAGGTCCCTAAAAAACAAGAAAAGCACGAGTATCATTAAAAGAAAAACGGTTAAAGCAAACCAGGCCAAACGTTCGAAGGTTTCGCGGGCCAGTCGGTCGGCATTCTCTGTTTTCTTTATTAAACTGCTTTGTTCCAGGGTTTCAAGTTCTGAAATGATTCTGCTGAGCGAAACACTGATCTCTTGGCTTTTTCGCAGGTAAGCAGCTTCCCTGGTACTTACTTGTTTATTTCGTTCGGCAATTTCGTTCTCGAGTTTGGCAATTTCCTGTTGCATCGACTGTTTCTCGTCGGTGCGATCAATAATAAGCGGAGGAGGCGCTTCTTTCTTTTTCGCAAAAACCCGTTTAAAAAATCCCACCTTTTCTTCTTCGGGTAAATACAGGGTATCCTGAACGACCATGATGGTATCCAGTTTCTCGGAGTATTGAGAAAAAGCCTCGTGCTCGTCTCTTTTTAATAGCGATAAATTCAGCATATTTTTCCAGACTGCCATTTTTTGATTGGCCAGGATGACCAGCGAATCCAGGGAATGAATATTGGAAGAATCAGTGACGGAGAAATTTTCAAATTCGTTTAGTTTTGATGCCAGGGAATTATTGAGTTCAGAATAATTTTTAAGGTAGATTTTATTTTCGCTGAGCGAATAAAGTTTTACTGTATTTTCGAGCGCGTTTAAATCCGAAGAAATATCTTTAGCCAACATCAGTTTATGGTCGGGCCGGGCTTCGGCAAGCATCGAATCAACAATTTCTGAAAGGCTTTCATAAACCTGCTTTCCCGACAATCCAAGCATTGCCAGGATTACGGTGGTTATCAGAACAATGGGTATTTCAATCTTGAATTTACGCACGAAATCCTTTTTTTTATTAAAGCGAGACCTTTCGATTATTGTTCTACAAATTACGACATCTTTGTTTGAATAAACGCAATAATCGACTACGCATTGTTCATTGCTTTTGTTCAAACTGTATCGGCTGATCACAATCCCTTCTTTAACCGTTCAATCCCAAAAGATTGTTAAATCAATCTGAACATATTGATTCTTATTTCCTTAATGATTTAAAAAAGGATACTTTTGTCCGTTCATATTTTTGATAACAGATAAAACAAAATAAAATGGCAGATATTCAGAAAACTTTACTGGTGATTCTCGACGGATGGGGATTGGGTGATGGCTCTAAAAGTGATGTTATCGCAACGGCTCCGACTCCGTTTTTTGATTCACTGAGAAAAAAATATCCTAATTCGCAGTTACTTGCAAGCGGCGAGAATGTGGGTTTGCCCGATGGTCAAATGGGTAACTCCGAAGTGGGGCACTTAAACATTGGCGCCGGAAGGATTTTGTACCAGGATATGGTTAAAATTACCAAAGCCATCCGCGACAAATCGTTATGGCAGCACCCGCAGATTTTGAAAGCGTATAATTATGCTAAAGAAAATAATAAAAAGGTCCACCTGGTTGGTTTGATTGGCCCCGGTGGAGTACACGCGCTTAGTTCGCATATGGTGGCATTGTGCCAGATTGCTACCGACATGGGACTTGAAGATGTATTCATCCATGGTTTGACAGATGGCCGCGACACCGATCCACGCTCGGGTTATGGTTTTGTTGAAACTGACCTGAAAGCACTTGAAGGAACCAATGGCAAATTTGCGTCGCTGATTGGACGTTACTATGGAATGGACCGTGATAAAAACTACGACAGGTTAAAACTGGCTTACGATTTATATACGCAGGGGAAAGGAGAAAAATCGACCGATATATTGGCAAGCATTCAAAAATCCTACGACAATGGCGTTACCGACGAGTTTATGCAACCCATTGTGATGGTGGATGAAAAGGGCGGGCCGTTGGCAAAAATTGAAGAAGATGATGTAGTAATCTGTTTCAACTTTAGGACAGATCGCTTACGTCAAACGACTATCGCATTCACCCAGCAGGATTTACCTGAATTTGGCATGCACACCATGAATTTGCAGTGGTACACGATGACCAATTATAAAGCTGATTTTAAAGGCATCAATGTGATTTTTGATAAAGACAACGTTACAAACACCATGGGTGAAGTAGTTTCGAAAGCGGGATTGAAACAGATCCGTATTGCAGAAACCGAAAAATACGCACACGTTACTTTCTTTTTCAGCGGTGGCCGCGAGGATGAATTTGAAGGAGAAAGCCGCTTGTTGGTGCAATCACCAAAAGTGCCTACTTACGATCTTCAACCCGAAATGTCGGCGCCTTTGATTCGCGATGCTATTGTTCCAAAACTCGAAAAAGGCGAAGCCGATTTTGTTTGTCTGAACTTTGCCAATGGCGACATGGTGGGGCACACTGGTGTTTACAACGCCATTTACAAAGCTGTTGAAGCTGTCGACGCCTGTTTGAAAGATGTTGTAACAGCCGCTCAAAAAGGGGGTTTCGATGTGATGGTCATTGCCGATCACGGAAACGCGGATAACGCTGTAAATCCGGACGGATCGGAAAACACAGCTCACTCGTTGAACCCGGTTCCCTGTATTTTTGTTTCAGAGAAAAAAGGCATTAAACTGGAGAATGGTGTTCTTGCCGACGTTGCTCCAACTCTTCTCGCCGATATGGGACTTGAAGTACCCGTAGAAATGACGGGCAAAAACCTGATCACGTAAAATAATATACTATAATAAAATAGTCATTCCGGCTTTGGCTGGTGTGACTATTTTTTAAACAGAATAATTTTGAGCACGGTGGTTGAAATAGGTCGTACTTTATTGAGCCGGGACATCTTTGAACAACATTTTGTTTGCGATATTCTAAAATGTAAGGGTGCTTGCTGTATAGAAGGTGATTCAGGCGCACCCTTAACCGAAGAAGAAGCTACACTCATCGAACAGGAGTACCCTAACTTTGAAACACTTCTGCCCAAGCACCACATAACTGAAGTTAAGAAAAGGGGTTTTTCGGTTATTGACAGCGATGGCGATTTAGTAACCCCATTGGTAGACAACCGACAATGTGTTTACTCCTTTTATAACGATCAGGGTATTTTGAAATGCGCCATTGAAAAAGCGTATTTCGATGGAAAATCAAAATTTAGAAAACCAATTTCGTGCCATCTTTTCCCAATTCGAATTACTGAATACAAACACTTCGACGCAGTAAACTACCAGGAATTGGATATTTGTAAGCCAGGTGTTGCCTGTGGCAAGTCGCAAAAAGTTCCGTTGTATAAATTTCTGAAAGAGCCACTTATTCTTAAATACGGAGAAAAGTGGTACGCTGAACTTGAAATGGCTGCCGAACATCTCGAAACAAATCAGTAATGTATCCCCATCTTCTAAGCTGATTCTTCCCTGTTTTTATCTGCCCCATATCGGGCACAATGTCCCATGTTGCTAAAATATGTCCCACGGTGGGGCGTATTATGGCTTTGGCACAAACAGTAAGTTATTGATAATCACTGTATAAATGTTTTCTGGCACGTGAGTTGTTTTATTAAAAGCGATTCGGACGCAAATAGAATCAAGCTTTTTGAAGAATATTTACAAACAAATAAAACAACACAACATCATGAAAAATTTAGCATTAATTTTAGCATCAGTTTTAGTTTTCGGAGTCTCAATGTCTGCTATGGCAGACGATCATGGCAACAGCCAGTCAAACGCAAAACACGACATTAAAGTCGGTATCTCATCACATTCTTTGGTAGGTGTTTCATCTGCTTCAACCATTACACTTGAGCCGGCTGCGCCAGAAGTAGCAGGCGCGGGTCTTGATTTCTCGGCTTCAAGTGCCAGCGACAATTCAGTTTGGTTGAACTACTCTTCAATTTTAAAAGGAAAATCATCGAATTCGATTTCAGTATCGATGGTTGGAGACGAATTGCCAAAAGGAGTTGATATTGAACTGGTAGCTGCAGAAGATGCAGGAAAAGGAAAAGGCGAAGTAGGCAAAACCAGCAAAAAAACCATTGTATTGTCGGATAAATCACTGCCTGTGGTATCTGAAATCAAAAACTGCTACACCGGAACAGGAAGCGGTTCAGGACATCAGTTGACTTATGCACTTAAAATGGATAATGAAGGAGATAACTACAAGGAACTGACTTCAGGTGATTTTACCACCACCATCACTTACACCATCACTGACAATTAAGCGACGAGATAAAAAATAAGGGTTTTAAAGAGGCAGGCATTGAGCCTGCCTCTTTTATTTTGCT